>Ga0066793_10000040_pt1 | contig 37484 bp, 40 predicted proteins | sample PersoiDNA2013189_FD_83876 | JGI IMG/M metagenome (GOLD analysis project Ga0066793, IMG submission 83876) | Permafrost soil microbial communities from the Arctic, to analyse light accelerated degradation of dissolved organic matter (DOM) -... | ecosystem: Environmental > Terrestrial > Soil >... | reverse complement strand
CCATCTTCGGCCACCTCCGCGTGCGCGCCGGACTTCGAGGTGTCCGCAGCGCGTGGCTCGCACATCGACTAAGGACTTATCCGGCCTTAGTCGATGTGCGAGCCACGAGCTGCGGACACCTCGAAGTCCGGCGCGCACGCGGAGGTGGCCGAAGCGGGCTGCCAGACTAGCGTCGTCGCCGTGGCGTATTGGGCCGCGTGGGTCGTCCTCGGTGTCTGGGGTTTTCGCTTCCTGCACTTTTCTCACCGCGGACGTACGTGCATGTTGCCGGATTCGCGGCAGCTGTTTGAGGGAGACCGGCGCCCAGCGGCGCGCAGTCAAAGAAAGCCGACGTTCAGAAAAACATAGCGGCTTTATAAAAACGGCTCGTACGTGCGCGGCAACGACTTCTGCCAGGCTTGAGAGTGCCTGCCTGCGTGGGCATAGTGGTCGCAGATATCGCTTAGAGGCTATCGCTCTTGCTCACTTTGCGAATCATCGCTCTTCTTGGGTTGCTCGCACTCGCGACCTTCATCGCCGCCTGCAGCAGCGCGGCCTTTCTATTTGCGAATGCGCCGACGGCATTTGGTTCGTTCGACCGGCACGCTGATCTCCCCTACGGTGAGGATCCGCGCCAGCGGCTTGATGTGTACTCGCCACGCGACGCGACGAACCGCCCGGTCGTCATCTTCTGGTATGGTGGCTCCTGGACAAAAGGCAGCAAAGCGAACTATCGCTTCGTCGGCGCGGCGCTCGCCGAGCGCGGCTTTGTCGCGGTCATCCCCGACTACCGCTTGTATCCTCAGGTGGCATTTCCGGCATTCTGCGAGGATGGCGCGCATGCGCTTGTCTGGGTGGAACAGCATGTGCAGGAATTTGGCGGCGATTCGCACCGCATTGTATTGATGGGTCATTCCGCCGGCGCGCATATGGCGGCGTTCATCGCGTTCAATCACGCCTTTGACGACAAGGCCGGCGCCGAAACCAAATCCATCATCGGTCTGGTCGGACTTTCCGGACCCTACGCACTCGTGCCGGATACGGCTGAGCTGCATGCCACGTTCGCCGCGCCCTATACGGATGCGGATTGGCAGCCGATCCGCTTTGTCGATGCACATTCGCCACCGACGCTCCTTCTGCACGGGCTTGCCGATAACGAGGTCTATCCCAAGCACACGATTGCGCTCAACGATGCGCTATTGCGCAATCACGTACGCGTGGAGATGAAGCTCTATTCGCATGGCCGCCACGCGGACACCGTGGCGCCCTTTGCGCTGCTGGCGCGGCGTCGCTCGCCCGCGTACGAGGATAGCTTCGCCTTTATCGAGAGCGTGACGCGAAGCGATCAGTCGCCTTGATGAGCTCGTGCGTGTTGCCCGGCTCGAACGCCGAGTGTCCGGCATCGGCCACGATGCGCAGATCCGCCTCAGGCCAGGCGCGATGCAGTTCCCAGGCACTTCGCAGCGGACACACGATGTCGTAGCGGCCCTGCACGATCACCGCCGGGATGCGGCGGATGCGGCCGACGTTTTCAATCAGCTGATTGGCAGTGGCAAGAAATCCGCCGTTCACGAAATAGTGGCATTCGATTCGCGCGAAGGCTTCCGAATGCGTGTCCTGCCCTAATTTCGATGTGTACAGCGCATTTTGCTTGAGGAAGCTGGTGGCGGCTTCCCACAGCGCCCAGGCTTTCGCGGCGTGCGAAAGTTCGGCAGGATTCGCGCTCGTCAGCCGCCGGTAGTAGGCAGCCATCATGTCGCCGCGCTCCGCCTGCGGGATCGGCTCGATGTAATGCTCCCACAGGTCAGGATAGAGCGCCGCCGCGCCGCCTGGGTCCTGATAGAACCATTCGAGCTCCCAGCGCCGCAGCAGAAAGATGCCGCGCAGTACGAGCTGCGTGACGCGCTCGGGATGAGTCTGCGCGTAGGCGAGCGCCAGAGTTGCTCCCCACGAGCCGCCAAACACGAGCCAGTTTTGCAGCTCCAAGTGCTCGCGCAGCCTTTCGATGTCCGCGACGAGATCCCATGTTGTATTGTCGACAAGGGAGGCGTGCGGGCGGCTCTTGCCGCAGCCACGCTGATCCATGAGCACGATGCGGTAGCGGGCGGGGTCGAAAAAGCGGCGCATCTTGGCCTCGGTGCCGCCGCCCGGTCCGCCGTGCAGAAACAGCGCCGGCTTGCCGTCGGGATTGCCGGACTCTTCGAAATAAAGCTCATGCAGGTCGCTGACCCGCAAGAATCCGCTTCGATAAGGCGATAGCGGCGGATAGAGCTCGCGCAGCTTGGTCTTAACTTGCCTCTGCTGCGCACGCGGCCGGCTCGCCACGGGATCTAGCTCGCAACCATTGGACCGAGCGGCTTGCCGCCCAAGAGGTGCACGTGCAGGTGATAGACTTCCTGTCCGCCGTGGCTGTTGCAGTTGATGATAAGACGATAGCCATCCGCTGCGATGCCTTCCTGCTTCGCAAGGTCACGCGCCACGGTAATGAGGTGGCCGATCAGGGCCTCGTCGTCATCTGCGATATCGTTCGCCGTGGCAATGAGCTTGTTCGGCACGATCAGGATGTGCGTCGGCGCGCGCGGCCGGATGTCGCGAAACGCCGTGACGCGCGCATCGCGATAAACGATCTGGGCGGGCAGCTCGCCCGCGATGATGCGTTGGAAGAGAGTGTCCATGCAGATGCTGCAAGACTAGCCGGTGGCCGAGAGGCCGGCAACTCACCGATAATCGCCCGCTCCACCCTTAGCCTCTAATTCGGAGCGCCGTCTTGAAATTGACTTTGGACTTGCTCGCCGCGCATCTCGAACTGCATCTCTTGCCCGTGTATCTCGTGTCGGGTGATGAGCCGCTGTTGGTCGGCGAGGCGGCCGATGCCGTGCGTGCACGCGCGCGGGCGGCGGGCTACACCGAACGCGAGACGTATTTTCTCGAGCGCGGCGCAGATTGGGATGCCGTCAGCGCCGCCGTCAATAACCTCTCGCTGTTTGCCTCGCGACGCATCATCGAGATCCGTCTGCCCAGCGGCAAGCCGGGCGTGGCAGGCGGCGCGGCGCTCGCGAAGCTTGCGCAACTGGGCGATCCGGATCTTCTGGTGCTTATCATTGCGCCGCGTCTTGATCGCGATGCGCAAAGCGCGAACTGGGTGAAGGCGGTCGAGACGCGCGGCGCTTCGCTTACCGTCTGGCCGGTCGACGCCGAGCACCTCGTCGCATGGTTGAAGGGACGCAGCCGGCGCCTTGGCCTCAAGGCGGATGACGCAGCGCTTGAGCTTTTGGCTGAGCGCACGGAAGGTAACTTGCTGGCCGCGCATCAGGAGCTTGAGAAGCTGCGCCTGCTGTTTGCCGGGGCGCCCGTGGGCGCCGATGCCGTGCTCGCAAGTGTCGCCGACAATGCGCGTTTTGATGTGTCGCAGTTGGGCGAGGCGGCGCTCGCTGGAGACACGGCGCGTGCACTGCACGTGCTTGCGGGATTACGCGCCGAAGGGGTCGAGCCGACGCTCGTGCTCTGGGCTGTCAGCAAGGCGGTGCGCGATTTATGGCACGCGCAGGTGGCTGCCGCCGGCGGAGGCGCGGCGCCGCGCACCTGGCAGCGCCACGCAGCGGCGCTTGCCAAAGGATTGCGCCGTGCACGCGACGTGCCGTTCGCTCGCGTAGTAATGCGTGCGGAGCGCGCCGATCGCATGATCAAGGGACGCCTCGCGGGCGATGCGTGGGAGGAGATTGCACTCCTCGCGGCGGAGTTTTGCACGCGGGCGCTCCTGCCATTGCCGCGAACCGTTTTCAAATAGGTATCAACAATAATGAAACCGATCGGGCTGTTCGGCGGAACCTTTGATCCGCTCCACTATGGGCATCTGCGCACGGCGTTTGAGCTCTGGCAGGCACTGCGCCTGTCGGAAGTGCGCTTCATGCCGACCGGTAGCCCGCCGCATCGCGAACAGCCGCACGTCCCTGCGCAGTTGCGCCTGGCGATGGTGCAGGCGGCGGTGGCGGATCAGAGCGCCTTCGTGGTTGACGATCGCGAGGTGCGGCGCACCGGCGTGTCCTATTCGGTTGATACGTTGACGGAGTTGCGACAAGAATATCCAGAGCGCTCGCTGTGTCTGCTCCTCGGCATGGACGCATTTTTGGGCCTGCCCAATTGGCATCGCTGGCGCGAGCTTCTGGATCTGGCGCACGTCATCGTGGCGCATCGTCCGGGATGGCGCGCGCCCACCATGGGCCCGCTCGGCGAGGTCATGGTCGACCGCGGCACCGGCAGCGTACGCGATCTGCACGAACAGCGCGGCGGCCGTATCTATGTGCATGCGGTCACGCAGCTCGAGATCTCATCCACCGATCTGCGCCAGTTGATCGCCGCTGGGCATGACCCGCGCTACCTCGTTCCGGAGGAAGTCCGTAGGATCATCCTCGAGACGAGATGTTATGCTGCCGAAAAGCGTTAACCGCTCGGGAGACTCTTAAGCTGAAAACGACGAGCCGTAGCCGCCCGCGCCGCGCCCCACGGCGCGCATCCCCATTGCTGGGCATCGTGACTGCCGCGCTCGAAGACATGAAGGCCGTCAACGTCAAAAAGCTCGATGTCCGCGGGCTCACGGATATCGCCGACACCATGATGATCGCTTCGGGCAATTCCGATCGACACGTGCGCTCGATCGCCGAGCAGGTCGTCGAGAAAGCCAAAGCCGCGGGCTTTCGACCTCTCGGTGTTGAAGGATCGCGCGATGCAGAATGGGTGCTTGTTGACCTGCAAGACATTCTCGTTCACGTCATGCTGCCGCGCGTGCGTGAGTTCTACGGTTTGGAAGAACTGTGGGAGTCGCCGGCGCCCGACGCGAAACGTTCGCGCTGACGACCCAAAGATATGCGCATTCGCGTGCTCGCGGTAGGGTCGCGCATGCCAGACTGGGTGCGAGAAACCTGCGCCGACTATACGCTGCGGCTGCGTTCGAGTCTGAAGCTCACGCTGCTTGAGATTCCGGCAGGCCTGCGCGGCGCGCCGCGCGCCGCGCAGGCGGCGGTGCGCATTGAAGCCAAGCGGCTCTTGGTCGCTTTGCGTCCGAAAGACTTCGTCGTGGCGCTCGACGAAAAGGGTGACGAGTTTACAACCCGGGAGTTCGCGGCTTGGCTTGATGCTCGCCGGCAGGCCGGGCGCGAAGTTGCTTTCCTCATCGGCGGCCCCGATGGGCTCGATCCGCAAGTGCTTGCGCGCGCCGACTTCAAACTGTCGCTGTCGCGCCTGACCTTGCCGCATGCGCTCGTGCGCGTGCTGCTCGCGGAACAGCTGTATCGCGCCCAGAGCCTGCTCGAAAATCATCCCTATCACCGCGAATGATTGATGATGTCGCCAGCCCAACCCGTGCTGTTGCTCGCCTCGGCATCGCCGCGCCGCCGCGAGCTGTTGCTGCAGCTCGGTGTCGCGCACAGCGCGCGCGCCGCGGACCTCGATGAGACGCTGGCTCCGGCGGAGACAGCGCGCGGCTACGTTGAGCGCATCGCCTGCGCCAAGGCGAGCGCGCTGCGCCACACAGAAACATCACTGCCGGTGCTGGGCGCGGACACGGTCGTCGTTCTGGACGGCGTTATCTTCGGCAAGCCGAGCGGGCGCGACGATGCTCTTCGAATGCTCGCAAGACTCTCCGGCCGGGTGCACGAGGTGCTGACGGCGGTTGCGCTCGCAGACTGCCGCGGGGTTGCGCTCGCCGTGAACGTAAGCACAGTGCGTTTTCGCGCCTTAACCGATGCGGAATGCCGCGATTATTGGGAGAGCGGGGAGCCGCGCGATAAGGCCGGCGGCTATGCGATCCAGGGATTTGCCGCCGCATTTATTGAATCCTTGCATGGCAGCTACTCGGGCGTCATGGGCCTGCCGCTATTTGAGACCGCAGCGCTGTTGCGCGCCGCCGGTGTGCCGTACGGGCGGCGCGTGAGCGCATGAGCGTCGAGATATTCATCAATGTAGCGCCGCGCGAAACGCGCGCTGCGCTTCTGGAAAATGGCGTGCTGCAGGAGGTATACCTCGAGCGCGTCAGTCGTCGCGGGCTCGTCGGCAATCTCTATAAGGGCCGCGTTTCACGCGTGCTGCCGGGGATGCAGGCCGCGTTCATCGAGATCGGCCTTGAACGTACCGCGTTCCTGCATGCAGCGGACATCGCCTTCGAGCGTTCCGAGGAGACGGTCGTCAACCTGCCGCAGGTAGATGACATTCGCCGCCTCGTGTGCGAGGGCAATGACATTCTCGTGCAGGTAATCAAGGATCCCCTCGGCACAAAAGGCGCGCGGCTTACGACTTTCGTGTCCTTGCCCTCGAAGTATGTCGTCTATATGCCGCATGGTTCGGGCGTTGGCGTGTCGAGCCGCATCGAGGAGGAGGGTGAGCGGCTGCGCTTGAAAGCGCTCATCACCGCGATGCTGTCAGGTGCCGAGAGCGGCGCTTACATCGTGCGCACAGCCGCGCAGGGCGTGTCGGCCGCGAGCCTCGGCGAGGATATGGCCTACCTGCAGAAGCTTTGGCAGCATGTGCGCGCGAACAGCCTCAACGTGCAGGCAGGCGAGATTGTGCATGAGGATCTGCCGCTGCCGCTGCGCATCCTGCGCGACGAACTCGCTCGCGGCGTGCAGCGCGTGCTCGTCGACTCGCCGCTCGAGCACGCGCGCATGGTGCGCTTCGCTGCAAGTTTCATCCCCGCCGCCGCGAGCTGCATCGAAGTTTATACCGGCTCGCGCCCGATATTTGATCTGCACGGTATCGAGGAGGAGATCAGTCAGGCCCTGCAGCAGAAGGTGCTCCTCAAGTCCGGCGGCCACCTCATGATCGATCAGACCGAAGCGATGACGACGATCGACGTCAATACCGGCGCCTACGTCGGCCATCGCAATCTCGAGGAGACGACCTATCGCACCAATCTGGAAGCTGCGGTCGCGATCGCGCGGCAGCTGCGCGTGCGCAATTTGGGCGGCATCATCATCATCGATTTCATCGACATGCATGACGAGCCGCATCGTCGTCAGGTGCTGGCGGCGCTCGAGCGGGCGCTCGCGGGCGATCGTGCGGCAACCCAGGTCATGAGCCTCTCACCGCTCGGGGTCGTTGAAATGACTCGCAAACGTACGCGCGAGAGCTTGGAACACTTGCTGTGCGAGCCGTGCCGCAGCTGTCAGGGGCGCGGCTTCAGCAAAACCGCGCAGACGGTGTGCTACGAAATTTTTCGCGAAATAGTGCGACAGAGCAGGCAGTTTGCGAGCCGTGAGCTCCTGATACTGGCTCATCAGGATGTGGTGGAACGTCTGCTCGATGAGGAATCCGCGGCGACCGCGGAGCTAGAGTCTCAGGTCGGTCGACCGATTCGGCTGCAGGCCGAAGCGCTTTACGGAGTAGATCAGTACGATGTCGTGCTGATATAGACCCTTAAGAGGAGGTGGTGTGTGCCGCGCTGGCTGGCCCGCTTGAGACATGAACGATCCGTGCGCTGGCTGCGTGCCACCGCCTTGAGCGGCGCGGCGTTCACGTTCGTCGTCGGCTTCATGGTCCTTGCCTACCAGTTGACCGCGGCACGCGTGCCCGAACACCGTGCAGCGCTCGAGCGCCTCGTACGCGCACAAACCGGTCTTGACCTGCGCTTCGAGGAACTCAGCCTGCGTTGGGGATGGTACGGTCCGGAAGCCGTGTTTTCGCGCGTCGAACTTGGCGAACCGGGGCGCGCCGCCGTTCTCCTGCGGGCGCCGGAGCTGATCGTCGGCTTTGACGCCTGGCACACGCTGCAGAGCGGGAGCTTGCAGGCCGGACGCATCACGCTCGTCGCACCCGACATCGATCTGCCGCGCGCCACGGGCGCCCACGCAAGCAGCAGCGCCTCCATGGTGCCCGGCGGCGCCACGAAGACAATCCTCAATGGCTGGCGTGACGGGCGCATCGATTTTGAGGGCGGCACGCTGCACATTGCCAATCCCAACCCGCGCGCGGAACCGCTCGTGCTGGCGATTCGGCGCGCATTCTTGTATCGATCTAAAGATCAATGGAGCGCGCAGGCCTTCGTGCTGCTGCCGGAACGGCTGGGCTCGAGCGCGCGTGTTGACGTGCACGTGCGCGGCGATCTAAACGATGCAAACAACCTCGGCGGGAGCCTGCGCTTTGACGGTGTGCGCCTTGTGTTTGCCGGTTGGCGCGAGTTTCTGCAGGATTCGCCACAACTTGCGCGCCGCTTGCCGGCGGCGGGCGGCGGGGATGTTGCCCTGCACGCTGAGTTCAGCGCCGGGCGCCTGGAAAAGGCCGAAGGCTCGGTGCGTGCCGGCGGTGTGGAGTTCGCCGATACGCTCTCGTCCGCGCATCGATTGCTCGTTGATCGAGTGCGCGGGGATTGGCGCCTGCAGCGCCACGGCGCAACTTGGCATGCCGAGATCGACCGCCTTGAGGTCGGCCGCTCGCAGAGCGAGGCCATTGCCTCCGCCGCCCATGTTGAAGTCGATACCGCGGCCACAGGCTTTCGCGCCAGCGTGACCACGCTGCCGCTCGAATCGCTCGCGGCGATCGTCGCTTGGTTTGCCCCACAGCTCGACGCGGGCGGCACGGAGCTTGCGGGCGCGGCGCATGACGTCAAGGTTGATTGGGATGCGCGGCGGCCGCCAGGGGCACGCCTTGAGCTGAGTGCGAAGCTTGAGGACATTGGGATCGCGCCAGCGTCGCACGCATTCGCGCTCACCGGCCTTAACGCGCAAGTGTCGGGCGATGAGCGTGCGTGGAGTGTCGATCTTGAAGGCGGCGCTGCGCAGCTTGAAGTTGCAGCGCTTGCTGGGAAGCCTTTGAGCAATCTAAGCGTTGCAACGCATCTTCTGGTCAGCCGCACGGAGCGAGGCTGGCGGGTCGTAACCGACGCGCTCTACATCAAACATGACGAAGGGCGGCTACGAGTCAGCGGCAGTGTCAGCGCGCCCGCGGCGGGCACGCTACCGCAGCTGCAGCTGCAAGGTGAGCTTGCGGACGCCAGCGTCGCGCTCGTGCAGGAGCTCGGCGGCGCGGAACTTACGCAGCGCTTCGGCATCGCAGCGTCGCGCGTAAAGGCCGGTCGCATCGAAGATGCACGATTCGCGCTGACTGCAGTCGGCGCCTTCACCGGTTCGCTTACGCTTAAGGATGCGATTGTCGCCGATGTGCCGGGGCTCGATGCAGAAGGCGTCGATGCGCGCATCGACTGGAATGGCGCGCGCATCACGGCGTTGGTTGATAAGGGCCGCGCAGGCCCGTTGCAACTTGGCCCGATGCAGCTGCGTTGGCGCGGGGACGACAACAGCCCGATGCAGATTGGCGGTCACGCCACCGGGCGTCTGGAGGACACACTTTCCTGGGTGCGCGCACACGCGCAGTTGCGCGACTACGTGCCGGACGTGAAAACCTTAGCCGCGCGCGGCGACGCGCTATTTGACTTCGATTTTGCCATGCTGCCTGACGGCAGCACGCGCGTCTTGCGCGCCAACCGGCGCACTCACGCGCATATCGCCATCTCGCTTGAAGAGGCAACAGTGCTGACGGGCCCGGGCATGCCGCCTCTTGAGGCGGTGCGCGGGTCGCTCGCTTTTGACGGCGGGCATCTGCAGCGCTCGTTGTTGACGGCACGCTGGCTCGGCGGTCCGGTGTCGCTACGCGTGTCGGAGCGCAGCGAGCGCCGCGCGAGTGTATTTGTGGTTAAGGCACAAGGACTGCTTGATGTGCGTGAGCTTGCGGCGCTTGGAACAGTTGCCGATCCGACGGCACTCGCAGGCGAAGCCGAATGGAGCGGCGATTTTGTTCTTGAGCCTGATTCGCGCCTGCATCGTGCGCAGTGGCAGGCGCGGCTCGACGCAACGTTGACTGGCATTACGAGCCGTCTGCCCGAGCCGCTCACCAAAGCCGCGGGCGTTGCCGCGCCGCTGCACATCGAGATCGCAGGCTCAAGAGAGCGTGCCGAAGTGCGCTTAGCGCTCGCGGATCGTCTGCACAGCGTATTTGAAATCACCGCCGCGGGCGACGACGCCTGGCGCGTCGAGCGCGGCAGTGTGCGCTTCGGCGGCGCGGGCCCGGTGACCTTGGCGGCTGAGCCCGCGGTCGTATTGAGCGGCAAGCTCGCACGCCTTGAGCCCTCCTTGTATGTCGCCACGTGGAACCGGGTGAGGCGCGATGTCATGCTGCCGACCGTGAGTGGCGGAGTCTTTGTCAGCGAGTTGTTGGCCGCGGGAGATGTGTATCCGGATGCGAACTTGAAAGTGCGTCGCTCGGCGCTGGGGCTCGACTTGCAGATCGAACCGCTCGCTCAAGATGGGCGGCCGGGAACATGAAGGTCGCGGCTTTGCAGATGACGTCGGGCGCGGACGTTCAAGCGAATCTCGATGAGGCGCGAGCGCTTTTGCAGGAGGCGCAGAGTGCGGAGGCGAGCGTGGCCGTGCTGCCGGAGAACTTCGCGTTCATGGGGCTACGTGATGCGGACAAGCTTGCGATCGGCGAGACCGAGGGCGGCGGTCCGATACAGGAGTTCCTCGCCGAAACGGCGCAGCGCCTGCGCCTTTGGATCATCGCGGGCACAATCCCATTGCGCGTTGCAGGCGATGCGCGCGTTGCCGCAGCGTCGCTCGTATATGACGCACACGGACAGCGCGTCGGACGCTACGACAAGATTCATCTCTTTGATGTCGAGATTCCCGAGCGCGCGGAGAGCTATCGCGAGTCGGCCAACATGGCGCCGGGTAGGACGCCCACCGTAGTCGACACGCCGGTCGGCCGTATCGGCCTTGCGGTGTGCTACGACGTGCGCTTTCCGGAGCTCTTTCGGACGCTAAGCGCCGCGGGCGCCGAGCTGTTCGTCCTGCCGTCAGCGTTTACGGCGCCGACGGGGCGCGCTCACTGGGAGACGCTCCTGCGTGCGCGCGCCATTGAAAATCTGGCTTATGTCATTGCCCCGGCGCAGTCGGGATTTCATCCGAACGGGCGGGAAACCTACGGTGACAGCATGATCGTCGACTACTGGGGCCGCATCCTTGGGCGCCTGCCGCGTGGGCGCGGTTGTGTTACCGCGGACGTCGATCTTGCGCGCCAGGCGGATGTGCGCCGGAGCTTTCCTGCTCTCACGCACCGCGTGTTGTAATTACGCCCGCGCGCCCGCATTCAAGGAAGCAAGATGACCGATTCTCTCCCTGCGAGCGATGCCATGAGCATCGCGCGCGATGTCATTCTGCGTCCGAGCGGGCTCGACACCGCGCGCCTCGATCAGGTGTTCGGAGAGGTGCTGCGCCATCGCGTCGATTTCGCAGACATCTATTTTCAGATCACGCGCGAGGAATCCTGGGCGCTCGAGGAGGGCATCGTCAAAGACGGCAGCGCGAGCATTGAGCAGGGTGTGGGCGTGCGCGCGCTTGCGGGTGAGAAGACCGGTTTTGCCTATTCGGACGAGATTGTGCTGCCGGCGCTCGAGGAAGCTTCGCGCGCGGCGCGTGCAATTGCGGTGAAGGGCGGCGACCGCGCCGTGCAGGCCTGGCACTCGCACGCGGGGCACGAGCTTTATCTTCCGGCCGATCCTGCGGCAGCACTCGTCGACCATGAGAAGGTCGCCTGGCTCGAGCGCGTCGACCGCGAGACGCGGCGTATCGATCCGCGCATCGTGAACGTGATGGCGAGCATCGCCACGGTGCACGAAATCGTGCTGATCGCCACGAGCGACGGCAACCTTGCGGCGGATATCCGCCCGCTCGTGCGCTTTAACGTCTCGGTTATCGTCGAACAGCACGGACGCCGTGAGCAGGGCTACTCCGGCACCGGCGGCCGTTTCTCTCTGGCTGAGCTTGTGCGTGCCGATCGTCCGCTCGCTCTCGGACGGGAGGCCGCGCGCCAAGCGCTCGTGAATCTCGACGCGGTGCCGGCGCCTGCCGGGCCGACGACCGTCGTGCTCGGACCGGGCTGGCCAGGCGTGCTGTTGCATGAGGCGATCGGCCACGGATTGGAAGGCGATTTCAATCGCAAAGGCACATCTGCGTTCGCCAATCGCATCGGCGAGCGCGTGGCGACGAGCGGCTGCACGGTAGTTGACGATGGCACGCTGTCGCAGCGGCGCGGTTCACTCAACATCGACGACGAGGGCACGCCCACGCAGTGCACGACCTTGATCGAAGACGGCATCCTCTGCGGCTATCTGCAGGACACGATGAATGCACGCCTGATGGGCGTGCGCTCCACCGGCAATGGCCGGCGCGAATCGTTTGCGCACATGACATTGCCGCGCATGACGAACACCTACATGCGTGCCGGCGCGTACGCGCCCGAGGAAATCATCCGCTCGGTGGAACGCGGAGTCTACGCCGTCAACTTCGGCGGCGGTCAGGTCGACATCACCTCGGGGAAATTCGTATTCTCGGCAAGCGAGGCTTATGCGATCGAGAGCGGCCGTTTGGGTGCGCCGCTTAAAGGCGCGACACTCATTGGCAATGGGCCCGATGTGCTGACACGCGTCAGCATGGTGGGCAATGATCTGAAGCTCGACGACGGCGTTGGCACCTGCGGCAAGGAAGGCCAGAGCGTACCGGTGGGAGTGGGACAGCCGACGATCCGTATTGACGGCCTGACGGTGGGTGGAACCGGCTGATTAGGCACTTTCGGCAGTCGAACATAATCTCCTATTTGTCAAAGCGCGCAGCTGATTAAGACAGGCACGGGCGATTGCAGCGTGCCACTTCTTCAGCTGTGACGTCGACCACGGCAGCGCCTGCCGCGACACCGTAGTTTGTTTGACAGCGCATTCCAACTATTTGCAAGATTAAGGATTCCACGATGCACGCCGAGCCTTTTTTAGCTGAAACGTCTGAGCTTCAAATACGGCCGGATCTGGTTGCGGCGCTCAAGCACAGCGGCGTGGTGAAGAAGCGGGATTTTCACGTGGAGAGCTTTAAGCCCTCGCTTCTCGGGCGGTTCGCCGAGCTGTTGGCGCCGACGCGCCAGCCCTAAAACTCGCAGCAGCGACTCTTAAGCATCCTCGTCGGGCCGAGGTTGCGCGTGTGCTTCGGCGAAGTGGCCGCGTCCGAAGCGCGCGCGCTCGTCCATATAGATGAGCTCGTGTTTGCCGATGACGACGACATCGCCGTCGTTCAGGTGTTGGCGGCGCACGCGCTTGGATTTCACGTAGATGCCGTTTGTGCTGTTCAAATCTTCGATGACGCAGGCTTGCGCGCTGACGATAAGCTGGCAGTGATGCCGGCTCACAAAACGGCTGTCGATCTGCAGGTCGTTATCGTCCGTGCGGCCCACAATCATGCGTCCGACGCGCAGCGGCAGCTCGCGTACCGTGCGGCCCTCCGTCGATACCAGCACGCGTCCGAGGATCGGCCCCGTGGCCTCGAGGGTGCTGTCCGGCACCACCGCGGCGAGCGCGGCTGCAGCGGCGATGCCGGCCGGCGTCCTGGCCTCGACCTTGCCGCGCATGCTTGAGGTGCGCGTCGCGAAATCCACCCAGCGCAACTCCTCGCTCGCACTGTGGATGTCGGCAAGCGTCACATGATCGCGGTCATTGCTGTATGCGGCGATCATCGCGGTGTCGCACAGCGTGTTGACGAGTCGCGGCACGCCGCCTGTATAGCGAAAGATCTCGGCAAAAGTCTCCGCGGAGAAGATCTCGCGGTCGGCGCTGCCGGCAACTTCAAGGCGATGCTGGATATAGGCGCGCATTTCATCGAACGACAGCGCGCCTAAGTGAAAGCGCAAGCGGATGCGCTGCGCCAGCTGCACGAGCTCCGGGGCGTCGAGCTTCTCGTTGAGCTCGGGTTGCCCGCAGAAGATGATGCGCAGCACTTTATCCTTGGTGGTTTCGACTCCGGAGAGCAGGCGCACCTCCTCGAGCACACGCAGCGACAGGTTCTGCGCCTCATCGACGATGAGAAGAACCTTCCTGCCGGCGGCGTATTGTTCCACCAGGAATTGGTTCAAGGTTGCGATCAGTTCGCCCTTCTTCATCTTGAAGGGCGCAAAGCCGAACTGCACCAGCACCGCCTGCAGGAAGTCCACTGCCGAGACTTGCGTCTGGTTGATCTGCGCGACGACGATGTCGGCCTCGACTTCCTTCAGGAAAGACTCGATGAGGGTGGTCTTGCCCGAGCCTACCTCTCCGGTGATCACGACGAATCCGTCGGTGAACCAGATCGTCGACTCCATGTAAGCCTTGGCGCGTGCGTGCTGCTTACTCAAGTACAGGAACTGCGGGTCCGGGCTGAGACGGAACGGCAGCTCTTTCAGTTTGAATAGATCAAGGTACATGTGGCGGTGCTGATTTCATTGGGGGGTCTACTCGACCTCGCCGGCACAGCCGCACTGCGGGGTGTAGATGCGCAAGGGTCTCCTTGAGGCGCAATCTTACGGGATGCGCGTGTTGGGGGCCAATGTCGCAAGCAAAACGCGTAGGCGTCGATCCCGGTCATCACGGGAACGCTCCACCAAAGTGCAATGACCGAGTTTGCGTCCGGGTCGCGGCGCCTTCGCGTAATCGTGCACATGCAGACCCTTATGGGCGAGGAGCTCGTCAAGCGGTGGCATTGCGCCGATGAGGTTGATCATGGCGCAGTGTCCGCGCGCCCCGGTTGCGCCAAGCGGCAGCCCGAGAATCGCACGCAGGTGATTCTCGAATTGGCTCGTCACCGCTCCCTCGATCGTCCAGTGACCCGAGTTGTGAACGCGTGGCGCCATTTCGTTCGCGATTAGCCGGCCGCGATCAACAAAAAACTCGATCGCGAGGATGCCAACGTAACGAAAATGTGCGAGTACGCGCGCAAGATAGCGCTGCGCAAGTTGCTGCCAGGCGAGCGGGCCGTAGGGGGCGCGCGTCACACGCAGAACGCCCTGCGAATGCACATTGCCGTTCAGCGGATAGATCGCGACTTCGCCTCGAGTGCTGCGCGCGCCGATGATCGACACTTCGTGACTGAAGGCAATGCGTTCCTCGTAAAGAAGCGGTACCGCGCCCAATTGCAGCCAGGCAGATTCGAGGTCTGCTTGGCTCTTCAACACGGCTTGACCCTTGCCGTCGTAGCCTAAGCGCCGCGTCTTCAGGACGCCCGGCAGTCCGATGTCGCGGACCGCGCACTGTAATTGCGCAAGCGATGCGACCGCACGCCAGCGCGTCGTCGGGATCTTTAAGCGCTCGAAGAGACGCTTCTCGCTAACGCGATCCTGTGATGCCGCGAGCGCTGCGAGTGGTGGGCTGATGCGCACCCGGCCTGCCAGTGCACGTAGCGCTGCGACCGAAACGTTTTCCCAGTCAAAAGTGATGATCTCGGTGCGGCGTGCAAGCTTGGCTAGCAGGCGGCGATCATCGAACGGGCCCCTAAGGTGAGGCGCGAGCGCGGCGGCGGGCGGATCGGCGGCCGGGTCCAGGAAGAGAAAGTCGAGTCCCAGCGAATAGCCCGCCACAGCGAGCATGCGGCCGAGTTGGCCCGCTCCCACGATGCCGACCGTCATGTGCGGTGCGTCGCGCGCGGATCGGAATTCTCGAGCACGCTCGTGGTTTGCCGTTCGCGATAAGCGTCGAGCGCTTGGCGGATCGGTGCATGTTTGTTCGCGAGGATCGCGGCGGCAGCGAGTGCCGCGTTGGTCGCACCGGCGACTCCGATCGCAAAGGTTGCGACCGGCACGCCCGCGGGCATCTGCACGATCGACAACAGCGAATCAAGACCACTCAAGGCCTTTGACTGTACCGGCACACCGAGCACCGGCACAGAGGTCTTTGCCGCCGTCATGCCGGGCAGGTGGGCTGCGCCCCCGGCGCCTGCAATAATGACCTCAAGACCGCGCGCACGTGCGCTTCCGGCGTATTCGAACAACAGATCGGGCGTGCGATGCGCGGACACCACGCGCACCTCGTAGGCGATCGACAATGCGTCGAGCGCGGCCGCAGAAGCCTGCATCGTCTCCCAATCCGACGCCGAGCCCATGATGATGCCGACCAGCGGTTTCATCCCCGCATTGTAGCCTGTGGCGTCCGGCACGTAACGGCGTGCGGCGTGGGCGGGCCGATCCCCGGATGTGGCGAGCGCGGCAAGGATCGGCTCAAGATCGATCTCACGCATGAGCTTGCCGATGTACTGACGCTGGCGGGCGCCCGCGGCGCGGCTGCGGATCCGCCGCGCCTGGCGGATCGCCTCGCTCAAGGGTTCTGGCAACTCGAGTGCATCAAGGTCCGCGTCCCTGAGGAGAATGAGCTCTTCGCCCAACTTCTGCGCGGTGAGCGCCTCACGTTTGCGTGCGCTCTTGCTCGGACGGTCCTCGGGTGAATCTTGCATGGCAGCCTTGGGGCTAAAGTCGCGCGGCGCGACTGTTACAATCATGCCTCATGCACAAGCCCGTCGACGAATCGCGCATTCCAGAGCTCAAGGAGGTTGTTAGCCTGGCGCTTTCGGAGGCCGAGCAGCGCGGCGCGACCCAATGCGAGGTCGACGCGAGTTTGAATCAGGGCCTCTCGACGAGCGTGCGTCTGGGCGAGGTCGACACCGTCGAGTATCAGCGCGACCGCGGGCTTGGGATCACAGTCTATTTCGGGAAAAAGAAGGGTTCGGCCAGCACCGCGGATCTGGCGCCCGATGCCGTGCGCGACATGGTGGAGAAAGCCTGTTCGATCGCACGCTACACGGCTGAGGATGATTGCGCAGGCCTGCCGGATCCTGAGTGCCTCGCGCGTGCTGTTCCTGATCTTGATCTCGATCACCCCTGGAGGCTGACACCTGACGAGGCCATCGAGCTTGCGCTTGCCTGCGAGGCGGCCGGACTCTCCGTTGATGCGCGTTTGACGAATTCGGAAGGCGCAAGCGTCACGAGTCAGCGCGATCTGCGCGTGCACGGCAACTCGCTCGGATTTCTCGAAGGCTTCGGCAGCACGAGTCACAGCGTAAGCTGCGTACTCTTGGCCGAGCACGATGACGACATGCAGCGCGACTATTGGTATTCCACCACGCGCGATCGGCGCGACCTGGAAGATATCGAGTCGATTGGACGCCGCGCCGGTGAGCGCGCGGTCGCACGCTTGAATGCGCGCAAATTGACGACACGTCATGCGCCGGTGCTGTTTGCGCCCGAGATCGCGCGCGGTCTTTTCTCACACTTCCTCGGCGCCATCCGCGGCTCGAGCCAATACCGAAAGTCCTCGTTCCTTCTGGGCGCAGCGGGCGAGGCGGTTTTCCCGAGTTTTATTGAGATGCGCGAGCGGCCGCATATCAGGAAGGGCTTGGCGAGCAGCCCGTTCGATGACGAGGGAGTGAAAACATCCGACCGCGACCTGGTACGCGCGGGCGTACTGCAAGGCTATGTTTTGGGCAGCTACTCCGCGCGCAAGCTCGGGCTTACCACCACAGGCAACGCGGGCGGTGTGCACAATCTGTTTGTATCCTCGTCACTCATGGCGCCTACTTTCGAAGAATTGCTCGCGCGCATGGGCACGGGCCTCCTCGTGACGGAGCTCATGGGGCAGGGCGTCAATGGCGTGACCGGCGACTACTCGCGCGGCGCAAGCGGCTTCTGGGTGCAGGGCGGCAGCATCGCATTTCCCGTGCACGAAGTGACGATAGCCGGCAATCTGCGCGCGATGTACCGGCAAATCCTCGCCGTTGGTGCGGACGTCGATAAGCGCGGCGGCCTACACACGGGTTCCGTGCTCATTGAGGACATGACGATCGCCGGCGACTAGGAGCGGCGCTGGCGCTGGCTCCGCAATGAGATCCTGCAGAGTCTCATTGGCGCAGGCAGCACGCCAGGCGCGTTCCAGGCGCTTATTCAAGGCGTCGACGGCCGGCACCGGGTAGCTGCGCGCGATGAAGTCGCCGCTTTTCTGGTTGCGCACTACGCAGAGGACGTCCTGCACGGCAATCGCGCCCGGCTCGCGCGCGAGAGTGCATTCGTCATTGTGGCTGACCTTCAAAAATCCGCCGTCCTCGAGAGCGCACACGATGCGCGTCACCGCGATGCCCGGCAGCCCGAACTCGGCGGCGAGGCGGTGCATGTTCCAGTTCTCAGTGCCCTCTACGCGCGCGCGTCCGATGCAATACATGAGTTTCAAGGCGAGCTGCTCGATCTCGACATTCGAGAGCCGCAGCTCCCGCAGGCCCAAACGCAGATAACTTGGATTTTGAATGTAAAACGACAGTTGCGCGCCAGCGAGCAGGATCAGCCAGCCGAAGTAGGTCCAAAGAAGCGCTGCAACGATGAACGCAAAGCCCGCATACACGATCGTGAGCCTGGTCGAGAGCACCACCATGTTCGTGAACAGTTTGCCGACCGCGGCCCACAAGAAGCCGGCGGTCGCAGCGCCGATCAAGGCGGGCAAGAGCCGCACGCGGGTGTTCGGAATAAACATGTAGAGCACGACGAAAAAAGCCGAGACCATCAGGTAGGGCGCAAGATTGATCCCGACGCCGCGCCAGCGCGCGAGTGGTGCGAGACTGACGACATCGTGCAAAGGCAGGTTGGCAAGCGCTGCGTGCGAGAGCGCGAGAAAGCCCACCATGACAATTGGCCCAATGATCAGGAGGCTGACGTACTCGGTGACGCGCCGCGCAAGACTCCTCGCGTGCTGCACACGCCATACGAAGTTGAAGCTGTCCTCCACTTTCTTGATCGTGCCGACGAGCGTCCATAAGAGCACTGCAAGTCCCACGGTGCCGACGACCCGGGTGCTCACGCGGTCGACGAAATGCATCACACGGGATGTGATCTCGGTTGCGCCCGAATTACCCATCGGGCGGAAAAACTCGTAGACGATGGGCTCAAGTTCGCCGCTCATCCCGAAGGCTGCGAGGATCGCGAAGCTGATCGCGAGCAGCGGAATGAGCGACAGCAGTGTCGTGTAGACGAGTCCCATCGCGCGCAGGTTGATCTCGCCGCCGAATAGGTCGCGTATCACCGCGTACGGATAGCGCAGCACGCGCACGATCGCCCAAGCCCCTCCGGGACCTGCCGAGCGCGGACCGAAGAACAGCCGATCGAATACATTCCAGGCTCTCACCCACATGGCATCATGATCCTCGAATTGCCCTGCAGAAGGTAACTGCTTGATTCCGCCCCGAATGAGTGCGCTCGCCGAATTCCCGCACCGCATTGTCTGCCTGACCGAGGAGACGACCGAGACCCTCTACCTGCTGGGCGAGGACTGGCGCATCGTCGGGATCTCGGGCTTCACTGTGCGGCCGGCGCGCGCGCGTCGCGAGAAGCCAAAGGTTTCGGCCTTCACCAGCGCCAAGATCGAGCGCATCATCGAACTTAAGCCCGACCTGGTGCTCGGCTTCTCCGACCTGCAGGCCGATATCGCAGCCTCCCTCGTCCGTGCCGGCATCGAAGTGCATGTGTTCAATCACCGCACGGTGCCCGAAATCCTGCGCATGATCGGTGTATTGGGCGGCATGATCGGTTGCGAGACAAAGGCTGCTGCCTTGGTTGCGCAGTTTGGCGCCGGGCTTGCGGACGTTGCGGCACGCGCGGCGGCTTTGGCGCGCCGCCCACGCGTGTACTTCGAGGAGTGGGATGAGCCGCAGATAACCTGCATTGCCTGGGTCTCGGAGCTCATCGGCATTGCCGGTGGCGAGGACTGCTTTGCCGAGCTTGCGCGCGAGTCCCTCGGCAAGCATCGCATCATCGCCGATCCGCTCGAAGTGCCGCGGCGTCGACCGGACATTATTCTGGGCTCATGGTGCGGCAAGAAATTCAGGCCCGAGCGCGTCGCCGCACGCACCGGTTGGGCCGAGATTCCCGCTGTGGTGAATGGCTACGTCCGCGAGATTAAATCCTCGATTATCCTGCAGCCCGGTCCCGCAGCGCTCACGGCGGGCGTGCGCGCAATACAGGAAGTCATCATGGAGTGGGCGCGCACCTAGAGCCGGCGTTGCGTGCGTATGAGCTCATAGGCCTCGATGATCTGCTGCGTGCGCTGCTTTGCGTGTTCAATCATGGAATCGGGCAGTCCGTTCGCTTTGAGCTTATCGGGGTGATGGCGGCTCAATTGCCGCCGGTATGCCTTGACGACGTTCTCGTCGCTGGCGGTCGATGCGGTCTCGAGCACGCGGTAGGCGTCGCTTAGCTGCTGTCCCGTATCGCGGATCGGCGCGTGCGCGAAGCGGTCGGCTCGGATGCGCAGTGCCGCCTCGATGTGCGCAAGCGCGAAGCGTGAGATTCCCAACTGCGAGGCGACACGCACCAGGAGCGCACTCACCGGTCCCTCAAGATCATTGCCGGCAATGGCTGCCCGCACCTCGATCTGGAGGAAAATATGCAGAAGGTCCGGCCGTCCGAAGCAGGCTTGCCTCAATAGCGCAAGGTCGGTATCGAGATCAAAGCCTGGAAGTTTGCCGGCCGTGAAGCATTCAATGGCGATGCGCTCCTGCGTGGCATCCAAGTGCAGCTCGGACATGACGGCGCGGGCGGCGGCGATCTCGCGTTCCGACACCCGGCCGTCGGACTTCGCAAGGTAGCCCATGACGCGAAACGCGATGCGGAAAAACTGCTCGCCGATCGCGGTCGGGGAGGCGGGCGGCGGCTCATTCGCGGCGGCATCGAGCTGATGGCCAAGGAGCACGCCCAGGAGCGCGCCGAACGGCCCGAGAGCGACCATTCCAAGGAATCCACCGACGACTTTGCCCGTCCAGCGCAACATAGCCTTGCTATAGTAGCAAGGCGCTTAAAATCCACTGCCGCGTGCATCGAAGACCCCATGCCGACGCCAACGATCTATCGGACCGATTTGCGTGGCCTTGAGAAGATCCACGAGGGCAAGGTGCGCGACCTGTACAGCGTTGATGCGCACTTCATGCTGATAGTGACGACGGATCGGCTGTCCGCTTTCGACGTCGTGCTGCCCGATCCCATCCCGGACAAGGGTCGGGTCTTGAACAGCATCTCAAATTTCTGGTTCGCGAAGACCGGGCACATCGTGCCGAATCATTTGAGCGGCCGGCCCATAGTAAGCGCCGTGTCGGATCCCGACGAAGCCGCCCTCCTCGAGGGGCGCGCGGTCATCGTACGCAGGTTGAAGGTACTGCCCATTGAGGCCGTGGTGCGCGGCTATCTCATCGGTTCGGGCTGGAAGGACTACAGTCAGAGCGGGCGCCTCTGCGGGATTGAGTTGCCGCACGGTTTGCGGCTCGCGGAGCGACTGCCGGCGCCGCTTTTTACGCCTGCAACCAAGGCAGCCGCCGGCAAGCACGATGAGAACATTGCCTTTGATGCCGTGGAGCGCTCGATCGGCGCTGATCTTGCTGCAAAGGTGCGTGCAACGGCGCTCACGCTCTATGGGTTCGCGGCCGAGTACGCGCAGGCGCGCGGCATCATCATCGCCGATACCAAATTTGAGTTCGGCATCGATGCGGCGGGCGTGCTCACACTGATGGATGAGGTCTTGACGCCGGACTCATCGCGCTTCTGGCCGGCAGATAGCTATGCTCCCGGAACAAGTCCGCCGAGCTTTGATAAGCAATTCGTACGCGAGTATCTTGAGACCCTCAAGTGGAACAAAAAGGCGCCCGGCCCAAGATTGCCTCAAGACATCATTGCCCGCACCAGCGAGAAATACCGTGAGGCGCTCGCGCGCTTGACCTAAGTACCGATTAGCTTTTGGAGGAAGTGCCACGTGCAGCCGTTCTGGATTGCTCCTTCGATTCTCTCCGCTGACTTCGCGCGCCTGGGCGAGGAAGTCGACGCCGTGCTCGCCGCGGGCGCCGATGTCGTGCACTTTGACGTGATGGACAATCACTACGTGCCGAACCTTACGATTGGACCTCTCGTGTGCGCGGCGCTGCGCAAGCACGGCGTCAAGGCGCCGATTGACGTGCATCTCATGATTGAGCCGGTCGATCGCATCATCCCCGACTTTGCGGAAGCCGGAGCTACCTACATTTCGTTTCATCCGGAAGCCTCGCGGCACGTTGACCGCACTATCCAGCTCATCCGCGAACACGGCTGCAAACCCGGGCTCGTGTTCAATCCGGCAACCCCGCTTGAGTACCTCGAGTACACGCTGGAGAAGATCGACATGGTGCTTCTCATGTCGGTCAATCCGGGATTCGGCGGACAGAAGTTCATAAAAGGGGCGCTTGCCAAACTCGCCGAGGCGCGCGCCCGCATCGACGCTTGCGGCCGCGCGGTGCGGCTGGAAATTGACGGCGGTGTTAAGGTGGAGAATATCGGCGAAATCGCCCGTGCCGGCGCCGACACGTTCGTCGCGGGCTCGGCGATCTTCGCCAGCTCCGACTACACGGCGACCATTCGCGCGATGCGCGAACAAATGGCGGGTTAGCGCTCAGTCCTCATCATCGTCGTCGTCGTCATCCTCGATGCGCGCCGGGCGCTGCGCGGTGGGCTTCGTCGGCACGATCACGGGGCGGGTCTTCATCTTGGGGCGGGCGTTGAAGACCACGATGGTCTTGCCCGTCGCCCGCAACAGACCCTGCTCCTCGAGGACCTTCAACACCCGTCCCGCCATTTCACGCGAGCAGCCGACGAGGCGCGACAGCTCCTGACGGCTGACCTTGATCTGCATGCCCTCCGGATGCGTCATCGCGTCAGGCTCGTTGCACAAGTCCATGATCGCGTGGGCGACACGGCCGGTAACGTCGACGAAGGCCAAATCGCCGAGTTTGCGGTTGGTGCGATCAAGGCGCGTCGCCAACTGCGTCGCAAGCTCAAAGATCAGGCCCGGGCTCTCGGCGGCGATCTGTCGGAAGCGCGGATAGGTCATCTCCGCAAGCTCGCACTGGTTGCGCGTACGCACCCAGGCGCTTCTTGTGGGCTGTTCGTAGAAGAGTCCCATTTCGCCAAAGAATTGCCCGCGGTTTAAGTAGGCAAGCACCATCTCGTTGCCTTCCTCATCCTCGATCATGACTTCGACCGAGCCGCTGATAATGTAGTACAAGACATCGGGCAGATCCCCGGCGTGGATCACGACCGTTTTCGAAGGTACGGCGCGAATTCGGCAATAGCTTAAAAACCGGTTGATCGCCGGAATGTCGCTCAGTGGCTTAATGTTTTCATCCATACCCGCTTTCCTCGCACGTCGCGAGTGGCGCGACGCACCGTTTTTTATACATAACCTATTAGAACTGCAAGCACTTACGACGTGCTGGCGCGCATTTGGCCATCAGACCCAGTAGGCGGTGCCCGTCATGACCCCTGACACATAGCGCATGAGGGTTCGCACCGGAGGCGGCAGCGAACCTGCCCCCGCCGCGCGCGCCATAGCGCCGTGCGCGACCTCATCCGTGCGCATCGCCTCAACGATCGCGCGGCTGCGTGTATCGTCGGCCGGCAGACGTGCGAGGTGCGACCCCAAATGACCTTCGACCTGGCGCTCGGTCTCGACGACGAACGCAAGGCTTGCGCGATCCCCGAGGGCTGCGGCGAGGACACCGATCGCGAAGGATCCGGCATACCAGAGTGGATTAAGGACGCTCGGGCGGGCATCAAGCTCGGTGAGCCGCGCCTCGCACCAGGCGAGGTGATCGGTCTCCTCGCGAGCGGCTCTTACGAGCAAATCCCGTGTCGCGCCGGAGCGTGCCACGAACGCCTGACCGTGGTAGAGCGCCTGGGCTGCGACCTCGCCGGCGTGGTTGATACGCATCAGCGCCGCGGACGTGCGCCGCTCGCGCTCGGACAAGTCGGGTAACTCGGCTGATCCTGGGACCGGACGCCGCGCGCGAGCGGGCGCGAATACCGCCCGTAAGGCGCGGTCGAACGCACCGATGAGGGGGTCGAGCAGCCTGTCTGGCTCCATACGCTCATTATACAAGGTCAAATCAGGCGGCTGCGCCATTGCTTTGCAATGGCACGTCCTTTTTAAGTACACTTCCCGGCCTTTTTCGGTGGGGTCTTTAGATGACGACCGTGTTCGCCAAGCCCGGCACAGTCCGGGGTGATTGGTTTCTGATCGACGCAAGCGGCAAGACGCTGGGCCGCCTTGCGTCCCAAATCGCCCATCGCCTCAAGGGTAAGCATAAGCCTGACTATAGCCCGCATGTGGATATGGGCGATCACATCGTTGTCGTACACGCCGAGAAGATCCGCGTCACCGGCAGAAAGCTTGCGGATAAGATTTATTACCACCACACGGGCCACATCGGCGGCATCAAGTCGATCGCGCTTGGCAAGCTCCTTGATGAGCACCCGGAGCGCGCGATCCAGTTTGCGGTGAAGGGCATGTTGCCGAAGAATACCTTGGGCCGCAGCATGTTTAGGAAGCTGCACGTATTTGCGGGCGCAGAGCATCCGCACGCCGCCCAGCAGCCCCAACCGCTCGCGATTAAAGGAACATAAAAAGATGCCAGCCGCCACGCCACACTACGGTACCGGTCGCCGCAAGACTGCGACCGCCCGCGTGCGCATGAAGCCCGGAACAGGCCTGATCACAGTGAACGAACGCGCGCTCGATGAGTTTTTTGGCCGCGAGACCGGCCGCATGATCGTTCGCCAGCCGCTCGAAGTGGTGCAGCTTCTCACCAAGTTCGATATCACCGTTCAGGTACGCGGCGGCGGCATCACCGGCCAGGCGGGCGCCATCCGTCACGGCATTACTCGCGCACTCATGGAGTACGACGAGGCATTGCGTCGGCCGCTGCGCACAGCGGGCTTCGTCACGCGTGACGCGCGTGAGGTCGAACGCAAGAAAGTAGGACGTCGTAAAGCCCGCAGGGGTCCGCAGTACTCGAAGCGGTAATAGGTTTGGGGGATCGTCTAGCGGTAGGACCGCGGACTCTGACTCCGCTAACCTAGGTTCGAATCCTAGTCCCCCAGCCACCTTCACTAGGTGCCCTGCATCGCTATCGGGCGATGCGGGGTCACCGCAGCTCTGTCAGCTGTTTAGCGTCCCTGCCCCGAGCGGCCTTGATCGTCGCTTGCGGCGGCTACCGAATCTCCTTGCGGTAAGGCGGTTCGACTACTCCCAGAAACGACCACGCTGATCAGAACAGGATGACCCGCGGCAGGCGCGCATGACTGGCGCCGTCTGGCCGTTCGAGCCTGACGTGCAGTGGCAATAAGATGCACACCGACGCCGCTGATCTCGCGGCCGTAATCTAAGCACTTGATCTCAAGAATGCGCCGCGCCGATCTAATAAGTGCGCCGGGTCCCGCGCATTCTTAAAGACGTGACGCTCGGGTGTCGACGCCAGCGCCACAGCGCTCTTCATTAAGGGCGATCGCGGTTAGAGAGTGCGCACGCCTTCGGGAGTGCCGATCACGAGCACGTCGGCAGGCTTAACGGCGAACAGTCCCACCGTCACGACGCCTGCGATTTGGTTGATTGTGCGCTCGAGCGCGGCGGGCTCGCTGATCTTAAGATCGTGCACGTCGAGAATGAGATTGCCGTTGTCGGTGACGAAGTCCTTGCGCCACACGGGTCTGCCGCCCAACGCTTCGAGCTCGCGCGCAACATAGGTGCGGGCCATTGGAATCACTTCGACTGGCAGCGGAAACTTGCCGAGCGTCTCTACGAGCTTCCCTTCATCGATGATGCAGACGAAGCGGCTCGCCGCCGCCGCGACGATTTTCTCGCGGGTCAGGGCGCCGCCGCCGCCTTTGATGAGTTCACGCGCGCAGGTCGCCTCGTCCGCGCCATCGATGTAGACGTCGACGGGACCGGCGTCGTTGAGGTCGATGACATCGATGCCGGCAGCGCGCAGGCGCGCGCTCGATGCGCTCGAGCTTGATACCGCGCCGCGGATCCGGCCGCGCCGCGCGGCGAGTGCGGTAATGAAAAAATTCACGGTGGAACCCGTGCCGACGCCAACTACTGTTCCGTCGGAAACATGCTGTATTGCAGCCTCTGCGGCGCGCTGCTTACTTAGGTCTGTGTGTTTGGGCACATTAGCGTCCCGTAGAAACGACTGTGCCCGCTTTCGCGGGCACAGTCTCTTTGGATTCGATTCGACGAGCGCGGAAGCTTATTCCGCGCTCATCGAGTTCAAGGGTCTACTTCTTCTTAGAAGCTTTTTTCTTGCCCTTCTTTTTCGCTTTAGCCATGTTGGCTCTCCAGTTGTCGGGTTAGTCCGAGTCGGAGTATATACACGCGAATCGAAATTACAAGCAAGCACGCCTACTTAGAAGTGTGCGCTTGACTTCACGATTCATTCGAGTGAACAGATGAAGTGCCAATGCGCCGCATCAACCGGCATGACAGACAAGCGATTGCCGGGCCGTAACAACACAAGACCACTCAATTCTTTCGCGCCGTGCGCACGCAGTTCATCGAGTGAGATGACGCGCGCGAGTTTACGCTCGAGGCGCACATCGACCATGAACCAGCGCGGCTGCGCGCGAACGCTGTCTTCATCATAGTGCGGGTGGCGGCGGTCGAAGGCGGTCGCATCCGGATAGGCTGCCTTTGTGATCCGCATCACACCGGCGATGCCGGGCACGTCGCAGCTTGAGTGGTAGAGAAAGGCCTTATCGCCGCGCTGCATGTCGTCGCGAATCATGTTGCGCGCCTGGTAATTGCGCACGCCGTCCCATGCAGCGGTGTGACGTGGCGCACGCGCGAGATCCTCGACGCCAAAGCTTTCAGGCTCTGTCTTCAGGAGCCAGTAACGCACCTTACGACCTCTTTTTCGGTGACCACGGCGTCGAGCCGCACGTCATGTGCAGCGGCAACAATGTGCGGCAGCTGCTGGAAAGCGTAGGCGACGCCCACGAGTTGCGGCCCGCGCCAGGCGCGGCGCCAGCGCCGATACGCGAAGGCGCGGTCGTAGAACCCCGCCCCCATGCCAAGGCGCATGCCATGCGCATCGAAGCCGACGAGCGGCACCAGCACGACATCTAGCCAGCGAGCGCCGATCGTGCGGGAAGTTTGCGGCTCAGTAATCCCTAAACGGTTGAGCCGCTCGTGACCGCCCGCTTCGAAGAAGCGCATCTTGCGCCCGTGACGGGCTCGCTCGATCCTCGGTAAGTAGACACGCCAGCCGCGGCGGCGCGCGAGCGTGAAGAGTGGGGCGCTGTCGAGCTCGTCGCGCAAGGAACAATAGAGCGCCACGCGCGCGCCGGCGCGCAGGCCGAGGTTACGGTCAATGTTGCGAGCGACGAGTTGTGCGGCGCGCGCGCGCGCCGCCGGTGCCACCGCGCGGCGTTGCGCTCGCAATTGTGCGCGCAACTGCGCGCGTGCGGCGCCGATGGCGGAATCAGAAGGCGTCACCCGCATGTGCCGGTGTGGTCCGTTGCTCTCGAACCTGAGCAACAAGTGGGACGAACTGCGGCAGGTAAGGCTTTCCGCTCGAAGCGGACCTGCACAATGCTGCCAGCAAGCCCATGAGTCCCGTGGGTGTTTAAATTAGGTCGAGAAGTAACCCGGCCCGCTGTCGAACACCGCAGGCGACGCCGAATGCCACTCTACACGAGGAAAATGAATTGCGGGAGACAGACGGATCACAGTTCCAGTTGCTTGCCCTTGGCAAGCGCCGTTTCGGCGCGCTCGCGCAACACTTTGACGCGACTGCCGACCTCTCCCTCGAGCTTTACCTCGCGTGACTTCTGCTTCAGCAGATCGTTCGCGAGGTTGAGCGCTACCATGACAGCGATGCGATCGAGGCCGACAACTTTTCCGCTGTCGCGGATTTCGCGCATGCGGCTGTTCAGAAACTCGGCTGCGTCCAAGAGCGCCGAGCGCTCCTCGTGCGGGCAGGCAATGAAGTATTCCTTCTCGAGGATGCGCACACTGACGCGTGCGGCTTCCTGCGCACTCATGCGCCGTGTTCCATTGTTCTCAAGCGGCCGATCATGCCCTCGACCCGGGTGCGTACCTGCTCGTTCTTATGCAGCAGCAGCGCGCGCTCGCTCGCGAGCGTACCGTGCCGTTGACGCAATGCACGATTCTCTTCGTGCAACTGCTCAACCGTTGCGGACAGCTCTTCGATGCATTTGCCGAGCCTGGCGAGTTCCAGGTCGAGCGGTGTTTTTGTTGTTTCGCTCATGGCCAAGACTATAGAGCGTCGCTCTTCACGCGGTCAATGAGGAGCGCGCGGAAGCTCTTAGGGCATAATACGTCGAGCATGTACATGGCGAGCTATACCGAAATTCAACGGGTGCTGATCGAGGAGCGCTCGATGACCGAGGCGGCGGAGGCCCACGGCACTCTCGCCGGATCGCTGTGCACGGCGGTGTCGTACCGGTTCGAGGACTGGTTGCTTGAGATTCTGCCCGACGGTCGCGCGCAAGCGGATGCGGCGGCCAATGCCTTGCGCGAGGTCTATGCCCGCACCGCGCAGGCGCTTGTCGGGGATGATCCGGCCTTTGATTTGCTCTTGCCCGAGGAGGAGCAGCCGATCGATGCGCGCACCGCAGCACTCGCCCAATGGTGCCAAGGCTTTCTCTACGGGCTGGGTTCAAGAGTAATCCAGGATGCAAGCCGGCTGCCTGGGGATGCGGGTGAAGTGGTGCGCGACTTGAGCGAGATCACGCGGGTCGGCGTCGATTGTGACGACGGCGAAGAATCAAACGAGAGTGCCTATACCGAGCTCGTCGAGTTCGTACGCGTCGGCGTGCAGCTCGTGTTCGCCGAGCTTGAGCCCGTGCGTGGGCACTCAAGTGTCGTCGCGGGACTGCTCCATTGAAGCGCCACGCACGAGAGTACACGGGCGCAAAAAAGCGTAAATTGGTCCCCAAAGACGAATTTGCGCGCCGTCGCCAGCAGCTCGCCCGCATTATGGGCCGGGACGCCATTGCCATTCTGCCGGCGGCTCCGCTGCAGATGCGCAACAGCGATGTCGAGCACGCCTATCGTCAGGACAGCGACTTCTTCTATCTCACGGGATTTTCCGAGCCCGAAGCAGTGGCCGTGCTCATGCCCGGGCGAGAGCAGGCTGAATACATCCTGTTCGTGCGCGAGCGCGACGCGGCGCGCGAGACCTGGGACGGTAGACGTGCCGGGCCTGACGGAGCGACCGCGGATTTCGGTGCTGACGATGCGTTCCCAATCGAGGACATGGACGACATTCTTCCCGGCTTGATCGAGAGCCGCGCGAAGGTGTTCTACACCATGGGTGCCTATACCGAGTTCGATCAGCGCACGATCGGCTGGGTAACCGGCCTGCGTGCTCAGGTGAAGCAGGGCGGACACTCGCCGCTTGAGATCGTGGCGCTCGAGCATGTGTTGCACGACATGCGGCTCTTCAAGTCGCGTGCGGAGCTCGATCTCATGCGTGCGGCGGCGCGCATCGCCTGCCGTGCACACGTGCGCGCCATGCAACGCTGTCGGCCCGGCTTAAATGAATTCGAGATCATGGCTGATATTATTCACGAATTCAGAAGTTCCAACGCCGATACGGCCTATCAGCCGATCGTCGGCGGCGGTGAGAACTCCTGCATCCTGCATTATCGCGAGAACGATCGAGCTTTGAACGACGGCGATCTTCTCTTGATCGACGCCGGCTGCGAGTACCAGTGCTACGCCTCGGACATCACGCGGACCTTTCCCGTCAACGGGCGTTTTACCGCCGAACAGCGCGCCGTCTATGAGATCGTGCTCGAGGCGAATCTTGCGGCCATCGAGAAAGTGCGACCGGGCAATCATTGGAACGATCCGCACGACGCGGCCGTGCGTGTCGTGACGCAGGGACTCGTGAAGCTGGGTCTTCTCAAGGGCCGGGCTGCCGCGCTCAAGCGCGACGGCGCTCACCGCCGGTTTTTCATGCATCGCACCGGGCACTGGCTCGGCATGGACGTGCATGACGTCGGCGACTACAAGGTTGGTGGGGAATGGCGCGCGTTTGAGCCCGGCATGGTGCTGACCATCGAGCCCGGCATCTACATTCCAGCAAGCCTGCGCGGCGTGCCGCGCCGTATTCGCAACATCGGCATACGCATCGAGGATGATGAGGTGGTCACACGTCGCGGAGCGGAGGTGATCACGGCGCGAGCACCGAAGGATGCGGACGAAATCGAAGCCGTCATGGCTGCCGCCTGATACGCGCCGTGCAGCAATTTGACGTCGCAATCGTCGGCGGCGGCATGGTCGGAGCCAGCTGCGCGCTCGCGCTCGCGGGCACCGGACGCAGTGTCGTGCTGATCGAAGGCGTGGCGCCCGACGCCGTCAATCAGCCGAGCTTTGATGAGCGCACGACCGCGCTCGGTAACGCGAGCCGCCGCATCTTCGAAGGCTTGGGCGTGTGGCAGCATATTCAGCCTGCTGCAGCGGCGATCCGCACAATTCACGTCTCGGAGGCCGGGCGCTTTGGTTTCGCGCGCCTCAAGGCCGCCGAGCAGGGCATCGACGCCTTCGGTTACGTGGTGGCGAATCGCGTCGTAGGGGCATCCCTGTGGCGTGCGCTTGCCGAGGCAGAGGGCGTGAGCTTGCGCGTGCCTGCGACTCCCGAGACAGTAGAAATTGGCCGGGACCGGGTCAGCCTCACGATTGTCGATGCGGTCGGGGGGCGCGAGCGCTTCACCGCTTCCGTGGTCGTGGCTGCAGACGGAGCGCACTCCTCCGTGCGTGCGGCGGCGGGCATCGACGCCGCGGTTGAGGATTATGAGCAAGTTGCGCTGGTCTGCAATGTCGCAGCAGATCGCGCCAATGATGGCACCGCCTATGAGCGCTTCACGCTTTGCGGTCCGCTTGCCGTGCTACCCGTGCACGATGGTAGCTTCACGCTCGTGTGGACGGTGGCAGCGGCGCACGCGCAGCGTTTTCTTGAATTGCCTGACGCGGAGTTCTTACAGGAATTGCAAACGCGCTTCGGTTGGCGCGCCGGCCGCTTCGTGCGCAGCGGTCGGCGCGCCTCGTATCCTCTTGCGCTCACGCGTGCGGCGGTTACGGTCGGGACACGTGCTGTCCTCATCGGCAATGCTGCGCAGGCGCTGCACCCGGTTGCTGGACAGGGCTTCAACTTAGGTCTGCGCGATGCCGCGATGCTCGCCGAGCTCTTGTCCGCGGGCGCCGACGATGCGGGTGCGGCGGAGCTTTTGTCGCAGTACGCGCAGTGGCGTGCAAGTGATCGCAACGGCGTTATTCGCTTTACCGACGGGCTCATCAAGCTCTTCGGTGATGCGCGAACCAGCGTGGGCATGCTGCGCAACCTTGGGCTGCTGCTGTTTGATCTTGCGCCACCTGCAAAAAGCGCACTCGCCAGGGTGAGCGCAGGCTTTGGCGGTCCTACGCCGCGGCTTGCTCGCGGCCTTGCACTTTCCGGACTGCGTACTCGTGGCTGATGCATTTGATGTAGTCGTTGTCGGCGGCGGTCCGGTCGGCGCTTGTGTCGCGGCATTACTCGCCGCCCCCTCGGCCCGGCAAGCCGTTGGCCTGACAGTTGCGGTACTTGAGCCCAAGCCGCCACGGGCGCTTGCGGCTGACGCAGCCGTCGATCTGCGCGTCGCGGCATTCTCTCGCGCGAGCGAACGCATCTTTGCAGCCGCGGGCGCCTGGCGGGACATCTGCACCGGCCGCCTGAGCCCCTATGAACGCATGCGTATCTGGCATGAAAGTATGGCGGCAAAGGACCGCCATGCGTTGTTGTTCGACGCAGCCGATGCAGGCGAGCCCAATTTGGGCTACGTCATCGAGACTCGGCTCGTGCAGGCAGCGCTCCTCGACGCCGCGCTGCGAGCGGGAGTGCGCATGATTGCGCACGAATTCGTATCCATGCGCATGACGCCCGAGTGCGTGCACGTGTCGACCAGTGAGGCAGCGTTCACGGCGCAGCTTGTGATCGCAGCAGATGGCGCGCGTTCTGTCGTGCGTGACGCCGCTGGCCTCCACGCGACAATCTCGGCGTATGGCCAGGTGGCCATCGTTGCCACGGTCGCGACCGAGCGCTCTCATGAGAACACCGCATGGCAACGCTTCTTGAGCACCGGAACGCTTGCGTTTCTGCCGCTTGTGGACGGCACGAGCTCGATTGTCTGGTCTGCGGATGAGGCTGTGGCGTCCAAGCTTCTCTCCGCGTCGCCGCCGGCATTCGCAAGCGAGCTTGATCTTGCCTCCGATCGCACGCTCGGTGCGACGCGGCTGGTGAGCGAGCGGCTGTCATTTCCACTGCTGAGGCTTACCGCGCCGCGCTACGTCACCGAGCGCTGCGCGCTCGTCGGGGATGCGGCGCATGTCGTGCATCCGCTTGCAGGGCAGGGGGTCAACCTCGGCCTTCTTGATGCGGCGACGCTCTGCGAGCTGGTGCTCGCGGCGCGCGCTGCGGGCGAAGACCCCGGCGCCTTGCGGGTCTTGCGGCGTTACGAGCGCTGGCGCAAGAGCGAGACCGAAGTCATGCGCTTTGCCATCGATGCGTTCGACCGGCTGCTCGCGCACGGCTCCGGAGGGCTTGCCAGGCTTGCGCAGCGCGGCATGGGATGGGTCAATCAGAGTGCTGAGCTTAAGCGCGTGTTCATGTCACGCGCTCTCGGGCTCAGCGGGGATTTGCCGCAGGCGGCACGGGTAGCGCAATTTGATCGATCTTCGCTGCACAGATGAAGTCATTGTCGGAAAGACCGCCGATCGCGTGCGTCGTAAACCGGGCCCGGCAGTAGTTGTAGCCTACCTGTAGATCCGGGTGATGATCTTCGATGTTCGCGACGTGCGCGAGCGCGTTCACGAAACTCATGGTGCGATAGAAGTCTTTGAATTTGAATTCGCGCTGGATAGAGCGCGCATCGGAGGAAAGCTGCCATTCGGGTGCGAGCTCGCGCATGAGCTCTTGCGCTTTGGCGGCGAGCAGCGGGGCGACGCCGCCCTCGCAGGGCTTGCAGCTGCGGCCTTTAAGGTCGCTCATGGCGCCTCTTTGCGCAGGTACTTCCTCGCGATATAGGCTTCCACCAGCTCCTGGAACTCCTCGGCAATGCGTTCGCCCTTCAACGTCACGGTTTTCTCGCCGTCCTCATACACGGGCGCAACCGGTCGCTCGCCTGTGCCGGGAAGGCTGACGCCGATGTTGGCGTGCTTGCTTTCGCCCGGGCCGTTGACGACGCAACCCATCACCGCGACCGTCATCTCCTCCACGCCGAGATATTGCTTGCGCCATTCGGGCATGCGGTAGCGCAGATGCGACTGGATGCTTTGCGCGAGTTCCTGAAAGACCGTGCTCGTCGTGCGGCCGCATCCGGGACAGGCGACGACCATCGGCGTAAAGGCGCGCAGCCCCATCGTCTGCAGGATCTCCTGCGCCACCAGCACCTCCTGCACGCGATCGCCCCCGGGCTCGGGTGTCAGTGACACTCGCAGCGTGTCGCCAATGCCTTCCTGCAGCACGACAGCCATGCCCGCGGTCGAAGCCACGATGCCTTTCGACCCCATCCCCGCTTCCGTCAGGCCGAGGTGCAGCGCGTAATCGCAGCGCGCCGCAAGATCGCGGTAGATCGCTATGAGATCCTGCACGCCACTCACTTTCGCGCTCAGTACGATGCGATCGTGAGGCAGTCCGACTTCTTCTGCGCGTTGCGCGCTCTGCAATGCAGACGCCACGACCGCCGCGCGCATCACTTCCTGCGCGGCAAGCGGCGCCTGGCGCGCGCTGTTCTCGTCCATGAGCCGCGTCAGCAGCTCCTGATCGAGGCTTCCCCAGTTGACGCCGATCCGCACCGGCTTGTCGTAGCGGCAGGCGATCTCGATCATTTCCAAGAACTGCGGATCGCGCTTGCTGCCGCGGCCGACGTTGCCGGGATTGATGCGGTATTTGGCGAGCGCTACGGCACACGCGGGGTGTTCGCGCAGGAGCTTGTGGCCGTTGAAATGGAAGTCACCGATCAAGGGCACGCTGACACCCAATTGCGCCAGGCGCTCGCGGATCGGTGCGACTGCGGCGGCCGCCGCGCTCGTGTTGACGGTGATGCGCACCAGCTCCGAGCCCGCGCGAGCGAGGGACTTCACCTGCTGCGCGGTGCCCTCAATGTCCTCGGTGTCGGTATTGGTCATCGACTGCACGACGATGGGGTTTGCCCCGCCGACGCGCACCGAGTCGATCCGTACCGCGATGCTGTGGCGCCGCTGCCGCATCACGGTGCTAGTGCGCAGCCGACAGCCGCGCGGCGTGCCGGGCAGCCAAGCGCCAGCGGCCATCGCGCCGTACGAATACCGCCATGTAGAGCACCTGCATATTCACGACCTCACCATCCATTGCGCCCTCTATTGCGATTGAGCCATTGACGATCACGGCGCCCGCCGCGGTGCGCGCCCGCAGCGACAGGAACTGACCGCGCGGTAGCCGATGCCACTGCTCTGCAGCGACTCGAGAAGCTGCGCCTTGTTCTCACAGCGGCCGTTTGCGTGGCAGTAGATGAGATCATCCGCGAGCATCGATTGCAGCGCTTGCAAGTCCCGGTGCGTCATCGCGGATGAGCGCGCGCGCTCCACCGGCTCGATATCCTCCAGCGGCCGCCGCGCAGCCGATACCGGCGAGCGCAAGGCCGCCAAGTATAAGCGTGCTACGTGCTGCGGCAATCATGCGCTCACCGGACGAATGCTGCGCGGATAGGCGCCATTCTGCGCCGCCCTTGGGCCCTCTAGCCACTGCTGCTATGATCCACGGTGCTCGTTCGTATGGATCTGTTCAGAGAGAGTCCGGCCGCTTGGTGCCGGATCGCCGAAGGCGCAAGTCCCGCCCGGAAACGCTCAGGCAACAGCAACGGCAGACCTCGACGCGACGTTCGGTCGCGCAACGGCGAGCTCTGGAGAGTGATGGACCGCTAACGGTTCCATCCACCGAAGGGGTGCGGCGCAGAGGCGCCTGATCTCTCAGGTAACAGGACAGAGGGGCGGCAGGTGTTGAGAAATGCGCCTGCCGCCCTTTTTCGTTTGCGGGTCCGCAGCGCAACGGGAGGACCTGTGGCACGACATACAGCACTCTACGAGCTGCATCAGAGCGAGGGCGCCCGCATCGTCGACTTCGGCGGCTGGGAAATGCCGCTTTCGTACACATCGCAAATCGCCGAGCACCACGCGGTGCGCCGTTTGGCCGGTGTGTTCGATGTCTCGCACATGTGCATCATTGACCTAAGCGGTGCCCGCACGCGTGAGTTTTTAAGGTTTCTCGTTGCCAATGACGTTGACAAGCTCACACGCCGTGGCAAGGCTCTGTACACCTGCATGCTCAATGAGTCGGGTGGCGTGATCGACGATCTCATCATCTATTTCTTGAGTGACTCATGGTTTCGCCTGGTCGTGAACGCAGCGACGCGCGACAAAGACCTCCTTTGGATCCGCCGCCACGCCGAGGCCTTTGGTGTTGCGGCGCGCGAACGTGCCGACTTGGCGATGCTCGCCGTGCAGGGCCCGCAGGCTCGCGCGCTGACAGCATCTTTACTCGCGCCTGCCGATGCGGCAGAAGCGCTTGCGCTGCTGCCGTTCTTTGGCTCCGGGGTCGCCGACTGGTTTATCGCGCGCACCGGCTACACGGGCGAGGATGGTTTCGAGATCATGCTGCCGGCGCATACGGCCACACGCGTCTGGCGAGCCTTAAACGCGCTCGGGGTGGTCTCCTGCGGCCTGGGCGCGCGCGACACACTGCGCCTCGAGGCGGGCATGAACCTCTATGGCAATGATATGGACGAGACCACCCATCCGTTCGAATCAGGCCTCGGATGGACCGTGGCACTTGAGCCTGCCGAGCGGCGCTTCATTGGTCGCGAGGCGCTTGCAAGCGTCAAAGCAGCCGGCAGCCAACGCGAGCTCATCGGGCTCGTGCTTGAGGAACGCGGCGTGCTGCGCAGTCATCAAAAAGTGCTCGCAAAGGACGGCGGTACCGGCGAGATCACGAGCGGCACGTTCTCACCGACGCTTGAACGCTCCATCGCCTTCGCGCGTGTGCCCAGCGGGGTGCACGCGCGCGTGCAGGTCGATATTCGCGGCAGACTCCTTGCCGCGCGCATCGTGAAGCCGCCGTTTGTGCGCGCCGGAAAGTCGCTCGTCAGCTGATGCCAGATGCCCAAACATCCTTAAAGCCAAGAACGGACCAAGCCACTATGAGCAATATTCCCGCCGATCTTAAGTACACCAAGAGCCATGAGTGGGTGCGCGAGCTGCCGGACGGCACCGTCGAGATTGGCATCACGGATCACGCGCAGCATGAGTTGGGCGATCTGGTGTTTGCCGAGGTGCCGGAGGCGGGACGGCTGCTCACGGCCGGTGAAGCCTGCGCAGTGGTCGAGTCCGTCAAGGCCGCATCAGACGTTTACAGTCCGCTCGCCGGTGAAGTCACTGCGGGAAATCCGGCGCTCGCCGCAAGCCCGGAGTTGATCAATGAGGACGCATTCGGACGCGGCTGGCTGCTGCGGCTACGTCCGGCGGGCGCCACCCACGGTGCGCTCCTGTCGGCGGCTGAATACGCGGCGCTCACCTCCGCGGAGGGTTTCTGATGGCGTTCATTCCGCACACCGAATCGGAAGTCGCGGTGATGCTCGCTGCGATCGGGGTGTCCTCCATCGATGAGCTCTTTGATGAGATTCCGCCTTCGCTGCGTGTGCGTTCGCTCGATGGCATTCCCGCGGCGCTCAATGAAATGGAAATCGGCAGACTCATGAGCGCGCGTGCGCAATGCGATGGCAGACCGCTTTCTTTCATCGGTGCGGGCGCCTACGAGCATCACATTCCGGCGGCGGTCTGGGCGGTCGCGAGCCGCGGTGAGTTCTACAGCGCCTATACCCCTTATCAGGCGGAGGCGAGTCAAGGCACGCTGCAGGTGATCTACGAATACCAGACGATGATCGCAAGCTTAACGGGCATGGATGTCGCCAACGCATCGCTCTATGACGGCGCCTCGGCGCTCGCCGAGGCCTGCCTTATGGCAGTGCGCGCCAATAGGAAGTCGCAGGCGCAGCGCGTGCTCATGCCCGCGAGCGTGCATCCGCACTACCGCAAGGTCGCGATCACCGCAGCCGGCAATCAGGCCGTGAGCTTTGAGGCAGTGCCTTTCAGCCAGGGGGAGGGCCGCACGACGGCAGCGGCGCTCGCACCCTTCGATGGGCAGGACATCACGGCGCTCGTCATCCAGCAGCCGAACTTCTTCGGCGTGTTGGAAGATGTTGATGCGCTCGCGGATTGGGCACGCGCGCGCAACATTTTCGTCATCGCATGCGTCAATCCCACCTCGCTCGCGCTATTGAAGCCGCCGGGCGAGTGGGGCGCAGGCGGCGCAGACATCGTGGTGGGCGAAGGCCAGCCCCTAGGCGTGCCGCTCGCATCGGGCGGACCTTACTTCGGCTTCATGACCACGCGCATGGCGCATGTGCGGCAGATGCCGGGCCGCGTTGTCGGCCGCACCGTCGACGTGAGCGGTCGCGATGGATTTACGCTTACCCTGCAGGCGCGCGAGCAGCACATTCGCCGCGCACGGGCTACGTCCAACATCTGCACCAATCAGGGGTTGCTCGTCACCGCTGCGACGATCTACATGTCGCTTATGGGACCCGCGGGGCTGGCGCGCGTCGCCGCGGTCTCGCACGCCCGCACCTCTGAGCTTATCGCGGCGCTGACGCGCCTGCCGGGGGTGCGCGCTGCATTCGCAAGCCCCTATTTTCACGAAACTGTGTTACTGCTCGACCGGCCGGTGGCGCCGGTGCTGCGCGCGCTTGCCGAT
>Ga0066793_10000039_pt1 | contig 37664 bp, 32 predicted proteins | sample PersoiDNA2013189_FD_83876 | JGI IMG/M metagenome (GOLD analysis project Ga0066793, IMG submission 83876) | Permafrost soil microbial communities from the Arctic, to analyse light accelerated degradation of dissolved organic matter (DOM) -... | ecosystem: Environmental > Terrestrial > Soil >... | reverse complement strand
TGCCATACGAACCCGGCCAATTACGCCGTCTACACGATGAACCATGTCGGCATCACGAGCGGCTGCGCCACCTGTCACGGCGCCGGACTCTCCTTCGCCAACATCGTGCCGAAGGAGCCGCCGGGCAACCACATCCCCGTAAGCGGAATCGCCTGCGAAAGCTGCCATGCCACCACGAACTTCACAACCTTCGGCGGCACGACGATGAACCATACCCCGGTAGCCGCGAAGGCCTGCGACTCCTGCCACGAGACGGGCATGAGCTGGTACGGCGTAACGATGGTGGATCGGCCGAATGGACATCACACCGAGCAGGACTGCAAGGGCTGCCATAACACTACCAGCTTTAACGACGGGGGGAACGCGCAACCCGCAGCCGCAACGAAAGCGATGACTCGCGCTCTTCAAACACAGATGGTGAATCCCGGCAGCGCTGCAGCAATCAATACGATCGTCGCAGGCTCGAGCGCAGCGGCTCGAACCTTGCACTTCGATCATCTCCAAGCCGTCGGCGCGTGCGTGACCTGCCACAACGGCATCCAAGCGACGGGCAAAGGTCCAAGGCACATCCAAAGCGACAGCAATTGCGACAATTGCCATACGACTATCGCGTGGACTCCCGCGCGCTTAGACCATCAGAGCATCGGCGCGTTGCGCACTTGTAAGAGCTGTCATAACGGCATCCAGACGCCAGGGCAGCCGGCCAGACACGTCCAGACGGCGGCTCAATGCGGCGCCTGCCATTCGACCATCGCGTGGCTGCCGGCACGCTTTGATCACAGCGTTGCAATCGGCGCCTGCGCGAGCTGCCACAACGGGGTCAACGCGAGCGGCAAGCCGATCAATCACATCGTGACTTCCGCGGACTGCGGGGCGTGCCACGTTTCTTCGACCTGGTACCGCCCGCCAGCAGCGGCGGCGCCGGGCAAACCCAAGCCACCCGGTACCCGTATAAATTGAATAACTTAAACGCCCCATTCGAAGTCGCCCACCATCAACGAGCGGCGCTAGCAGTCCATATCTCAGACAGACGAATCGCAGCGCATTTTCGATTACTCTAGGTATCGACAGCCTGTGGAAGCCGCCGTGAGCTGGCCGGCTACGAAGATGTCGCAGATGGTAATGCCGCCCGACTGAATGGCGCGCTTGAGCGGGCCATGCGCCGCACACTCGCTCCATGACGCACAACTACATAAGCGAGTTTACGCGCCCGGCGAGCGCGATTGCTTGCGCATTCGCCCGCGACAGTTCGGGTACCGCACGCCGCTCAAGAAACTCTGCAAGCGGCGCAAGCTCGGCATAGAGCGCGCAAGCTTCGCGCAGATAGTCGAGCGTGCGCGGCAGATCAAGCAGGTAGCCGGGCTTGCCGTCGCGATGCCAGAGGCGCGAAAATATGCCGAGCACCTTCAAATGCCGCTGCACGCCGATGAGATCAAAGTCGCGCAGGAATTGTCGCGGGGAAGCGAGGCCGACCCCCCGAGCTGCGAGCATCGAGCGATAGCCTGCGACCCAGCCTGCGACGCGCGCACGCGGCCAAGCGATGTAGCAGTCCTTCAAGAGCGATACCAGGTCATAACCGATCGGACCGTGCAGTGCGTCCTGAAAATCGATGACGCCCGGATTTCGCTGCCCAACCACCATGAGGTTGCGCGAGTGATAGTCACGATGGACGAACACCTGCGGCTGAGCAAGAGCTGCGCTGATCAGAAATTCGAAGGCGCTGCCCAATACCTCTTCCTCGGATGCGGTTGGCTCGAATCCCAAATGCCGGCGACAAAACCATTCCGGCATCAACGCAAGCTCGCGTGCGAGTGCCTCGCGGTCATAGGGAGGAAGCTTCTTCGCTGCTGCGCCGCCGCGCATCTGGATGTCGGCGAGCACACGCAAGGCATCCGCATACAGCGCGTCGGGGTCAGCGTCCGCCTCGAGCTCTTGCAGATACGGCCGCGTGCCCAAATCCTCGAGCAACACGAAGCCGCGCGCCACATCGCTTTCGTGAACGTGCGGCACGTGAGCGCCGAGCGACTCCAGGAGCGCGCCGACTTCAAGATAAGGGCGCACGTCCTCCTTGCCGGGCGGTGCATCCATGACGACGTACGAGGCGCCCGCGGTGAATACACGGAAATAGCGGCGGAAGCTCGCATCGCTTGATGCAGGCTCGAGTCGCTCATGAGAAATTCCAAGATCGTCTCTCAGCCAGGCGCGGAGGAGCGCGAGACGGGCGTCGGTTTCGTGCATGAGGCGATTATAATCGCGGCACTCATGCTGCGTTCGGGCTCATCGTCGTGCCGGTACTGGGCCCTCTGGATTACGGGCCTAGCGCTGGGCGTGGTCGCGCGCGCCGGCGCCGATGAGAAACTGATCTGCCCGACGGCGGCGCCGACCCTCACGCACGCTACAACGGCAACAGCCATTGCCGGCGCGGCGCGCATCGACCCGCACGCGCCCATCGATATCACCAGCGACGAGGCGGTGCTGGGCGTGGGTGGCGATGCGGAATTAAAGGGAAACGTGCACGTGCTGCAGGGGGAGCGCGATCTGCACGCAAGCCACGCGCACTACGACCCTAAGCGCAGCGCGTTCGAACTACAGGGCGGAGTCGAGTACAGCGATGCGCTGGTGCACGTCACAGGCGTCGGTGGCAACTACGCGCAAAATGAAGGCGCGGACTTTACCGCCGCAGAGTTTGAACTGCGACAGCGTTCTGCGCGCGGCGCAGCCGACGTGATGCATTTGACTCCCGACGGCAAAATTCGCCTCGAGCATGTGCGTTTCACCACCTGTCCGAAAGAGGATCCGGCGTGGCAGCTGCGTGCGAATGCGATCACGCTCGACACACATAGCCGTATCGGCACCGCGCGTGATGCCAAGATCAACTTCAAGGGCGTGCCGATCTTGTATCTCCCCTGGGTCTCGTTTCCTCTCAGCAACGATAGGAAGAGCGGCTTTCTGTTCCCGACGCTCGGCAATTCGACCACCAGCGGCCTGCAGCTCGCCGTGCCCTACTACTGGAACATCGCGCCCAATGTCGACGCGACCCTCGAGCCCATGGAGTATCAGAAACGCGGCATCGATTTTGGCGGCGAGCTGCGTTATCTCACGGGCAACCAGCACGGTGACTTCGCCTTCAACTTTCTGCCCAACGACACTCTCGCAAACGAAAATCGCAGCCATGTCAAGCTGCAGCACGTAGCGGAGCTGCCCGACGACTTCCGTCTCACGATCAACGCAGAGAATGTGAGCGATCCGCAGTACTTCGAAGACTTCTCACAAGGCGCGGCCGCCACCAGCACCGCGTTCCTCGAGCGCACGGCGCGCGTCAGCTATCGTGACGAGAACTGGCGCATCTCCGGAGAACTGCAGCAATTCCAGACCATCGATGAGTCCTTGGCGCCAATTGATCGGCCCTACGCGCACGTGCCGCGCATCGTCGCCGACGGCAACTTCGCTTATGGATCGGCCGAGCAGCTGCGCTACGGTTTTGACTCCGAGCTTGTGGACTTCACGCGCTCGGTCGGCGTGAAGGGTTGGCGCTTTGATCTCTTGCCGGCCGCATCGCTTGATTTCAGCGCGCCGGGGTTCTTCGTGCGCCCCGGCATCGCCTGGCGTTTCACTCAATACGAGCTCACCGATACGGAGCCGGGACAGGAGCGCGCGCCATCGCGCGCTCTGCCGACCGCAAAGTTCGACACGGGGCTTCTCTTTGAGCGCGAAGCGGGCGCCACGGGTTCGCGTCTCCTTACGCTCGAACCGCGCATCCTGTATGTGTACACGCCGTATCGCCAGCAGGAGCAGTTGCCGCTCTTTGACACCGCGCTTCCGGACTTGAATCTCGTGGAGCTGTTTCGCACCAATCGCTACGTCGGCGCGGATCGCGTCGGCGATGCGGACCAGGTGAGCGTCGGCGCCACGAGCCGACTGCTCGACGCCAAAGACGGCACCCAGTTCCTCGCCGCGACCCTGGGCCAGATCTATTACTTCAAGGCGCCGCGGGTCGTATTGCCGAATGAGCTGCCGGAGACCGGCAACTCGAATATGGTCGCGCAGTTGGCGCTCACTGCCTACAAACACTGGAGCGCGAACCTTGACCTTGAATGGAATCCGCGGTCTTTTCAAGGCGAGCGCACCGAGGTCAGTGTGCAGTACCATCCTGCGCCCGAGGAGGTCCTCAACTTCACCTATCGCCTGCAGCGCGACCGGCTGAAACAGCTCGAAACCTCCGGCACGTGGCCGATTGGTAGACAATGGAACCTCTATGGCCGCATCGTGTACTCATTGCTCGACAATAGAGCGCTCGACCGCTTTGCCGGGTTCGAGTACGGCGCCTGCTGCTGGCGCCTGCGGCTCGTCGGCCGCCGCTTTCTGAGCACGCGCACCGGGCAGCAGGACACGGGCGTCTTTGTGCAGCTGGAACTCGCAGGTCTTGCCAGTGTCGGATCTGCGGCGGATGCTCTCTTGACCGAGGCCATTCCCGGTTATAAGCCTTCGAAGGTAATACATTGAAATGTAAGGAATTTATTGCCATGCAGCGCATTCTCGCCACACTCGCGGCCGCATTCCTGGTGCAGGGCTTGGCCCTTGCCCAGACCCGCGAGCTCGCTACCAAAGGCGTCACGCTCGATCGCGTGGCGGCGGTGGTGAATGACGGCGTGGTGCTCTCGAGTGAGCTCGATGAGCAGATCGCGGCGATCTCGGAGCGCCTGCGGACCCAAAAGCTCGAGTTGCCACCGCAAAACGTGCTGCGCCAGCAGGTACTCGAGCGGCTGGTGCTGGAACAGATCGAGCTGCAGCGGGCGGACAAGGCGGGGATGAAGATTCCCGACGAGGCCTTGAATAACGCATTGCAGGAAGTCGCGCAGCAAAACCATATCGTGCTTTCGAAACTGCCCGAGGCGCTTGCCGCGCAAGGGATCGACTATCCCTCTTACCGTATCAGCATGAGAAAGGAGCTCACGCTGAGCCTACTCAGGCAGCGCGACGTCCTGCAGCGCATCAGTATTACGCCGCGCGAGATAGATCAATACCTTGAGAAGCAGAAGATCGCGCCCTCGGAGGCCAACGAGTACAACGTCTCGCACATCCTCATTGCCGTACCGCAGGCTGCAACGCCGAACGAACTCGACGCCGCGGCCAAGCACGCGGACGAAGTGTTCCAGCGCGCCAAGGGCGGTGAAGACTTCGCCAAGCTTGCGGTCGCCTACTCCAACAGCCAGGACGCCTTGGACGGCGGTGCCCTCAACTGGAGGAAAGGTACCGAGCTTCCGACCTTCCTTACGGACGTCGTCATGAAACTGAAGCCGGGCGAAGTGGCCGAGCCGCTGCGCACGCCGACGGGTTTTCATATCGTCAAACTGAACGAGATGCGCGGCGGCAACCAGCAGGTGCTGGTCAATCAAATTCACGTGCGGCATATATTGATGAAGACCAATGAACTCGCCGATGACGCAACCGTGCGCCAGAAGCTCACCGATCTGCGCGCCCGCGTGCTGAAGGGCGAGGACTTCGCGGGTCTCGCCAAGACGACTTCTGAGGATCCCGGCTCCGCCGCCGATGGCGGGGATCTTGGCTGGACCGGCCCCGGCAGCTACGTTCCCGAATTCGAGCAGACCGTGGCGGGACTCAAGGAAAAGGAAATCAGCGAGCCCATCAAGACACAGTTCGGCTGGCACATCGTGCAGCTTCTGGGTAGGCGCGAGTTCGACAACACTGACGAGTTGAAGCGCAAGCACGCGGTTGACGAAATTCGCGCCAGCAAGGCGGACGAAGAGACTGAGCTGTGGCTGCGCCGTCTGCGCGATGAAGCCTACGTCGAATACCGCATCTGACCTACCGCGAATCGCGCTCACATGCGGTGAACCCGCCGGCATTGGACCAGAGCTTTGTCTGGCGATTGCACGCGAGGAGTTCTCCTGTGACCTTGTGTGTCTGGCGGATCGTGAGCTGCTTGAGGAACGCGCGCGCGCCGTAGGCTCAGGAATAACGCTGCGCGCGTATCACCCCGGCACACGCCGGCCGCACACGCCGGGCACCCTCGCCGTCTATCACCACGCGCTTGCGACGCCGAGCGTTGCCGGCGCGCTCGATGTCCGAAATGCAGGCTTTGTGCTGCAGATCCTCGACCGCGCCATCGACGGCGCGCTCGCGCATGAATTCGATGCCATCGTCACCGCGCCCGTTCATAAGGGCCTCATCAATGACGCCGGCACCCCCTTCACAGGGCACACCGAGTACCTGGCACGGCGCACGCACGCGCCACGGGCGGTGATGATGCTGACGACTGGCACGCTGCGTGTCGCGCTTGTGACCACGCACTTGCCGCTCAAGGATGTGAGCGCCGCCATCACCATTGAAAGCCTGTGCGAGGTCCTTGAGATTCTGCACCGTGATCTCAGCGAGCGCTGGGGCCTCGCCGCGCCGCGCATCGCCGTTTGCGGCTTAAATCCCCACGCAGGCGAAGGCGGTCATTTGGGAGATGAGGAAATACGTGTGATTGCCCCGGCGATCGCGCGTGCGCGCGCGCGTGGCATTCAGGCCATCGGTCCGCTGCCGACGGATACGGTTTTCGTCCCGCAGATCCTTGCTCAGTACGATGCGGTGCTGACGATGTACCACGATCAGGGACTGCCCGTGGTCAAACACTCGAGTTTCGAAAGCGCCGTCAATGTGACGCTGGGACTGCCCATCGTGCGCACTTCCGTCGACCACGGCACCGCGCTCGAACTGGCCGGTACGGGACGCGCGGATCACGGCAGTTTCAGCGCCGCCGTGCATCTGGCGCTCGCCCTTTGCGCCTAGCGTGATCAACGCAACCGCCATGCGGCCAAGAAAGCGCTTCGGACAGCATTTCCTGCACGATCCGGCGATCATCCGCCGCATCGCGCAGGCGGTCGCGCCGCGCGCCGACGGCCACCTGGTTGAAATCGGTCCGGGACGCGGCGCGCTCACACAGCTTCTGTTTGCGGCGCGCGGCGCGCTCGATGTTATCGAGATCGATCGGGATCTTGCCGCACTGCTGCGCGACAAGTTCAAGCACGAAGTGAACTTCGTGCTGCACGAGGCCGATGCGCTCGAGTTCGACTTCACGAAGCTTGCGTGCGAGCGCGGTGCGCGGCTGCGCATCGTCGGCAATCTGCCCTACAATATTTCGACGCCGCTGCTCTTTCACCTGCTCGCAAGCGCAGCCGTGATCGAGGACATGCATGTCATGCTCCAGCGCGAAGTCGTCGATCGGCTGGTCGCCCAACCCGGCGGCGGCGATTACGGCCGCCTGACGGTCATGCTCGCGCCCTGGGTGCACATCGAGCGGCTGTTCGACATCGGACCGGGAGCGTTTCAGCCGGCGCCGCGCGTGTGGTCCGCGATGGTGCGACTGACGGTCAGACCTACGCCGGCGTTTGTCGTAAGTCCGCACTATGCAGCCGTCGTCGCGGCGGCCTTCGGCCAGCGCCGAAAGACATTAAGGAACGCTCTAAAAGGGGTCGTGAGCTCCGCCCACATCGATGCCTGCAAGCTTGACGGCGGGGCGCGCGCGGAGACGCTCGCACCTGAGGCCTTCAACATATTGGCGCAGACCCTCGATACGTGCGCGAAATCCTAAGCTGATGTAGGCTTCACGTCGGCCCAGCGAGTTGTCTATGTCGGTCTATCGTCGCATTCTCGTCATCGTCGATCTCACCGACGACAGCTTGCCGATCGGTCGGCGCGCGCAGGCCATCGCGGCGAGCCTCTCAGCCGAAGTCGAATTCCTGCACGTGGTTGAGCTCATCCCGCCGGAGCCCGTTGGCGAGACGCTCATGCCCACTGTGCAGATAGAGAATCAGTTGGTCGAACGAGCCCGCAGGGGCCTGGCTGCGCTGGCCGCCGAACTTAAATTGCCCGATGCGCACTGTCACGTTGAAGTTGGAATTGTAAAGTCCGACATTGTCAGAATTGCACGCGAGCGCAACATCGATCTCATCGTACTTGGCAGCCGCGAGCGCCACGGACTGTCGATTCTCGTCAATTTTACCGAGGATACGGTCCTGCACGCCGCGCCTTGTGATGTACTGGCTGTACGTGTCGGCAGCCCCGGGAAGTAATATGGATGAACCTCTGGAAACGGTGATTCACAGAATCCGCGTCGATGTCGAGACGAGCTACCTTGATGAGCAGTCCGAGCCGCGCGAGAGCCGCTACGTGTTCTCGTACACCATCACCATTCAGAACGAAGGCCACGTACCCGCGCGGCTCCTCACACGGCACTGGCTTATCACCGATGCGAACGGCAAGGTGCAGGAAGTGCGCGGCGACGGCGTCGTCGGCGAACAGCCGTACCTTAAGCCCGGGCAGGGCTTTCGCTACTCGAGCGGCGCCGTGATCGAAACCCCGGTAGGTGCGATGCAGGGCAGCTATCAGATGCTGAGCGACGACGGACAGCGTTTCGATGCCTCGATTCCGCCGTTCCGGCTCGCCATGCCGGGTGTCCTGCAGTAGCGAGCGCTTGGCACGCTACGCCATCGGCGACGTGCAAGGCTGCTACGCCGAGCTGCGCGCGCTCGTCGCTCGAGTGAACTTTTCAGCAGATCGGGACCAGCTGTGGTTCGTCGGCGATCTCGTCAATCGCGGTCCACAATCCTTAGAGGTGCTGCGCTACGTGCGCGCACTCGGCGACAACGCTGTCGTCGTGCTCGGCAATCACGACCTGCACCTCCTCGCGCTCGCCCACGATCGGCGCCACAAGCACCGTTCGAGCGACACGCTGGATGCAGTATTTGACGCCCCCGACCGCGAGGCGATTCTCGATTGGTTGCTGCGCCGGCCGCTTGCGCATTTCGATGCGGCGCACGGTGACTTGATGGTGCACGCGGGCGTCGTGCCGCAATGGAACGCAGCGTTGATCCTCGAGCTTGCGGGCGAGGTCGGCGCGGCGCTCGCGCACGACGCGGTTGACTTCCTCGAGCGGATGTACGGCGACCGCCCGGACCGCTGGAGCGATGAGCTACGCGGCATGGATCGACTGCGCTTCGCGATCAATGCGCTCACGCGCATGCGGCTATGTACCGACGATGGGCGTATTGATCTGAAAATGAAAGGTCCGCCGAAGGAAGCTCGGCATCCCTACAAACCCTGGTTTGAGCATGAAGCGCGCCGCACCCGCGACGTGCGCGTGATCTTCGGACACTGGTCCGCATTGGGCCTCATTCAGGCGCACGGTGTCGTGGGTCTCGACAGTGGCTGCGTGTGGGGAGGCGCACTCACCGCACTTGATCTGGATGGGCAGGCTCCCGCCGTCTCTGAGCCGTGCGCGCGCGTCAGCGCGCACTCCAGCGAACAGTGATCTGCGCGGTCGTCGGCGTATAGACGCCCGGTACGAGTTCCAGATCGATCGGCTGTCCGCCCTCCTGGGCGACGGGAATGATCATGCGTTGCTCGCCGCTCACTTCGAGCGCGCCGATCGACCCAGGCGTCACTCGAAATGCCAGGCGCACCGGCCACTGCGTTCCGGTACGCGGCGTCAACACGAGACTCCCCTCTGTCGCCGCCTCGTGCAGGTCGACAAGCAGCGTGTTGCGCTTCCAATATTGGGGATAGGCGACCGCTGTGCCGTTACTCCCCATCTCGACGAGCTCATTGACGGCTGTCGGCGCGACCGGGGCCTTGTGGCTCCAGGGCCAATGCACAGCGGAGACGTGACTGCAGCCTGCGACGAGCACGACTGTGCCCATGAACCCAGCTAATCCGAGCCGATTGCGCCGATTTAAAGCCGCCATAACAGAACTCCCCCACTCTTGCGTACCATACGCCGATCACCTTCGGGACACACCCCATGCCATCTCTGCAGCCGCTCAACCTCAAACGCTGGATCGACGAGCACCGCGCGCTCCTGAAGCCGCCGGTCGGCAACAAGCGCATTTTCCGCGACAGTGAGTTCATCATCATGGTCGTCGGCGGCCCGAACACGCGCCGCGACTACCACGTCGATCCGGCCGAGGAGTTCTTCTACCAGCTAGAAGGCGACATCCTCCTTAAGACCATGCAGGACGGCCGCAGCGCAGCTGTGCCGATACGCGCCGGAGAGATCCTGCTTTTGCCGCCGCGCGTACCGCACTCGCCGCAGCGCGGCGTCGATACGGTCGGGCTTGTGATCGAGCGCGAACGGCGCGCGGGCGAGCTTGACGGCTTTCAGTGGTACTGCGAGCGCTGCGGGAATCTCCTGTACGAAGAGTTCATCGCACTCACCGACATCGAACAGGATCTGCCGGCGCTATTCGAGCGCTTTTGGGCAAGCGCCGAGCGGCGCACCTGTGACAGCTGCGGCACGCTCATGCAACGGCCGGTCAGCATCGAGCGCACTTGAGCCATGGCCTTCGAAGCAACTCTAGCGTGCGCGCACCGTCTGGATGAGGCAGATGTGCTCAGCGATTTTCGCGCGCGTTTCGAGCTGCCGCAAGGCGCCGACGGCAAGCCCCTTATCTATCTTTGCGGCCATTCGCTCGGTCTCATGCCGCGCGCGGCGCGCGCGCTCGTGATGCAAGAACTCGACGACTGGGGCGCCTTGGGCGCGCGTGGCCACGAATCGGCGCAGCGTCCATGGATTCCCTATCACGAGAACCTGACTGCGGGTCTCGCCGAGCTCACTGGCGCGGCACCGCAGGAAGTGGTGGCGATGAATTCGCTCACCGTCAACTTGCACTTGATGCTGGCCACCTTCTACCGGCCGCGCGGCAAGCGCAGGAAAATACTCATCGAGGCAGGCGCATTTCCGTCCGATCGGCACGCAATCGCCTCGCAGCTCAAATGGCACGGCTTCGATGCACAGGATTCCTTGATTGAGCTTGCGCCCGCGGCGCTTGAGGAGTCGGTGTCGGAAGAGGAAATCGAAGGCGCCCTTCAACACCTCGGCTCCGAGATCGCCCTCGTGCTTTGGCCCGGCGTGCAATACCGTACCGGACAAGCTTTCGACCTTACGCGTATCGCCCGCGCCGCGCGCCGTGCGCGCTGCCTGGTCGGCTTTGATCTCGCCCATTCGATCGGCAATGTGGAGTTGGCTCTCAGTCGCTCGGGGGCTGACTTTGCAGTCTGGTGCAACTACAAGTATTTGAATGCGGGCCCCGGTGCGATCGGCGGTTGCTTCATTCACGAGCGGCACTTGGGCGCGATGGTGCCGCCGCATCTTACCGGCTGGTGGGGCCACGAGGCTGCGACGCGCTTCCTCATGCGCCCGCAGTTTCGCGCCGCCGCAGGCGCCGCCGGCTGGCAGCTCAGCAATCCGCCCATTCTGTCGTCGGCGCCGCTCATCGCCTCGCTCGCGATCTTCGCCGCAGCGCGCCTCGAGCGGCTGCGAGCCAAATCGATCGCGCTAACAGGGTTTCTCGAATACCTCATCGACGGGCTGACGCCAGCAGTACGGATCATCACCCCGCGGGAGCCGGCGCAGCGCGGCTGCCAGCTCTCATTCCGAGTGCCAGGCGGTCGCCGCATCTTTGAACGCTTGAGTGCTGCGGGCGTGGTCTGCGACTGGCGCGAGCCTGACACTCTGCGCGTCGCTCCGGTGCCGCTCTACAACCGCTTCGAGGATGTCTGGCTCTTCAGTAAGCTCCTGGCGCAGGCGTTGGGAAGGCAAGCTTGAGGCCAACGCCGGGACAGCCGCTCAACATCGTCGGCGCGGGGCTTGCTGGTTCCCTGCTTGCCCTGTTGCTTGCGCGGCGCGGATTCGCCGTCACTTTGTATGACCGCGGCGCCGATCCTCGTAGCGCCGTTGCTGCCGCCGGTCGCTCCATTAATCTTGCGCTCGCCGCGCGCGGCATCCGAGCGCTTGAGCGCGCGGGTGTCCTGCAGGACATCAAGCCGCACTTGATCGCGATGCGCGGGCGCATGGTGCACGATCGATCCGGCCAGTGCGCGCTGCAGCCCTACGGTCAGAAGGCGGGGGAAGTCATCTACTCCGTCGGCCGGGCCGCGCTCAACGTAAGCTTGCTTGAAAGCGCGGCACGCCATCTTGAGGTCAACCTCAAATTCGGCCATACGTGTCTTGCGGCAAGTCTGGATGCGGATGTGCTGACGTTTCGGGACCTCGCTTCCGGCTTGACCTATGAGACGCGCCTCACGTCCACGATTGCCACGGATGGCGCGGGCTCGTCAGTGCGCGGCAGCCTTGCAGCCGCGCACGCGGTGAGCGTGCGCGAAGCGCTTCTCGAACACGATTACAAGGAACTTACGCTTCCCGCGCAGCAGAACCGGCACGCGCTCGAACCTCACGCCCTGCACATCTGGCCGCGCGGCGACTTCATGCTGATCGCGTTGCCCAATACCGACGGCAGTTTCACCGCAACTCTTTTCCTGCCGCGCACAGGTCGAGCAAGCTTTGACGCACTCACGACGCCCGCGCGCATAGAAGAGTTCTTCGTGCGCGAGTTTCCAGACGCCGCAGGTCTCATGCCGGATCTCGTTGCAGAATTCACCCGCCATCCCCGCGGGCTCTTGGGCACCGTGCACAGCGCGCCTTGGCACGTCGCTGGCCGCGTGCTGCTGCTCGGCGATGCCGCGCATGCCATCGTGCCGTTCCACGGTCAAGGCATGAATGCAGCGTTTGAAGATTGCCTGGTGTTCGATGACCTCGTGGATGAGCACGACGAGTGGGCATCACTGTTTGAGGACTTCGAGCGGCGGCGGCGGCCGAATGCTGAGGCCATTGCGCAGATGTCTCTCGAAAATTATGTAGAGATGCGCGATACCGTCCTCGATCCAACATTCAAACGCCATCAGGAGCTCGCGCTTGAACTCGAGCGCAGGTTCCCGGATCGCTTCATCCCTCGCTACTCAATGGTGATGTTCCACCCGGAAATTTCCTACGCCGAAGCGCTGCGGCGCGGCGGCGTGCAAGCCGGCATCGTCGCGGAGATCGACCATTATCCCGAGCGCGCCGCAGCGCTAATCCATGAACGCCTGCCGCCTCTGCGTTAGAAAGCGGCCGCTTCAGGGCTCACGGCGCGCAAGCGTACGGAATGTCATCGCATGCTCGTGACGCGCATCGGCCGCATGCGCACTCTGTTCAACTTCATGCCACTCGCCCTCCGCGAGTGCGGGGAACACCGTGTCTCCGGGTATATCGGCGTGAATGTCGGTGAGATAGATCTGGCGCGTAAGCGGCATCACGAGCTGAAAGAGCTCAGCACCACCAATGACTACGAGCTCGGCACAGCCGCGCACATGCTCGAGCGCCTCCTCGAGGCTATGCACGGCAACCGCACCTGAGGCACGCCATGACCTATCGCGCGTAAGCACGAGATTGACGCGTCCGGGAAGCGCTCGCCCGATCGACTCAAAGGTGCGGCGGCCCATCAATATGGGCTTGCCCATGGTCAGCGACTTGAACCGTTGCAAATCAGCCGGTAAGTGCCAGGGCAGCGCGTTATCCTGTCCGATTACGCCGTTCGCAGCCCGCGCCACCATGAGGCTAATCGACGGGCGGTTCGCCCTGCCCTGCGGGGTCATACTTCCACAGCGGTCGTCAGAATGACAAGCCCGCGCGAGGGCATGCGGAAAAATTCGGCGGCCTGGGTACTGCGCCGCTGCATGCGCGCGAACAGCCGCCGCTCGATTCCCGGCAGCCCCGGCCGCGGCCGCGCGCGCACGACATGTTGGCCGACGAAGAACGAACAATCTTCTATGAAGACGCGCAAGCCGCGGACGCGGCAGGCCTTCAGCGCGTCGCCAACAGCGGGCGTTTCCATGAAGCCAAAGAATGCGGTCACGGCCCACAACCCGGGCAGCAGCTCCTCGACGCGCACGCGGTCGGCGGGATCCTGACGCGGCGTACGTGTGATCTCTATATTAAGCACGAGAATGCGTTGATGCGCGACGTGGTTGTGTTCAAGGTTACGAATAAGGGCAGACGGCACAATGTCCGCGTCGCTTGCGAGGAACACTCCGGTTCCCGGCACTCGCTGCACGTCCTTGAGCAGTTTGCCGAGATCTGAGCGCGGCAGCGCCATGCGCGAAAGCGCGGCACGCAAATGCATGCGACCGTTGCGCCAGGTCGAGAAGACGCCGAACAACATGGCACCGAGCGTGAGCGGGATCCATCCGCCGTGATTGATCTTCGTCAGATTGCCGGCCAGGAAAACACAGTCGGTAATGAGAAAAAGGCCAAACAGCGTCGCGACCGTCCATTTCGGCCAACTCCATTGCTTCATCGCAACGAACGCTCCCAGAACAGTCGTGACGATCATCGTACCGACGACCGCGACGCCATAGGCGTTCGCCAACGCATCGGAGGAACCGAAGCCTATGACGAAAGCCGTCACAGCGATGAACAACAGCCCGTTGATCACCGGCACATAGATCTGGCCAAGCTCATGCGCCGAAGTCTGCAAGACACGCATGCGCGGCAAAAGATCAAGCTGCACGGCCTGCCGTGCTACCGAGAACGCTCCAGAAATCACCGCCTGCGAGGCGATGACGGTCGCGGCGGTGGCGAGCGCCAGCATGAACGGCAGCATCCCTGACGGCACCAGCACATAAAGCGGGTGGTCGACAAATTTATCGGCTGCAAGCATTAGAGCGCCTTGCCCGTAATAGTTGAGCAACAGCGCCGGCCACACGAGAAAAAACCAGGCAATTCGCACCGGGGCCTTGCCGAAGTGTCCCATGTCCGCGTACAAGGCCTCGCCGCCGGTGAGCGCCAGGAACACTGCGCCCAGAATCGCGAGCGCCACGGCGGGTTGATGCACGAGAAGCGCTATGCCGAAGCGTGGATCGACAGCCGCAAGAACTTCAGGGTGGTGCGCGATAGATGCAGCGCCCGAAGCCGCCAATACCACGAACCACAGGACCATGATGGGTCCGAAAAGGCGCGCGACGCGTGCCGCTCCGCGCCTTTGTATCGCAAATAAGGCAGCGAGCACGCCGAGCGTAATGGGTACCGTCGTGTGCGCAAGCGCGGGATCGACGAGTTCAAGCCCCTCGACCGCGCTCAGCACAGAGACCGCGGGCGTGATAAGCGCATCGCAGAAGAAGAGCGCGGTCCCCGCCAGGGCAAGCCCGATCAGTAGCTGGGAGCTGCGAGCTGCCGGGACCAAGCGCCGCTGCGCAAGAGCAAGCAGCGCAAGAATGCCGCCTTCTCCGTCGTTGTCGGCCCGCATCATGACGACGACATATTTGAGCGTCACCGAAATCAGAAGCGCCCAGAAGATGAGCGACAGCACGCCAAAAACCGCCGCGGCACCATGCGACCCGGTCGCCTTCAAGGACAACTCGAAAGCGTAGATCGGACTCGTGCCGATGTCGCCGTAAACGATACCGGTAACGCCGATGAGCGCGGGGAGCGTGCGTTTCACCGAGAACTGCTCATTTTCGGGCGCGTGATTTTACGATCGTGGAGTCTTTGCGTATCGGGCGCCTCTTCTTCGCCCGGCGCTTCGCCGGCCACAGCATGGTACCGCGGCAGGATTTTCCTCCACAGCGACAGGCGAACACCTCGTCGATATCTGTCGGATCGTCGTCGTCGCGCTGAATCTGGTAGTCGTAGGCGAGTTCCTCGCCTTGGGCTATGTTGCGGATCGCTTCGATGAACACCCGCCGCTCGTGCGTCACGGACTCGCAATTCGGGTCGCAGGCGTGGTTGATGAAACGCGCGTCGTTACCCTCCACTCCCGCATCGATCACGGTATTGCGGTCGACAATGAAAAGAAACGTATGATTGTCATCCTTATCTTTGTCGTCATAGCGGCGATCCGCCTCTGCGTGCGAGACCCGCTCGCCAAGATATTCAACGACCCGCTGGCCCTTTCTGATCGCCCGCGTTGCGAACACGCCCAGTCCGTGCACCTTTGAGCGTCGCACTTTGATGAGCGGCGGCTTCTGCGCCTTCGTGGCTGCCATGATTAGACGGCAACCGGCGCGGCAATGGCCGCATGATGCTGGTAGTTCACGAACTCAAAGTCCTCATACTGATAGTCGAATATCGTCGACGGACGACGGCGGATGAGAAGCTTCGGCGCGGGGCACGGCTGGCGCGCGAGCTGCGCATCGGCCTGCTCGAGGTGATTCACGTACAGGTGACAGTCACCGCCCGTCCAAATGAAATCCCCCGGTTCAAGATCGCATTGCTGCGCAAACATGTGCGTGAGCAAGGCGTAGGAGGCGATATTGAAGGGCACGCCCAAAAACAGGTCCGCGCTCCTCTGGTAGAGCTGGCAAGACAGGCGTTTGCCAGCCACATGAAACTGAAAGAATGCATGGCACGGCAGGAGTGCCATGCGGTCGAGCTCGCCGACGTTCCATGCGCTGACGATGATTCGCCGCGAGTCGGCGTTCTTGCGCAGGCTCTCAACCGCCTGCGCAATCTGGTCGATGGTGCGCCCATCGGGCGCGAGCCAGGCTCGCCATTGCTTGCCATAGACCGGCCCAAGCTCGCCCTGCGCGTCCGCCCACTCGTCCCAGATCGTTACGCCGTGCTCGTTGAGATAGGCAATGTTCGTATCGCCCCGCAAGAGCCATAGGAGCTCGTAGATCACCGAGCGCACGTGGACCTTCTTGGTTGTGACCAGGGGGAAGCCCTGCGCGAGATCAAAGCGCAGCTGTCGGCCAAAAACCGAGAGCGTGCCGGTACCGGTGCGATCATTTTTCCGGGCGCCCGCAGTGCGCACATCGCGCAGCAGCTCCAGATACGGTCTCATCAGACGACGGTAGTGTTGTCGGAGGGGATGCGGCGCCGATACGCAACGCCGAGCAAAATGACACCGACGATGATCATGGGAAACGACAGGATCTGGCCCATCGTGATCCACCCTTGAGAAAGGTATCCCAGGTGCTCATCCGGTACGCGCACAAACTCGATCAGAACGCGCGCTGTCCCGTAAATCACCAGGAAGAGCCCGGAAGGCGCAAGCCGCGGACGCGGCCGTGACGTAAACCACCACAGCAGCACGAACAGCACCAGTCCCTCCAAAAAAGCTTCGTAAAGCTGGGAAGCGTGGCGCACCTGGCCATCGACCTGAAACCCCCACGGCACGGTTGTGGTCTTGCCCCAGAGCTCACCGTTGATGAAGTTACCGATCCGTCCGGCCAAGAGCCCGATGCCGGGCAACGGGGCGCCGAAATCGAAGACATCGCCGATGTTGCGTCCCTGGCGAACCGCGAAAACCGCTATGGCGGCCAGCACGCCGAGGAGTCCGCCGTGAAAGGACATCCCGCCTTCCCAGATCTTCAACGGATACCAGGGATCGTTCTCCCAATAGCTCAGGCCGTAGAACAGGACGTAGCCGATGCGCCCGCCAAGGATCACCCCCAGCATCGCGTAGAACACGAAATCGTCGACATCGTTCGCTTTCCAAGTCGAACCGGGACGCGCGGCTCTGATGCGTGCGAGCCACCAGCCGGCCCCGAACCCGATGAGGTACATGATCCCGTACCAGTGCACCTTGACCGGGCCAATCTCAATCGCGATGGGGTTAAAGCCGTGATATGGCAGCATGGGCGAAAGTGTAGCCGTTTCGCCCCGCGAGCGGCATGTCTCAGCAGCCGCGGGGCACGCGTCGCTGACCGCGCGCTTTCATCCTCAGGACCGCGACGCGACTACGCGTCCTCGCGGATGACCCGGCAGAAGAACGCCTTTAAATAGCGCGTCTCGGCAATTGCCGGGTGCACAGGATGGTCTGCCGATTGCCCGCCAGTCTCGAGAATCTGCACGAACCGGCCGCTATGCCGCGCCGCGGTCTGGATCGCCCCGGAAAGCTCATCGCCCGTGAGGTGGTATGAACACGAGCAGGACACGAGGAGCCCGTCACCGTCGATGAGGTTGAGCGCAAGCTGATTGAGCTTGCGATATGCGGCGATGCCCTGCGGGATATCTTTCTTCCGCTTAATGAACGCCGGTGGATCCAGGATCACCACATCGAAGCGCTTGCCCTCTTCGCGCAATTGCTTCATCGCAGCAAAGGCATCCGCACGCATGATCTCAATCTCAACTTCATTCGCTTTTGCGTTCTGGCGCGCGAAGCTCAGTGCAAGCTCCGAGGAATCAACGCAGCGCGCCGAAGCGGCGCCGTTCTTCAGCGCCGTAATCGCCCAGGCACCCGCGTAGCTGCAGACGTCGAGCACACGCGCTGCGCGGGGCAGATAGCTTAAGAGGCGGCGGCGGTTCGCTGTTTGATCGTAGAACCAGCCGGTCTTCTGACCCTCATGCAGGGGAGCAGTAAAACGCAGACCCGACTCCACCACTTCGACTTGATCCGGAACCGTTCCGAATGCGACCTCGACGTATTCCGCAAGCTGCTCGAGATCGCGCGCCCCCGAATCGTTCTTCCACAGAAGTCCTGCCGGCTTCAGGACCTCACGCACCGCTTCTTCGACGTCGCCCTTGAGCGCCTCCATGCCGGCCGTTGAGATCTGTCCCACGACAATCTGCCCATAACGATCGAGCACGAGGCCCGGCAATGCATCGGACTCTCCGAAAACCACGCGGTCGAACGGCTCGGCGCCGAGCCGCTTGCGCAGCGCAAGCGCGACTTTCAACCGCTCGATGATGAGCGCGCGATCGAGCCTTTGCGCGGGATTCCTACCAACAATGCGTGCGCAGATGAGTGCATGCGGGTTCACATAGGCAAGCCCCAGAAACTGCTCGCGATCGGACTGGATTTGGACTGCGCACCCCGTCTTGAAGCTGACAAGCGGAGTCGCCGCGTTATCGATCTCGTTGCTGAACACCCACAGATGGCCCGCCCGGATACGCCGGTCTTCGCCGCGCTTGAGCCGCAACGCTGGCAGTGGCGGAGAAATTGCAGAATTAGGCATTTTATGGGGATCGATGCGAGCGGCAGCGGGCGAAAGTATACAGAACACCATGGCAAAGCCCGCGTGTTCGCGTCGCGCGATGCAATCGCGAACACCGACCTATAGGCCAAGCGACTTCAGGCGCAAGCCAGTTTGAATTCTTCCGCGAAGCGCAATCGAAGAGTATATCGGAGAAACAAGACACAAATGTTCCGGCGTAGGTCCGCTGCGTATCCCATTGCCTGCAAATCGACAGGCCAATTTATATGTGCAACACGGTGACCTGAGGTAGCCCCGCCGGCTGCCAATATTGACATGTAAACCCGTGATGTGTTGAATGAAGGAGAGTGAAACATATTCGCGTTCCTAGCTACATTATGCTGTCGCTTTGGGACACTCTTGCATCACCAAAAAAAGAAGCATTCGCGGTGACTCTTAGACAGCGCGTTATTCTGGTAATTGCTGCCTCAGCCGCCTTGTTTTCTGCAGGTATTGCCGCCCCCAGGGAACCGCCCGTTGATACAGCGGCACCCGATTTCCACGTGACCACATTTGACGGCTCAAAGTTCAGTCTGGCCGATTTTAAGGGCCAAGTATTGGTCCTTAATTTTTGGGCGACTTGGTGTGCGCCATGCAAGAAAGAGCTCCCGATGCTGGATGCATTTTATCGGCTTCAGAAACAGGCGGGCCTGCGGGTCCTCGCCGTGACAACGGATCGCTCGCCGCCACTAAGTCAGCTTAAGGCACTCGCCACTGCGCTAGCCATTCCGGTGGTGCGCCGCTTTAAAGGTGATTATGGCCCGCTGAAAGGTCTGCCGACCAATTACGTCATCGATCGCGAAGGTATCGTGCGCTACGGAAAGGCCGGTGCGTTCACACTTGCTGACATGCATGCAATTCTCGAGCCTCTGCTGCGCGAGCACGTATCTGCGAGTAGCCCCGGGGCGAGCATCGAAACACAATAGGCTGCGCAAGGTATTGCGCGCGGCGTCAAAGAAGCGTGCCGTCTTAGCAATCTGCTTTTGGCGCCGGCCGATTCCAATAGCGCATCAATCAAGGAAGTTCAATGCTATGCGGGCACCGCGCGGGCCGTCGGTTAGGTGACTGAATCGCTGTGGGCCGTCCTAACGGCAGCCGAAGCATTACACTTATCACTTCCACCCGACGCCGGGCGCTCCTCGAGCACGGTTGCGCTTGAGCGCGCCGCCACGTTTATTAGCCCTTCACAACAGGCGTTCTGGCTGAAAACTGACCGATCGTAATAGTCTTATCGCAAAACAAATGAAAACTAGACATCTAAATGAAGACGGCGCGCCGAAGTACACGAATCGCTTGATTCACGAGACAAGCCCGTATTTGCAAGACCACGCTCACAATCCCGTGGATTGGTATCCGTGGGGCGAAGAAGCCCTTAAGCGAGCCCGAGATGCGAGTAAGCCAGTACACTTAAGCGTAGGCTACGCAGCATGCCACTGGTGCCACGTTTTGGCGAGCGAGAGTTTTGAAGACGAAAGTACTGCGCAGCTCCTGAATGAGAATTTCATCAATATCAAAGTCGATCGGGAAGAGCGCCCGGATATCGACCGCATTTATCAGATAGCGCAACAAATGCTGACGCAGCGATCCGGCGGCTGGCCGCTCACGATGTTCCTGATGCCTGAAGATCAGCGGCCGTTTTTTGGCGGCACCTACTTTCCGAATACGCCACGTCACGGTATGCCGTCATTCCGGGAGGTGCTGCTTCGCGTGGCTGAGTATTACCGCGAGCACAAGCCTGCACTGCGCGAGCAATGCGAGGCGCTCATATGCGCTTTCGAAGAACTCAATCCGCGGTCGATAGCAGCCGACGCAACACTCTCGTGCGCACCGCTTGATCTCGCCCGGCGGCGCTTGGGCGAGACATTTGATGCTGACTTTGGCGGCTTTGGCGGAGCTCCCAAGTTTCCGCACCCGGGATCGATCGAACGCTTGTTGCGCGACTGGAGCGCAACCGCGGGACAATCCGCGGCGGACCTACAGGCTCTAGACATGGCGACGCTCAGCCTGCGTCGCATGGGCGAAGGCGGCATCAACGACCAGCTGGGCGGCGGCTTTTCCCGCTACAGCGTCGACGCCAAATGGATGATCCCGCACTTCGAGAAGATGCTGTACGACAACGGCTCGCTGCTCGCGGTGTACGCCGAGGCCGCACTTGCTACCGGCGACAGCTTTCATCGGCAGATTGCAACGAGCACCGCTGAATGGGCGATGCGAGAAATGCAATCCGCGGAGGGCGGCTACTTCTCAAGCTTCGATGCTGACTCACAAGGCCACGAAGGCAAGTTCTATGTCTGGGACTTGGAAGAAGCGCGAGGCGCGCTAACAGCGGATGAATTCAAAGTATTCGCGCCACGCTTTGGTCTTGACCGCGCGGCGAATTTTGAGGGTCGCTGGCACCTGCATGTCTATCAGTCGATCGAGAAGCTCGCGGCAAGTACAAAGCATTCGAGCGCGGAGGTTGGCTCCCTCCTGGACAGCGCGCGCCTGAAGCTCCTGGCGATCCGTCAGAAGCGAGTCTGGCCGGCGCGCGATGACAAGATCCTGGTGTCCTGGAACGCACTCATGATTCGCGGCATGGCGATGGCAGGGCGTGCATTTGGACGCAAGGATTTCGAGGAGTCCGCAACCCGCGCACTGGATTTCATTCGCAGCACAATGTGGCGGGGCGGCCGCTTGCTTGCGACTTACAAGGACCATCGCGCGCATCTGAACGCCTATCTTGATGACTACGCCTATCTTGCGGATGCGATTCTCGAACTTCAGCAGGTGCGCTTCCGCGCTGATGAGCTTGCTTTCGCGCAGGAACTTCTCGAGGTGCTGCTCAAGCACTTTGAAGACCCTGCGGCAGGCGGCTTCTTCTTCACGTCCGAAGACCACGAAACACTCATGCACCGCTCAAAATCCTTGAGCGATGACGCCACCCCCGCCGGTAACGGCATCGCCGCATTCGCCTTGCAGCGCATGGGGTATCTGTTGGGTGAGACACGTTATCTCACAGCCGCCGAACGCACCCTGCGCGCGGCGTGGCCAGCTCTTGAGAGATATCCGCAGGCGCACACGAGCCTGCTGCTTGCGCTCGAGGAGCTCGAGAACCCCACCGAGATCGTGATCCTAAGGGGCAGTAGCAGCCCAATCGAAGCGTGGCAGCGCGAGCTCGCCAAGCTCTATGCACCACGTCGCCTCGTGCTGGCAATACCTGCCGACGCTTCGGATCTGCCGCCGGCGCTCAAGGATAAGGCGCCGAAGGGAGAGGCGATCGCCTACGTCTGTCGCGGCACCACCTGCTCGGCACCCATCAATTCGCTAAGCGCTCTAATGCAAGACCTCGGCGACAGCGCGCGCAACGTATTTGAGGTTTCCGGCACTTAAGCCCGCGATATTGATACGGCTATCGTTGGTCATGTAGATGTGATGGCTTTCACGCATGGCGCGCACCTGCGCCACATCGATCCCAAGCAACGAAAACATGCCGTGCTGGCGCGTGATGCAGCTGAAGTCGCGCTCGGGACACGCGGCAGTCAGTTGCTGCACGAACTCGCGGCGCAGCCCCGCCATGCGCGCACGCATCACATCGACTTCCTCGAGCCACGCCTTGCGTAGCGGATCGTTACCCAGAATTTCCTGCACGATGGCTGCACCGTGATCCGGCGGCATCGAATACATCGTGCGGGCGATGCGCGCCAGGTGACTCAGCGCCGCATCGCTGCCGGAGGCTGAAGCGGTAATAGCGTGCAACGCACCGGTGCGCTCGCGATAGAGGCCAAAGTTCTTTGAGCACGACACTGCAATCAGAACTTCCGGCAACTCCGCGGCAAAGAGCCGGATTCCAAATGCGTCCTCCGCAAGGCCGCGGCCCAAGCCCTGATAGGCCATATCGATGAACGGCAGCAGCGCGCCGCGTTTGAAGACGGGAAGGAGCTCACGCCATTGCGCGTCGGTGAGATCCGCGCCGGTCGGGTTATGGCAGGACGCGTGCAACAGCACGACGCTGCCTGACGGCAGCGCAGCCAGGGCTTGCGTCATCCGATCAAAGTCGACGCCGCCGCTTGCCGCGTCGTAGTAGGGATAGCTCGCAAGCTTCAGACCCGAGCCGCCGAGGAGCGGCGCGTGGTTGGCCCAGGTGGGCGCGCTCATATGCACAACTGATTGCCCCACAGAGCTCTTGATGAGCTCTGCGCCGAGTCGCAGCGCCGCACAGCCTCCGGCAGTTTGAATCGTCCGCACCCGCCCGGCGGTGAGTGCCAGGTGCGCGTCGCCCAGGACCACTGTTTCGAGCGCACTATTGAACGCGGCATTGCCGATGGGCGAGACGTACGACTTAGTCGTCTGCGTGGCGAACACCGCCGCTTCCGCGCGCCGCACGGCAGTGAGAATCGGGGTCGCGCCATGCTCATCGCGATAGACCCCAACGCCCAAATCCACCTTGCCGGGATCGCCATCCGTGCGGTATGCGGCCATGAGGCCAAGGATTGCGTCTTCTGGCAAACGCTCGAGGCTTTCGAACATGGAAGGCTCAGCTAAAGATTAGGGGGAGGCGAGTTTACCCGGTCCGGGAGGCTCTCGAGGCGGGTGCATTTCGAGACCTGCCGCACACTCCGTTCGACGCCTCAAGATCGAGCCCCCCCGATCGACACAGGAAAAGCCGCGCTGCAGTGCGGCGGCATCCTACTCATCGCGGTTGCAAATGACTCAAATCGTCGGCTCAGTGGTCGTGATCGGATGCGTCGTGGGGGGGGTTCCTCATACAGGGGAGCAGTATCCTCCTCCTCTGGCACCCGTCCGAAATCATGATCATCGTCGGCTCCGCGTTCGGTGCGCTCCTGACCAGCAATCCGCTCAAGGTCGTCAAGGACTCCTGGCTACTCCTCGCTCTCGCAGCTGAGCCGGCTGCCGGTCGACGAGCTCAAGATCGACCGCTCGCTAATCGCACACGCGCACGCGCGGCCGGACGATGCGATGATCGTGACTTCAACCATTGAGCTTGCTCACCGCATGGGATTGCGCGTCGTGGCAGAGGGCGTTGAAGATGTCGAGGCGTGGAATTTCCTGCGTCGACTGGGCTGTGATCTGGCACAGGGATTTCTCATTAGTAAGCCCCTACCCCCGCAGGAGGTCATAGCGTTCGTCAGCCGCGCAAACCGTATGCTGCAGGATTCTGACTCAACACAGCTGCAGATGCGGGCGCTTGAGCAACTGGCGGCGAGCAGCCGCTGATGGCGCTCGAATTTCGCGCGCCGTGGAGCCGCTCGCTGAAGACGGCCTCGCGCATTGCAGTCCTCATATTGCTCGGCACCGCGGCGGCCGGGATCCTCTTGATGCCCGCGCGCATGCCGCTGTTGCGCGTCCTGCTGGCGGGCCTGCCGGCCGGAGTGTTGGTGACCGCGCTACTCTTCATGGTATCCGGCTACACCCTGACTGCAACCGCGCTCGAAGTGCGGCGGCCACTCTGGACGACCACGTTCGCGCTTTCCGACCTCATATCGGTCGCGGGCGATGCCGAGGCATTGCAGGGCTCGCTGCGTCTCTTTGGCAATGGTGGCTTATTTTCCTTCAGCGGAATTTTCTGGAACCGCAGACTCGGGCTCTTTCATGCCTACGGCACCGATCCGGGTCGCGCCGTGGTTCTGAAGTTTCGTAAGCGCACGATCGTCATCACGCCGGATGATACGCAGCGCTTCATCGTGCGCGTACGCACGCATCTTGCGAGCGTGGCAACTCAGTGACTGCTGCGGATGCAGCACCCCTTGCGGATGTCGGAGCGCAAGTGGCAGGCGCGCCTGGCGACAGAGCGCTTGTGCGCCGCGCCCCAACGCGCAACGAAGCCTCAGATCTTCAAGATGACTTTGCCAGTCGTCTCGCGGCTCTCGAGCGCGCGGTGCGCTTCGGCCACGTCTCTCAGGGGAACCTCGCGATCGACGCGCACCGATAATTTATCGCCGCGCAGCCAATTAAAGAGCTCCGCCGCGCGCCTCAGCAACTCAGCGCGTGTGGCGACATAGTGGGCAAGGGTCGGCCGTGTCAGATACAGCGAGCCCTTCTGGTTGAGCACTTGCGGGTTAAACGGCGGCACCTCGCCACTTGATTGCCCAAACAGCACTAACAGGCCGCGCGGCGCGAGGCAATTAAGGCTCTGCTCGAAGGTGGTGCGACCGACGGAGTCGTACACCACTTCAACGCCGCGGTTGTCGGTAAAGCGCTTCGTTTGCGCAACGAAATCCTGCTGCGTGTACAGGATCACATGGTCAGCACCCGCACCGCGGGCTAGTGCCGCCTTGTCCTCGGTCGACACCGTGCCGATGACTTTTGCGCCGCGCAGTTTGGCGATCTGACACAGGAGAAGTCCCACGCCGCCGGCGGCCGCGTGCACGAGCGCCGTATCGCCTGCCTTCAGCGAGTAGGTCGAGGTTGAAAGGTAATGCGCCGTCAAACCCTGTAGCATGAGCGCGGCCGCAGTGCGGGTCGAGACGCTGTCCGGCAGCCGCACCAGTCGATCGGCCGGCGCCACCGTGCGCTCCGCGTACGCGCCCTGAACTCCCTGATAGGCGACGCGATCACCGGACTTGAAGTCGCTGACGTCCGATCCAACAGCCACCACGATCCCCGCCGCCTCCGTCCCGAGCGTAAACGGCACGGGAATCGGGTACGTGCCTGCCCGCTGGTACACATCGAAGAAGTTGACGCCAGCAAACTCGAGCGCGACTAGAACCTGTCCGCGTTCCGGGCGCGGGTCCGGGACGTCCATGTAACGCAAAGCCTCGCGTCCGCCGGGCTTTACAACACGAATGGCTTTCATGTTTTAGTCGTCTGCTTGCCAAAATCGACGGCTGTCGTGTTGCCGCCGCAGAGAAGTACACCAACGCGCTCGCCCGCGCGTGGCTCATAACGCGCCGACAGCAATGCGGCGAAGGCTGCCGCGCCGCCAGGCTCGGTCACGATCCGCAATGTATCCCACAGAATCTGCTGCGCCGTCTGAATCGAGTCGTCTGATACCAGAATAACGCGCTCCACATGACGTTGCGCGATCGGGAACATCAGTGCACCGACCTGCTTTGGCGCGAGCGAGTCGGCAGCAATGCCGCCGGCTTCGGCATCCACCGGCCGTCCAGCCGCAAGCGCGCGCTCGAGGGTGGGCGCGGCTTGCGGCTCGACGCCGATGATACGAACATCTCCGGCATACCAGGCTGCTATGCCGCCGATGAGTCCGCCGCCGCCGACCGCCACGAGAAGCGTATCAAGCTGCGCGCCTTGCGCTTCAAACTCCAAGCCCACCGAACCTTGACCTAGCAGCGTCTCCACCTGATCGAAGGCGTGTACCTGCAAAGCCCCGCACGCCCTCGCCCACAGTTCGCTTGCTGCGAGTGCATCCGCGTAGCGCTCACCGGCCACAATGAGATCGGCGCCCAAGTCGCGAATCCGCGCCATCTTTACAGGTGAGGCAATGCTCGGCACAAAGATCCGTGCCGGCTTCCGCAAGCGCCTCGCGGCATAAGCAACCGCGACGCCGTGATTGCCGCCTGATGCAGCGACAACCCCGGCCGCGGGCACTTCACGCAGCAGCAGGTTCGCGAACGCGCCGCGCGCCTTAAACGAGCCGGCGTGCTGCAACAGCTCCAGCTTGAAAAGCGCGCGAAATGCGCCGAGTCCAAAGTCCGCGCCCTCGACCTCGATGACCGGCGTCTTGCGAATGAAAGGCTCGATGACCCTGTGGGTAGCGGCAATGCGCTCCCGATTGATGCCCGACTGCTGCATGACTGCGCCCCGATGCCTTGGCGCGCTAGCGCGCGCCGCGGTCGATCTCTACCGCAGCGCCCATGGGCAGCGCGGCAACCGCGACGGTGGTGCGCGCCGGATAAGGCGCATCAAACTGCCGCGCGTACACTGCATTCATCCTTGCAAAGTCGTTCCTATCCCTAAGATACACACCGCCGCGCACGACCTCGGCGAGTGTCTTGCCCGCTGCGCGCAGCACCGCGCGAATATTGACAAACACCTGCTCGATCTGCGCCGTCACATCTGCCGCGATGAGCATGCCGCTCGCGCGAGCCGCCCCGATTTGACCGCTTATGGACAGCAGCTCTGCAACACGCACGGCTGCTGCGAAGGGGCCTATCGGCGGTGCAAGCTGTTGGCTGACGATTGCTTCTCTTAGCATACAATACTGCCCACGATCGCTTCGGCGGAAGCGCGGCTGGCGCTTGCGCACAAGCCAATTATTGAATAGTTTACTTCGTCTGCTTTCTAAATGATACTTAGCCAAGTGACTAAATATCAACATGAACACTGAGCGGACGCTGCGCGCAATCGCGAACCCGACGCGCCTGCAAATCCTGGCGTGGCTGCGTTCCCCGAGCAGGCATTTTCCGCCCCAGGTTGATGGCGATCTCATCCGCGATGGCGTCTGCGGAGCGCACATGGCGCAAAAGTTGGGCGTCAGTCATCCAACTGTGAGCGAACACCTTAAGATCCTGTCAGCGGCGGGACTCATTCATGGCACGCGTATCAAACAATGGACATTCTACCGACGCGACGAGGCGCGGATCAAAGAATTGAAGGCGCGGCTGCTCGCCAAGATTTGATTTCTGCAGTCACCAAGGCGCGCGCCGCAAGCTATTTGAGGTTGGCCCATAAGTGCGCGCACGGTGGCACCGGTGTAGTCGCTGCCGGCCGTGCAAATGCCGTCACGTGCCGCGCAACCTCTGGATCTCTAAACGTTCGTGCGCGCGCGGACGCGAATCGGACGATTTAGCCTCAGGCAAGATCGGCGAGCAACGCCGGCACGTGACGGCGCACGAGGGCGTTGTGGGCCTGCCACGCGTCTTTGGCATCCAGCTCCTGCATAAATTTGACCTCACCGGCCACGAGCACGGCGACCGGCAGACCGTCGCGATACAAGAGCCGGTTGCCGGTGAGCGCGGGCAGCCGAGCGCCCGGCGTCAGGATACCAATAAGGTTCAACGGGTCAGCTGCGGACAGCGACAGCATCGCGCCATCGAGCGCCTTGCGGCGGATGTCCCGCAGCAGACCGACCGCGTCGGGAGTCGCGTATTGCTCGCCGGAAAATCCCGCAACGAATCGTCCGCCGCGAATCTCGCCGCGCGCCTCGAGCCGTCGGCACGAGCGCAACAGGTCCCGCCACGGCGGCAGCCAGTCCGCTTCGCGCGCGAGCACGCTCCAAAAGAGCACTCCCCAACGGCGCAGCAGGATGCGCACGACATGCTCGACGGGATCGCCGTCTGCGCCTGCGAGGCGAGCCTCTACTGCCGGCAATGCTGGCCGGCGCACGAGTGACCAGCGCCCAGCGTCCGCCATGCCAAAAACGGCAAGCCGCCGCCGGCGTGGCGTGCCGCCTGCGGACTTTCTGCGATCCGCGGGTACCAGAAGTGCCCGTAATCCGCCGAAGCTGTCCGAGTTCACGAGCCCGAGCGCGACGAGCTCGGCGAGTCCCGCTTCGACCTGAGTGGGCAAAAGACGCGCACTGTCGACGAGATCGTCAAAGAACGAGGCGCCTTCGCTCGCGAGACAGTCGGCGATCGCGCGTGCGCTGGCGGTCAGCTGATGCGAATGCAGCGCAGTCGTGAACCCCGACCACACCTTAAGATTGCGTCTGGTGATGAGTGCGATCGGTGTCGCGCGCACCGGCGCCGCACCGCGTTCGGGATCGGCTGCGCGCGCTGCCAAGCGCGTCCACACGAACCGGCCGGCGAGACAATGTTCGTCAAGCCACGCCGGCTCGTACTCAGTGATGCGCGCCGGAAGTATTTCGGTCTCCCAGGCCCCTGCCGGCAGCTCGCATCCTTCGAGCTGCCCCAGGACGGCAGCGACCGCATCCGGACCTTGCATGCGCGCGGCCGGTGCTACGCGCTGCCATTCAATAAGGAAGCGTACAAAGTCGCGCGCCGCCACGGGCTCGATCTCGGCGCGCAGCCGGTTGACCGTATAGCGATGAATGCGCGCAAGGAGTCGCCGCTCGCACCACTCATCACCGCTCGCACCGGGGGTAAAGCGTCCGCGCAAGGCAAAGCCTTCCGCTTGCAGCGCCAGCAGTGCACGCTCAATATTTGTCACCGCGATACCCAATGCGGCAGCAATCGCCTGCGCCGTGACCGGCCCTAGTCCTTCGAGTCGACCGCGCACGATCTCGACCCACGAAGCCTCGCGCGTCGCATCGGCGCTTAACGCCCCAAATAGCTCGCGCCGCTCCGCCGCGATCCACACGTCGGTGCCGTGCGCGGGCGCAACCTTGAGAACACGCAGGTCGGCGGCGAGCGTTTCGATCAGTACCGGCCATGCCGGATTCGCGCCGACTTCCTCGACCGTCAAAAAGCCGAGCCACAGGAGTGCATCGTGCAGCTCATCAGGAGTGGACGCATCCGGCCACGCCTGCGTGCGCACGCGCTTGATGGCTTCGGGATCAAGCCTACCGATGTCGGCGGCGCTTTCGGGATCGAGCCAGCGGCGGCTCATCACCGCCTGAGTACGCCGCTCTTCAAGCGGCGCATCATCGAGGTAGGCGTAGGGGCGCGCGGAAAGCACCTCGAGCGCAAGCGGCGAAGGCTCCGTAAGGTCACGCGCCACGACGCGGATCGTGCCCGCCTCGAGCGCACGCAGCAGGCGCTCAAAACCCTCGATGTCCATCGCCTCTTCCAGGCAGTCGCGCACCGCCTGCGCGACGAGCGGATGTTCGGGAATCTCAAGCTCGCCGCTTAAATTTTCAGCGCAGGCCACCTGATCAGGAAACACGCCCGCCAGGAGATCCTCAGCGTTCATGCGTGCGATCTGCGGAGGCACCTTCTTGCCGCCGCGGTAGCGCGGCAATGCGAGTGCGACCCCGGCAACCCAACGCCAGCGCACGCCAAACATGGGTGCGGCGCACAGCGCCTGCACGAGAATCGCCCGCACGCTCTGCGAATGCAAATAGTGCGCGGCATCCTCGAGATCAAAACTGTGCGCGCTCGTAAGCGACAGCACGAGGTTATCTTCGGTCGCAGCGGCCTGAAGCTCGAAATTGAACTTGCGGCAGAAGCGCTTCCGCAAGGCGAGCCCCCAGGCGCGGTTCACGCGGCTGCCAAACGGCGTGTGGATGACGAGCTGCATGCCGCCCGCCTCATCAAAGAAGCGCTCGAAGATGACGGTGTCCTGCGTTGGCAAACAACCCAATGCCGCGTACGCGCTGCCAAGATAAGCCGCAAGCTGCGCAGCTTCAGGCGCGCCCAACCCCACCTCATCGGTGAGCCAGGCGAGTCCGGCGTCCGCACCGCGCGCGAGCGCCTTTTCGAACTCGCGCCGCAACCGCGATACCGCGAAAGAGAGCGCATCGCTTCTGCCCGGCGCCTCACCAAGCCAGAAAGGAATCGTCGGCGGCTGGCCGCGCGCATCCTCCACACGCACGGTACTGCGCTCGACGCGCAGGATGCGATACGAGGTGTTGCCCAGCTGAAACACGTCGCCCGCGAGGCTCTCGACCGCGAAGTCCTCGTGCACGGTACCCACGATATGCGACTCCGGCTCGAGCATCACCTGGTAGTCGGCGTTGTCGGGAATCGTGCCGCCGGAGGTGAGCGCCGTGAGCCGCGCGCCGCGCCGCGGCCGGAGCATGTGATGAATGGCGTCATGATGAATGAGCGCGCCATGGCGGCCACGGCGCGTGCTGAAACCTTCCGCGAGCATGCCGATAACCGCATCGAAATCGGGCCTCGGAAGGTCCCGATAGGGATAGGCGCGCCGCACGAGTTGATACAGCCCCTCCTCTTGCCACTCCTGTGCGGACACTTCGGCGGTCAATTGCTGCGCGAGCACGTCGAGTGCGGCGCCCGCAACCTGCAATTCGTCGAGCTCACCGCGGCGCACGGCATCGAGGAGGGCTGCGCACTCGACGAGGTCGTCGCGCGACACCGGAAAGATACGGCCCTTGGAAGTGCCGCCTACCGTATGGCCCGCACGTCCGACGCGCTGCAGAAACGCATTGATGGAGCGCGGCGAGCTTAACTGGCAAACAAGGTCGACGTCGCCGATGTCTATTCCCAGTTCAAGTGAAGCGGTCGCGACCAGAGCCTTTAATTCGCCGCGTTTCAGGCGCTGTTCCGCATCGAGGCGCCGCTCCTTGGCGAGGCTGCCGTGATGCGCCGCGACGTGCTGGTCACCCAAACGTTCGGAGAGATGCCGCGCGGCACGCTCGGCGAGCCGCCGTGTATTGACGAATACGAGAGTGGTGCGGTGCTCGCGGATGAGCTCCGCCAGGCGATCGTAAACCTCCGTCCACACCTGCCCTGACATCACCGCCTCGAGCGCTGAGCGCGGCACCTCGATCGCAAGATCCCGCGCGCGCGCGTGCCCCATGTCAACAATCGTGCAGCTGCCCTCGCCGTCGAGCCGTTCGGCACCGACGAGAAGCCGCGCGACTGCGGCAATGGGCTTTTGTGTTGCGGATAAGCCGATGCGCGTTAAGTTGCCCGCAGTGAGCGCGCGCAGCCGCTCGAGCGATACCGCAAGATGCGCGCCGCGCTTGTTGCCGGCGAGCGCATGAATTTCATCCACGATCACCGTGTGCGTCGTCGCAAGCGTCTTTCGGCCCGACTCCGAGCCTAAGAGGATGTAGAGCGACTCCGGAGTGGTGACAACAATATGTGGCGCACGGCGGCGCATACTTGCGCGCTCGTGCTGCGGAGTATCGCCGGTGCGCACCAGCGTGCGGATCTCGACATCGGGCAGCGACAGCGCACGCAGCTCATCGCGGATGCCGGCAAGTGGCGCTTCAAGATTGCGGCGAATGTCGTTCGACAATGCCTTAAGCGGCGATACGTAGACGACCTGCGTCGCATCGGTCAGATCACCCCGCAACCCACGGCGCACCAGCTCATCGATGGCCGTGAGGAATGCGGCGAAAGTTTTGCCCGACCCGGTGGGTGCTGCGATCAGTACATGTTTTGCGGCCCGGATTGCAGGCCAGGCTTGTTCTTGCGCGGGTGTCGGCGCGTCGAAGGTGCGGCGGAACCAGGCGGCGACTGCGGGATGAAACGCCTCTAGGACGCTAATATCTGACCTCGACGCGGTGCAAGGGATCAGGTGGCGTCAACTGCGGAGCAACCGTTCCGACATGCGACACCGCGCTGAACGCATCGCGCAATCGCAGATATACCGGCGGCGAGGCCTCCATCCGTAGCGGTGCAGGCTCGGGCACCCGATGCGCAGGCTCGCTTGCAGTGTTAATCACGAAGGGCGCGGCGCGATGTACTGCGGCAAGCTCGGCAGGTACGTTCGTCTCCTCCGGCGTCAGCAACAAACCCCAGGTGCGCATCCACCGCCCAAGCTTAGGTCCGCTCGTCCACACCGCGAGCAGCACCGAGAAGAGAAGGCCCGCGAGCACCGGCATGATCCACCAGATAAACCGTGGCGCGCAGTAGAGAATGACGGCGCCCCACACAATGCCGAGGACGACATGGAACGCATGCCGCCGCATGGCCTCACCGTAGGAGAGGCCGCGATCGGAGCGCGGTTGGGAGTTCCAGGTGACCGCCTTGCCTGCTGCCGCGCGCACGACGAACATCGAGTGATACACCATCATTACCGGCGCGAGCAGCATGCTGAAGATCTGCTCGACGAATAGGCTCGCGGCGAGTCGCCCCACACCCCCGAAGCCGCGCCGTAAGGAACGGTTGGTGAGGGCCAGTGTCGCACCCAGGAGCTTTGGCAGCAGGAGCACGATGATTGTCAGCAGGAGGAGCATCGCAATCTCATGCGGACGCGATATGGGCCAGTCCGGAAAAAGGCTGCGCTCGCCAGGCTGAAAATACACAGGCTCGTTCATCGCCTCCATGCAGGTGATGATCGAGCTCACCACGAGGATGGCAAACCACATGGGCGAGGTGAGGTACGAGAGAATGCCGGTCAGCATGTGCAGGCGCGACAGCCAGCGCAGTCCCTTCAGCGGCAGAACCCGCATGTGCTGCAGATTTCCCTGTGTCCAGCGCCGATCGCGCGCCGCGAAATCAATGACATTCGACGGCACCTCTTCCCAATTGCCGCCAAGATCAGGCACCAGCCACACCTCATAGCCGGCTCGGCGCATGAACGCGGCCTCGACGAAGTCGTGGCTCAGGATCTCACCGCCAAGCGGTGCGACACCCGGAAGCTCGGGCAGAGCGCAGAAGGCTGCAAACGGCCGCATCCGCAAAATAGCGTTGTGGCCCCAGTAATTGCCGCCGCCCAGCTGCCAGAACGCAAGCCCGCTTGAGAGCATTGGACCGTTCAAGCGTGCGGCGAACTGAATCATGCGCGCGAACAGCGTTTCGCGGCCGGCCGGCAGGGGCAGGCCCTGGATGATGCCCGCTTGCGGATGCGCGTCCATGAGCCGCGCGAGTGTCACGAGCGCCTCTCCGCTCATGATGCTGTCGGCATCCACGACCACGAAATACTCGTACGCACCGCCCCAATTGCGCACGAAATCGGCAACGTTGCCCGCCTTTCTGCCGCTGTTTTCGGCGCGGCGCCGATAGAAAATCCGCCCGTCGGCGTCGTAACGCGCCACGAGTGCGCGCCAAGCGCGCTCCTCAGCCGCACCGATCTCCTCAGAGCGCGTATCGGAGAGTATGAAGAAATCGAACGCGGCCGCATCGGACTGCGCCATAAGCGAAGTCCAGATCGCGCTGATGCCGGCCGCCACCCGCTCGACTTCCTCGTTATAAATGGGCATGACGATCGCCGTGCGCGCGACGAGCGCACGACCTGCCACCTCGCGAGAACTGATCACGGCCGTGTCACGGCCGATGATTTTGACGACGAAACCCGCGACCGCCGTCCAAAACGCCCCGGCAATCCACGTAAACAGCATGGCGAACAAGACGAGCGCGATGGTCTTGAGCACCGTCAAGCCATTGGCCTTGAGAATGTTGAACATGAGGCTGGTCGCAAAACCGGACGAGGCGAATGTGAAGAGAAAGAACAGAGCCCGACGGTAGGTCGCCTGGTGGCGTTGACGGGCGCTCGGTACGTAGTTCAGGGGTTCCATAGGTATGTCCACGTATCCGTCAATGGTTCGCCGTACAACAGAAGGAAACAATGCATATCGGCCGGCTTTGTGCCATCCGGCGTATACCGAAAGGCGACGCGCCAGGCGCCGGTCTCGAGGATTCGCGCAACCGTGACATTATCGATCTGTCCGTGACTCGCCGTCACCTCGGCTTTCACCAGCTGCGAAGGCGCAAGGTCCCCTAAGGGCCCGCCGGCGAAGTCGACCGTAAAGCGCCGCCGCCCATGTGAGGTGTTGACTCCCGGGGTGGCACTCCCGGTGCGCGTCGCCATTACCTTGCCCGCGGGCGGCCAAATCGGCGATTCGGAATACGCTGACAGCAGATAGGAAAACTTTACCGACTGATGCGCCTTCACCGGGGCGGTCGGTACCCAGTAAGCAACGATGTTGTCGTTGATTTCCTCGTCGGTCGGGATCTCAACAAGCTCAACGCCGCCGTCGCCCCAGTCGCCGTGCGGCTCAATCCAGTAGCTCGGTCGTGCCTGAAAGCGCGACTCGCTGTCCTGGTAGTGATCGAAGTTGCGGTCGCGCTGGCTGAGACCGAAGCCGTGCGGGTTCTTATCCATCAAGCGACTGACGCGCAGCTCGTGCGGATTGGACAGTGGCCGCCACAGCCATTGCCCGCTGCCGGTCTCGGACATCAGCCCGTCGCTGTCGTGCACCTCAGGCCGAAAGTCATCGAAATGCCGGCCTGAATGATCCTCGCCGAACAAAAACATCGACGTCAGCGGTGCGATGCCGAGCTTCTCTATGTCTTTTCGCGGATAAATCTCGCCCGTAACCTCGACTTGCGTTGTCGACCCCGGGCGGACGTCAAAACGGTATGCGCCTGTGAGGCTATCGCTGTCGAGAAGTGCATAGATCGTGAGGGTGCGCTGCTCGGCCGTCGGGCGCACGAACCAGAAATCCGTGAAGGAAGGAAATTCCTCGCCGCCGACGGTCGCGGTATTGATCGCAAGGCCGCGGGCTGAAAGTCCGTAGCCTTGTCGTCGGCCGAGCACCTTGAAGTACGACGCGCCCAAGAAGACGGCGAGCTCGTCTTTGTACATCGACGTATACAGTGGGTAGTGCACGCGGAAGCCTGCAAAGCCCGTCCGCGCGGGCAGATCCTTGGAGGTCATGCCGGTGAGATGACCGAAGGTGAAGAACGCTGGATTGTAGATGATCGGCCGGCTCACTCCGGCCGCGTTCACTTCGTTGATATTGACCTGCCGCGCGAAAGTAAAACCGCGATGAAAAAACTGCACTTCGAATAAAGCCTGGTCGTGCCAGAGTGCGGCGGCAGGCCGGAAACGGATATCGCGGAACGCGTCGTAACTTAGCTTTGCGAGGCGCGGCGGCAGCGCTGGAGTTCGGTCGCGGTAGGGTTGAGCCGCACGCTGCTGCGCCAGGCGCTGCACGCTCGCAAAGCTGAACGGCTCAGCATGGGTCGGCGCGCCTGCCGGCGCAGCCTGCGCCAGGGCACCGGATATGAGCAAAGTGGCAGTGAACGCCACGGCCTGCGCACGTCGTAGGGGAAGCACTGCTGACTCCTCGAGCGAAGTCGTTGATATGGCTTCCTCTACACCATCTGCAAGTGCTAACTATTAACACTTTCGCCAACTTGCGACGGTAGAGTCCATTCATCGACACGATCGTGTACGGAGTGTGTCAGCGCGGCGGCATTGCTGCCACTGAAAAATTTGCAACGCGACCGAACAAGAGTGCAACGCAGCAGCGTTTAGCGCAATCATCGCTGCAGAAGAAGAATATGTATCACTGGCGCCGACGCAAGATCGGTCGCAGCAGGCGGCTATTCGCCGGGAGTCCCGTCGAGGTCGTGACGCGCGATTCCGTGCCGGTACATTTTGCGGTAGACCGTGCGGCGGCTTAGATGCAGACGCACTGCCGTTGCGCTGATGTTCCAGCGGCAGGCATCCAAGGTGCGCCGCAGCGCAGCGCATTCAGCGTTGGCTAGAACGTCTCCGGAGTCCGCACCGCGGGGCGCGCTGGCCGGCACCGTGTGCGCGGTCGCCGCGGGATCCAAGGGCAAGCATGCCGTGCTTGCTAGGGCGGGAACTGCGGCCACAACCGCGCTTGCAGCGTTGGCCCGCCGTACCGCATCGGCGGGGGCCTGGACGGACGCAAACCAGCGTCGCTCGCCATTACGCGGCGCCAGACTATCGGGGCGAAAACCGTGACGCCACGACAGTTGCATTAACGCCTCAAGCGACGTATCGAGCACCGCCTCGATCCGCTGCCCGCACAAGGCCTCATGATTGCGATAGCCCAGAAGCTTCAACGCGCCGCGATTTGCGCCGCGGATCGCACCGGCTTCGTCGAACGCCAGTACGCCCTCGCCGGGCGTGCTCACGAATTCGGCGCAGCGGTGAAAGCGCAGCACGCCATATTTCCTGGACGCCTCCAAGAGCGCACGGTTCTCGATGTTCTGCGCCGCAATATCAACAAGTGCGAGGGTGTGCGTCTGCGCTCGCGCTGTAGCGCCGGAGATGTCGAGCGTCGCAAGCAGTTTGCCCTGCATGTCGAAAATCGGCGCGGCCGAGCACGTCAACTGCGTGTTCTGCAGGAGAAAGTGGTCGCGGCGGTGAATGACGATCGGACGCTGGGTAACGAGGCAGGTGCCCATGCCGTTCGTGCCGAGCTCTCGCTCGCTCCAGATCACGCCTTCGCGAAAGCCGCTGCGGCGCGCGGTTGCCGAGAATCCCGGGTCGCCGAGGTAGCTCACGATGACGCCATCCCAGTCGGTCAGCATGATGCCGTATTGCGAGTGCTGCATGAGCCGGGCTAAGCCTGCCATCTCGATCTTTGCAATGGACAGCAAGGATCCGAGCCGCTCCTTGCGCATCCGCAGATCAGAGCGCTCGACCGTGGTCGGCTTCCGCGGCTGCACGGCGTCGAGCGCGTAAGTGGTGAGGCAGCGGTTCCAGGAACAGCGCACGGCCTCGTCGATTACAAGTCCGCTCATACAGCCGCGCGCGGCGGATTGAACCAGCTCCGCGTGGCCTCGGCTCTCTAGTCGCAGTCGCATGACGCACCCCTCGGACGGCCTTCTTGCGCACGCAGATTCTTGAGTTGCGCACACCGGCTTCGGGTCGGCGGCCACTTAAGTCGCGCAGTACCGACGCCGGGCCCCACCGCGCTTTGGTCCGCTCAACCTAGTCAGATTACCGCTAAAGGTGTAAGACGAAAAGCTTGAGTTCTACCGTACGTTGTTATTAACCCGGCGGGACCACCTCAGGCGGGCTGCCGAATTTGGCGGCGGGCGAGCCTGTGTACTTGGAACGAACGAAGGTGAGGATTTTCCATAAATCATCAGCCGACGTAAGGATTGCCCCCATGGGGGGCATCGGGCCGACCACTTTTTCCATCCCGACACGCATATATCCCTTCGCCAGCATTCCATCGGAGCCTAAGGTCACCAGCCGGAAGAGCGTGTCGTCATCGCCGCCATACACCCAGATATCGTTGGTCAGAGGCGGACACATCCCGCCACCGCCACCGCCGCCGTGACAGCCGTTGCAGCCGAAGTGGAAGTAGACGTCCTTGCCAGCGGCGACGATCGCTTCATTATCGTCGGTGTAGGGATTTTTGAGCTTGCCCTTGGGCGTGCTCTCTACGAGCGCTGCTGGCGTCGACTTGTCTGCAGCAGCTGCCGCTGGCGCCGCTGCAGCGGGCTTCGCGGAGGTATCGGGCGCCTGTCCTTGGGCCCAAGCCCCGATCAAGGTTGCGGCAGCTAGGCAGCCGACCCAAACTCTCTTCGACATTGTGCGTCTCCTCCACTTTCGCCTCGTATCAATTTTTGTTTTACGCTCACGGAGATCCCGAAACAGTCACCGCAGGCCGAGGA
>Ga0066793_10000038_pt1 | contig 37894 bp, 30 predicted proteins | sample PersoiDNA2013189_FD_83876 | JGI IMG/M metagenome (GOLD analysis project Ga0066793, IMG submission 83876) | Permafrost soil microbial communities from the Arctic, to analyse light accelerated degradation of dissolved organic matter (DOM) -... | ecosystem: Environmental > Terrestrial > Soil >... | reverse complement strand
ATCCCTACTGGTTAAAAATTATGTTACTATGACGCCTTCGCCCTCGGTGACATAACCAATAGTGAGCAATTGTGGCAGCACGCAACGGGCGTCCAGCGCTCCTTTGGGCGAGAGCACCAGAACCATGCCGATACCCATGTTAAAAGTCCGGTAGAGTTCCTCGCGCCGTATACTGCCCAGGCGAGCAAGCAACTGGAAGAGCGGCGGCACCTCCCACGAGCCTGTCTCTACAACAGCCTGCATACCAGCGGGGAGGATACGTGCGATGTTGCCCTGAAAGCCGCCGCCGGTGATATGCGCCATGCCTTTAATAAAACGACCGCGATCGGCTAAATAGTCGCGCAGCAGGTGAATGTCGCGCAGGTAGCAGCGATGTGGTCGCAGCAAGGCATCGACGAGCGGTTCGCCCAGTTCGGGAAAGAAGACATCCAGCGAGTAAGGGGCGAAGATGCTGCGCGCCAGCGAGTAGCCGTTCGTATGCAGTCCGCTCGAAGGTAGACCGAGCAGTACGTCGCCCGCGCAGATAGTTGAACCGTTGGTGACTTCATCCTCTTCGACGACGCCGACGATTGTTCCGGCGAGGTCAAAAGCACCCGGCAGGTAGACATCGGGCATCTCGGCAGTCTCTCCACCAAGAAGGGCACAATCGGCCTCCTGGCAGGCATCGGCGACGCTCTGGACGATGCGCGCCGCCTGCACGGCGTCAAGCCTTCCCATTGCGAGGTAATCCATAAAGAAGAGCGGCCTGGCACCTTGAGTGAGCAGGTCGTTGACGGAATGGTTGACGAGATCGTAGCCGATGGTGTCGAAGCGGCGGGCCTGCGTAGCGAGCAGCGTCTTCGTGCCAACGCCGTCTGTCGAGGCGACGAGCGCGGGCTGGCGCATCTGCTGCAATTTTTTCGTGCTGAAGACGCCCGCGAAGGCTCCCATACCCGCCAGCACGTCGGGACCCTGCGCGGCGCGTACTGCCTTCTGCATCAGGCGTTTGGCCTGGTCAGCGGCGGCGATATTGACGCCGCTGGCGGCATAGGATGCCTCTTTTTCCGCAACCTTCGGCGAGCGTGGAGTTGCCTGAGCGGCTCGTTTCAGAAATGGCCTGGCTTCGGGTGGTGCAGGCGGAACCTCTCCCGCCAACTGCCGAGTGTATTCATAGGCGTTTTTGAAGATCAACAGACCATCCCCCTGACCGCCTGCTGTCGAACGGCGCTGCGGATGCTGCAAGGCATGTACATATCGTTCAGGATGGGGCATGAGGCCAAAGACGTTGCCACGCGCATTGCAGATGCCAGCCACGTTGCCGAGGGAGCCATTGGGGTTGTCAGGATACGCGACTCGCTCTTCATCATTCCCTGTTCGACTTATGTATACAAGCGGCACTAATCCACTAGCTTGCAGCTGCGAGATGTTGCCTGCCAGGACAAATTGCCCCTCGCCATGCGCGACGGGCAGCTCGATAGGACGCTCGATGCTCCGTGTGAAGATGCAGGAGCTATGTTGAACGGCGAGCGTGGTCCAGCGACATTCGAACTGTGCCGATACGTTCTCGGTCAAGGTAGCGGCGAGCGGGCCAGAAGCTTTTCCGTCTTCTGCAAGGTCCGGCAGAAGGCCAGCACGCACCAGCACCTGGAAGCCGTTGCAGATGCCCAGGACCGGGCGTCCCTCGTCGATGAAGCGCTGGAGCTGCGCGCCGAGATGCACCGTGAGATTCTTCGCCAGGAGCGAGCCAGCGCCCAGGTCGTCGCCGTAGGAGAAACCGCCTGGGATGACCAGAAAATGATAGTCCAATAGAGTTTCAGGGGCCGCGAGAAGCTGATTGATATGGACAAGATCGGTCTCAAAGCCCACCTCGCGACAGGCGAAGGCGGTCTCGCGATCGCAGTTAATGCCCGGTGCGCGTAGTACAAGAGCGCGAGTCATGCCAATTCTCCCTTCCATGCCTCTTGCAATTCGGCTACTCCCAGGTTTATCAACTCCTCGCCTCCATCTTGTAGAATGAAGCGATCGCTCTGCGCGACCGTGCCAATATACGTAAGATCGTCTATGCCGTTTGCACGCATATGTTTCTCGAAGGTTCCTAGCTGCTCGGGCGCGATCTCGACGAGGAAGCGCGACGCCGACTCGCTAAACATGCGTACTATATTTATGGCTTGGGAACGCACTTCGCGCTCGCTTCCCTCAGCGGAACTATCAGGTGGATGCGGCTTGAGCGCTATTCCAGCCAGATCTATCCTTACCCCCAGCAGGCTTGCCAGCGCCATCTCGGCGCACGCAACGGCAAGGCCACCCTCCGAGAGATCGTGGCAGGCGCGCACCATTCCCTGACGTATCGCCTCGCCAAGCGCCTTCATGGTTGCAAAGGCGCGGGTCAGATCGACGCGGGGGACGCTTGTGTAGGGAAGCAATTCGGCAAACGCATCCTGCTCGATGACCTCCGCGTAATGAGAATCGCCCAGCTCGTTGCGCGTGGCACCGACCAGGTAGAGCAGGTTGCCGGGCGTCTTGAGCGCCATATCGATCGTCTGCGCGGCGTCGTCGAGCACACCGACTGCCGAGATCAGCAGCGTCGGGATAACGGGCAGGCGCATGCCATCGGCGCGGTACTCGTTATTCAGACTGTCCTTGCCCGAGATGAACGGCGTGCCAAAGGCGAGCGCGGCATCGTGGCAGCCCTTGACGGCGCGCACGAGCGTTCCCAGTTGTTGCGGATCGCTCGGATTGCCCCAGCAGAAGTTATCCAACAGAGCTGCCCGCGTCACATCACCACCAACGGCGGTCAGGTTGCGCAGCGCCTCGTCGACGGCGTTAAGCGCCATTTGATAGGGATCGCTCCTGCCGTAAAGAGGATTGACGCCGTTGGAGAGCACGATGCCCGCGCCTGTCGCCTCGTCCAGCAGCGGCTGCAACACGGCGGCATCGCCCGGTCCGTTGCCAGCTCTGCCGACGAGCGGCTTTAGCACCGTTGCGCCCTGCACCTCGGAGTCGTAGCGCCTCACCACGTTCTCCTTCGAGGCAATGGAGGGATGGCGCAGGAGGGCCAATAGCGTCGGTGCCAACGAGCGCGTGACATTGCCTCGCGGGATATTTTTATTGAGACCAGGCGCTTTCCCGCTCGCGGGGCTGCTCCACACGGCCTCAAGCGTCCTGCCGGGCCGCCCATCGTGCAGGAACTCCATAGCGAGATCGGCGACAACTTGACCGGAATAAGTAACAGTCAGGCGGGCATCGTTGGTAAAGGTGCCGATAATGCTTGCCTCGACCTCCTCGATGGCGCAGATGGCCAGCAGCTTGTCGAGGTGCCTGGAAGGTACGGCCAGGACCATGCGCTCCTGTGCTTCTGAAAGCCAGATCTCCCACGGGGCCAGACCCTGATATTTCAGCGGAGCACGCGCCAGTTCAACGCGCGCGCCCGTCGAGGCACCCATCTCGCCGATGGCCGATGAGAAGCCGCCCGCGCCACAATCGGTGATGGCGGAATAGAGGCCACGGTCGCGTGCCTGGATGATAACGTCGCTGACTTTCTTCTCGGTAATCGGCGCGCCGATCTGGACCGCGCTGCCCGCCTGGGCATTGATCTCAAGGCTCATCTCGCCTGATGAGAAGGTTGCGCCATGTACGCCATCGCGACCGGTGCGCCCGCCCAGCACGACGATAGAATCGCCTGCCTGCACTGTGACGGGATGGCTCCCATGCGGCAGAATACCCAGGCAGCCGCAGAAGACCAGCGGATTGAAAATATAGCCTGGATGGTAGAGGACCGCGCCGTTCACCGTCGGAATGCCCATCTTGTTGCCGTAGTCGCGCACGCCGCTGACGACGCCGCTGGCAATGCGTTGTGGTGAAAGCACGCCCTCCGGTATCTCGTCGGCGGGTGTTGCAGCGGGTCCAAAGCAGAGTACATCGGTGCAGGCTATCGGCTGGGCCGAGACGCCCAATACGTCGCGGATGACGCCGCCGACGCCGGTATTGGCACCGCCAAAGGGTTCAATGGCGGAGGGATGGTTGTGCGTCTCGACCTTGAAGGCGATATCCTGCGCATCGGTATAGCGGATGATGCCAGCATTATCGCTGAAGGCGGAGACCAGCCAGGGCGGCCTGACCTGCTCGGTGGCGCTCATAATATAGTGCTTCAGCAGCCCGGGAATGGTCTCGCTTGCCAGAACTTGCCCTGCCCATCCACCTCGCGATACTCGATCGTAGCCTTGAACGTCTTATGTGAACAGTGTTCCGACCACGTCTGGGCCAGCGTCTCCAGCTCAACATCGGTTGGTTCGCGTCCCTGTTCCCGATAGTGGCGCTGGATGGTGCGCATCTCGTCGAGGTTCAACGATAGCAAGCCGGCCCGGCTCACCTCCAACAGCTGCGCGTCTTCCATAGTGGTCAGCGCAATAGTAGAAACGATGCACGTAGGCTCGCTGCGCGCCGTTTTCCCGGCGACAGGTGCCGTGTCCTGCTTGCTTGTTCCAGCCTTATACAAAGCATAGCGTTGGATGACCGGATTGTACAGCAGCGCGCGCGCAATCGTGGAGGCATCGGTCTCGCTCAGGCGCGCATCCAGTATATAGCGCCTGCCGGTCTCCACGGCTTCCAGGTCTGTGATACCGAGCATGCGGGCACCGGTAATCACGCTCTCGGCGAGCGTATCGGTCACGCCGGGGTGAAAGAACACATCCACGACATGGCCCGTAGCCGCTGCATCCTCGATACGCCCGCTGCCCGCCTCCTGCACTACAGGATCAAGCAACAATTGTCTGGTAAGTTGCTCAACTTGTGGGGGGATGAGATTGCCTGAGAGGTGGTAGATCTGGGCGGTGCGGATGCGAAGTGGGGGCGAGGATGTGGAGAGTTTTGTTAGTGAGGGCACTTGCCGCGTCGGTAACTGCATTATGTCGCGAGCAAGCTTTTGAGCATGCACATCGTAGCGCTCATAAATTGCTCGCACCTCGATTTGATAGAATGTCACTTTTCTGTCCTGGCTATCATCTCTATCTAAAACCCCTCATTGGGTTGGAACAGTCATGAAAATCTCATCGGATGGGTTCATTGTAACACCTTTTTTTGAGCAATGGCAAGGTACAGCTACATATGTGTAATGAAAACACTTACTGATTACCCGAGTTTACGTAGAAACAGAGCGAAATTAGTAGTATCTTTTTTGACGACTGTTTTGATGCCAACCCTGCCTTTACCAAACAATGCAGCGAGTTCATTTTGCACTCTTTGCGTTTCTTGAGGAGCCGAATTGCTTAGACAAATATAGACGCTCCATATAAGATTTTGCATCTGAGTCCGGCTAATTTTATCTTTTAGCAAAGCACTTATATACTCGTGAGTATTTATCACCTGCTGTTTAGCTCTTTGTATATCTTTGCCCTTTAGCTCTAGAAGGCAGAACACCTCATTTATGCTCTTTTCTTTGGTGTAAAAAACGAGATAGTCGTTGCACTTCTCTTTCTCCGGTTTATTCATTCCCAGACACCGATTTCCCTCACCGCAATCAGTATGAAAGAAATAAATTAACTCATCCTCTTGGCGATCTATGCTCACCGTAAGGCCACTTTCATGCGCTTTTGTTCCTGCTATCAAGCAGCTTTGTAGTAAAGGCTTTAAAACATCGATTACCTGTTTAGTTGCCACATGCTGCCTCCCCGCTACAAATTACCATAAATCTCGATAATGCGATTAGAAACATCGCCAAAAGTTCCCCAGTTGATTATGCCATCCTCATCAAGAATATTCTCAACCTTCCCATGTTCAACCTTGTAAACAGCAACCTCGTCCTGGGAAATAAAAGCTCTGCTATCGTGCAAGAAAAATTGCGAAGCAATAGCTTCTTTATCTGCACTTTTGTCAGCCTTCATCAAGCTAGCGAGATGATCCACGATATAAGGGCTATGGGTAGTAATGAGGACTCTCAAGCCAGTATTAACGAGCATCGCTAAGAATTCTATGATCTTCACCTGGGCTTCAGGGTGCAGATTCATCTCAGGCTCGTCGATGATCAGCAGCTCTCCGGGATCAGCAGCATAACGTAAATAGAGAACAAGGGGGGTAAGTTCTTTTACCATAGAGGAGACAGCGGGCATATCCAAAGCAATATCTGCCGTAGTAAAAAGAATTTCTCGTTGTGGATCAGGGTCGCTCGTTGAGAAATCGACACTACCACCCAGGATTTCCTGTAGAGTCAGTGCGCGTTCCATATAATCAGCGATAGCGCTTTGCCCCATTGCATCTTGCTTTCTGTTTTCCAAACTTGTCTCAAAGAGGAACGTTAGCGTTTCGAGAAAGCGACCAATATACCCAGGTAGAGCCTTTGTTTTTTGTTCTGAACGAAGTACCTCTTGAGATGTTTCATTTGTTGTAATGAGCCTCCTTTCTATCCTTGCCGGAGAGAAAGTTACAAAAAAAGTCCGTTCAATGGGGAAAAATTGAATATAAGAGTACAATGCTTGATGAATACTACTAAAAATTCTATCTAACACAAACTCTCTGATAACACGGCGCGGCAACTTCAGTGGCGTGTTTTTCTCACCCTGGGTACTTTCTTCTGTAGAGGTGTAAAAATAGATTTCTCTTTTGCCTTTCTCTTTCAAGGCTGAAAATAGCGGCTTATGCTTCCCTGTACCAACTGCAAGACTATGTTCTAGAGAAATGTCAAGTACGCGTTCTACGAGAGCTTGTTTTGTATCCGTCAGGTTGAAAGAAAGCTTAAAATTCTCGAACTTTGCCTTTTCTGAACCTAAGAACTGGCGCATCCAGGTCTTAGCATATCGTGCCACATTATTAAAATAAGCCTCTCCATTAGCCTCAACGAATTGGATAAGATCAACTACTGCATTCCCCTCTTCTAGAAGTTGATCGACAGCTTTTTCTAGAAGAGAATATTTCTCACGAGTCTCCCCTCTTGCATAAGCACGTACATACCTGCTTAAACCATCGATTCCCAAAATGCCCCCTAATGTATAGGCTAACCATGTCTTTCCTGCATTGTTAGGGCCAATAAGCACCGTCAATGGTTTAAGGTCGATTTCTGCCTTTTCACGAATAGGACCAAGATTACTAATGGTTATCTTCATGTGTGAACCTCTCACCTCTGATCTAGCAGCCCATGGATTCTCAGAAACAATATAGCAGACTATAGAAAAGTGTAGGCACTTTTATTGCCGACTGCAAAACAAATAGATGCCTTTCTAAAAACAATTTACTCTATCACACCCTTAACAATGATAAGTGCTTTCTCAGATACACGCTACTATGTTATGCAAATGCCTGTATTACTCTCTAAATATATTATAACACTCGATGCAAATTATTGATTAACCGTTCCAGTTAGAAGGACCCATGATGGCTTCTGCACAGCTATTCTCCATAATTTTGTACCATCATGCGCGCCTCCTCGGCGAGCCGTTGTCTGAGCGAGGCAGGTTCAAGTACGCGTACGTGACTTCCCCAGCCGAGGAACCACTGCGTGACTTCGCTCTCGTGTCGTATCCTGAGCGTGACCAGCAGCCCCTCGTCGGTCTCCTCTTCGGAGGTGACGTAGTAAGAACGGTTCTCATGCACCCAGCGCGCAATCTCTTGATCGAAGAGCGCGCGCACCACGAGATTGCGCTCGCGGCCCTCCTGGTTGCTTCCCATCTGAAAATCGGCGCGTTGCTCGAAGGTGGTTGACAATAATTCCAGATCGTCGATGCGGTCCAGGCGAAAGTGACGGATGGCCTGGCGCGTATGACAATAGGCGACGAGGTGCCAGTTATTGAGGAAATAGGCCAGTCCATAGGGATCTGCTGAGCGCGTAGTGGCCGTGCTCTGCCCATCGCTGGAGTGGCGCGTGTAATAGCAGAAGCGCACGGTGATGCGGTCCAGGATAGCGCGCCTCAACTGCCGCAGCGTCTCCTGCTCTTTGGGATTGTAGGTGAGGCCCACGCCGATAAAGCGGATGTTGCTCTGAAGATAGTGCACATCGGCGCGCAGCTTCTCGGGCAGCACGCCCTCGATCTTGCGGCTCGCCCCCTCGGCTGCCATGCGATACTGCGCGTCGAAGTTGTGGGCCATGAAGTCGCTTCCTAGCAGCAGCATCGTGGCCTCCTCGCTGGTGAAGCTGAGCGGCGGCAGGAAGTAGCCCTTCATGAGCGCGTAGCCCTGTCCAGGAGTGGAGACAATCGGCACGCCCGCCTCGCACAACGCCAGGATATCGCGGTAGATGGTGCGCTTGCTGGTCTCGAAGGTGTCGGCGAGATCTTCGGCGCGCTGCCTGCCCCGGCGCTGCAGTTCCAAGACTATAGCTAGTAATCGATCTGTTTTGTTCATAGCATTATTTATTCTTGCGCTCCTCTTTTCCACGGACCAGCGAGGTGAAGACGCCCACGCACGCGATGGCGGCGCAGACCAGGAATGTGACCTGAAAGCTGTGCGCGAAGGTCTGCTGGAGTGCTGTAATCTGCGCGCCATGTGCATGGTTGTTTGCCAGGATGCCACCAGCGGCGGCACCGCCCAGGCTCACGAAGATCGCGCCCGCCAACGCGACGCTTATGCTCTGTCCCATTGTACGGCCCGTGGCCAGGAAACCGGCAGCGCTCCCCTGCTGGGCGCGTGGCGCGGAACCCAGCAGCGCGCTGTTATTTGGCGATTGGAACAGGGCCTGTCCCGCGCCGGTGAGGACCAGCCGCCATAGAATATCGAAGAGCGAGCTTTGCGCGTTGAGCTGACTGATGAAGACCAGCCCGATACAGCAGATAGCCAGGCCGCCAGCCGCTAACCAGCGCGACCCAATGCGATCGGCGAGCGAGCCGCTGAATGGCGCGATACAGGCGATGGTGATCGGTAGCGGTGTGAGCAGGAGTCCCGCCTCCTCGGTCGGGAAGTTGCGCAGCTGCTCCAGGTAAAATGGCATCATAAAGCTCACGGCGAAGAGTGCCAGGAAGCTCAATATCAGGCTGAGATTCGCGGAGACAAAGACGCGCCGCCGGAAGAGCGACAGGTCGATGATGGGATTGGCTACGCGCATCTCGACAAAGGGCAGCACTACCAGAGCGACCAGGCCAACGACGAGTAGAGCAATAAGCGTGGGTGAGCCCCAGCCCAACTCTTGCCCGAACGAGAGTCCCGCCGTGAGACCAGCCAGTCCGATGGCGAGCAGGGCCGCTCCCCACGGATCGAAACGACCAGGATTGCGATGCAGCCGCTCGGTGAGCACGCGCAGCGTCATGATGAGACCGAGAATCCCCACCGGCACGTTGACATAGAATATCCAGCGCCAACTGAAATACGCTGTAATCAGGCCACCAAGCGTGGGACCGACGCTCACACCCAGTGAGACGATAACGGCGTTGAGGCCGAGCGCGCGCCCGCGTTCCTGCGGCGGAAAAGCCGTGGTGAGCATCGCGGGACTCACGGACATCAGCAGCGCGCCACCTAATCCCTGTATGGCGCGTGATGCAATCAAGAAGCCGAGCGAGGGCGCGAGTCCGCAGAGCGCGGAGCTACCTGTGAAGAGGAGCAGCCCACCCACCCAGACCGCCTTGCGCCCGATCATGTCCGCCAGACGCCCGGCGGTCAGGAGTATGGCAGCCGTAGCGACCAGGTATGCGATGATGATCCACGAAACGGCCCCGTTAAGCGGCACTCTGAAGTATTTGGCGATCGAGGGCAGGCTGATGTTGACGATGGAGGAGTCGAGCGTGGCCATAAAGACGCCGATCGCGACGATGCCCAGTACCGCCCACTTCCCCGCCTGTTCCCGGTCGTCCCTCTGCGCACTGGCGGGAAGCGCCGCGCCCGGCTGGGCTGTTTCTATCCCCGTTGGTTCGGTCTCTTGTTGCTTCATGTAAGGTCTTCTCTTTAGGGAAAAATTCGTAACTCTTCAGGTCTCCCCTCAGTAGGGATGGGCCTTGCGTCCATCCAGCCCACAAACCACGTGTTGGCAAGCGGATGGACGCAAGGCCCATCCCTACTGAAGAGTTCAAACATCGCATCTTTCGATGCACTTACTGTATACACTGATTGCACGCATCTCAAACGATATGCAAAATGTAGGTACGCACAAAGAAGTAGATGGTCATGGAGACGCCGACGACGATGACGAATCCGCGCACCAGCCTGGGATCGATCTTGCGCGCGTAGTACGCTCCACCGAAGCCGCCGATGATGGCACCGAAAATCATAAGGATCGCCTGGGGCCAGTAGACCGCGCCCGCGATGATAAAAGCGATCATGGCGATTCCATTGATACAGGTTGTCAGCACCGTCTTCAGTCCGTTCATGATGTGGATATTCTCCATCCCCATCAACGAGAGCGTTGCCAGCATCAAGATGCCGATGCCGCCGCCAAAATATCCTCCATACGTGGCGATGACAAGCTGCGCTATGGAGATGCCGATGAGCCTGGGGAGCGAGAGCTGCGCTTTGCCCACATTGCGTATGCGCAGTCTGGCCGTGATCGCTCCGCTGAATGTAAAGAGCAGGGTAGCGAGCAATAAAAGATAAGGAATCAAGCCTTCAAAGACTGCGCCCGGCGTGTGGAGTAGCAGAATAGCACCAAAGATACCACCGACCAGACTTGTTCCTACCATGAGGATGAGGAAGCCGCGTTTCTGTTGCGCGACTTCCTTGCGGTAGGCACCTATGCTGGCAACCGAGCCGGGCCAGAGTGCCGTAGTACTTGTCGCGTTCGCTTGAACTGGCGGAACTCCGGCAAATAAGAGCGACGGAAAGGTGAGAAAACTTCCACCGCCTGCTACCGCGTTGAGCGTGCCACCGACGACTGCGGAGACAAAAAGCAGCACTATTTGGGGGAATGTCATGGGCAATAACCTCTGCTGACTCAGATAACAGTATTACCTTGGAGTATACCATTTATTGGAATGTTTGCGGCCCTTCATTACTCTGTGTCCTTATGCAATTGCCGGTTGCTTCTGTAATGCAATCCACAGGCCAAGCATAAAGACGGTGAGTATCATGACAAAGGGCAGCAGGGACCATAGCCCTATGTGTTGCGCCAGGTTGCCTGCTAACCAGGGGAACAGTGCTCCTCCCATGCTGCCCAGACTGGCAATGAAGCCTATGGCGCTGGGCAGGATGCGCGCCGACACGAGTTTTGACATGAGCGCGATGGTGGTAGGAAAGATAGGTCCCAGACTAAAGCCAATAAGCAATAATGCTCCAGCGGATACAATTTCCACCGGTACCAGCCAGACCAGCAGTAGTCCGACGACGACGCCAACCAGACAGAGTTCTATCAAGCGCTGAGCGCCTATGCGTTGCGCGACCTTCGCCAGGGATAGGCGTCCCAGCGTCAGGCCCAGCCAGTAGCCACTGACGACCCAGCCCGATAGCAGGAGCGCGCCATGCCGCTCTTCGGTCAAGAAGCTGTAGCTCCAGCTGCCCAGGCTGACCTCGGAGCCAACGTAGAAGAGCAGGAACATGGCCCCCAGCCAGACCACGCGCAGCCTGAGCGCCATCATCAGCACATTGCCTTCAGTCGACGCTTTCTCCTGGCGCGGTCCGCTACCAAAGAAGATGCCCAGCCCGATCAGCAGGAAGATGCTCAGTCCGCCCCATACGAGGTACACGCTGTTCCATCCCAACTGTAGCGCCAGCAGAGCAGAGGCGACGATCGGTCCCAACCACGCACCGGCTCCGTAAAAGGCGTGCAGGTAATTGAGCATAGCTGTGCTGCCTGGCAGAGCCGCTATGTACGAGTTCAGGCCCGCGTCAAGCATCGCTATTCCCATGCCCAGCACCAGACTGGCACCCAGCAAGAGGGCGAAGGGCGGCATCAGGCTCAGCAGGCATACGCCGAGCAGGAAAGTGCCAGTTCCAACCATCAAAAACAGGCGGTTCCCTAACTTCTCCATAAGCAGTCCATTGTTGAAGGACGCGATAAAATAGCCGACGGTACTGCACAGGAAGAAGAGGCCAATGGTCGCGTTATCCACGTGGTAGTGTGCTCGTATGTTCGGCAGGAGTACGCCTAATGCGCCATCGTTGGCACCGATCAATATAAATGCGAAGAAGGCCAGCGCTACTTTCATACGTGGTGACGATGGTACGGTAATCTGTTGTTGTTCGTGCGTTGTTGTTTCCATGTTGTTACACATGGGCTTTAGCCCTCCGCAAACCGCAGGATTTTAACCCCGGCGGTGAGGAATGTGAAGGCTTGAGCCAGAAAGTACTGTTTTCTTTGCATGTCTCCTCTTTTCCGCTATACTGACTGTGTAATCCATTCGCACACGGACAACTGAATACTGTTTGCGGGTTCCACGGTAAATCGCTCCCGTGGGTAAAAGCAGGAGCGTTCCAACCGTTCTGTGCCAGCCGATACGCCAGGTCTTGAAAGTCGCTTTATCGCCGCCTGGGGTGGTTGCAACGGATTCATGGCTCGGACGGAGCCTTCAGGAGATTTCGGTTTCCTGAGAAGCCGCGGGGTTTTCATCCTAGCGGAGTCGTCACGTGTCATTCTCCCCACTATACTCCAACTCTCTATATTCTAACTCTCTCACGTGCTCATTCTATTCCTTCGTTACTGATACTAGCCCCTTCTATCTCTTCGCTTGGCAAATGGACATATGTCCGTATATAATGCAGAAAAGCACACGCATCAATATGGCTCTGAAAGGATACCGGACACGATGAGCACAAGCACTGTAGAGAAAGCGCCGAGGCAGATTCCTCCGTTTATGAACAAAGTCATGGCCCTGGTGCTGCGTTCTCCATTGCACGGGGCGGTGAGCAAACATATCTTGCTTTTCACCTTCAAGGGGCGCAAGTCTGGCAAGACGTATGCTATCCCCCTGGGCTACATGCGCCAGGGGGATACAATTACCCTCTTTACCGATCACAACTGGTGGAAAAATCTGCGTGGTGGCGTGCCCGTTACGTTGCGCATGCAGGGGAAAATCTATCAGGGCAGCGCGACTGCCTTGCCACGACGAGAGGAATGATTGCTTATGTCGAATGAGCCACTGCGTATCTTGATCGTCGATGACCACCCGCTTGTCCGCAAGGGACTGCTGGCCCTGCTTTCCTCTATGCCAGACTTCTTAATAGTGGGCGAGGCCGCGAACGGCAGGGAAGCGATCACGCAGGCAGCAGAACTTCAGCCCGCTATCATCCTTATGGACCTGGATATGCCGGAACTCAATGGCATTGAGGCAACGCGCCAGATTACCCGGAGCAGCCCTCATATCGGTATCCTCGTGCTCACCATGCTCGAAGATGATGCCTCGGTATTCGCAGCAATGCGGGCGGGCGCGCGCGGCTACCTCCTCAAAGGGTCCGATCAAACAGACGTGTTGCGGGCGATCAGCGCAGTCGCTCATGGCGAAGCCATCTTCAGTCCCTCTATTGCCCGACGCTTGATGCAGTATTTCACCAATATGCAGCCCATCCTGCCGCGCGCTGCCTTCCCGGATTTGACGGACCGCGAACGCGAAATATTGGGATTGATCGCGTTGGGCAAAAGCAATGCGGATATCGCTGAAGAATTGGTGCTGAGTCCGAAGACGGTCAGCAACCACGTCTCCAACATTTTCAGCAAGTTGCAGGTCGTTGACCGCGCCCAGGCGGTCCTCCGTGCCCGGCAGGGCGGTTTGGGATAAGCATCGGGCGTTGACAACTCCCTCTCCTGCCTGCTACCCTACACATACAACATATTTATCGATCCTTACGGGCAAAGGAGATGTGTATGAGTCTGCCTCTCGCTGGCGTGCGTATCCTTGATCTGTCGCGCCTGCTCCCCGGTGCCTTTACGTCGCAGATGCTGGCCGATTTTGGGGCCGATGTCATTAAGGTCGAGGAGCCTGGAAGCGGCGACTATGCCCGCACTATGCCGCCATACGGTCCCGGCGGCATGGGCCTCTATTTCCTGGCGCTCAACCGCAACAAACGTAGTGTGACACTGAACCTGAAGTCCGAGCGCGGGCGCGAGATCTTTCTGCGCATGGTGCGCGAGGCCGATGTGCTGCTGGAAAGCTTCCGACCGGGCGTGCTGGAACGCCTGGGACTGGGCTACGAGCAGCTCAAGGAGACCAATCGCGGCATCATCTACTGCGCGATCAGCGGCTACGGGCAGGACGGCCCCTACCAGGATCGCGCGGGACACGATCTGAACTACGTCGGCTATGCTGGTCTGCTGCACTTCAACCGGGGCGCGAACGGCGCTCCCGTGATGCCTCCAACCCAGCTTGGAGACCTCGTAGGCGGTGGTCAGTCGGCGGCGATTGGCATACTGACCGCCCTGGTTGGACGCGCGCAATCTGGCGAGGGACGTAAAATCGATGCCGCGATGACAGAGGGCAGCACGGCGCTACTCCCCATAGCCACGACGATATATCTTAATACGGGCAAGGCTCCCCGGCCAGGCCTCTCCGCGCTCGATGGCGGACTCCCTTGCTACAATATCTACGAGACTCAAGATAGCAAATACGTAACGCTGGCCGCGCTGGAGCCGAAGTTCTGGCAAACGTTCTGCACACACATTGGACATCTCGAACTGCTTCCTTTCCACATGCCCGTAGGACCCGGCGAGAGCAGTCAGGCAAAAGATATGTTGCGTGCGATCTTCAAGGGCAAGACACGGGCCGAGTGGCTGACGGAGCTCGCCGAGATCGATGCCTGCGTCGGACCCGTCTACGATATCGGCGAGGCTTTGCAGGATGAGCACGCGCAGACACGCGGCATGGTCGTCAAAGGCGAGATCAATGGCGAGCCGTACACATCTTTAACCAGCTTCCCGCGCATCTCGGACGTGACCGTTGAGCATCGCCTTCCACCACCCGAGATCGGTGCGCATACCGACGAGGTGTTGCGCGCTATAGGCTATACTGATGCAGAACTTGCGCAATTTCGCGGAGAGGGGATCATCTAAATTGACTACACATACTTTTGTCGAGCGCGCCGAGCAGCTGATGGAGCAGTACCTGGCGGACCTGAGAACGATTGTGAATATCGATTCTGGTACCTATAATAAAGCGGGCGTGGATCGCGTCGGCGCTTATCTACGGGACCGCTTTCAGGATTTTGGCTTCTCTACGCATTTCTCTTCCCAGAGCGAATACGGCGATCACCTTGTCGCGACGCACATGGGCAGCGTGCCTGACGGACCGTCAATTCTGCTGGTCGGACACATAGACACGGTCTTCCCCGATGGCGAGGCAAAACGCCGTCCGTTCTCTACCAGCCAGCAGAACGGCATGAGCATCGCGAAGGGTCCCGGCGTGCTGGATATGAAGTCGGGCGTACTGCTCGGTATGTATGGTGTGCATATGCTCATCGAAGCACAATTGACGAACTACAAGCGCGTGACGTTCGTACTCAATTCTGATGAGGAGATAGGCTCGCCCGCCAGCAAGCCACTTATCCAGGAGCTTGCCTGCCAGTCAGACGCGGCGATTGTACTGGAGCCTGGACGCCAGCTCAACACCGTCGTCTCTTCGCGTCGCAGTAGTGGCCTGTACCGCGTCGAGGTGCAGGGGCGCGCGGCACACGCGGGCGTCGAACCGCAGAAGGGCATCAACGCCATCCAGGAGCTCTCTTACCAGATACAGGGCATGCAGGCGCTGCAAGGGGCGATTACCGGTACCTCGCTCTCAGTGACCGTCGCGCGCGGCGGCGATCGGCATAACGTGATCCCCGACCTGGCCTACTGCGAGATGGATGTGCGCGCCAGCGATATGGCAGGCATCCGTACTATCGAGGAGGCGATGCGCAAGGTTGCCAGTCGGAGCATGCTGGCGGGCACAAAGATTACGTTCAGCGGCTCTATGCGCTGCCTGCCCTTCGAGCGTTCCGAGCGCAACGCTCCCCTGGTGCGCATGGTCAAGGAGGCAGGACAGGAGCTGGGAATAGAGATACAGGATGTAGCGAGCGGCGGTGCCTCCGATGCCAATAACACATCGCCAGAAGGCGTGCCGACGATCGACGGACTGGGTGCCGGAGGTGGTCTGGCGCACAACCCTGACGAGTACGTTGAACTTGACTACCTGCCGACACGTATTGCTCTGCTAAGCGGCTTAGTAAAGCGGATCGCCAGCGGTATTCGTTGACATTTTTTAGATATCAATCATTTGGGGTAGGGACCACGTTTACGGCGTCCGCGATGTATCGTGTTCCTCTACGCTGCATAAGATGTAACAGAGAGGAACATGATACATCACGGACGCGCTGAAGCTGGTCTCTACGCCGGTTGCCTGGTGAAAAGATTGGGGTCGCATGATGGTTGACAGAGTACTATGGTAAGGTAGGCGTCCTGAACAGTTTAGGCAAACAAGGAGCCAGCTATGAAGGTCGGCAAACAGCGCATCCACGATCTGCCCTTCAACGACGTAACGTCGCTGGGCGCGTATGCGGCGGAAATGCAGGCGCGGGCCGAGGCGCGTGGCGAGGTGCTGCCACCTGCGGTGCGCCTGCAGATCGGTGAACCAAGCTTTCGCACGCCCGAACATATTCGCCGCGCCGCTATTCAGTCGATCGAGCACGAGCCACTGACATACGGACCCGCTACCGGCTGGCCGTGGCTGCGCGAACTGCTGGCCGCTAAGATTGCCCGCGTCAACGGTTACACCATCCAGCCCCACCATACCGCAGTCGCCCTCGGCGGCAGCGGCGCTCTCGAAACGGCGTTTAAGGCAACTGTGGGACCGGGCGACGAGGTGCTCGTTCCCGATCCTGGCTGGCCGCTCTACGGGATGCAGCTTGCCTCCTGTGGCGCGACAGGCGTGCGCTACCCCCTCAATCCACAGAACGAATGGTTGCCGGACATCGCGTCCCTGGAGCGGCTCGTTACGCCCCGCACGCGCATTCTCCTTTTCAATACGCCCGGCAACCCGACGGGCGCAGTCTTCCCGCCCGAGGTCATACGCGACTTGCTCGCCTTCGCCCAACGCCACGATCTCTACCTGCTCTCGGACGAATGCTACGATGAGATTCTCTTCGAGGGGCACCACGTCAGTCCCGCGACCCTGCTCTCGGCACAGGAGTTCGAGGCTGGACGCTTCATCGGCATCTATAGCTTCTCCAAATCCTACGCCATGACGGGCTGGCGCATCGGCTACATCGTCACTGGCGCGGAGCTTATCAAGACCATCGACAATGTGCTCAATGCGGCCAGCACCAATCTCAGCATCATCCCGCAGCGCGCCGCCGAGGCCGCGCTGACCGGTCCCCAGGATTGTGTCGCCGCGATGTGTGACGCCTATCGTCAGCGCCGCGATATCGCCGTTTCTCTGCTCAAAGACCTGGGACGCTACGTTTATACGCCGCATGGTGCCTTTTATATCCTGATCGATGTCAGCAGCCGCAAAGGCGAGCCGCGCACTGGACGCCAGTTCGCGCTCGACCTGCTAAGCGAGCGCAACGTCGCGGTCGCGCCCGGCAGCACCTTCGGCACAGTCTCCGAAGCATACGTGCGCATCTCGCTGGCGGCCTCTGAGGAGGAAATCGAGCGGGGAGTGCGTGAGATCTGTCTGTTCGCGGACCGTTGAGCGCGTCTACCAACTAGATTTAGAAAGAAGGAGTGAGAGAATGCCCAAAGCAGTAAGGTTTGATCAATATGGTGACATCGATGTGTTGCAGGTTGTAGATGTCGAGCGACCTGCACCAGGTCCGGGGCAAGTCCTTGTCAATGTCAAGGCAGCCGGTATTAATCCGGGTGAGGCATCCATCCGTAAAGGCTTGCTTGCCAATCGCTGGCCCGCCACATTTCCCTCCGGTCAGGGCAGTGACCTGGCAGGCGTTGTTGCCGCTATCGGTGAGGGAGTGCAAGGTTTTGCCGTAGGCGATGAGGTGATCGGTTTTACGAACAAGAGGGCCAGTCAGGCGGAGGTTGTCGTCGTAGAGGCCAGCGACCTTACCCATCGTCCGCGCAACGTTTCCTGGGAAGCCGCTGGCTCGCTGTTTGTCGCTGGGGCAACAGCCTACGCGGCCATTCGCGCTGTCTCGCTTAAAAGAGGAGACACGCTTGCAGTCTCAGGTGCTGCGGGTGGTGTCGGCTCAATCGTGGTGCAACTGGCAGTAAAAGAGGGTGCAAAGGTGATTGGCCTGGCGAGTCCGGCTCATCATCAGTGGCTGAGCGACCACGGTGTCATCCCGGTCGCCTACGGTGAGGGCGTTGAGGAGCGTCTTCGTGCTGCCACTGACGATCATCTCGACGCATTTATCGATACATTCGGTGCTGATTACGTCGAACTTGCGCTCAAACTTGGCGTCCGACCGGAGCGTATCGATACGATTATGAACTATGAGGCTGTGACAAAGTATGGTGTCAAGGCCGAAGGCAACGCTCAAGGGGCCAGTGCCGCAGTACTGGCTCATCTCGCCCAGCTTATCGACCAGGGAGAACTGGAAATCCCGATTGCCCGCGTCTATCCCCTCGCTGCTGTTCGAGAGGCGTATCGCGAGTTGGAGCAGCGTCATACCCATGGCAAGATTGTGCTTGTGCCCTGAACTCTCACTTGGTTTGTTGTTGTAGGACGAGGCACTCGTTCAGAAGCTCAGCGCTTCTGAACGAGAAAAGAAGCGTACAGGCGCTTTCCCCCTATTTATACGCCACAAACCCAAACGCCTCCGGTCTGCGCACCACGCGCGCGAAACCCGCTTCCTGTAGCCGTTTTAGCGCGCCCTTTGCGACCGTGCCGCTCGACTTGCTCTCCAGGTTTCCGATGTAGTGGAAGAGCCTGCCGCCGCGTTTGAGTATCCTGTACAATTCCCGGTAGAAGGCACCTGAATAAAGTTCGCCCGCGAGGCTGAACACGGGCGGATCATGAATGATCCTATCGAAGCTGCCATCCTTAAAAGTAGGGACGACCTCGAACGCGTCGCCCATTATCTGCCGGATTTTGGGATCAGTGAAAAGGTCCCGCGACCAGGGATTGAGCCGCGCCATCTCCTGCGCGCCGGGATCGAGCTCAATGGTGATGACCTGTTCCGCCGTCTTCGCCGCCATGATCGCGGTATAGCCCAGGCCCGTAGCCGTGTCCAACACGCGCCCACTTATCGGTACGATTGTGGCGATCTTCTTCAGCGTATCCTGCATGGGATCTGTATCGACGATGCGGTGCATGGTGAAGCCCGCGATCAGCATGCTCGGCACCCCCTTCGTGGGCAGCAGGCTGCACATGCGGTTAGTATATTCGGAAAACACCTGGATCGGGCGTACGCTCCCAGCCTCGACGAGAAAGCAATTGACCGTCGCCTTCTTGACCTTCTCGATATCCTGCCAGCTCACCCTCTCACCCTCTGGAAACTCCACGCCCTCGTCTGACAGCTTTACCGTTACGCTCGATATGCCGAGATCAGGTGAGACCAGCATGGATGGCTTGCCACGCGCCGCCAGCAAGATTTCCGCCTGAATATAAGAGATTACAATGGGGTATGACATGCATGCGGCTCCGTTTTTCTTCAGGTATGCTAGTCTGTTAAGATAGAGGCACTGTAGCATAAGTGTGATAGCGGGTCAATAAGGCCAGACATCTTCTCCGGCAAACCTCTTGCCCTCGCGGCGGGAGAGAATTATAATAACAGAACAATCCCATAGGGATGGGGGATTTTAGTCAACAAAGGTCCGAAAGAGACTATGCAGATTAGCGAACCAGCCGAATATGTCATTCTGGGTATGTTGAAAAAGCAGCCCATGCACGGCTACGAAATGTTTCAGCAGTTCCAGACCAGCACGCCGGGACAGATCGTGCATGTCGAAATGAGCCAGCTATACGCGTTCCTCAAGAAATTGGAGCACCTGGCGTATATCGAGGCGGCGGAAGTGAAGACCCAGGGGATACGCCCGCCGCGCAAGATCTTCCAGCTTACTCAGCAGGGAGAGGATATATTCCTGCAATGGCTGACGCTACCAGTCGAGAAACCGCGCGATATCCGTATCCTCTTTCTAATCAAGCTCTATTTTGTGCAGCGCTACCTGCCCGCTCAGACTGGCTCCCTCCTTGAGCAGCAGATCAACGCCTGCAAACGCTTCCTCGCGCATCTGGAGCAGCAGCATGCCTCGTCCACCGCCAGCACATCCGACGAGGCGTTCTTCGATCACGTCGTCCTGCGCAGCCGCATCTACCAGACGCGCTCCCTGCTTGAATGGATGTACGAGATGCACAAGGAGCTTATTGGTATATCTTGAAATCCTACTATATTTTTCCTTGACCTTTTAGGAATTCGGGTGTATACTTTTCCTCAGAAGGCGGCGCAATCTTACAGGCTCTTATGCACCAGTCTGATGGGATTGAGACGACAACAACAACAAGAGTCTGAATCTAGGGTTGAAACTCTTGTCGCAGCTACTGCATGAGACGGCCTGGGAGTAGCGTCGCGTCCTGGGATATGTCTTGCCACAATTGGGGCATTCGTATAGATAGCGGATCGGACGCCGTTCGCGGCGCGCCTGCTCGCGCCGTGCGCTCTCTTCGTGCAACAGAGCGCGTAGCTCCTCCAATGCATAGCCTGTTATCGCGGCCTCGTCGGCGGCGATAGAGTCGTAGCCATGATGGCGATGCCTGCGCGGCGTCCCGTTGACGCGATCGGCAAGGTGGATCAGCTCGTGCGCTACCGTCACCTCGATCGATTTCGGCTGCATATCGGGTTCTACGAAGATCAGGTGTCGGTGCCTGGACTTTTCCGTCGACGCCCTGCGGACCGGCTGTGCGGGGAGATAGCAATAGCAGCCCAGCGTCATCGTGTTCAAGCGTTTCCCGGTCCAGAGCATATACTCCTGGCGGTCCTGCGTAATTGCCAACAGGCTGAACTCTTGCTCTGCCAACTGCAATTTTTTCCAGTAATGGTGCAACCAGTGTTCGATGACTGCCTGATTCCCATGTATAACTGGTGCCGCCTGCAAGAGCGGCGGTGTGGGTATCCTGGATTGTGTCAGACGGGCGGTAGCCATAACCGCATTTCTACTCCTATTTTCAGTATCCTCATTTCAGTATCCTCAAGCGGATCGACATTCCGTCTCAGCCGGGCCGCTCATGCCTTGAGAGATTGTATATGGGAAAGCTGAAAAGGTCAAGTATTTCAGCACCAGGGCGGCTCTCATCCCGACGCTGCCCAGAATTCCTAACAAGAATTCCAGTTGCCCATGTCTATAACCGACCAGCTGCCGCTGCCATATTGGAAAGTAAAGGTGTGCCGCGCTGTATCCGCGGTGACATCAGGCGACGAGACACTGGCGAACTTATACTCCGCGCAGGCCATAAATTGCGGCTGATCGGCTGGACCTGTCTGCTGCTGATAGGTCAGGCTGTCGAAGCTCTGGATGATATTTTTCCCCTTAAAATCGCTTTCGTTCACATAGTAATACTTGATATCATTTTCAGCGTCGCTGTACGACGGGTAAGGTATCGCGGTCGCCACCGGCGTATTCGCCGCAACTGGCACTGAAGTAGGCGCAGTTGTCGGTGCTGAAGTAGGTGCTGATGTTGGCGCGGAGGTAGCCACTGGTGATGGAGGCGTAGTGGCAAGAGGCGCTGTGCCATTAGTTGATTGCACACCCGTAATAGTATTGCCAGATGGCGAGCGATTGAAGAATAGTACTCCCGCGATCATGAGACCTACCAGCAAGATAGTCCCACAGACGTAAATAGGGAGTGGCAGGCCAGGCTTTTTAGGAGGCGATAGCGGAAGCGAAGGCGTCGTACGGTCTATGTAGTAGACAGGCTGTGGTTGTGACGGTTGTGACTGCGCAAAAAACATGTGCTGCTCTTGCGCCTGCTGGATAGCTTCTAGCTCTTGCCGAACGCTAGCCATACTCGCAGGTCTCTGCGTTGGCTCACTGGCAAGCATACGCGCAACCAGGTTCGTCAGCGACGGAGGAATAGCCAGATTGTATGCTTGCAACGGCTTGAAGGTAAAAAGAGGCAGATTTGAGCGTGGATCATTGCCCGATAGCAGGCGGTGCAGCATCGCTCCGAGACTGTAGATATCCGATTGCGGCGTGGTCTGTGCCTCTCCAAATTGTTCGGGCGACGCGTAACCGTTTGATACATATGCGACCGTGTCCCTGGTCTTCCCCTCTTTAAAGAGACGAGCAATGCCAAAGTCGATCAGGTAGATACTTTTATCGGGTGTGATCATGACATTAAGCGGCTTGAGGTCGCGAAATATGATTGGCGTTGGGCGTGTGTGTAAATAGCTAAGCACGCGGGCAAGTTGTATGCCTATATTCAATACCTCAGCAGGTGGCAGGGCGTTGCCAGGAGCAGCACTCACGTATTTTTCAAGCGTTACCCCATCAATAAAATCCATGACGAGATACCAGCGCTCGTTTTCACTGAAATGGTCATAGATACTGGGCAGATTTGGATGGTTGAGGTTGGCCAGCAGCAGCGCTTCTTGTTTGAATTGCTCGGCTGCCACGGCGATTTCCTGGCGTGTCAGACCACTCTGATTCATCTCTTTGATCGCGACTGGTCGATTACCGATTTGCGTGTCTTCAGCCTTGTATACCGCTCCCATACCTCCACGGCCCAACAATGATACGATCATATAGCGCCCATGCAGCAATTGCTTAGGGGCAGAGCGATCTGCAATGATGGTTGTTTGCTCTTCCCGGTCAGGCACTCCAGCTGCCATTGTCTGCAATGTTTTGCCACAATTATAGCAGTAACCAGCCTCCGGGGCATTGGCTTTCCCACATGCCGAGCAGTAAATTGCGCGTACGTTCATGTTCAGCCTTTCTTTCAACTAAAACAGGCTGTCTACATTTCTTTTGAAGGTCTCTATACTATACATTGTACGCTTATGATACCATACAAAAGGTTCAATGGCTATAGAATTTTTGTAAGCGGTTAGAGATGTTTGGCGAGTTGGCTCGCCAAACATCTCTACAATCGTGCTAGCTGCAGAGCGCGCGGAGCCACGAGGAGTTCTGAGAAAGGGCTACTTTTGAATAGCAGTCTTGCTGCTCAGTGCATCGAAGCGCGCTATATCGCCCCGAATAACATCAAGGCTGGTGCGCCAGAATTTCTCATCGCGCAGATCGATGTCGAAGCGGGCGGCCAGCGTCGCCGCATCTGCCATACCTGTTGACGAGAGCAACGCGTCGTAGCCGCGCTTGAACTCCTCTGGATTTTGCTGATAGCGCGCGTATAGCCCCAGTCCAAACAACTGACCGAACATGTATGGGTAGTTGTAGTAGGAGCGGTTCGTGTTATAGTAATGTTGCTTCACCGCCCACATGTAGGGATGCAGTTCGGCCAGTTCATCGCCGTACGTCTCGCGCTGCGCCTCCAGCATCAACGCGTTAAGCTCGTCGATAGCCAGTTCGCGCTGTCGGCGCTTCTCAAAGACGCGCTCCTCGAACAGGAAGCGGCTACTGATATCCACCACAACCTGGCATGTGCCCTGCAGCGCCGCCTCCAGCATAACGACCTGCTCCTGCTCGTCCGCCTGGCGGAGCGCGGCCTGGCGGATGATTGTCTCGCAGAAGATGCTGGCGGTCTCTGCCAGCGTCATGGGATTGATGCGCTGCAGCGCGGTACGCTGCGCGAGATTGAGATTATGGTAGCCGTGCCCCAGTTCGTGCGCGAGGGTGCTTATGCCAGCAAACGTTGGTTTGAAGTTGGCGAGGATGCGCGATTCGTCTGCGCACAGCGAGACGCAACATGCGCCGTCGCGCTTGCCAGGACGCGGCTCCGCATCGATCCAATGTTCGCGGAAGGCGCGCGCGGCAAAGTCGGAGAGTCTGGAAGAATAGCTGCCGAACTGCTCTATGATGAAGTGGGCGGCCTCGTCGAACTCCCACACCCGGCTGCCCGTTCCGATGGGCGCGAAGAGGTCGTACCACGCGAGCTTTTCCAATCCTAACGCGCGGGCCTTGGCCCGCAGGTAGCGGCGGAAGTCGGGGAAGGCCGCGCGGGCGGCGCTGAGCATTGCGTCAAGCGTCTGCCGGTCAATGCTGCTGGCGAAGAGCGAGGCCGCCAGTGGTGATTCCCAGCGCCTCTTCTGCGCGACGACGAGTACTTCGCTCTTGATGCTATTGAGCGCCGCCGCCAGGGGGAGTGCGACGCGTTCCCAGCCCGCCAGCTCGGCCTGATAGGCGCGTTGACGCACCGTCCGGTCCGCGTCATACGCGAGGTTGCGCACGACGCTCATCGGCAGCTGCTTGCCTTCCGTCTCTAGCGCTACATTGAGCTGCGACGTGACGTTGCCGTGTAGCCTTGCCCACGCCGTTCCTCCGCTTATGTTCAGTTCGACTGCGAGCGCCTCTTCTCCCTGTGTCATAAGATGGGCTGCCTGCAGCTTTGCTCTGCGCAGCGCGTACTCGTGCTCGCGTGCTAGCTGCGATTGTGCGAGCAGGGCGTCCACGTCCAGCGCCCCAACCCAGGCGGTGTAGCGTGTCCCCAGCAGCGATAGCGTGGCCAGCGCGCCTTGCAGTTCGCTCATCCTGGCCTGCGCGACTCTGTTCTGCGAGTCAGTGAGGATGAAGCTGTTGATGTAGGCAATCAGGGTCCTTGTGCTGTCGGAGACTGTGTTATAGCGCGTCGTAACCGTCTCGAAGGTGCGCACGACGGTAGCGTCTACGGCCTGTGGAGATTGCTCCATGATGGAGTGCGCGTCGAAGAGGCACACGAGATCAGTAATATGCTGAATACCGCTGCTAAAGCCTGCGCTAAATTCGGGGGATTCCAGGTCGGGATAGACGCTGGTCATACTCCAGCGCGGTAAAGTGTGGGATGTAGGCATGGGACAGTAAGCTCCTTCTTTATCCATCTGGCATTTCCACGCATTGTAGCATGTTACGCAATGAATTTAAAGAAGGAGAGACATATGTATAAGATGTAGAACAAGACAATTATTGATCTTGCTTTTGATGGATCTTATCGGGCGCGCTCTCGTTCGCAGCGCCCGCGCTCGCTGGACCGCCCACCATTTGCTCTTCCTGGCGACTCTTGTCCTGATCTGTCGTATCGGCCATGCTCTCTATCCTCCTTCATGTAATCTGAATCGCTGCCATTGTAAACAAGGAATAGTAGTGAACAATTATGGACTATTTTTATCATAACATGCTTCTCCCGTTGAAGGTCAATAAATAAAGCACAGCCGTGGAGGATGTCTCATGATAATCTAATCTCTGTTGGATAAACAAGCGGCGGGCTTATAAATCGCGCCCCTATCTCATGGGTGAGATACTATTTTATGAAATGGCGGTGTATCATTTTTAATATGTCCATCATCTGTTTCTGTTTTCGTCGAAAATATCGTGTGGAACTGGCATCTATGATACGCTCCACACTTGCGACACTTTGTTGTAGCCGCCGGTGACGAGATGCTTATCATCGGGCGACCAGGCGAGGCTGAAGATGGGGAATGTATAGAACATCTTTGCTATAGTGCCGGTCTTCGCCTCCCATACGTGCGTGTTGACGTCGTTACCGCCGGAGGCGATGTAGGTGTCGCTCTGCGACCACGCGACGGCCATGACCTCGCCGCCGGTATGCTTTGTGTAGGTGAGCAGTGTGTACCCGCCGTTGACCTGCCACACCTGGGCTGTTCCGTCGAGGCCGCTGCTGACGATGCGCGAACCGTCGTGCGACCAGGAGACCGCCTGCACGTCGCTTTTGTGATTTTTGTAGATGAGTTGTGTGTTGCCCCTGAGCGCGTCCCATATCCTGGCTGAGGCGTCGCTCGATCCCGAGACGATGCGCTTGCTATCAGGCGACCATGCCAGCGCCAGGATGCCGTCGGTATGTCCTGTGTAGGTAGTAACGGCTCTGCTGCTTGCTACTTCGTAGACGATCGCCGTGCCATCGAAATCGCCGGTCACGATGTAGCGTCCGTCCGGCGACCACGCGAGGGCGTTGATGGAGGAGAGCGCGTGGCTGTAGCTGAAGAGTTCCTGCCCGGTGTTGATGTCCGCTCCCTGCGTGGTACCGTCCATGAAACCGATGGCGATACGCTTGCTATCAGGAGACCACGCGACCTTCTTTGCCCAGTCGTTATCTTTTGCCGGAGTGATGCGGCTGCGGTAAGAGAGCACGCGGGCTCCTGTATCGCTGTGCCAGACGTGGGCGGTGCCATCGTCGGAACCCGAGACGATGTACGCGCTATTGGGCGACCACGCAACCGACCAGATGTAGCCCTGCTGGCTCGAATAGGTGAGTTGCGGCGGTACCGCGCCCGTGGGAGTTGGATACGTGTAGGGCGTGCCGCTGCCGGGCAGGTTGTAGGTAGCGGGATGCGACGCCTGCGCTATCTGTGCTATCAGCGCCTGTTGCCGCGAGACGACAAACCACGTCAATCCACTGCTGGCCGCGACGAGTCCCACGACGCCAGCGACCACGCTACGCCGCGAGAGGCGCTTCCGTTCGCTCCCCAAGCGCATATCGTTGCTATATGGATGTGGTGCCCCACCCTGATATATTCCCTGTCCGCTTGCAAAACCGCCGTATGGCCCGAACTGCCCCGCTCCCTGCTGCATCCCATTCATCCCTTGCACACCGCGCGCATCATTTCCGTAGAGCTGTCCGCTCCCCTGTGGCGGGCCGTAATTTCCTTGCGGCCACTGCACCGGTCCCGTTATCGGAGGAGGAATCCCATGCAGGCCGGACGTATTGCTTGGTGCTGGCACATACGGCATGGCATTCGATCGTCCATCGCTCTGCGCGAAGCCAGGGTTGGCGCTCTGTCCACGCGTTGACGTATCTAATGCTGATCCATTGAAAAGTCCAGGTGGCTGGGCTACGAAATATGTCGAGGCCAGCAGCGCCGCGTGGGGAGAAATGCCACGAGTGCTGGCCTGCTCCAACGCCTGGGCGAATGCTCGCACGTTCGCGAACCGCTTATACGGGTCCTTTGCCAATGCGATCATGACCACCTCTTCGATCACGGGCGTTACGTATGGCACCTGGCCCTGTAGAGGCGCAGGCATCACCATGGCGTGCTTCACAGCTATCTCGGTAAACGAACCCTGGAATGGACGCTCCCCGCTCAGCCACTCGTAGACCACCACGCCCAGCGAATACTGATCGCTCGTCGGACGTGGGTGGGCCTGTATCTGCTCGGGTGCCATGTAGCCGATCGTCCCCGCCACGTTCTGCGTGCTCTGGTACTGCGAACTCTGCGCCGCCAGGGCGATGCCGAAATCGCTCAGTAGCACCTCGTTGGAGCGACCCAGCAGCATATTCTCCGGCTTCACATCGCGATGCACCAGCCGCTGATCGTGCGCGTGCTGCAGCGCCTCCGCGACCTGCTTCACATACGCGACCACCGCCGCCACGGGTAGCCGGGACCCCTTTGGATGTCGCTGCCGCAGCGTCCCATTCGCCGCGTAGTCCATCGCCAGGTAGGGCACCTCGTCCTCCACGCCGAAGTCCAGCACGCGCACGATATTGGGATGCACCAGCCGCGCAATAATCTGAGCTTCGCGCCGGAAATCCTCTACGTCCCCGCTCGCCAGCCGCGTATGCAGCACCTTCACCGCCACCTGCGTATTCAAATGAATATGCACGCCCAGGTACACCTCGGCAAATCCCCCCGTGCCCAGCAACTGCACCAGCCGATAGTTCCCCACCTTGCGCCCGACATAATTGACGCGCTCAACCATACGTTGCTACTCCTTAAAGTCCCTTTTAATGCACCCCTGGTCTACATTATGCATCGAGTGTAGGAGAAATGCGCCGAAAAAGCAAAGAAATAGCATGTTTGGATGATATCGCAGCCCATTCGAGATTACCTGATCAGCGGCTGGTCGATCAGCGGGGAAGTACCGTATACTTCTTTTTCAAGGAGGATATATCGCTTTTGTGAACCAGAATACTCCAACTTTCACGACTTCATTCAAGTGAGACAAGCTTTCAATCCAAAGAAGAGTATGTATCGTGTTATGCTTAAGGTGTGCTCACACAATAGAGTATAGAACTATTCAATAAGGAGAGATAAATGCCTCTTACTTCCTTGTTTTCTCGCTTTGCCAGGTGGATGTCAAGAAAGCTCGGTCATCCACTTGCTTTTGGAATCGCTGCGCTAATTGTGATCATCTGGGCAACGATAGGACCGATCTTTCACTTTAGCGACACCTGGCAATTGGTGATTAATACCGGAACAACTATCATTACTTTTTTAATGGTCTTCCTCATCCAGAACACGCAGAATCGTGATAGTGAAGCTATGCAATTGAAGTTAGATGAGTTGATACGCGCGCTCAAAGGAGCCGATAACAGCATTTTGAATACAGAGAACCTGACAGAGCAGGACCTCAAACACATGCAGGAACACTATGCTCATCTTGCGCAATTAGCGCAGGAACAGCTCCAGCATGGCCAGAAAGGCACCGCTCAGATATAAACAGTGAAGTGTTCTTTTTAACCTCCGTGGACAAGACATTTTTACGTCGTTCACCCGATTTACGTTATGCATTGAATATGGGAGAAGCGTGTTAAAAAAGCAATGTCATGTTTGGATAATTTCTCTCTTCCTTGTATAATGCTGGTACACTACTATACAAGACAAACGAGGATTTGCCATGACAATCGTCCAAACCGTAGATAATGTGCTCCAACAATTACTGGCAACTACCAAAAACTTTCCAGGCGCATCCCTCGACATCTGCTCAGGCTACATATCGACCAATGGCATCTCTTCCTTGCGCAACATGTTTGAAGCAGCTCGTAGTGTGCGCGCCGTCGTAGGCCTGAATTCTACCAATCGTCTTAACGCGTACCGTATGCTGCGTAATTTTGGTGCGCAGGTATATATCTATGTAGCCCCACCTCGTACCATCTTCCATCCCAAAATCTACTTCGGTTCGCTGGAAACGCAGGTCTGGGCCTTAATTGGCTCCTCCAATCTCACCGAAAGCGGTATGGCGACCAACGTGGAACATAACCTCTTCATCACAGGCCAACGCCATACAGAACCATTTAGTTCTCTTGAAGCGCGCATCGAATCATTCATAAAGCAATCCTACCCCTTCGACCGCGAATTCGAAAAGAGCCTCCTGGAGGTCGAGCGCAAGGTGTTGCGCGACCCACAAACTAATAAATACGACGCATGCCTGCTAGCATCAGGCATCAAACCCAAAGAAATGCTGGAGTTGACCATACCAGTCGAAGTCCAACGCGTCGCTCTCGAAACCCTCTTCAAGTTTGCTGGGAGCACACGCCTGGAATACGCCTATCAAATGTTGCTCCTTCTCATCATGCTCACTCGCAGCGATGCAAACGGCTGGTTCTCTGTGGAAGAGGCAGCATACTGCTTCATGGCATTTTACAGAACGCGCAGAGAAGCTGGCTTACCGCCCGAGAAGAGACGTGGCTCCAAGCTAGCGGTAGTCGACAATCCGAACGCAAGCCTGGGAGATTACACCAGATTGATAAAGAAGCTTCCCTTTCCACGCTTCGAACGCGAAGGACTATTGGGGCTGAGCGACGATGGTCAATATTTTGTAGTGAACCCTACTCTGCTTGGGAGATTGAATGCTGAGGTGAGAGAGTCGCTGAAAGAGCTGGCAATCGAGAGGATGGCGGAGCATTTCGGCGAGGATAGCAAGGCAATAAATGACTTCATAGTTTAAAAGCGTATAATCCTGATTAAACACGGATTTTTCCATGTGATCCTCGTATTTTGTTGGCAGTATAATATCTTATAGAGCTACATAGTCCAAAAGAGACTATTTTGGACTGTTGTTTGTTGCAACCATTTTTTATAAGGAGACAGAGATGATTAAGGTGGACAGGGATGAGTTGCTCCAGGATGAAATTAGCATCGATCAGGATGAATCTCTTCATGATTTACTTGAGCTAGAATATAATGAGTTATGTCGCGATATTCCAGAGCATTTATGGCAGGAAGAAAATGATATAGCTATTACAGCACAATCTACAAGAGTAAAATTGGTTCAGATCGAGCAGGCAGATTCTATTACACGTTATCAAGATTGGCCTGCACCGACTGTGATTATATCAGATGGACCTTATGGCCTTGGCTTATTTCCTGGTGATCCGCCAACATACACTGCATTAGCTGAATGGTATGCTCCGCATATTGCAGCCTGGACCCGTTACGCTTCACCGGAGACAACATTATGGTTCTGGTGCAATGAAATTGGCTGGGCTACGGTTCATCCTGTTTTAGCACAGCATGGTTGGCAGTATCGCGCCCTTCATGTTTGGGATAAGGGTATTGCCCATATCGCGGGAAACGTAAATAGCAAAACTATTCGCCGCTTCCCAGTTGTGACAGAAGTATGTGTGCAATACGTTCGCGAGGCTCATTTACCTACAGGCGATGGACAGATGCTCCCTCTACGTAACTGGCTGCGCCATGAATGGTTGCGCTCCGGGCTACCTCTATCTAAAACGAATGAAGCCTGTGGTGTAAAAAATGCGGCAACACGAAAGTACTTTACGCAAGATCACTTATGGTATTTCCCTCCACCCGAAATGATGGAGCGTCTGGCTATCTATGCTAACCTGCATGGCAAATCTACTGATTGGCCTTACTTTTCATTTGACGGAAGAAGCCCTGTTACCGCGATACAGTGGGAGCATATGCGGGCAAAATGGAATCACACTCATAGTGTAACGAATGTATGGTCAGAACCACCAATACGTGGTACTGAACGCCTGAAGGATAAGAATGCTAAGTGCCTTCATGCCAATCAGAAGCCATTACGTTTGATTGAACGCATCATCGCGGCTTCTAGCAATCCAGGAGATACAGTCTGGGAGCCCTTTGGCGGCCTATGCTCTGCCGCCATAGTCTCTTTACAAACTGGACGCCGTTGCGTTAGTGCGGAAATTAATCCTGATTATTATCGCTTAGCACAGCTTCGTCTTCTACGTTGTGTTACCGATGTAGGTCTCTGGGATAATCCCTTTGAAGAAATTTTGATAGAATAACTGCTTCTAATTGCGTCTCTCCCATCACCCATACACATAGGAGCAACCCATGCCAACCGAGCACCACACATCACAGCCTACAACGACCGACGACATAGCGCATCGATTTATCGAGACCAACGGATTGCGTATGCATATCGCGGAACAGGGGAGCGGACCACTCGTGCTGCTCTGCCACGGCTTCCCGGAGTTGTGGCACTCCTGGCATTACCAGATACCGGCGCTGGCCCAGGCTGGCTACCATGCCGTTGCGCCCGATCTGCGTGGGTATGGTCAAACCGATCGACCCGCCGCAGTCGAGGCGTATACGCTGCTGCACCTCGTTGGGGATCTGGTGGGTGTGCTCGACGCGCTGGGGGAGCGGGAGGCGGTTCTGGTCAGCCACGATTGGGGTAGCGTCCTTGCCTGGCAGGCGGCTCTGATGCGCCCTGATCGCTTTCCGGCGCTGGTCACGATGAGCGCGCCCTATCTGCCGCGTGGTCCGCTTGTTGGCGCGAGGGCAATGCTATCACCGACGCAGAGCTGGCAACAGACTTTCAAGGACCGCTTTTTTTATCAGGTCTATTTTCAGCAGCCGGGCGTCGCTGAAGCCGAACTGGAGCGCGATGTCCGCGCAACCATGCGCCGCTTATTCTATGGGCTTTCAGGTGACGCCCCACTATCAGAGCGTTGGCATCCCGTCCTGCCCGCTTCTGAGGGAGACATGCTCAATACGAGCGGGAACCCCACGGTCCTGCCAGCGTGGATCAGCGAGGAGGAGATCGACCTTTTTGCCACCGAGTTTGCGCGCACCGGATTTCGCGGTGGCCTCAACTGGTATCGCAACATCGACCGCAACTGGGAACTTCTCGCCGCTTATAGTGGGGCGAGTATTCGCCAGCCCACCCTGTTCCTATGGGGCGAGCAGGACCCTGTCTTAGAGCTTGCGGGCATGGGCAAGCTGATCGAACGTATGCAGCAGTTTGTCCCCAATCTGCAAAAGAAGAGTTTCCCAGGCTGTGGTCATTGGGTACCACAGGAACGGGCAGAAGAGGTCAACGCGGCGATCCTCGCGTTCCTGCAGCAATGACCGTTCAGGAGGTACTAGCTTTTTCAACCTTAGCTCTACTCAACCGTATTACCTGAAGTAGCCTGCCAGAGCTATTTTTCCATTCTCGGCTTCATTGAACTGGCAATAACACAAATAAAGAGTAGATCTATGCATGAAGACCGCACCATGATCACTTTCAAGCAAAATTCCGCCCGCTTCACGTATCGCGTGGCGGCGATTGCTACCCACAACGACTCCATCCTGTTCGAGTACGCGTCTCACAAAAATTTTTATAATCCGCCCGGCGGACGCGCCGAGATGGGCGAGACGGCGGCACAGTCGTTGACACGCGAGATGCGCGAGGAACTCGGCACCGATATTACTATTGTGCGCCTGCTGTACGTGGTCGAGCAGTTCTTCACCCACAAGAGCGTAGCTCATCAGACGCTCGGACTCTATTTTCTGGTTACGTTCCCCGCCGATACGTATCTCTATACTCAGCCCGGTCCCTTTACCCGTGTCGAGGAGGATTGGCACCTGAACTTCGCCTGGTTGCCGATCGCCGAGCTTGAGCGTTTCCCAATCTTTCCATCGTTCCTGCGCACAGGCCTGCAGCACATACCCGAACAGACTCTGCATATCGTACATACCGACGAATGATATATTCTATCCCTGAAAGGTTGTTAGTATGAGAAACAGATTACCGCCCGCGCTCGTACTCTATCTTCTCGCGCCCCTGATCGGCGTATTGCTTCCTGGCACCCTGCCGCCTGCGCGCTTCCTCGATCCGCTCACGTTGGCTTATCTGATCGCGCTCTACGGCACGGGCGCGCTGCTCTGTCGCGAACTGACGGTGCGTTGGCGGCGCGGCTGGCCCACGTTGCTGGTGCTTGGACTGGCGTTCGGCGTCGTGGTGGATGGACTGGCGACGAAAAGTTTCTTTGATCCCGCGTGGCCTGATCTGGGACCGCTTGCTATCTATGGTCGCTGGCTCGACGTGAACTGGGTGTGGTCGGTCCAGACGACCCTTTTCCACGCGGTCTTCAGTATCGGCATTCCGGTCCTGTTCGTCAATCTGCTCTATCCACGGTTGCGCGCCTATCCTCTGATTCTTGCGCGCACCTTCAATCAGCTCGTGCTTGTGCTGGCCGCTACGGTCCTGCTCGCCTTTCTGTTCGTCAGCCCCTATCGTCCGCCGCTTACCCATTACTTGCTGACAGTAGTGCTCGTCGCTGCCCTGATCGGTGTCGCGGCGGTCCTGCCGAACACAATCCGCGCGCGCACCGTGTCCTATATCGCCAGCACGGTGCGCTTCGGCCTGCTGGGCTTCTGTGCTATGCTCGCCTTCTGCGCTCTACGCCTGCTTACGCCCTACACGCCCATTCCGCCATCCATGACGATCCTCTGCACGGAGGCGCTCGCGCTCCTGGTCGTCTGGATGATCCTGCGCTTCGCCAATCCTATCGTCGGCGGCTGGTCCGATCTGCAACAGCTCTCGCTGGCGTCGGGCGCGCTCTCCTTCCTCATCATTCTGGCTCCCCTGCAAGAATGGTTTCCACAGGGACGCGATACGCGGGGCATGCTCGTCGTCGCCCTCGCCGCCACCACGCTGCTGATCTGGCTCGTCTGGCATGTGCGTGCGCGCAACACTACGCGGTGATCTCTCATCCCTTCCATTCGGAGACAAGCATGCCGTAGAGCATCATATCGACGTAACGACCGTTGAGCCGTTCCGCCTGGCGTATAATCCCTTCCTGTGTGAAACCCAGCCGTTCGGGAATTGCGCGGCTGCGTGTGTTGCCTATGGCACAGTGAATCTCGACTTTGTTCAAATTGTACTGCTCGAACGCGTAGGTAACGAGGGTGCGGCACGCCTTTGTGACGATGCCCTTTCCCTGCATTTCGGCATCGATCCAGTAGCCAATCTCGACTTTGGAATCCTCCCAGTCGAGGCGGGGATAGCCAATCGCGCCCACAAGACGGCCCTGATGCCAGATGCCTGTCTGTAACACGCCCTTATTGGCGAACTGCATCAACATATTCCTCATGTATATACGTATATCCTCAAGCGAGCTCTCATGAGCGGCCCAGGCCTGCCATTCCCGTATATGAGCACGGTTGCGCTCGATCAGCGCGAAATATTCTTCGGCGTAGCGCGATTCGTGCAGGCGGAGCTGCGTCTCGTCGTCTATCGCGATGCATAGAACGGTTTCCATACTATTTCCTCCGTAAGGACCGATCCTGACGTGATGTATTGACGCTTGTTTCTCATCCGCTCTAATGTTATCATAGGGACACGATATCGTATCCCAGAACGGTGCTCCTTAGTGCATTTCGCTTGACCACTTCGGGGTCTGGCTGTATACTTTCCCTCGCGAGAGGCAGTAGGAGTCTGTACCTTTTTTCGATCCGCTTTAGGATACTGAAATGCACAGGAGGTGCCTCATATGGCAGTTTCACCGGAACAGCGTGGGGCGGTAGGATCTTCTGCTTCCTCGCTTACTTTATGGCTGCGCAGAACCAGTAATTCCCTTGCTCGCCCATTATTTGCTTTGCTCTTAGCCATTATCGCTGGCAGTATTATCATTATGATTACTTCACAGGGCTCGCTGGGGGATCGCTTTTCTTCTGTTCTCAATGCCTATCAGTCTCTCTATGTCGGTTCCTTCGGGGACCCGCAAAAACTTTCTTATACATTGGTGAAGGTCGGCCCGCTTATTCTGGCCGGTCTGTCGGTTGCTATTGCGTTCCGCGCCGGACTCTTTAATATCGGCGCGCAGGGCCAACTGGCTATGGGCGCGATGGCGGCGGGGGCTATCGGACTGTCGGAGCCGCATTGGCCCGGCTGGGTGCTCATCCCTGTGATGGTTATTGCCAGTGGACTCGCGGGGGCCGTCTGGGGCGGCATTGTGGGCCTCCTCAAGGCGTGGCGCGGTGCCCACGAGGTAGTGACGACGATCATGCTGAACTGGATTGCATTCTACTTTACCGATTACCTGATCCAGGGTCCGTACAAGGCTCCCAATCTGCCCGACCAGACGCTATCGCTGCCACCACAGGCGACGCTTCCACTGATCTCGACGCTGTACAATCAGACGCTGGGCTCGTTCCTGCCCAAGATCGTCTATCCCACGGCCTATTTTGTGGATGTGAGCTTCTTTGCCTGCCTGTTGGCCCTCGTCTTCTACTGGTTCATCACCAAGCGCATGGCCTTCGGCTACGAGATACGCGTGATCGGCCAGAATCCCAAGGCGGCGACCTACGCGGGTATGCCGATTAAGCGCAATGTGGTGGCGACGATGGCGATCGCGGGCGCTTTCGCTGGCCTGGCTGGTTCGCTACACCTGATGGGTCAGTCGCCCTACCAGTTGATCTCGAACGTCTTCAGCTCGGATCAGACCGGCTTCGATGCGATCGGCGTTGCCTTGCTCGGACGTACCACGGCGGTCGGCATCCTGCTCGGCGCGCTGCTCTTCGGTGGCCTGCGCCAAGGTGCCAGCTATATGCAGTTGAACGCGGGCATACCCAACGATCTCGTCCTGATTTTGCAGGCGCTGATCCTCTTCAGTATCGCCTCCGAGTTCCTACCCGCTCTGCAACGCGCCCTCCCCAGCTGGATGCGCTTCAATCGCCGACCCGCGCTGGCAACGAACATCGTTGGCCCGACGGCGGTGGTTGATCTTCCAGTTGACAGAAATGCGGAAGAAGACGAGCTCGCGGCACAGCAACCGCCCGGTGCCGCTCCCGTTGTGCCCAGGAGCAAGCCCGAGCGCGTAGAGGAGGAGTAACGATGTTTTTGCAATTGTTAGGACGGGTGCTGACCTCCTCCGATCTGTGGGGCGCGACCCTGCAATTCGCGGCGCTGCTCCTGCTGCCAGCGCTTGGCGGAGTCATCTCGGAGCGTAGCGGCGTTACCAATATCGCAATGGAAGGTATGATGCTGACGGGCGCTTACGCTGGCGTTATGACCGCGAAGGCGAGCGGGAGCGTTGTGATTGGCGTTATAGGAGCTATTATCGCGGGCATGCTGATGGCGCTCATACACGCTGTCGTCTCGATCAATTTTAAGGCCAACCAGATCGTAAGTGGTATCGCTATCAATATCGCCGCGCTGGGCCTGACGAACTACCTGCTTTTTATCCAGACGAGCAACCAGGGCGTCCCTTCGCTGGGAAACAATTTGCGCCTGCCGAATATCGCGTTGGGACCGCTCTCCAACATTCCCTTTATCGGCCCGGTGCTCTTTCAGCAGAATATTATCTTCTACGTGGCGGTGCTGATCCTGATCGGCGTGCAGTTCCTGCTCTTCCATACAAATATCGGCCTGCGCATTCGGGCCGTGGGCGAGCATCCACAGGCGGCTGATACGGCGGGCGTCAATGTGCGCCTGGTGCGCTACCTGTGCGTGTTGAGCAGCGGCGCGCTCTCGGGTCTGGCGGGTGCCTTTCTCTCGCTTGGCATCGCGGGCATCTTTAATCCGAATATGACCGCGGGCGCTGGCTTTATTGCTCTGGCTGCGATGATCTTTGGCAAGTACATCCCGTGGGGTGCGGGCGTCGCCTGCTTGATCTTTGGTCTGGGCGAGGCGCTCAGCCCGCGTCTGCAGGGTACGGGCGTCTCCGCCAGCTTACTGAGCACCATACCTTATATTCTGACACTTGTAGCCCTCGTCGGCCTGGTCGGACGTACGACTCCCCCCGCGGCGGACGGCATTCCATACGAGCCCGGCTCGGAGTAAGAGGAGAGCGACGATGCAAGAACGTTCGGCGGTCGCGCCCGAAGAAGAGCGCACCAGCCCTTTCGCGGTCGAGATGCGCGAGATCACTAAAGCCTGGCCGGGAGTCGTTGCCAACGATGCCGTCAATCTCGCCGTGCGCAAGGGCGAGATTCATGCCCTGGTCGGCGAGAATGGTGCGGGCAAATCGACCCTGATGAATGTCCTTTATGGCCTGCTCCATGCCGATAGCGGCGAAATTCTTATCAATGGCAAGCTGGCCCATATCGGCGGGCCGCGCGATGCCATTCACCTGGGCATTGGTATGGTGCACCAGCACTTTATGCTCATCCCGCCTCTGACGGTGGCTGAGAATATCGTGCTGGGCCGCGAACCCGGCGGACTCGCCGCTCCCTTTGATTTCAAGAAGGCCAACGCCGATATTCGCGGCCTCAGCGAGCGCTACGGCCTGCCTATTAATCCCAATACGCGCATCGAGAAGCTCTCCGTCGGCCTGCAGCAACGCGTCGAGATCCTCAAAGTCCTGTATCGTGGTGCCAATATTCTGATTATGGACGAGCCGACGGGTGTGCTGACGCCCCAGGAGACCGACGATCTCTTCGCGGTTCTGCGCGGCCTCGTGCAGCAGGGCAAGACGATTATCTTTATCACGCACAAGTTGCGCGAGGTGCTGGAACTCACCGATCGCATTACGGTCCTGCGACGCGGCAAGAACGCTGGCGAGCTGATTACCAGCCAGACATCGCGTGCCGAGATAGCGCGCATGATGGTTGGACGCGAGGTTCTGCTGCGCGTCAATAAGACACCAGCCCATCCCGGTCCCGTTGTCCTGAGCATGCGCAACCTGCACGCGAAGTCGGATATCGGCCTGGATGTGCTGCACGGCATCGACCTCGATGTGCATTCCGGCGAGATCCTGGGTATCGCGGGCGTCGAGGGCAACGGCCAGTCTGAGCTGGTCGAGGTGCTGACCGGCATTCGCAAGGCGACGACAGGCACCGTGACCATCACGCCCATCAAGGATGGCAAGCCCGGTAAAACGTACGATATTACCACGATGGATGCCAATATGGTCCGTCAGCACGGACTGGCCCATATACCCGAGGACCGGCGCGGTAGCGGCCTGGTGATCGCCGAGTCCGTCGAGGACAATACGATCCTTGGTCGCCAGCGCTGGTCCCAGTTCTCCTGGCACCATTTCGCCCTGCTTTTCAAGAATATCGCCGCGTGGGCCGTGCGGCTCATCAAAGACTTCGATATACGCCCGCCCTCGCCCGAGGTTCCGGTGCGCGCGCT
>Ga0066793_10000037_pt1 | contig 38104 bp, 35 predicted proteins | sample PersoiDNA2013189_FD_83876 | JGI IMG/M metagenome (GOLD analysis project Ga0066793, IMG submission 83876) | Permafrost soil microbial communities from the Arctic, to analyse light accelerated degradation of dissolved organic matter (DOM) -... | ecosystem: Environmental > Terrestrial > Soil >... | reverse complement strand
GTGGCCGCCGGCCGAAGCGCGGCAACGGACGTTCTACCTGCATGCGAACGGCGGCCTCTCGGACCAACCTCCAACGTCTGCCGAGGCGTCTTCGACGACCTACACGTTCGATCCGCAGCAGCCGCTACCGACTATTGGCGGCGCTGTTTGAAGAAGACTAAAGGATGGAGCCTTCTATCAACGGCAGCGGCCCGACATGCCGGGCTCACGATCGGCGTATCTGCCCCAGAGCGCACGGTCCGAGGTGCTGGTATTGGAAACCGAGCCCCTCGACCACGACGTGACTGTGATGGCACCGGTTCAGATTCATCTGTTCAGCGCGCCCAATTGCCAGGACACGGATTTCAATGCCAAGCTCATTGACGTCTATCCGCCGAGTACATACTTTCCAGGAGGTTCTGCGATGCAGCTGACCGATGGCATACGCTGCGCGCGCTACCGCGATGGTCGCAGGCACGGTGAGCTCCTCACGCCCGACAAGGTGTACGCGTTTGACAGCAACCCTTTCGATATGGCGAACGTGTTCAAGACAAGGGCACCGCATCCGGCTAGATATCTCCAGCGGCAACTTTTCGCGTTTCGACCGGAATCCGAATACAGGCGAAGCCCTCGGTCTTAACCGGCGCGCCGTCATTTCCCAGAATACGATTTATTACGGCGCTCAGTTTCTGTGAGTGCTGAAGCTGTGGTTAGCATCAAACGCGACGTCCGGCGCTGATCCCCATCGCTAAGATTTGCGGGGTTAGGACCGAAACCGAACGTCGCAATTGCACTCAAGCGCCTGCGTACGCGCAGTTACTCCACAACCCCAATGCTCTTCAGCGCCTTCAGGTATTCGACCACGAGATCCAGAGGTACCGGCCCATACTCCGCCGACAATGCATCGGCTATCTGCCGGGCATTGTGCTTGCCGTCAGCGAAGTTCAGCGCCTCATAGGCGTATTCCTCTGCAGCGCCCCACGAGCCTTCGTAGCTCAGGAGTTTCGGCGTCGCTACACCGGCCGACTTCGCGCGATCGGCAAAATAGTCATACTCGAACACCACGAGCGGACCACGCGGCTCCTTCACGCGACGAAAAATGATAGCGCCCTCGCCGTTCGCTTTCGATCCGGAATGCTGCGGTCTTTCCCGAGACCCCGAAGAGAATGCATCGAGTGAACTTCTAACCGCGCGCTCATAGTCCTCGCCCGCTGCAGGCGCCGCGTGTCTCTCCATTGAGATTACGGATCTGAGCAGCGTTCCTGTGGCTATTGCGCGATCTGCTGCGGCGACATCTTGCGGCGAGAAGTTCACGAGGAAGTAACCGCTCGCCGCTCCGATAAACGCCGCACGCTTGAGCTTGGTCGGATCGATATTTGCCGCCGCATCGAGATTGGTATGAATGTAACGATCCGGCCAGTCATTCATGTAGATTGCCGGGATTCCGAACGAAGAGTCCTGATAGACGTCGTGATCGCTGCCCATCGTGTATGCCCAATACATCGCACGCAGCGGTTCCTTGCCACCCTCCGGGGCGATCAGCGGATACTCGGCTTTATCGGTCGCTGCGAATTGGTACGACTCCTCATTCACCCAATCGGCAAACGCCCATGCCACGTCGTGCACGAATGACGACAAGCTCATGGGCCCGCGTGTTACATGGAAGACTGCCTTCGTGTCGAGGCCGCCGCCCACCATGTCCATGTGCACTACGGCCTGGATCCGATTCGCAATCTCCGGCTGCGCGTTGAGCAGCGTGACGGTTCCTTCAACCTCGGGCGGCCAGATGAACCGTACTGTGCGCGCCGGCCGTGCGAGCTTGCTGTCGCTGATCAACTTCTGCAGCGTGCGCGCCACCTCGAGAATCGTCACGCAGCCACTCGCATTATCATTCGCGCCCGGGCCCTGATGGTCGAGGTGGCAGGAAAATGCGATCTCGAGGTCTTTGAGCTTCGGGTCCGACCCCGGAATGGTGGCGGTTACGACTTCATAGAACCCTGCGTGCTGGCCAGCCGCGACTTCCGCATGCAACCGGATTGTCTCTCCCGACTTGAGCCGCTCCTGCATCGCCCGGGCGGTCTTGAGCGAAACCATGAAGCCAAATGTCTTGTTCGGCGAAAAGGATTCTAGGTGTCCCCAGCGAATCAGGTTGTCCTTCTCGCCCGACCATGGTGTTTTCTGGTTCTGCGCATAACTTACGATTCCCGCAACAGCGTATTTGCCGACCGCCAGGTCCTGTGCTTCGCCCGGTTGCGCAGCTAGAAGAACGATCTTTCCCTTGACGTCCTTCCCCGCGTAATCGCTCTCCTTCGTGCCATCGCCCACATCGACCAGGTCCGCCGTCACATCAGCCGACTCGCTATCCTCCGCCAATACGATTGGCTCGGCCGCGTAGCTTGCGATTTTTAGATCCTTTCCGCCCTTCACCTCGGCGAGTTCGCCCCGGTCCGCATCCCAGGCCTAGCGCGCCCGCTGCGTTCCGTAAAAGGTCTTGCCGTCGGCAGGAAACCTGAGAATCTGCACGTCGCTCAAGCCGTAGGCCCGCGCCCGCTCCGCCACGAGTTCCGCAGCCGAATGAAATCCCTGCGAGCCCCGCTGCCTGTGAAACCGAGCGAGACCCTCCAGATTTCTCTTGGCGGTCTCGCCGCTCAACTCATTCGCGAGCGCCGCGACGGCTTTTTCCGGCAGCAGCGGCGGGGTGTGCGCCGAAGCGACAGGTCCAAAGCCGGCAAGTACGATGCAGACTGGGACAAAGTGCCGCATGGTGATAAACCCCCTCCCCTGATGACCCATAATCTTAAGCCTCAACGGTACGAGCGTGCGAGGCTCGAGGGTTGCAAAGTAAAAGGAAGGCATGTCTTGCATTAACTCAATGCGCTGCATCGGTATCGTTCAGTGCCCATCGCAGCGTTGTGTTAAGCACGGGCACGCGAGTGCCCGTTCGGTCAGCGCACTGTTTCACGACGCCTGGCATACCGTCACCCAGGTCGACAGCCGGTTCTGGCAGACGATGTACACGCTGCTGCTGCGGCCCGGACGCCTGACGCACAAATACCTTGCCGAGCGACGCGCCTGTTATCTTCCACCGGTGCGGGTCTATCTCGTCCTGAGCGTGCTCTTTTTTGCGTTCGGCTCGGGCGGCCCGCGCGGAAAATTCGAACCGGCGCGACGGTGCAGAACGCTCATCCGAGTGCGGTCGTTGACTCACGCTTGCAAAACTAACGGTCGTGGCCTTTGCATACATGATATTTCTCAGCATCACGTTGCGCGCGACGCTCATCATCTGTTCCCTCTTCACGTGACAGCATGTCAGCTGCGAGCGTCACTAACCGACCCTGGCGAACAAGGCACTCGACTCGGGGCGCACTCGCCGTGAGGGAGTGCTGAGATGCTGGCTCTTCTGGCATTTTTGGTCTGGCTGTATCTGTTTTTCGCGCATGGAGATTTCTGGAAGTCTCAACCGGAACTACCGCCGGCGACTCCGTGGGAGCTCCCAGACGTGGATATTGTTATACCTGCGCGCGATGAAGCGGCAACCATTGGCCCAGTAATCGCATCGCTCCTCGCTCAGGATTACGCGGGCACTTTCCGCATAGTACTGGTCGATGACAATTCCACCGATGGCACGGCAGCTATCGCCGGCACCGCGCCCAACCTGCTCGTGATCTCCGGCCAGCCATTACCGTCAGGATGGTCCGGCAAGTTGTGGGCATTGAGTCAGGGTACCGCCGCGAGCCGCGCGCCAGTATTGTTGTTCAGCGACGCGGATGTCGTGCACGATCCGCGGCATCTGTCATCGCTGATCGCGCGCCTGCTGCAACCCCGCGCGGAAATGGTCAGCGAGATGGTGCGGCTGAACTGTACCAGCACGGCCGAGCGCGCCTTGGTGCCGGCGTTCGTGTATTTCTTTCAGATGCTTTACCCCTTCGCTAAAGTGAATGACCCGCTATCTGCCGTTGCCGCTGCTGCCGGGGGCACGGTGCTGATCCGCCGCGAGGCGCTGAACCGTATTGGCGGGATTGAGGCGATCAAAGATGCGCTCATCGATGACGTGGCGCTGGCGCAGACCGTGAAGCCATTAGGTCCGATTTATCTCGGCCATTCCGGCCTCGCCACTTCCATTCGCCGATATCCGGGTTTCGCCGACGTCTGGCGGATGATCTCTCGATCGGCCTTCACGCAATTGCGCCATTCGACGCTACTTCTGACTCTGACAATTGTCGGTCTCGTGCTCATTTGGCTGGTGCCAGTGTGGGAGATGCTGTTTGGCCATGGCTGGCGCCTGGTACTGGGTCTGGCAGCATTCGTACTCGCCGCGATTAGTTATATGCCGACCCTAGCGCGTTACAGGCAGAACAGATCTTTATCACTCGCCCTGCCGCTTATCGCGTTGTTCTACATGGCGGCTACCCTTGGATCCGCACTGGGCCACTGGTTCGGCCGAGGTACTTCTTGGAAAAACCGCGCCTATGGCGCCGGACAATGAGCGCGACGATAAGCCACCGCACTGTTGGGATCGAATTGGCTTGGATTTCAGCAAGGTCAGGATTCTTCGCGAGCAATCTGGCGCTAAGCCGAATCGAGCGGTATCAATTTCAATTCGGATCGTACTGGCGCGTTATCTGCGTGTTAGCGCACGTTTCGATGAACGGATTAATCCTCACGTACTCGATGGAGATCTCGAAATTTATCAGCCAAGTGCTCGCATCTTAGGCGGCTCGCCGAGGGGCACGCGCCGCGACGCCGCTACGAACGCACGGTCAACCCTTCGATGAGCTCACACGCGAGTCTAAGCGCGGTCGGAGAGTCAATGCGCGCTGCATATTCTCGGCAGCGTTGCTTCAGCGCGGTATCTCCAAGAATCGCTCGAATCGCCTGCACCGCGCGTCCGGCGCGATAGCGCGTCTGCGGAATGCTTCGGCCGAGGCCGAGCTGTTCGATGCGCCAGCCATTGTCGAATTGGTCGTGGCCGTTGGGGACGACGAGATGCGGAATGCCGGCTTTGAGGGTCTGCGCGAGCGTGCCGATGCCGCCGTGGTACACGAGTAGCGCGGCACGCGGCAGTACCTCGCTGAACGGCAGATAACCGAATGCGTTTACGCCCAATGGCAGCTCGCGCGGCAGCTGCTCCTGAAAATTGGTTACGAGCATCGCGCGGACACCGAGTATGCGAACGGCCTCGACCGACTCCAGAAAATACCGACGCATCGACGATGCCGCCGAGCCCGGGGTAAAAATTACCGGCGGTTCACCGGCATTCAGGCATGCATCAGCTTCCGGCGACACGCGCGCATCGCCGTCAGCAGCGTCCCACAGCGGGAATCCCACGAGGTGAGTGTGCGGCGGCCAGTCCATCTGCCGCGCGGCGAACCACTCGGGAAAGAAGCCGATGACACATTGCGGGGAGTGGACCCAGCGACGAAACACGCGATTGACCGGGGCGAGACCCAGTGTCGCGCGGAACTGGTTCAGCGGCCGCTTAAGCTCGCGGTCGATCATGGCCCAGTCGACCAAGCGGAAAAACGCCCGCTTAAACCACATCGGCTGCGATGCTGAGATTCGGAATTCTCCCATCTTGCCCTGGTCGACAAGGCTGCGAATGATGCTGGGCTGCAGGTGCACCGTAGCCGTTGGCACCCCGAGTTTATCCTGCGCGACACGCGCTCCGAGCGAGATGCTGGAGGCTGCGACAACGGTGTCGGCATCCGCGTGCGCCTCGATCAGCCGGTAGATCTCCGCGATCGCGGGCACCATCACCCGCCGCGCGACCACCTCGAAACCTTTGCGCGGATGCCAGAGGTCCGGATCGGAAATCGCCGCGTCGGCATCTGCGATCGTTCCCACGGGCAGGAATTCCAAGCCGTGTTTTTCGATCAACGGCTGAAACATTGGATTCGTGAGAATTGTCGCGCGATGCATGCGTGCCTTGAGGGCAAGTCCGAGTGCGATAACGGGATGTACATCGCCCGCGCTGCCGAGGGTAGGCAATAGTACGTGGAGCGGCCCTTGGCGAGCGGAGAAGGTCGGCATCATCGACGCTAAGTGCAAGCAATCCTTGTCAGGGAATTCGCGTAACCGATCAGCCTGCAGCCGAAGAGGCGTAGTACGGCGAATGGTAAACGGTGCTGAGTGCCGTCCACGCCTAAAGTACTAGACCATAAGCGCCGCAAGATCGCACCACCAGTCGCAACGGGGGTGCGACGCGTCGTCTGTTGACCGGGATTCCGGAAGGCAGCCATGCCGCCATGCCGTGAGCGTCAGCGCGCACACGGCCGTCCACTCCATGCTCGCTAGTCATTTTGGCAGCGCACTGCAATGCCCACATTCCCCCCCAGTTCGATCGCAGCAATGGTCTGCGTTGACTCCGCTGCGACGCTCGGGAGCATTCACCTGCGGGTCATTGCATAGCGCAGAGCGGCCGGTAGCGCAGCCGTGCGTTTGATCCAGGATGACTTGCTCCAACATCCTTTGCGCCCCTTGATATTGACGTCCACACACTGCACGCTTCCACCAACACGAGTTCGGGAGCCAGACCATGCGAGTACGATCGACTGTTGTCGCAGCCGCCATTGCCAGCCTTTTCTGCATCGCAAGCCTCGCGCAGGTGCCGACTCCCGATGAAGCAGCATTCCGCGATCTTTACAAGCAGTTGGTCGAAATAAATACCTCTCGCTCGGTCGGCAGTTGCACTCAGGCGGCTGAGGCCATGCGCGCGCGCCTTCTTGCGGCGGGCATGCCTGCCGCCGATACGCAAATTCTTTCGCCGCCGGAGCGCCCGAAGGACGGTGCACTGATCGCAGTGTTGCACGGCCGCGACCGGCAAGCGAAGCCGATTCTTCTCCTCGCCCATATCGACGTAGTCGAGGCAAAGCGCGAGGATTGGGAGCGCGATCCGTTCAAGCTGGTCGAAGAGAACGGCTGGTTTTACGCGCGCGGATCAAGTGACGACAAAGCGATGGGCGCGGTGTTCACAGACAGCCTGATCCGCTACCAAAAGGAAGGATTCAAGCCGCGACGCGGTATCAAGCTTGCGCTCACGTGCGGCGAGGAAACACCGGACATCTTCAACAGTGTCAAATGGCTGACCCAAACCCAGCCCCAGGTCCTGGACGCCGCGTTCGCGCTAAACGAAGGCGCGGGTGGCGAACTCGACAAGGACGAAAAGCCCGTAGCGCTGCAGATCCAGGCGGGCGAAAAAGTGTACCAGGACTTCGCCCTCGACGCCGCCGATGTCGGCGGTCACAGCTCGCGGCCGAATAAGAACAATCCAATCGTGCGACTCAGCGCTGCACTCGTGAGACTCGGCGCGCACAATTTTGCGATCGCTCTCAATCAGGCGACACGTGGCTACTTCGAGGCACAAGCAAAACTAGTCTCGCCGGAAATCGCTGCTGACATGCAGGCGGTGCTAAAGAATCCGCCGGACGAAGCCGCAGCCGAACGGCTCTGGGCAGTCAACCCGGGATGGAACGGCTCGCTTCGTACGACCTGTGTCGTCACCGAAATTAGCGGCGGTCATGCGCCCAATGCGCTGCCGCAGCATGTGCACGCGAACGTGAATTGTCGGATCCTTCCGGGCGTGCCGATCGCCGATGTTCAAAAGGAAATCGCGAGTGTGCTCGCCGACGCGAAGATCAGCGTCGCGCCGACCGGCGATCCCGGCACGCAATCGCCTGTGCCGACGCTGTCGGAGCACATCATGGCTCCCGTGCGCAAAGTCGCTCAGACGATATGGCCCGGTGTCCTGATCGTACCGACCATGGCTACCGGCGCCACGGACGGCCGCTTTCTCAACGCGAGCGGCGTGCCCACGTATGGTCTATCCGGCATGTTTCACGACGCCGAGGGCAGTCGCGCACACGGACTCAACGAGCGTATCCGCGTGAAGTCGCTCATGAACGGGCGCCGCTTTCTCTTCGCCGTGGTGCAGCTTTACGCGAACGACACCAATTAAACCGACCGCACCTGCATGATAGAGGCACGTCGCGACGTCGGCCTGGCCGCCATTGCCATCGTTCAATGGAGTTGTGCCCAAGCGTTGAAGAGTTTAGTGACGCCTACGGACCCCAGGCCGGTTGCGAGGTTGTATCCGACAGTGGCCGGGTAGGCGGTCTCGCTCTTGGAATTCGAAGAACAGCGCTCGCCGATGATGGTGCTGCCGGAAGCACCGAAACAGTTGAAAAACAGGCCGTTGCAATTTTGCCCGCAGGGAAGGTCAATATCACGACGGGTAACGTCGTGAAAGATGCAGGCACTGGCGGGAACAACTCCGTTGGTCTTGCTTGCTGCGCACGCAGAAGCGTGCGCCTGTTTGTACTGCCGGGCGTTGCCCTGGCGGCCGATGCCGGCCCTTGCTCCAACTCTTGCCGAATCGCGCCAACGCATTTCGCTGCGAACTCATTCCCGCGGGATTAACATGGCGCCTAATTCGCATGCGCGCATACGTTACGGGGAAGGGGCCATGGCAGCGTACGTCTTAGTCAACGTTGAAATCACAGACTCTGCGGGATTCGCGGAATACAGGAAATTAGTTCCCGCTACGATTGCTGCATTCGGAGGGCGCTTTCTGACGCGCGGTGGCGCAACGGAAGTGCTCGAAGGGGAATGGCAACCGCATCGTTTGGTCATCATCGAATTTCCCGATGTTGCGGCGATTAAGGCCTGGTATCACTCGCCTGAGTATCAGCGACTCTTGGAACTACGCAAACGAACTGCGACTTCAGATTTGGTTATCCTCGATGGCGTCTAAAGTTGCTTCGGCCATCTAGAAGCCGAGTGCAACTTCCCCGCTCGAACCCGCCGCTCTACATCTGGTGGTTTTCTTCGACTGCGCAAAGTGTATCGAGATGCCGACCGCAGGCAGACATACACGTTGCAGATGCTGGCCCATTTTATGCCGATGGACTATCTGCGCGCGTTGGCAGACCTCAAACAACCGACGGCAGCAGTAATTGGCGACCCGACGAATTCAGCATCGCTGCAGAGGTCGTTCGGGCAGTTCATGGGCTGCGCGCCGACGTACCGGTGCGGGTACCGCCAGGCATTCGGCACCCCGGCTTGGTGACGGATCCGGCCGCGATCACCGCTGTTTCGGAATGAGCGACGGCTAATTAGCGAGCCAGCAGACTCTCTGCAACCAACATTGCGGCAGCGCCTGGTTTAGCAAGCTTGTCGCTTAAGTCTAACGGTTAGTCCGGATCGAGACCAAGATCAGCTAGCGCGACGCGCTCAAGCTCCAACTCGACGTTCAGCGAGCGGCAGTTGAAGATGTACACGAGTGCCGATATCGGCAGGCCGACCAACATCGCAATGTCTGCACCGCCAAGGGCGCGTGACACCGCTCCCGTGTAAAGCCCTGTGCTGACAAACGGCATCATCGAGGCAAAGCCGACGCCGTAGGCGCTAAGGCCGCGCCAGTTCCAGCGGCCGTAGAGGCCCCGGGGGTTGAAGATCTCACGTACCGAATAGTGGCCCCTGCGCACGTAGTAGAAGTCGACCAGGTTGATGGCGGTCCACGGTGTGAACAGGTACAGGAGCACGGCCAATAAGTCGCCGAAGCTATTGATGAACCGTTTTGAAGACGCAAGCGCAATCCATATCGCCGCGGCGGTCACCAGTGCGAGACTGAGGAGGCGCTTCCCGACCGTCGATCTGAGCGGTCGGAATGAGTCAGCGATGCTGAGCACCGTCAGCGACGCCCCGTAGAAGTTTAGTGTCGAGACCGTCACAAGGCCAAGCAAGCCTGCAAATAGCAGGAACCTGCCGAGGCCGGGCATCACGAGGTCGGCAGCCGATTCGACTGCTGCGGCGACCTCGAGCCTGGGATGCAGCGCAGCTGCCACCGTGCCCACAAGCATCATCCAGGCGCCACCGATAAAGCTGCCAACGTACGTCCACCAAAAAGATGACGCAACGCCGACGTTGCGCGGCAGGTAGCGGGAATAGTCCGACACATAGATCGACCAGCTGAGCTGATAAGCAGCGGCGGCGAAGAACTGGTAGCTGAACGGCACGGCGTGAAAGGCGCGGATGTCGAACTGCGCGGACGGAAGCCGCACCAGAAATCCAGCTCCAATCGAGAACACGGTCAGCGCCACGAGCAGCAGGCAGGCCAGCCAGCGCTGCGCGCGGTGGATCCAGTCATAGCCAATAGCGGCTATGCCCGACGCGACGAGCGCAAATATAACGATGACGACCGGGCCGCTTGGACGAGTAGCGGCTCCGGCTAGCTGGCGGACGGCCTGCAGACCCAGCACCAAGTTAAAGGAGTTGTAACCCACATAGGCGATCAGAGCGACCACCCAGACGAGCAGAGCGCCCATATAGCCGAACTGGGGCCGCGATTGGATCATCTGCGGCAGGCCGAGCTGTGGTCCCTGGGTCGCGTGAAAGGCCATGAAGAATGTGCCGAGCGCCCCGCCGCTCATAACCGCGATCGTCGTCCACAGCACGTTGGCACCCATCATGATGCCGAGCACGCCGACAGCGAGGGTCGCAAGATGAGCGTCGCCCATGAACCATACTGGCCACAGGTGCCAAACCTTGCCGTGCCGCTCCGCGATCGGCACGTAATCTATCGAATGCTTTTCCACCAGCCTAGCGGAGAGCAGCTCAGGCCGGGACACGGTGGCGGCACCGGCTGCGGTAGCGGATTGGTCTGCGCAACCATGTCACGGGTCCACTCCAAGCATGATTGGTGCTTATTATATCGATGCAACCGTGGCGCCCAAGCGCGGGCGGCCATTAGAACTCGTACGGTTCTGAGGCCGAAGCCGATCAAGAATACCGTTAGAGCGTGACGAATCCGCCCCTGATTAGGGAGTCGGTCCCATTGAGTGGCGCAAATTCGGATTCACCGTTCCGGTACTGTCATATTCGCGGCAAACACCCGCGCGAGCAGGATCATCGCTGCCGGGAATGTCACAAGCCAGGCAGCAGCGACATAGAGCAACCAGTGCCAAGCCAGCTCGGCGAATATAATCGGGCCCAGTAGACCGTTTGCAATGAGCGCCCACCGGAGCTGCCGTCTCAAACCATTTCCGGGAAAGGCTGACGCGAGAAGCAGCGTGGAGAAGCTCATAAATGTATAGCCTAACAAGTCGATCGCAGTCGCAGGCATATGCCAGCGGCAGCACGCAGCCCAAGCCACCGTGCGCCCATCGCCAGCCATTTCGCTAGGGATCACCGCGCCGAGCTGGACCACGTAGACCTGACTGACGTCGGCCGCGTACAGAATACCGAGGACCAGAGCAGCGAGGCTCCATTGCTGCCGATTCGGCGCACAGGTCACGTGAGCCGCGCCGAGCGCCAGCACAAAAGCCGGCGCCAGGGCCAAGGAAGGTGCGAAAATGAGAATGCGATCCCACGGGTCCGGCAACAATCCCACGACCTGTAAAACTTGCGACACCGCATAGCATAAACTGGCCGCTGCTGCGGTCGCCGCGGACCAAGCTCCAAAGCGATTGTCCATGTATCAGAATTGCACGGCGGAATATAAGAAAACAAGACTTGCGAGACCTGGGTTCATTTCCACTGTTCCATTTCAACCTTAGCGATCGAGCAGCAAAGAGAGAAGGTGCTGATGAGTCAAGCGCATCGAGATCGGAATGACATTGATGGCGGCATACGCCGTGGTAGGAACGTGTTCAAGGGGCTTGCCCTGGGCGCATCGGGTGTTGGAATCGGCCGACTTCAGGGCTCGGGGCTTGCGGCTCTCGGACAACCGGGCGTCGATGCGGTGCTCGGCATTCTTAATCGTGAACTCAAGCTGATTATGCGACAGGCCGGCACACCTTTGACTGCTTCGATCGACGCCAGCCACATCGCAAGGCACTCAACTTGACAAGCCCCATAACGCGTCAGCTCCCGGAAGCTGCGATCTATGCGCGACAGCTGTGCCAATTCTGTTGTAAGGCGCTCGCGGCTTGGATTCTGCTCGCGAGCACGATTCCAGTTCTAGGACAGGGGCTGATCGAGCCCGCGCCCCGACAAATCAGCGAACTCACGCCTGCAATCAAGATTCGAGTGGGCAAAACGGCCGACTGGGTTGCTACTACGACCGACGCCGTCTGGGTTGGAAGTACCGGCCCCTACGCCGTGCACCGGATCGATCCGGAGACAAACAGGCTCGTGGCAAGCGTCCACCTACCCGGCAATCCTTGCGCCGGACTGGCGACGGGCTTTGGAAGCCTGTGGGTACCGATGTGCACCAAGGTCCCCTCATTAGCGAGGGTCGACCTCATCGCCAATCAGCTGACGTCAGTCATACCCGTGGGTCCAGCGGCGCGGGAAGCGGGTATCGCCGTAAGTTCTGATAGTGTCTGGCTTGTGGTGGATAGTGCGGGCTCCCTCACGCGCATTGACCCCGAGACCGGAAAAGTTCGTCAGACTGTCCGAGTGCCGGGGGGTTCCTATAACCCCTTGTACAGCGGTGGCCGGATTTGGGTGACACGAGCTGACGGGGCGGAACTTACCTGCGTCGATGCGGGCACCGGAGCTGTGCTCGGAACGGCGCGAACGGGCCCGAATCCTCGCTTCCTGAGCGCAGGCGGCGGCGCCATTTGGACGCTGAATCAGGGTGATGGAACATTGACGCGTGTAGACGCCCAGACGATTCGAGCCACCTCAACAATTGCTCTGGGAACGCCCGGCCACGGAGGCGACATCAGTTTCGCGGGAGGGATGATCTGGACGACGATGTTGCAGGTTCCACTCTCGGCGGTCAGCAGCGCTCTCAATGCGCTTCTCTGCCAGTGGGTGGGACCCGGCGGGGACTCCCTCGGGATCGAGAACGATGCGATTTGGCTAACGGACTATGCCAGTGGCACGATTTCGCGGATCCCGCTGCAGGACGCCTTGGCACATTGCTATCACCCCAGGCTATGATCAGCGCTCATCGTTTACGGGAAGTTCGCCTCCGCCCGCTCTGCACTCTGGATGCTGAAGCGTTCGCGACGCTCGCGGGGGATCGCGCGATTGCCGATACGATGATCTCGATTCCTCATCCTCTGTCGGTCGAACGCGCACGGATCTGGATTCAAGAGCATTCGCGCACCGACGCCTGCTGCTGCGCTTTCGCCATCTGTGACAGCACAAGTGACAGGATGCAAGGGTACGTCGGCATCGCGGATATCTCCTCGGAGCACCGACTCGGCGAGTTGAGCTTCTGGATCGGACGGCCATACTGGGGACGAGGACTTGCCGAGAAAGCCGGCCGGGCTGCACTTACGCATGCCTTTGATACGCTCGAGCTCAATCGCCTGCAGGCGTTTTGTATGGTTCGGAACGCGGCATCCGGACGCGTTCTTGAAAAACTCGGCTTCCGACGTGAAGGCCTGTTGGCACAGCGTGTACTGAAGTGGAGCATCTTTGAGGACGTTACGGCCTACGGCTTACTGCGCCATGACTGGAATACGCGGGACGCTCAATCAACAGATTGAGGTGCATGCATCCGCGATGCTCCCCTTCAGGGCTATCCGCATTCGTCAACAAATCAATGCGTCGATCCTGCAATGCTGCACCCAAAGTGATCTGGCCTACAAACAAGCCTAACCCCCCGACCGCAGTTTTAAACTACCGTGACGTCGCGGTGCGGCCGCGGACGCTGGGGCCGACGTTCATCGACCGGCATTAAAACGCAGAGGCATTTCGCACGGAGGGCCTAGTGACGCTAAATGCAGGAAGAAGTTCACTAAGCCGGTGTTTGCTGGCCGGTGCGCTGCTCGTGGCGGCGCACCGCGCGACTGCCACCCCTAGCACGCCGGCCGACTTCGTGCTGACCGACGGCAAAATCTACACGGCCGATGCGCGGCACGCGATGGCCACGGCGCTGGCCGTGCGAGGCGGTCATGTCGTGGCGGTCGGATCCTATGCCGATGTGCAGCCATGGATCGGTCCGGCTACGCACGTGCAATCCGCCGAGGGGCGTGTTGTGCTGCCAGGGCTCGTCGATGCACACATCCATCCGATCGATATCGTCGACCCCGAGGCCTGCATCTTGGAAGCCCGGCCGCTTTCGCTGGCAGATCTCGCGGCCTACGTGCGTTCCTGCGTGAACAAGTACGCGCCTGTTCCCGGTGAGTGGCTGAAGATCTACGAGTGGAACTACTCAGATGGCAACCAGCCGGATGAGAAGTTCCAGACACTGCGCGCCGCGCTTGATGGCGGTTCTGCCACGGTGGCGATCGCGCTACTGGGGAGCGACGGCCACCACGGCGCCTACAACAGTGCGGCGCTGGCGATGGCGCGCGACGAGCAGGACAATGCCGTCGGCTTGACCAAGGCAACCCTGGCGCGGGAATTTGCCGCGTATCGGGCCTATGTGGGTGTGGACGCTACCGGTGAACCGAACGGCGCTGTCAATGAGACAGCCCAGAATCTGCTCAACCCGGCGGGCCGGCATTACGACAATCTGGACGCGGCGTTGCGTCACCCGGAGGCCATCACAGCACGCCTTAGCAGCGCCGGCATCACCGCGATCATGGATGCATCCGCATCTCCGGAGGGCCTGCCGGTATACGACACGCTGAGGGAGCGGGGCATTCTGACGGCGCGCGTTACGCTGGCGCAGTACTTCGACCCGGACGAATTCCGTAAACCCGACCACAGCGTCGATTTCGCGCAGATCCTGCGACCGGCGCGCCTGATTAGAGCGCGCTATGCGCGTGATCCGTTGATTCGTGCTGATTTCGTCAAAGTCTTTGCCGACGGTGGAATTGAAGGCAATCCGCTTGCCGACCCGCCAACGCTGCCTAACGCAGCCGTCTTGCGGCCCTATTTGCAGCCCATTTTCCGGCTGGATCTGCGGGGACAGCCCACTGTGATTGGCTATGTGGACACAATATCCAATTTGTGCCGCGCAGTACGCGCGCACCCGGAGAACTACCAGTCAGTCGCGGCGGTCGCGGCGTTTCGCAAGCGTCACCACTATCACCCGGCGCAATGCGAGATCTCGCGCGGGCAACTCCGCTACCCGCGCGCGCTGCTGATGCAGCTGATCCGCCGCTACCATCTCGATGGCTTTAACATTCACGTTCACACGATCGGCGCGGGCCATCCGCACCACGCTCGATGCGATCGAGGCGGCGCGTGCCGCCGATGGCAATGAGCAGACACACGACAGTCTCGCGCACGTGCTCTTAGCTAACCCGGCCGACGTGGCGCGGATGGGGCGCGATCATCTGTTCCTCGCCTTCACGTATTGGTGGGCGACCCCCGATCCGGAAGATATGTCGGTGATCCCATTCCTGCAGCGGGTCTCAGGCAACAGCTATCGAGCGCTGCACCGACCTGGCAGCTATTACGAAGAAAACGTTTATCCGGTGCGTCGCTCGCTCCGGGCAGGCGCCACCCTCGTGGCCGGATCCGATGCGCCCGTGGTATCACGCAATCCAATGCCCTTCTTCAATATCATGGGTGCGCTGGTCCGACATGAGCGCGGACGTCCAGCCTTGAATCCCCGCCAGACGATCTCGCTGCGCGATGCGCTGGATGCGTACACCATTAACGGCGCGCGCATGCTCGGACGCGAGCAGGAATTCGGTTCGCTAATTCCTAGCAAGTCGGCGGACTTCATAATCATAGACCAGGATATTTTCAAGCTGGTCGCGCAAAGCCACGCGGAGACTGTGGGCGATATCCAGGTACTGGAAACCTGGTTCCAGGGCCGCAGGGTCTATGCGGCGGCAACATCTGCGAACGCAACTCCATGAACGGCGTTCGGCAGTTGATCGTCGGGCCTTCAGCTTTGTAACTGACGGCCCCTCGTCTCCGGCAAGGACAGCGCAGCCAAAATCACGACGCCATAAGCGGCAGCAGCAAATACCCCGATCGCATGTCCAAGCGTCATCGTCTGCGAGACGTAGCCGATCAGGAACGGAAAAGTGGCCCCGACCGCGCGTCCGAAGTTGTAGCAGAAGCCTTGTCCTGAGCCGCGAATCCGCGTCGGGAAGAGTTCGGTGAGGAATGCGCCCATACCGGAGAAAATCCCCGACGCGCAGAATCCAAGCGGAAATCCGAGCGCGAGCATCGAGAGATTATCGAGTGGCAGCCGCGTGTAGGCCAGCGCAACTGCAAACGATGCCAGTGCGAAGGTGATGAATGTGCGCTTGCGGCCGATACTGTCACTGACATATGCACCCGTAAGATAACCGCAATACGATCCAACGATGACGACGCCCAGAGAGCTGCCCGTGCCGATCACGCTCAAATGCCTCTCCGTTTTCAGATACGTCGGGAGCCAAGTCGTCACCGCGTAGTAGCCGCCCTGTGCACCGGTTGCGAGCAGCGAGGCCCGTAGTGTCGTCCAGACGATATCGGCGCGAAAGATATCGAACGGTGAAGGGCGGGTCCGCGCCTCGGCTTCGGCCTGCTTCTGCCGTCGATGTACGTCCGGTTCATCGACGAATCGACGGATCCAGATGACGAACGGCGCCGGCGCAATGCCGATTGCGAACAGCACGCGCCACGCATACTCCGCCGGGACGAACGAGAAGACAATCATATACAGCAACGTGGACAGCCCCCAGCCAATTGCCCAACCGGCTTGCACGACGCCGACAACCTTGCCGCGGTCGCGTGGCCGAATCACCTCGCCGATCAACACGGCACCTGCAGTCCATTCGCCGCCGAAACCGATACCCATGACACCCCGCGCCCATAACAGTTGCGTGAAGTTCTGCGCCAGCGCGCACACCAGCGTGAAGATCGCAAACCACAGAATTGTGATCTGTAGCGTTTTGACGCGTCCGATCCGGTCCGACAGCACGCCTGCAGCCCATCCACCGACCGCCGAGGTCAGCAAGGTCACCGTGCCGATTAGCCCGGCCTCGCCACGCGTGATGCCCCACGTGGCGATCAGGGTTGGGATCACGAAGCTCAGAAACTGGGTGTCCATCGCATCGAGGACGTAGCCGAGCTTGCAGCTCCAGAACGCGCGCCTCTCGCTGGATGAAATGGCGCGGTACCAAGAGAACGGACCCTTGCCGGCCGCGTCGTAAAGTTCTGCGTCCGCTTTCAACTGAGCCTTGGCCTCCATTTTTAACTTCCGCAGCGCAATCGGGCTCCCCGCCTTGGCTCGGGGCCGCGTATGGATAAAAAACGGTCGCTGTACGTGTGCTCAGCGAATGACAAGCGTCGGGTACGCGATGTCGGGGCTTGAAGGTGCGGGCTCTAGATGACTGATGCGAACTGAAATGCGGCCGGTTGCCCCTAGGAGCGTGCCGGCCGCCGCATCTTCCGAACGGAAAAAAACAACTGTCGATGCTCGCCCGCGCGCAAAATCGCCGCCTGTTTCAGCGCAACGAGTATGTACAAGATATTGAGCGCCACCAGGCTTGTGGGAACGTGTTTTGTGCGCCGAGCAACTGCGACAACAGCCTTCGCGGTTACACCGGATCGACCGCCAACGCGCGCTTGTGCATAGTTGACCGCTTCCTGATTGACGACGTTGAAGTAGCCGGATCCCTTCCGCGCTTTCGACCGCGCGAAGGAGAGCACAAAGAAGTAATCCCTCGCCTCAAACACGTAGTAGGTCTGACGAACAGCCACGACGCGACCGCGGTATTTGAGCCCGTGTTGAAGCGTTTTTATGTTCACGTGCCTCCCAAAGCCGCCCTTCTGTGCCGTCGGCGGGAAAACGCCGCATTTTGGACCGAGAGTCGCTCAAACGCCAGTCTTTGCCTCTATCTTGGGGCTGCAGTCGAGCTAGGATACTTTCTAGCGTTTGCGGCGCAAACCGCTTCGCTGCGCGCACGAGCGTGCGACGGGTCGAAAACAGGCGCCGCGGCAGAATCAACTGCCGATCGCCCCGCTAGGCCAAGCTTTGTTCCGCGAGGAACTCAGCACGGTTGCGACGCGCCCCTTTGAGCTGCGGCCCACCGCACCGGCAGACTCTCCGATACGGGCAGCTAGTGCCGATCAGGCGAGATTGCTCCAACGGCTCAGACTTGCTGTTGGATGCTAAGATGTGATCGCAGCGAGCGTGCGCACGAGCATAGAAGGCCCATGCCGCGAACGTATCGCCGCCTGCCCGCGCTCAACTACCCGATGATGTATTACTCAGCACGAGCGAGCAGCCGCCGATAACCGGCAACAACGACTAAGCTGCCCCGGCAACGGCCCTGAGCGCAGCGAAGCGGCCCGTCGGCGAAAGATCTTCGCAGGCCGCTTGGGCAGTCCAAAGCGCATTGCGCGTCGCGACGAACGTGCTCTTGGATAGTTGCTCGAGCGAACCGGGCATCGCGAACAGGAAGCCCTGCCCGGCTACACAACCAAGACTCAGGAGCGCGGCGACTTGCGGTTCGAGCTCGATTCCCTCGGCGACGGTATCGAGTCCCAGCGTCTCACCGAGCGTGATCACGGCGCGCGCGAGTTCCGGGCCGTTATAGGTATTCGTCAGGCGGTTAACGAAGGAATGATCGATCTTCAGAATGTCGATCGGAAACCGATGCAGGTACGAAAGCGATGAGTAACCCGTACCAAAATCGTCGATCGCGAGACGCACGCCGAGCGCCTTTAATTGGCGCAGCCGCCCTAGGTTCGCTTCCGTGTTGTGCATGATGGTGCTTTCGGTCAATTCGATCACCAGGTTGCCCGGCTCGAGCCCGGACTCCGCGAGCGCCTGGGCCACGTCCTGCACCAAGTCGCCGTGCTGCAGGTGGCGACCGGAGATATTGACGGCGACCCGCAGGCCAGCGCCACCAGCCACGGAACTGCGCCAAGCGCGCAATTCAGTGCACGCGCGCCGCAGCACCCAGCGGCCGAGTTTGACGATCTGGCCACACTCCTCGGCGACTTGGATGAACCGACCAGGCATCAGCACGCCCAGCTCGGGGTGCCGCCAGCGCACGAGCGCCTCAACGCCTAGAAGGCTGCGTGTGCCAAGGTCGACGATCGGCTGATATTCGACAAAGAACTCTTCATTGACAAGGGCGCGGCCGATGTCCGCCTCCAGGCGCAATCGCTCGTGCAGCAATTCCTGCATTTGCGGCTGAAAGGTGACAAACCGGTTTTTCCCCGCGGCCTTGGCGTGGTACATCGCGATGTCAGCTTTGCTGAGCAGCGCTTCGGCACCCGCTTCAAACGTCGAGAATGCCACACCGACGCTGGCTGACACCCGCACTTCCGTCGCGCTCAGCGCGAACGGCTGTTCCAGTCCTTCAATCAACGACGCGGCCAAGCTCTCCACTTCCGCAATCGTCGCGATCCCCTCGAGCAGAATGGCAAACTCGTCGCCGCCGAGCCGCGCGACGGTGTCGGAAAAGCGCGTCGACTTGACGAGCCGCTGCGCCACCGCCTGCAGCAGCCGATCGCCGGCATCGTGGCCGAGCGAGTCATTGATGTTCTTGAAGTTGTCGAGGTCAAGGAACATCACCGCCACCTGATGCTGGCCCCGCTGCGCCAGCGTCAGGGAATGTTGAACTCGGTCGCGAAATAGGTTTCGATTCGCGAGCAGCGTCAGCGGGTCGTGAAATGCCAGTTGCCGCAATTGCTCCTCGAGCGCCTTGCGTTCGCTGATGTCGCGGAAGTTGAGTGCGAGTCCCTGCACCGCCGGATCGTCCGTCAAGTTGCTGCCGACGATCTCGAGCACGTAGCGTTCGGGGCCGCGTTCGATGTGCAGTTCGACCGGGCCAACGGCCCCCCCGGGCGTCGCCGCGACTTCGGCCAGGAACGCCCTCAGCCGCTCGCCGTCATCGCCCGCCCAGAGGTCGAGGAGATTTTTCCCAGCGACGTCTTCCGGACTCAGGCCGAGCGTGCGCTTAGACGCGGGGGATGCGAAACGCAGGGCACCGTCCACGGCGACGATCATGATGACGTCCGAGGCGTTCGCGATCAAAGAGGCGTAACGGTCCTCGACCATGCGGGCGGCGCGCCGCTCCCGGGTCAGTGCGTCCCCACGCAGGACCAGCGCTTGGCGCACCATCACGAGCAACGTGAGGGCAAACACGACAATGGTCATTACGGTCGCCGGGCTGCCGATGTCCCCGCGCGTGAACGACACGAGCACGAGGAACGCGGTCAGCATCGCCGCGTACGGCAGCGACTGCGCTAGGGAATCCGACGCGCGCGGCGCGCCCCGGGCCGTGGTCGCGCGCATCTGCTCGCGTCCGGCGGCTGCAAGCGGCACGTAGCAGACGAGGTACAATACGTCCTGAAGAGCGCCAGGAAGATAGTCGCCGCTGATCTTCGCGACCGACCACAGGATGTCGCCGAGAAACATCGTCGCAAAACCCACTAACAGTAACAGTGGGACTCGCCGGCCGTTGGGATTGCCGACGCCCGCCAGCAGCAGCACGCCCAACGTGAGCAGCAAAATGCAATTGAGCGCTATGTAGGTTTGGCTCAGCGCCCTCTTGAAAACGTCGATCTCGGTACCCGACGCGGCGGGGCGGATGACCAGGAACCAAAAGAACGCACCGAAGCCGACCACAAGAATCATCGCGTCGAGGGCGAGCTGCACCCACCGTACTCTCACGGCCGAGGCCCGGATCAAAAAAAAGACTGCCCCAAAAATGGCCGGGAAGAACGCGACGTAGAAAACGTCAGCGAGGCCCGGAAAGGGATCTTGGCCGTGTAGCCAGGAGTTAACGCCAATGGTTGTGCCTACGAAGTACAGCGCGAGCGCGATCGACAAGCACCGCCACGCCGTCCGCGCCGCGCCTGGCGCCAAACGGCGCGCCGTCGCCACAGCGACCACCACCGCGATGAGGCAGGCTGGCGAGTCGGCCAACAGTCCGACGTAATGTGTGATCCGGTCGCCACCGAATCCCCCCAGCATCCAGACCGCACAAATGGCGACGTAGATCACAAGTCCGACGCAGAGTTTGTCAACCCAGCTTGGCGCTGCTACGGAGCAATTCTCCTGCGCGGATCCTACTGTAGTGCCCACCTGATACACCTTGCCGTGACTCCTCCGCGTGGCCGAGCATTCGGCTGCAGTATGAGTCCGCGGCCAGATAGCAAAATTGGGCTTTCAAGCCGCAGCTGACAAGGGAGAAGACTGCGCGTTGCGATGCAGGTCTCGTTCGCACGCAGCCATTCGTGATTCCGATCCATCTGCAGCGGGCACTGCAGCAAACCGCATGAATTGGGGCGTTTGCACGAGCGCCGGCCGGCGCCTCGCCTGCGCAGAAATGCGAGCTCCCGCAAAGAAGAAAGACCCCATCGCCCCACTGACAGCACCGCCGGCATCGGCGTAGCCCCGCTGTTCCAGTGGTCGCCGCTGACGCCGACCTGGCCGGCGGTGAAGGGGCGCATTTGTGTGTACAGAGGGTAGCGTGGGGATTTCAGTCCCCGAGGATTTTTGCAACTCAGTTTCTAGTCTCGCTGGAACCGGAAACGGGGCGTTGAGCGCCTGAGCAGAACTCCATTGATACCGCGGTCAGAAACACTAGAGCCACTTCTTGGACTGCAGGCCATGCATTGACGGCCTTACGGTTGGCGGTCTGGTGCCGCGGTTCTGCCCGGCGTAGTCACCGATCGAAGGGCCGCGTTCAGCGCGAGCGCTACTGCATCAGCCCGTAGACGGCCAATTGATCCGATGAGGTCGCGACATAGACTTTGCCGTTGACGATCAGCGGCGGCACGAATTTCTCGAAATTGCCGTAATTGTCGCGCGACGGATTCGTCGTCGAGCTCCACAATTCATTTGCGACATTCTCTGCGTCGAATGCTTGCAAGGCGCCCGGCACCGGCGGGTTGTCGTTTGCGTCGCCACTAGTTGCAATGGTCGCCCACAGCACGCCGCTGCCGTGCTGCTCGCCGTCGGCGGACAGCGCGAGAATACCACCGGGAAAGATTTGCGCTGGGTTTCCGTCCTGCGCACTCGGGTTGGCCGCAATCGTCGTGCCGTAAAACGGGTACGCCTTCAGCCCATCGTTGGTTCCCCACACATAAAGCAGAGAGCCGCCAGCTTCTGCGGATCGTTTCCAGAATACCGGCCCGCCGCGCAACGACCCCGCTGACACCTGTTCTTTCTGAACCACTTGGCTGTCGTTCGCGTTGAACTTCCCGAGGTTGTTGCTATTGAGGATATAGAGATCCCCGCTCTTGCCGCCCCCAGCAAGCAACTTCGTCCCGGGAATCAGCATCGGTCCGGAGCTGCTTAGATCGAGATCCCCGCTGTCGAGCGAGCTCCAATTGGCGGCAGTAAACCAATCGACGAGCCGCAAGCCATTGCTTTCCAAACTGCGCTACGAGCGCATGGACGCCGAAATCCTGGCACTGCCGGATGCCAGCTTCGACGCCTGTTTATGCGCGTTTGGCCTGATGTGCATGGCGGGCCGTGCGGGAGATGCGTGCGTGACGCGGCCCGCGGGGCGTATCGGTCTCGCAGTGTGGGGAGAGCAGGCCCGATGCGGTTGGTCAGCGCCTTCCCGAGCGTTGACGCCGAGGTTGCGAGCGAAGTGTGTCCGCTCTTCTTTCGCCTCGGGCAGCCAGACGCGTTGGCGGTCCGCGCGCGCTGCCTGGAGACGATCGATCCTTGGCGCAACGGCCAGGGGTATCGGATTCCTGCCGAGTTCGTCGTCATCAAGGCCCGTGCGCCAGTTAGGCACAGCGAAGGCTTCAGCTACGGCAGCATGATGTCAGTTAGTGATCACGTAGCACGTCCACGACGCGCGATATGGGGAACGATTTAACCGGCGCCAGCCGCGTATCCGGTCCGCGTTATGTCGCGTATCCGGTCCGCGTTATGTGATGTAGTTGCATGACCGTGGCGCGCGTGTAGTAGGCTCAGTGCTCCAGGAAGCGACACCAATGGCCGCCAAGAAGAAGCGCCAACCTGCCGGATTCGACGTTCCACGAGGCTTCGCCGCGCACGTTGACGCACACCGCAAAGCGCATGGCTGGGCCGCAATTTGCCTAGCCTATCGCGAGGCGGGCAAGACCATGCAGGCCAAGGCCGCCGAGAACGAAGCGAAATACTGGCTGCGGAAGATGCTCGTCCTCGAGGGGGAAGTTGGGCCCACGTCGTTTGGCAGCGGAAGCCGTCAATCGTAGGAACCTGTCGTGCAAACTCTAGAAATCGTTCGGAATACTCTTCTCATCTTCTCGGCGGTTGTGGCGCCGCTCGCGGTCGCATTGAGTCCGGCACACGTACAGAAATCAAATGCGCATGCTGCACTGCAAAAAGACTACGTGCAGATAGCTCTTGGTGTTCTCAGAGAGCCCAAACGTCGCCGCGCGAGCTTAAATCTTGCGAGTCTGGGCCGCCGACATGCTGGAAACGACGGCGTCGGTGTCGCTCTCTCCGGCGCTCATTTTATGCGCTGCCTTTGTGAATATACTGACCACTGCTCCTTGCGAGCGCGTGCCCTGCACTCAGCGGCGGCTTCCGTGCCGTACGCGGATGCTCGCTGTGCTGTATAGCTAGCACGGGGGATGAACCATGCCGGCAAACAAGTTCTGGGCAGCGAAACGCGACACGCAAGTATCCTTCGCAGCTCATATCGATGCGGATCTGCGCGCACACGAGTGGGTGGCCAAGTGGATCGCTCTCCGCGACGCGGGGAAATCTAAGCAGGCCGCTCAGGCCGAGCGCAAGGCGCGCCGTTGGTTGAGTAAGCTGATGGCGCTCGAGGCGCGAGTGGCGACCGATCGGTCGACAGCGCGCCTGCCCGGGCGCGACTGAGCTCGACGTCCACCACGCGCGCCGCAGGCGCCAATGCGCGTGCCAATATGGCCCACACGGGAACGTTTGTTCAGGCTTTGCGTCAAGCAGTCGCGCCGCTGCCGATTGAGGTTACCGCCCTTCCGGAAAGCCGCAATTCCGCCGTGCCGCAAAGCCCTATGGTCGACGCCTGGATTGGAAATGACTCGCTCCACAACGGCGCCTTTCCGACCGCCAGCGGCGTGCTTCCGCGTTTACCATAACGCGCGTCATAATATTGATGCCCGCGAGGGCTGCGTCGGCTGAGCGTTGCGCAATGAAGGGGATCTCACAAGTGAACAACCGTGCCGGCCGTCTCAATCAGTTCCGAGCGGGCGCCTGCGTTCGCGTTGGGACGTCTACCTTCGCGGCAATGTTGGCAGCGCTGATCCACTTTACAAGCGCCCACGCGGCTGAGCCGCCGGCGACCTCCGGAAGCAGCGAGCAGCAGATGTTTGCGTCAGTGGAAGGTATCTTCGCGGACTACGCGCTCGATGCCCACATCCCGGGCCTCGTCTATGGAATCGTCGCGAATGGCCGCTTGGTGTACGTTCGCGGGCTCGGAGTTCAGGACCTAGAATCGAACCGTCCCGTGACGCCGGACACGTTGTTCCGCATCGCGTCGATGACGAAGGCATTTACCGCGCTCACGGTTCTGAAGTTGCGCAACGATGGGAAGCTCCAGCTTGACGCACTCGCGGAGACCTACGTTCCGGAGCTGCGCGGCTGGAAATACCCGACGCAGGACTCGCCACGAATTCGTGTGCGCGACCTCCTGAACCACATCGCCGGATTTGTCACCGACGATCCGTGGGGAGACCGGCAGACGCCGCTGCCTGAGCCTGAGTTCTCGCGACTGCTGCGTGAGGGCGTGCCTTTTTCTCGTACTCCCGCCATCGCAATGGAGTACTCAAATTTGGGCTTTGCCCTGCTCGGGCGCGTCATCACCAACGTGTCAGGGCACCCGTACGCGGACACGATTGCACATTCGCTGCTGCAACCGCTCGGCATGGAGTCATCCGGGTTCTTCGTCGACACCGCTCCGCGCGAGCGCCGGGCGCTCGGCTACCGTTGGGAGGACGACGCCTGGCATCTCGAGCCGACGATGGCGCACGGTGCGTTCGGCGCGATGGGCGGCCTGCAGACCAGCGCGATCGACTATGCAAAATGGGTCGTGTACCTGCTGTCGGCGTGGCCGCCTCGCGACGCCGCGGACTCCGGGCCAGTACGGCGCGCGACCGTTCGCGAGCTTGCGCAGGGCTCGAACTTTCCTCGTCTTCGGCAGCGCCCTGGACACACCGGGGCGGAAGCCTGTCGGCAGGCGGTGACGTACGGGATGGGTATGTGGGTGGCGGTGGACTGCGACCTCGGGCTCACGCTCAGCCACAGCGGCGGTTACCCTGGCTACGGATCTCACGTGCTTCTATTTCCGAATCAAGGCGTCGGCATATTTGCGTTGGCGAACCGGACCTACGCAGGACCTTCCGCACCCGTGTGGGATGCGGCCGTCGCCCTGCAGAAAGTGGGATTCCTTAAGGATCGCTCGGCCCCTGTCGGCGTGGACCTCGCCAGCGCCTATCGCGCGGTCGGTGCAATCTACGCCCGGGGCGAAATCGCGGCCGGTGCAGACGTGCTCGCGATGAATTTTTTGATGGACCGGGACGCGGCCGGATGGCGACGCGATATCGCGAACCTTAAAAAACAGGTTGGCGAGTGTGACACCACCACACCCGTAGCTGCGACCGGCGCGCTGTCTGGCGAGTTCATGTGGCGTTGCACGCATGGTCGAGTGATGGGCAGCGTCTTGCTCGCCCCGACGCAGCCGCCACGCATCCAGCGAATTGAGCTCGCGCGCAACGCGCCCTGAGTACGGCGACCTCGCGTCGGCGCGCCTGCCGTCACCCAGATGACTACGACACTTGTAGCCGTGCGGGTCTAAATCCGGCCGCGACGGAGTCTGCACGCCGCTTGCCGCCTGCGGAGTTTCTACCTTGGATGAATTTTGCGTAATGCAAATGCGACTTTCCCTGACGGCACGTGCAAGGCGCGCGTGGTGCGCAATCGGCCTGCCGGCGCGGTGCGAGCGGATCAATTCGCGAGCTCGAGGAGATTCACTGGTGAACGAAATAATTTCTTCAGATCGACAGGCAGCCCCCCAATTCCACCGTCCGCGGAATGCGCCAACCTGCCCGAGGGAGGCCATTCGTGGCAATGGCGGTACGAACGGCGGCTGGGTGATATACAGCTACAGCTGATATTGTGATCATGCAGGCTTTGCGCGGCATCGCCTCATCGCTCGCCCCCATAAGCCGCCGGATTGCTGGGGTATGCAGAGCAAACGCGATTCCAAGCACAAACACCGACGGTTGCTGGGCGCGGGCGACCTGTACGAATAATTCCACGTCGGTTCCCGCTGATTCGTTTCCCGGATTGGCGTCGCTGGGCAAAATGGGGGCGTCTTCATCGTCCCGCGTCAAGGTTTAGATTCGTCAGCCCGTGCAGTCGTAATCCTTCGCGAGTTTGGCAACTTTCACTTGTGTTCGCGGAAACAACTCTGGGGGCTCGATGCATCACTAATTGCAAACATACCCCGGCGCGGCGTCCGATAATTCGCGTTTGTCGCTTCAATTGATCCACTTTGCAGCTGCCTCGAGTCCGCGCCTTGAGGAACGACGCATACCCCACCAAAATCAACCGCTGGCGCGCCTCGAGGCCAAGCTCTGCTCCACTTGGACTTCATCCCAGTTGCGCAGCGCTGATGCCCGATACGTAGACATAACCAACACGGTCGCGCGACCCCACATCGAGATCGCGTTCGTACTCGCTTTATGAACCCGCAACTAAGCTCTGACGGTTGAGTTTTGCCGAATCAATGAATGAACCCATTCGTTCGACTGCACCGGCGAGCATTTCGTTCAAGTCGGAAATTTAAGCTTGCGCTTGAGCTCCTTGTAACGAGGTTCCTCCCGCAGCGGATCGAGCATGGGCTCACCCTTCGGACTCACCAAACCAGGGTCATGCGTCCGGTACGCTGTCTCGAGCCACTCGAGCGCCTGGCGCCTCGTACAATGACAAGGGTCAATTAAGCGATGGCGTCTAGCTCCGCCGCGATTAAGTCCTCGGCCTTAGCTGCGTCGTCTATAACGCCACTCAGCGTGAAGAAAGGATGAATCATTCCAGCAAAGCAGACGTATTTTGTCGGCACGCCCGCCTCCTTGAGACGCGCAGCGTAGGCTTCGTTGTCATCGACGAGTGGATCGAACTCAGCGCTAATGATTAGCGCACAAGGCAGGCCCACCAAGTTCACCCGACGCATCGGCGAGGCCAGGACACTCAACCCGGCATGCACGTGGTCAAGCGCATGTTGCCTTCATCACGGCGCATGACCAATACGCCGTTACGGCGTTTGAGCGTGGGGCGGTTGACTCTGTGCTCAAACCGTTCTCAACATCGCGCGTGGCGCCGACGGGCGATCGCCTAAAGGAGCGGCTTAACGGCGCGCCGGCGGATCTCGGCCAGGTTCTCGAGTGGTTGTAGACGTGGGCCTACGAATTGGTCGCAGGGGCACGATATGGTCTGTTCCTACGCTTCCGCAGCGCGTGAGGGTGAAGTAGCGGCGGCGTGATTTGTGGCATTCCTGCGCTCCGCGCGCGTACCGATCCTATAACGGAGGAGCGATTGAGCCGTTGTGTGGGGCGGCCTCTGCGACACAGCCCTCGAAGTAATCGCAGCGCCCTATCCGCGTCGGTGATGGCGCATAGCGGCTAATTCAGGTCTTGTTGGAACATCATTTCTCAGCGATGCGTCTGACTATCTTGCCGGATCCGTCCATGAAGTCGATGGACGCGGCACCAGCGGGCGTGACCGTTAACTTCAGCCGGGCCAGCCCCTTTGCATCCCGCAGAATAACGGTCGAAGCGCGGTCCTCCATCTTGCCAATGAACAGACGCGGATAACCGAAGCCACCAGTCTCTGCCAGCTTCTCAAATTCAGCATTGCCTTCGGGCGTGTTCACGTTGTCGATGAGCTCAAGCGGTATCGGCGTAGCCGGCCGGTCGAAGAACGTAAGGCCCGCGCGGCGGCGGCCGTTCTCCTCGGTTTGGTCGAGGGAGATTACTTGGTCCTGCTCGTACTGATCGAAGCTCAGATGGCCACCGCTGCCGACATATCGACCCTTTTTCGCGCCGCCAAAGAGAAGACCCCCGTTCTCGGTCCCTTCGTCATTGAAGAAGAGGATCCCAGCTGCCTGTCGGTTCGGGTACGGGTGTTCCTTGCCTTTAAAGATGAGGCCAGGCGCTGTTGCGTTGTTGGAGATCGTCATGCGCAAAGTCCCGTCGGGCTCGCGCACGTTGATCCGCTGGACGTCGATCACGTCAAAGTTCGTCACTTTGCGCTCAACCGCTCCCTGCCCCCAAGCGATGACACAGAGGAACGCGCTGATTGCCGCCAGCCACATGAAGATCAGGTTCTTACGAACGAATGCACTCATCATTCTTTCCCTCCCGGCTTGCCTTCTTACCGATCAATATGTTCATTGTCACCCTAAGTCAAGCCTGTTGGCCAGAGCGCTTACGCAACCCAACTCGAAATAGTTGAGCGGTTTCATGAGCGCGGCATTTCAGCGGCACAGCGCCGCGGCCAGGCTGTCAGGCGACGCTCGCCGCTGCTCGTATCGGCGTATTTCAGGTCATGGTCGCTGAGGATATTGAGCGCGCCTGGTGCAACCGTGCCGAATCCGCCCCCGCGCTCGGCGGCATGGGAAGACTTAAGAATCACGCTTTTAACCGCCGTTGGCGACGACACGCGGCTCACAGGTTGGCGGGTGATACGGATCAAACAAGCGCTCGGTGAAGAGGCGCGCAAGCAGAGGGTCGCGGATCTGCGGCGCTTCTCATGGCAAGCACCCAGTTACGGTCTTTTTCATACACCGCTCGCTATCTGATTAGGAATTCACCACAGACACATCATTTATGATGGTCGGATGCCTGCAAAGCGCCGCAATTGTCCTTGGCCTTGTCCAACATATGGACACCGGGCGCAGCCGCCGGCGTGGTGTACAGGTGTTGGTACGCATCCGGTAAAAGTCCGGCATAAACCGTAACGTCCGGCAGCTTGTCGCCGACACCGAATGGCGTGCCGGCATCCCCCTGGCGAAGCTCAAAGAGTCATGGCGGCGACGAGCGCGAACCCCGCAATCAAACCTTGTTTCCTCATGGCCTTGTTTTTTCTTGCGCTAAAAATGCAAAACGACTTGGCGGCTCAGCGGACACACCGCAGGTATGAATTATCGTTCTTGCTGAGGTCTTCATGGTACCCGTCGCTGAAGCGCTGAGCCCACGCATCGTCATCACCGATCTGCAAGGATGACCAGTAATAACCGGTGGCATTCTTCATTCTGGCGGTTTCGTTGAATCCGCCAATGTCGGCGCGATTACTAAACTGCACGGCCAGTTCGACTATGGTCGGCATGCGCCAGTCATGATGGCCGGATGCCAACAAAGTTTTGCAATACTCAATGGCGTTGCTCCACGTATAGACACCGGGAGCATCTGCCGGGGTGGTGTACAGGTCTTTGTTCTTATCCGGTGAAAATCCGCCGTAAACTGTGCCATCCGGCATCTTGCCGCCTGCCGGAGCGATGTACGAGGGTTTGCCCGTAACCATTGAAAGTCCGGCATAAACCCTACCGTCCGGCATCTTAGTGCCGATATCGGGCGGAGCGTCAGTCGCGTACAGGGGTTTGTGTGTATCCGGTGAAACTCCGGCATAGTCCCCGTCTGGCGTCTTATCGACACCATGGAGCGCGCTGTTGGCGGTTATCGTAACGCACGCGGACATGAAACCAATCGCGGCAAGCGCAAAAGCCGCAGCGGTCATAGAAGCTCTCTTCATATGTAGTTTCTCCTATTTGTTTGCAAAACGACCTCGGAATTTATTGCGGCGCCGATGCCTTGCAGGCCGGAGCGCCGATCGTCGGCCGCTGCCCACCATGAATGGCGCGAGCGTCGTCGTCAGATTTTGTTCGGGCGAACCTCCAGGGAATTGCGTGGTTCCTCGGCTGAACGATGATGTGCCGATCGTCTTCTTCGCACAACCGTCGCTCGAAACGGATCACGAAGCATTAACGCCGGCAGCATTCGCACCATCAGCCCCACATTCACTGAAGGGGCGACCAGTGTGAACGGGGAACATTGTGGGGTGTCGGTGCAGATCTGCAAGATCGAAGAAGCGCTCGATACCGCGCAGCAGACGGTCCGCGGGCGCGGACTCATTGAGGTTGAAGGAATGAAACAGGCGGTCGTGGTTGCCGCCGTGCTGTCCGAACCTACGGTGCGCTCGCTTCGTCGGTCCTTTCTACCAAGGCCTCAGCACGGCAACACCGTCCAATAGCTCTTCACACGAATAGATCCAAGTCGGACACCGCCGCATTTCGCAATGCGCACTATTAGTTTGCTTGTTTGCGCGCTTGGTTTCGGTTACATCGAGCACGCTCTCAAGGAGCGCCAACGGACTGAGGAACCGCAAACCTGCGTCGCCGAGCACGGCGCTGACCGCAACCGGCGAAATGAGAAATTAAGGGCGCCGCATATGATGCCGCAGCGCCCCACTGCGTTCGCTGCCGCCTTTGCCGAGATCATAAAAGAGCGTGCTCCGATGCCGCCGGCAAGTGTGATCAGCGTGACGGCCGCACCCGACAACTGCTGGCCCGCATTCACAAGATGGTGGCTGCGTACCGTGGGCATATACAGCTTGCACTTAACGTCCTGGCCGATGACAAGGCTAGCCCGCGAGGCGACCCGCCGCTTGCTACGTGGCTTAGGGGGTTTACGATATCCAGGGGGCGCTCGGGCTGCAGCTCGCCGTGTCGACAAAATCGCCCGCGCCGGAAAGGACCCAATGGACACCACCTGCCGAGGTATCCGATGATCGCGTGGCTGTCAGCACGACACCGGGTCGAGGTTGATCGCCCGGCCGACGAGGGCACCAAAAGGGCTGTAACAACAAACGAGCGCGGTAACCACCTAGCCTTGTGACGGACAGTCCGCGAATGTATCCAAGTAAAATGGGGAACCTTTATATGCACGTTTCAGATTTTCCTAGCCCGAACCAGACTGGCATTACTCACATGCTTGCTCTTGCCGTCACACTGGCGATTCTCGGTGGCGCCGGGTTGTTGGCAGGAGCCGCCGCCAGTGCACAGGACGCCGTGAAGGTTGACGCCAAACTCTACAAAATCGAGTTCGAGAATGACCAAGTCCGGGTGCTTCGCATCACCTATGGGCCGCATGAGAAATCTGCGATGCACTCGCACCCGGCCAGCGTGGTCGTGTTTCTGAACGACGCCCACGCAAAATTTACGATGCCCGGTGGGAAAACCCAAGACGTGGTGATGAAGGCCGGTAAGGTGCAGTGGGCAGAACCGACCACCCATCTGCCCGAAAACCTGGGTGACAAGGGTTTCGAGGTGATCCAGGTGGAGCTCAAGGGCAATCCGGCAGTTGCTAAGTGAGCACGCACAGCGCGCACCGCATATCGACACAAATAGTCCTGTGGAGTCACGTGGCTCGGCGGGGCCGAACCACGTGACTCCACACACTGCCCCGTCCGCGCGCCGCGGGGTTTTCGTTTAGGCGTCGAGGACGCTGTCGACAAGTCGATAGTCCCAAATGGGACAGCCTCGCTCTTGCGACAGCGGCGGCATGGGCAACGCGATCGTGGCCAGCGGCGCGGTGACGATCAATGGCGTCGTCGAACTGCGCAAGGAGTGCAAGATCCGGGCGCGCCAGGTCGTCCGCAACGGGGATGTCGATGTTCGGGTGACGTAGTCGGGATCAGCAAATGCCTAGCCCGTGTCACTCCGGTCTGGTCATTTTCAATCTTTGAGGCGCATCATGCGCGGGCTGGATCCTGTCCAACGCTTGTGGGGGCAATCTTTGGTACAAATGACTTTCGGCTGAAAAACGGCGGTCTCAGGATTCCGAGTTTTTCAACTTAATAAACCCGTTGCGGCTGGTCGCGAGCGGCAGCTTGCGGGTACGCCAATTCGACTTTGATCGCCTGCTATTGCAAGCGCCGCCATGCGACACATCGATCTTCGCGCTACACACTTCGGGAGCAAGGTCCGAGGGAGCCTCATTTGGAGACTCCGTCGGCCCTCGCGGCGTCCTTCTGCCCGATTGGCCTCTAACGGATCGGTGCCATCAAGTGCTGATAGGGCGTGCCAGCCCACATCACGTAGGGGCTCTTGGTGTCGGGATCCGAGCTCTTCGGATAGGTGTCATAGAAACTGGCATCGGCGCCAACGATCATGATGTGCGGCCCGGTCTTGATCCAGTGGTTGGCAGTAGTCGGTTTCGCAGCGTAAGGGTCTGTGTTGCTGGCGTCAGTGCCACCGGCCAGCATGTACATCAATCCGACTTTTCCCGCCGCCGGCGTTTTGTGATTCAGATACGCATCAACCCAGTTCCCAGCATTCTTGTCCCAGCACATCGGATCAGGACCCGGCGTTCCTGGATTGTCAGGCATACAAGTAAAGCCATTGGTCCCTTTGCGCAGCGTACGCATCCCACCGCTCGGGTCGGGAGCCACGATGGTGGCATTCTCGGCGACTTTCTTGGGTGCCGCCTTCATGGCGCTCGCAGTCAGTTCCTCATCCGTCAGGACCGCCTTGGCGCCTCCGGCGGTCGCGGAGTGGTGCATCGCGGGCGCGCCGGCGGCAGGCGGGTCCGCGGCCCACGCCAATCCACTCAAACCAAAGAGTGCAGCGCTGGCCCAGACCAATTGAATTAATTTGTTCATTGAAGCCCCCTCACTGGATCGGATTACTTTTGGAGATGGTATCTGACTCCCTTCCTCAAAATGCTGCAAGTACGCTTGCACGGGACAAGCCTCAAGGCCATTTGGGCGCGCCTCGGCGAGGAGCGTACATAAACGAATGGCCCAGGTCCATGAAAGCGCAACGCGCGGTGTGCACATGGGATCCGGATATAAGGCAACCTGAAGCCCGCGCTTCGGGCGCGACGGCTATTACAGCCAGCGAATGGCTGAGGGCCACGAACCGGTACGCGATTTAGCCAGCCAGAAACATCCGGAATCCGCCGACAACCGCGGCGATGCGCTCAAGGTAGTCGTTGCCGCGTTGAGGCTGCTGTGCTACATTTGTGCCTACCCTTAGATGCGGGAGTCAAAAACCATGGCAGCAACGACTACCATACGCCTGCCGCCAAAATTGCGGGCACGGCTTGGCGCCCTTGCTAAACAGACGGGTCGCTCGGCGCATAGCCTGATTGTCGAGGCGGTCGAGCGTCACGCGGCCTATGAAGAGCAGATGCGCAGCCTTGTAAGAGAGGCGCTCGCGGCGGATGCTGACATTGAGAAGACTGGGGAAGTCTATCGCGCCGAGGATGTGCACGCCTGGATGAGCCGGCTCGCGCTTGGCGAATCGGTGGCGCGGCCGAAGCCGTGGCGAAGGTAGTCTATTCGGCGCGCGCTCTTGATCATATCGAGCGCGCATTTCAATTTCTGCGTGACAGGAATCCTGACGCCGCGCTGACCGCAGTTACCGCGATCCAATCGGCGGCCGACAATCTCGTAACGCATCCCTTGGTAGGCCGCCGCGTCGAACGCGAACTGCGCGAGTTGATTATTTCCTACGGGCAGTCGGGGTACGTTGCCTTGTATCGATTTGTGGTTCTGCGCGATGACGTACGCATCCTGGCAATTCGACACCAAAGGGAATTAGGATTCCTACCGTAGCTGACCATAGTTGACCCCTTCTCGCCAGTCGCGAGTGTCCGCTTCGCGGAGCTCCGATTAGGACTATTGCCTCACCACCGTCTCGCGGACTTCCTTGAGGTGCTTCCAGTTCGGCGCGTATTTGAGTGGCTCGTCGTATTTAGCGATTGCTTCCTTCCCGTGGCACGCAGCTCCCCGACGCTGATCATTTATGCTGTGCACGTGTCAGAGGCACTTCACCGTGTGTCCCAGCTTCTGAAGCTTGCGCGCCCAATGATGCGCGCTGCCGCACGCTTACATCCCAATCAGGCACGGCGGAAGGTTCACAAAGAATGAAAGTACCTGACCGCGCCTAAGTTGCTTCTTGAGCACCGCCTTGCCGCGCTCGTCCACGCCATACACCTGTTGCAGGTTCTTTGCCAGATCTATCCTAGCTGTCGTAATCTTCATGTCGGTCGCTCCTTTCGATCGGTGGTTGAATTGCATCTCCACTTTGGCACTTCGATGCCAGATCAGAAAGGGGCGACCATTCCATTAGCCTCGGTCAATAGACGACGGAGGCGGCGTAAATGAGGATCGCCCGTCTTGATTGCCATTCGGCGATAGTCCTGCTCCTCGACCGGCAAGAGGAGAAGCTGTGCGTACCGACGAACAACGTCGGAAGTTGGCCACTGAATGTTGCAGGCCGTTTCACTGGTTGCAAAACGCTGCAAATGGTAGCGGGGCTCCGATTCGTTAATTACCGCCGGCGAACTTCTCTCGAGTCAAAGGCATGATGCATTACGCTGCATGTTTACACCATCTCTTGAAAAGGTCTCCGCTGGCCGGTGACGCGCGACTGCTCGGGCAGCGACTCGAGCGCGCCGTCAACACGCTGCCCGATCCGATCAGGCGTGCACCGCCAAACGAGCCACGCAGTCCAGTCGATTGAGCTCGAGAACGTCCGCTACTTCCGCCTCTGGGAGCGGCCGGTAGAGGAAATATCCCTGGACTGCGTCACAGTGCTGCGCCCGGAGAAACGTCAGCTGATCCGCAGTTTCCACCCCCTCTGCCACCACTTTCAGCCTCAAACTATGTGCCATGGCGATTATGGCACGGACAATTTTCTTGTCACCGGAGTCGGCGGGAATATCGCGAATAAACGAGTGATCCACTTTGAGGGTATCGATTGGGAAGCGCTTGAGGTAGGAGAGCGACGAATAGCCCGTTCCGAAGTCATCAATGGCGATCTGCACGCCGATCGATTTCAATTTCTCGAGCACAGCTACTGCGCGATGCCCGTGCAACATGACCATGCTTTCTGTAATTTCCAACTCCAGACTTGACGGATCGAGTCCACTGGCCTGTATGATCCGGGTCAATTTCGAGAGGAGCAACGGATCCGCAAACTGGAGCGCCGAAAGGTTGACAGCAATAGTGAGCTTCGTCAGGCCCTGATCCTGCCAAGCCTTGTTTCGCGCGCAAGCGGTGGCAAGCACCCATTCGCCGATAGGTACGATCAGACCTGTCTCTTCGGCAAGAGGGATAAAATCCATTGGCTGCACAAGGCCACGAAGCGGATGCTTCCAGCGCAATAGCGCCTCGGTCCCAGTGATCAAACCGGTCATGGTTTCTACCTTGGGTTGATAGTGCAGCACGAATTCACCCCGTTCCAAGGCATGTCTCAGGTCCGACTCCAACTCCAGTCGTTCCGCCGTATGCACGTTCATCGAGGGCGAGTAATACAGGTAATTGTTGCGTCCCGCCTCCTTGGCCCGATACATAGCCACATCCGCTGCCTTGAGGAGCGCTTGCGAATCGCTGCCGTCGGAAGGGAAAACGCTAATGCCAATGCTTAACGTGACGTGACAGTCCTTTCTCCCGAGCACATAGGGTGCGCTCAACTGTTCGACGAGCCGCTGGGCACAGGCGGAGATATCCATCAGATTTTCGCGGTTTTCCATCAGCACAGCGAACTCGTCAGCCCCCAACCGCGCCACCATATCGCCTTCCCGTGACTGGGTCCGTAAGCGCTCGGCAACCTGGCGCAACAAGATATCTCCGACCTCGTGCCCCAACGAGTCGTTAATCACCTTGAAGCGGTTTAAGTCAATAGACAGAATCGCCAGTTGCGTCGCGGCGCGACGGTGCCGGCTCAGGGCTTGGTCAAGGCACTCGTTCAGCATCAGTCGATTGGGAAGGGACGTAAGATCGTCATGACAGGCGATGTGATTGACCCGATCCTCCGTGCGTTTCCTTTGTTGAAGTATGCGCAGTGATAACATGATTCCGAGCATTAAAAGCCCAGGGGTTACGGCAAGCATGATTGCCTGGAGCGATCGGTAAGTCGTGCGGGATGCCTCGCCCAAGGCGTCGACGAACTGATTTTCGATGGGGGCAAGGTTTTCGTTGATTACAAAGATCTGCGCCAGAATGGATTGGACCTTCTCGGCGCTTGGTGCGGGAGACTCGATCTCGCGCTGCAGTAACGTTCCGGCCTCGTCAAGCTGAACGATGTAGCGATCGCCCGCGTCCCAGGCTCGAATCGCCCGCTGCATAAAACTGACCCACTCAAATCTCCGGTACAGGTTGAACATGCCATCGACGTCATCGACATGATTCCCGCCGCGGACAAATCCTTGCCGGACCTTTTCGAAATCCGGATTGGGTTTGCCCATCTCGACCCGAGCCTCATAGTCTCCCAAGGGGACAGCGATGTCCGCACGAAATTGCCGCAGCTCTTCCGGGGCGCGGCTGGCGGCGTACTTCTGCAGATGATAAACAGCGTCTTTTTGGGCTTTCGACCACAGACTCTCCCCGCCGACATACGCACGCACTGACGACAGCAGCCCGAAGCTGAAGTTTGCGAGGATTAGCAGACAGAGCACGATAGCAGCAAACATCCAAATGATCACAAACGGGGAACTCATTCGTGGCACCGCTATTAAAGGCGGTGTTTGGGGCATTTGGTTGGGCCGCTTTTTCACGATTTCTTAGCGCGCTCGCGGCTCTGCCCCGGGCACGTCGCGGCCAGTGCTCCTGCCAGTGCGCGCCGCTGCCAAGCCGAACGCGCCCTCACGGACAGAACGGTGGTAACGCTCAGATTGCGGCGCATGCGCTCGCCCGCGCTCGCCGACTCCGCTGGATCGATATTATTCGTCACCCCGAGCCTCCTAAGCGTCGGCTTGCTGCGCACAGAGCTTCGACGCATCGGTCGCGGCGACGAACGGCGCCCTGCACTTCCGTGTGACTCACGAACGATTTGGGTTGATTTTATTCAATCGGGTCAACTTCTGATGTGACCTAAGCAACAGAATCGGACCCGTTGAGAACATTCATGCTAATACCTGCCATACCGGAAGTCGCTCGCAATAAGTCCTTGAATTCCCAGATACGAAGCGCACATAAACAACGCGCTCGGATCGTGCTTGAAGCTAGGTTGACAAGCCAAAGGCTGACGCTATGAATATTTCTTACACAACTGGTGCCATTCGCCTTCTACGTGCTGACGCTAAAGCGCCTTGCGCTCTGAACATCCGACACGCGCATCAGCATTGAGTCCGGCGCCGACAATGCCCGACACGAAACCTATCAAGGCGCCGGCTCGCGGCATTTGGGAGCGAATGACTGCGCTTTGTCCCTGATAGGCCGAGTCGCCCCACACGCAGCTCTCCCTGCCGTGCAGCAACACGGGCAGCGCGAGCGAGTCGTGCACGTTGGCCGAGCTTGCCGCAACCGAGTGAATGAGCTTCGTGCGGCTATCGACCCCGATGTGCGCCTTCATGCCAAAGTGCCACTCGTTGCCTTTCTTCGTCTGACGTATCTCAGGGTCACGCTCGCCGCTGCTGTTTTTTGTAGAAGACGGGGCTGCGATGATCATGGCGTCCACAATCGTTCCGGTGCTCACCTTAAAGCCTTCCCTCGCCAGATGCGCATTCACCGTAGCCAGGATCTTCTTGCCGAGCGCATGCGCCTCCAGCCGATGGCGAAACTTGCAGATCGTCGTCTCATCGGGTGCCGGCTCACGCCCCAGATCGATCCCCACAAACTCCCGCATCGCGCGCGAGTCGTAAAGTGCTTCCTCAACCGCAGGATCGGAGAGGTTGAACCAGTGTTGCAGAAAGTGAATGCGCAGCATCCGCTCCAGTCCCACCGCAGGGCGGCCCGCGCCTTCGGCTTGCCGATACACCGGCTCGATCAGCCCGGTGAGCTTGCCCCACGGCATCACCGTGTCCATCTGCGCGAGAAACTCCTCGCGCCGGGATTATAATGAACATCGTCCTCACCGATCTCTCAAGGGTCTCACGCCCCGGGAATTTTCGAGGCTATCGATCAACAACCAGGCCGCGGACTCACATTCCTAGCGGGACAGAAACTGGGGACCCATCACAGAAGACTTTACTAACCGCCGCGTGGCACGGAAACTTGGGAGCAGGTCATTCTTCGCTTTGAGTATTTCCATGACGAGCGGACCCGAATACAGAAGCGCTCGCGATGCGTCCGCGAGCACTATTTCGCGAGTTGACGCGGATCACGGCACGCCGACCGCGCCGCGCAGCGCGCAGGGTCGATCGCTGCGTTACCGGCAAGCTAAAATCATCGCGCTGCTGTTCGGGGGATACGCCGCCTGCTACTTCTGCCGAGCAGACCTTTCCGTGGCAACGCCATTGCTGATTGACGAGCTGGGAAAGCATGGGATGGACCACGCTGAGGCTATTGTTCGCATCGGCGCCATGACTTCGCTTGGAGTTCTCGGCTACGCGC
>Ga0066793_10000036_pt1 | contig 38315 bp, 37 predicted proteins | sample PersoiDNA2013189_FD_83876 | JGI IMG/M metagenome (GOLD analysis project Ga0066793, IMG submission 83876) | Permafrost soil microbial communities from the Arctic, to analyse light accelerated degradation of dissolved organic matter (DOM) -... | ecosystem: Environmental > Terrestrial > Soil >... | reverse complement strand
TCGTCACACAGAGTCCGCAACCGATGCAGCGGGCCGTGTCGACCTCCATGAAGTCGTCGCCCTCGATGACGGCTTCGATCTGGCAACGCTCGACGCAGGTCGCGCACGCGGTGCACTCCTCGGAGTCGATCCTCGCCTGGAACGTGGAGCCGGCGTGGTCCGCCGGGCGCTCGTAGGTCCTGAGCGCGCGCAGGTTGCCGCACGAGTCGCCGCAGCAGATGCAGATGTTCATTACCGCCTGGGAGTTGCTGGGGGAGACGACCATGCCTTCTTTCTCGGCGTTGTCGAGTATCTTGAGGCACTCGTCGAGAGAGATCTCCCGACCGATGCCGTTCTCGATGTAGTAGTCGGCGGCCATGCCGAAGGTCATGCAATTCTCGAGCGTGTGGTCGCAGCCCTTGCCGACGAGGAGCCTCTCCTTGCGGCATATGCAGTCCGCGACCGCGATCTTGTCCTGCGCCTTCACGAGTTCGCGGGCGACGTCGTAGGTAGCGACAGTGGTAGAGGTGTCCAGCGCTGCCCCGACCGGTACGACCCTCAACTGCTTGGTGGGCACGTCTTCCCAGGTTCTGGTGAGGTAAGGCGTGTACTCCTCGAGCAGTTCGGCGAGCTCACGGTCCATGGACCCGACGTGGAACTCGTAGATGCCGACGAGGAACTGTTGCGCCATGTAGTATGGCACGCCCTCGATGCGCAGGCGGTAGATGCTGCCCTCGCTGGCCATCTTCTCGAGGCGGGGCGCCAGTTCGGATTCCTCGGCGCCAATGCGCTCGGCGATGGACGCGACGGACTCGGGCACTCTCTGGAGTTGCAGAACCAGTTCCGCCTCCTCGGGGGTGAAGTACCTCTGAAGGATCTTGAGCTCGACGCCGGTGTCCGTGGCGGGGAACCCCCCCGGCAGATTGTCGAGGAACACGCGCAGCTTCTGGTAAACGTCTTCGGCCATGTCGACCTCCTCATGACTGGCGGCTGATGATGCGCAGCCGCTCCAGTACAGTTTACATGAGGGAGGGGTCAGGCACCGTCCACTATTTTGTCCACCCTTGACCCCTGTCCTGTAACATGGTGAAGACCTGGTGGCTGTGACTCCGGAGTCGCGTCGATGGACGAAGCAAACGCGATATGCCTCAAAGACAGAAAGCAGTGGCGCTCGTGGCTGCGGAAGAACCACGCCATCGAACGCGAGATCTGGCTGGTCATCTATAAGAAGAACACCGGCAAGCCTTCCCTCACGTATGAGGAAGCGGTCGAGGAGGCCGTCTGCTTCGGGTGGATCGACGGTCGCATGAAGAGCATCGACGACGAGAAGTATATGCAGCGCTATTCGCCGAGGACGGCGAAGAGCACATGGTCGGAGTCCAATATCGCGAGAGCCGAGAAGATGATCGCCGAGGGAAAGATGACGGAGGCAGGACTCAGAGCCTACCGGCAGGGAGTGAAAGGAGGGGTCTGAGATACCACCCCCACCCCGACCCTCCCCCCTCAAGGGGGAGGGAGCCAGGATGATGAAAATAATCCTTGCATAACTTGCGGATTGCTGTAACATAAACTCCCATCAGTCACTGGTTCAACTTACCGCCTGGCGGTGAGGAGCGGTCTCTAAAGTGGCAGGTACCTCTATCCGTATAAACGGCAAAAGGGTTTCAGCCTACCCGGGCTCAAGGATCATCGACCTCGCTTGCGACCTCGGCGTTCCGATTCCAACCTTGTGCGATCACCCGTTGCTTGCGCCCGCGGGCTACTGCGGAGTCTGCGTTGTCGAGGACATCGCGAGCGGCAGGCTCGTGACCGCGTGCGACACGCCCGCCAGGCCGGGCATGGATATCAGGACCGACTCTCCCCGGGCCCTCGAGGCGCGAAGGCGGACTCTCGAGCTCATCCTCACCAACCACCCCGAGACCTGCGTCATCTGCGAGAAAGGAAACGCCTGCAGGCTCCGCGATCTTTCCTCGAGCATCGGGCTTGCGCTCTCGAGCGAGAAACGCGTCGGGACCCTGCGCGGGATAGTGGACGCGAACCCGTTCATCCACCGCGACCTCTCTAAGTGCATAGGCTGCCAGATATGCGTACGCGCCTGCCGGGAGATACAGGGCGCCGAAGCCGTCGAGTTCACGGGGATCGGCACGGGCAGCATGCCCCTGACGGCGGAGGACCACGAGCTGGCGGGCTCGGATTGCGAGCTGTGCGGGCTCTGCGTCACCATGTGCCCTGTCGGCGCCCTGATCGAAAAGCCGAGCAAGCACACCGGTACGGAGGACAGGAGGGCGAACGTCATCTGCCCGTACTGCGGGGTCGGATGCACCCTCGAGCTGAGGATCCGTGAGGACGCGATAGTCAGCGTGGGAGCGGGCGTCGAGGGCTCGGTCAACGGCCCGAGCCTGTGTGCCAAGGGCAGATACGGGCTGGGTTACGTCGGACACCCCGACCGGCTGAAGGTGCCCCTGGTACGCGAAGGCGACGAGCTCGTCGAGACGACGTGGGAGGAAGCACTGTCGCGCGTGGCGGCGAACCTGCATCGCATGGTCAAGGATCACGGCCCCGACTCTGTAGGCGTGCTGGCGTCGGCAAAAGCGACCAACGAGGAGAACTACCTCATCCAGAAATTCGCCCGCGCCTGCATCGGCACCAACAACGTCGACCACTGCGCGAGGTTGTGACACAGCCCCACCGTCGCCGGTCTGGCGGCAGCGTTCGGCAGCGGAGCCATGACCAATTCGCTCGAGGACCTTGCGGACGCCGACGTCATCCTGCTCACAGGTACCAACACCATCGAGAACCATCCCGTCATCGCGCAGATGATCAAGACCGCTGTCCTGTCGGGCGGCACCCGGCTCATCGTGAGCGACCCGAGGGACATCTCGATGGCACGATACGCCGAGGTGAGGCTCAGCCCGAGGCCCGGAACGGACGTCGCATGGCTCAACGGGATGGCCAACGTGATATTGAGCGAGGGGCTGGCCGACGAGCGCTTCATACGGGAGCGCACCGAGGGCTCCGACGGGTGGCGCAAGTCGGTGGAGCGCTATACCCCCGAGTTCGTGCAGAAGATAACGGGCATCAAGCCCGCGGACTTACGAAAGGCGGCTCGCCTCTACGCGTCGGCCGGCGCGGCCGCGATCTACTACGCCATGGGCATCACCCAGCACTCGACGGGCACCGATAACGTCAAGGCGATCGCAAACCTCGCGATGCTCACGGGCAACATCGGCAGGCCGGGCACGGGAGTCAACCCGTTGCGCGGCCAGAACAACGTGCAGGGCGCCTGCGATATGGGCGCGCTGCCCAACGTCTTCCCCGGCTACCAGCGGGTCGACGATGACGTGGTCCGGGGCAAGTTTGAGAAAGCCTGGGGCGTGAAGCTCCCCTCGAAGCCGGGGCTCACCGTAACCGAGATGATTGGTGCCGCCGCCAAGGGCAAGCTCAAGGCAATGTACATCGTCGGAGAGAACCCGGTGCTGACCGAGCCGGACGCAAACCATGCCGTCGCGGCTCTCGGAAAGCTCGACTTCCTCGTCGTCCAGGACATATTCCTCACCGAAACGGCGGCTCTCGCCGACGTTGTGCTGCCCGGTGCGGCCTCGGTTGAAAAGGAAGGGACCTTCACCAACACGGAGCGCATGGTCCAGAGGTCGCGCGCGGCCGTGCCCGCTCCCGGAGAGGCGCGCAGCGATGCCGACATAATCTGCGCCGTCGCGGGCCAGATGAAGTGCGCCATGACCTGCGGCAGTCCCTCGGACGTCATGGACGAGATAGCTTCTCTCACGCCTTCGTACGGCGGCATGTCTCACAGCCGGCTTGCGCGGCACGGCATGCGCTGGCCGTGCCCTGATGCAAAGCACCGCGGCACAAGGATAATGCACTCGCGCGAGTTCACCCGCGGCAAGGGCAGGTTCCATCCCATCGACTACATCGAGCCGGCAGAGATGCCGGACGTCGATTACCCGTTGATCCTGACCACGGGCAGGATGCTCTACCAGTATCACTCGGGCTCGATGTCGCGCCGCTCGGCCGCGCTGGACGAATACACTCCGGCCGGCTGGGCTGAGCTGAACCCGAGCGATGCCAGGAGGCTGGGCATACGAGAGGGCGAACCCATCTCTCTGACCTCGCGGAGAGGCTCGGTCCGCACGACCGCCAGGCTGAGCCACCGCTCTCCGAAGGGGGTCGTCTTCATGAGCTTCCACTTCGCGGAGGAGGCGGTCAACAAGCTTACGAATCCAGCTCTCGACAAAGAGGGAAAGATACCTGAGTTCAAGGTCTGCGCGGTCAAGGTCGAGCCTGCCGCGCGCGAGTGAGGAGAGGCTTCTTGGATGTACGCGGTCCGGGCAGCGCGCTGGTCGAGCGGCTGCTCGAGGAGAGCGACAAGAAGGGATTCCTGGACCCCGCCTCCGTGGAGGCGGTGTCCCGCGAGTTCTCGATACCCGCGAGCAGGGCGTACTCCATCGCGGGACAACTGGAGCATTTCCACTTCGCGCCCACCCCCAAGGGGACGACAAGCGTCTGCGCCGGCCCGGCATGCGAGCTGGCAGGCTCGGCGGACGTCGCGAGCGCGCTGAAGGCCCTGCCGGGAGCGAACCCGATCCCTTTGCTCGGCAGCCCCATCTGGCACACGCCCGTCCTGGCGATGGTGCCGGGCAGGAGGGGATCGATGCCCCGCAGGGTGGGAGTAGAGGCGGCATCATCCATGGGCGATCTCCAGAGGTCTCCACTGGCGACAAGCGCGGAACCGGCGAAAGAGCTGCTTACCGGGAGCGGCGAGCTGCTGGGCGGCCTCAAGCGCCGGCGCTCGGCGGCTGACTACTTCAAGTCGGACGCGCGGCGGTTTGCCAATTTCATGGAGCAGAATACGGGCGCGGAAGTCCGGAGCGACATCCGGTCCTCGCGAATCGTGGACACCGCGACCGGGCACGAGATCGCGGACATCATCGAGACGCTGGGGCGCTCCGAGGTGGCCGAGAGGATGGTCGTGTGCGACGCGGGCGGCCGGGAGCCGGAGAACGACGCCGCGCCGGTCCTCGCGTGGATCGACCCGATGGGCGTGGTCGAAGGGATGCTCCTCGCCGCGCACGCCTCGGGAGCCGGGCGCGCACTGCTATTTGTGCCGCACGAGCACGCCGGGCTCAGGGAGTCGTTCGCCAGGGCCTTGCGGGACCTCGAGAGCGAGAGCCTCTGGCCCGCGGTCGAGGTCGGGATGTTTTCCGGGCCTAACTTCGTGCCGACCGACCGCGAGATCGGGATTGCCTCGCTGTACGGCGGGCTGACCCTGAGCGAGGGAGCGACCCGCGCCTCCGAATCTCGCGCGCGGCTCTGGGGCGCTCACGTTCTGATGTCCGACCCGGAGGCTTTCCTGAGGCTCTCGCGCAGGGCTTCGGGCGGCCCGAAGGCGACGGCGGCCAGGATCGTGTCGGTCGGGGGACGGGTGAAGGCGCCTTGCGTCGCCGAAGCCTCTCTCACCGCCACGGTGGGTGAATTCCTCGGCGAGTCCACCGGCGGGTTCCCCGAGGGCAGCGTCGTGAAAGCCCTCCACTTCGGAGGCGTCTACGGCGGCCCGCTCAGGCCTGTCGCATTGAACTCCAGGCTGCGAAGCCTCTTCGGCCGGCTGGACGGCGGAGGAAGCGGCCAGATACTCGTGATCGACCGGGACACCTGCATGGTCCGCTGGAGCGAATACTTCTCCTGGCTGGGCGAGCGTCTCTGCTGCGGAGCCTGCGTCACGGGAAGGCTCGGCCCTTCATACGTGAGGCGTCTCATCAGGAAGATCACCGACGGTCGCGGCGAGCTCGCCGACCTCGAGGACATACGGGCCACCATCGAGCTCATGAAGGAGACCGCGCTCTGTCCGCAGGGCGGCAGGGTGCTGAACCCCGTCCTGGTCTGCCTCGAGAACTTCTCCGGGGAGTTCGAGGAACACATCATCGAAAAGAAATGCCAGGCGCACGTCTGCTGGCCGTAGCGCCCGATCCGGCGAGTGGAACGCTAAGGAGTTGAGATGAAGAGCATAACGGCTCAGAAGCCTCTCGAGGAACTGCTCGAGATCCTGGGCACCGCGAGCAAAGTGTTCATCGCGGGGTGCGGCACCTGCCCGACCCTCATCGGCACGGGCGGCATCGACCAGGTGGCTGACCTCGCCGCTTCGCTCAAAGAAGCGGGAAAGCGTGTCACCGGGACAGTAGTGCTTCCCGTCGCGTGCGAGCCGCTGCCGTTCGAGGCGCGCCGTGAGTTCCTCGAGGGCACTTCCAAGGCGGACGCGGTCCTGGTGATGTCCTGCGCCTACGGCGTGCGACAGGTGGCGGACATCGTGGCCGGGCCGACGCTCCCGGCTCTCAACACGCTCTTCATCGGCCGCGAAGAGGGGCCGGGTGTCTTCGTGGAGGAATGCAGCCAGTGCGGCGATTGCGTACTCGGTCTGACCGCCGGGATCTGCCCGATCACCAGGTGCGCGAAGAGCCTGTTCAACGGGCCCTGCGGCGGCTCGGTCGCAGGCAAGTGCGAAGTCGACCCGAAGATCCCTTGCGGCTGGCAGATGATCTACGACCGGCTCAAGGAGCTGGGCCGCCTCGAGCAGATGGAGGTAATCATCCCCATCAGGGACTGGAGCAAAGGCTGGTCCGGCGGGCCGAGGCGGTACTCGATGAACGAGAAGAAATAAGAGGGCCATGCGCTACGAACTGCTCTACGAGATATCCAAGCCGGTCATCGAGGCCGCGGGAGTCAGCAACGTCCTGAGCTCCATTGTCGAGAGCACCTCGAAGGGGACAGGCGCCAAAGGCTGCTCGCTTCTGACCCTCTCTCCGGACGGCAAGACGCTGGAGCACATGGTGTCCTACGGCCTCAGCGCAGATTACCTGAGCAAGGGCGAGATCGTGGTCGATGACGCGATCAGGGAGATGCTCGCGGGGCAGCCCGTCAACATCGTGAACGTGGCCGGCGACCCGCGCATCCAGTACTCCGAGCAGGCGCTGAAGGAAGGGATCTCGTCGCTCCTCTCGATCCCGGTCCGCGGGACGTCGGGCAACATCATCGGGCTGCTGCGGCTCTACATGTCCAAGGTGACGAAGTTCAAGCGCGGCGAGACGGACTTCCTCGTCTCGATCGCCGACCTGGGAGGGATAGTCCTCGAGAAAGCCGAGGCCTACGACCGCCTGAAGACTGACGTGGATGACGCGAAGTCCGAGATAGAGAAACTCGAAGATGACCGCGAGATGTTTCTGCAGTTCCTCTCCATGGTGGCGCACGACCTGAAAGCGCCGGTCGGCGCGGTCGAGAGCTACCTCAAGGTCATGCTGCGGGGCTCGCCGGGCCCCCTGACGGAGAAACAGGAGCGTTGGCTCGAGCGCAGCATCGTGCGGCTCGACAGCATGCTCGAGCTGATAAGCGACCTGCTGGACGTGTCGCGCCTGGAGACCGGCCAGGTGGCTCCTGAGATGGAGATGACCTCGCTCAGGGGCGTCCTGGAGAACTGCGTGGAGACGGCCAGGGGGTTGGCCGACCCCAGGGGCGTCCGCATAATCGCGGACATCGATGGCGATTTCCCCGCGGTCTACGCGTCGGGGAGGCGCCTGGCGCAGGTCATCAACAACCTGGTATCGAACGCGGTGAGGTATACGCCGGAGGACGGGACCATCGAGATGCGCGCCGGTCTCGAGGGCGACCACATGCTGGTCGTCGTCGAGGACTCGGGCTCCGGGATCAAGGCCGAGGCGATGCCGAAGATATTTGATGACTTCTTCAGGGGCGACCACGAGACCGAGGGCACCGGACTGGGGCTGTCGATATGCAAGCGCGTCGTGGAACTTCATGGCGGCAGGATCTGGGCCGAGAGCCCCGTGCCTGGCAGCACCGACGGCACGAGGTTCTCCTTTACCATTCCTATGAGGCAAGCCGGGAGCGTGGGATAGACTCAAAAGGGGTTTATTAAGATGAAAGCCGGGACGAATCTGGAGAAAGTGCTCGAGGCGGGCAATTTCGCGGTGACCGCGGAGATCGGCCCCCCCAAGGGCGGGTCGGCAAAGGTGATCGAGTCGAAGGGCGAGACGCTGCGGCATGCCGCGGACGCGTTCAACGTGACCGATAACCAGACCGCGGTGGTTCGGATGTCCAGCCTGGCCGCGTGCGGCATCTTGAAGAGCATGGGCCTGGACCCTGTCATGCAGATGCTCTGCCGCGACCGCAACCGGATCATGCTGCAGGGGGACGTGTGCGGGGCGGTGGCGCTCGGCGTCGGCAACCTCCTGTGTCTCACTGGCGACCACGTCAAGTTTGGAAACCATCCCGAGGCCAAGGTCGTGTTCGATATCGACTCGGTGCAGCTCATCCAGGCGGTCAAGACCATGCGCGACGAGGGCAAGTTCATAAGCGGCGAGGAGATCGCGGGGCCGATCCCGATGTTCATCGGCGCGGTCGAGAACCCGTACGCGGACCCCTTCGAGTTCCGCACGGCGAGGCTCGACAAGAAGGTCAGGGCCGGCGCCGACTTCATCCAGACGCAGGCGGTGTACGACGTCGGAAAGTTCGCTAAGTGGATGGACGAGATCTGCGCAGCGGGTATCGATCAGCGGACTCACATTCTCGCCGGAATCATCCCGGTGAAGGCCGTCGGCATGGCTCGCTACATGAGGGACTACGTCTCGGGCGTCGAGATCCCCGATTCGATGATCAAGAGACTGGAGAAGTCAAAGGACGTCAGGGAAGAAGGGATTCAGGTCATCCTCGATATAATAGAAGAGGTCAAGCTGATACCCGGTGTGCACGGAATACATATCCAGGCCGTCGGTTGGGAGGATATCGTCCCCGAGATCGTAGAGCGGGCGGGCCTGCTACCGAGACCGATGCTTTAGGGAGGGGAGCAAATTGGCAGCGAAGATACTGGTCGTTGACGACGATCCCGACATCAGGGACGTGCTCGAGGAGTTGCTGGTGGGCGAGGGGTACGAAGTGGTGACGGCCAACGACGGCGTCCAGGGGCTAGCGGCGATCAAGAAAGAGAATCCCGACATGATGATCCTGGACCTGCTGATGCCTCAGTTGGACGGGTTCGGCGTGTGCAAGCAGTTGCAGGACCCTCGCTGGTCGAAGTGGAAGGGCATGCCCATCCTCATCCTGACCTCGGTCCGCGAGGAGGTCCGCCAGAGGCGCTACGAGCTCGAGACCGGCTTGAGCCTGGACGTCGACGACTACGTCGAGAAGCCGATAGATCCCGACGTGGTGCTGGAACGGGTCAAGAACCTGCTGGCTCGCAAAGGCATTGATGTATAATAGGAATCCGTTCAATACGGGCTAGAGCAGGAGGATGGAATGAAGAAAGTACTTCTGGTTGATGACGACAAGGACTTCGTAGAGTCCACGAAAGCTGTGCTCGAGGAGAAATACGAGGTAATCGTGGCCTACGACGGCGACGAGGGAATCAAGACCGCCAAGGCCGAGATGCCCGACCTCATCATCCTGGACGTGATAATGCCTACGGAAGACGGCTTCAGTGCAGCAGAGGAGATGAAGAACGATCCCGACATCTCCATGATCCCGATAATAATGCTGACCAGCTTCTCGACGCGCGGGGTCGAGACGAACATCCCGCGGAGCAAGGGCATGGACCTCCAGTCCGAGGACTACATAGAGAAGCCGGTCGAGCCGGACGTCCTGCTCGCGCACGCGGAGAAGCTGCTCAGCTAGATCCGCCCGGCGGGTGAGTGCCCGGGCGCGCGCGATAAGCCGGGCACCGGTCTAGACCAGCACCTCGTACTCAGTGATTTTCAGAGGTTCTCCAAGAAGAGTCGTGCCTGTGCGCATGAAGTTGTGGAAGAGGCCGTCAAAGATCGCCTTGGCCTCGTCGTGCAGGTAATAGATCGGCACCGCCGGGTTCACATCATCGTAGAAGAACCCCGTCAGGATCCCACCGCGCGGGTAATCCAGCCGGGCCCCGTGTATCTCGTGCAGCGCCGGAAGGTCCAGGTGCTCGAAGAGCTGCATGAAGGAACGCTTGATGGTGCTCACCCCGCCGCACAGGCCCGCCTTGAACCCGTAATCGATAAGGGCTGAGATCATCGTCGTGGAGACGAAGTGGCGCGGTAGCGGGTTGTCTCCGGGTCGTTTGATGGCGGTGAGGCGGCTCACCTCGCGGACGCCCTCGCGAGGGCAAGGGGCAAGCTGAGTCGGCGTCTCGAACTCGTAGTAGACCGATTCGGTCGGGAGCTCCTCGGAATCGATGAGACGAGCGGCGGCAAGCAGCGCTCCGTTCGCGTACGTGCCGAAGTAGATACTGGCCAGGTCGTATTCGTCGTCGAATATCGCCAGGTCGCCTGGGATGTACCCGCGGCGCTGGTACTCATTCTTGATGAGGTCCTTGACCTCGCGAAGCTCGCCCTCTTTCGCGACCAGGCCGGAGACTATCTCGATATGCTCGCCGCGATACTCAATGCCGAGCCTCTTAACGGGTTCCATTCAAAGCCTTTCGGTCGTGCCGGTCTGTCGCACACGCGTAGATTACCTTACTCCGTCGGCCTCATGTCAACAATGCGCATGGCCTTAAGCGTCACCGTCGGGTCGAATATCTCGGACATCTCCACGAAATCGATCTTCGCCGTCATCTCCACGGCCTTGCGCATGCGCTCCTGGAGCTCCACCTCGATCTCGCCCTCGGCGCGCGACGGCATCGCCGCCACCTTGATGATGAGCTCGTCCCCGGAGTACGGGTCGTTCGGATCCTTGGTGGTCAGGACGATCTGGTACTCGGCGACACCTGCGGTGTTCGCGATCTCGTCGCGCATGATCTCCGGGTTTATCAGCGTCCCCTTGAGGTTGATGAGCTCGCTGGTGCGGCTCGCGTAGGTGCTGCCGACGGCGACCTGCATCCGGACGCTGTTGCGCCCGCAGTGCGGGCACGTCTCGTGCGTGATGGCGGCGAAGTCCCCGATGACATAGCGCAAGAGGACTGTCCCGGTGCGCACGAGGTGTGTGATGCAGAGCAGTCCCACTTCGCCGTCGGGAACGCGCTCACCGGTCTCCTCGTCCACGACCTCGAAGAAATACGAGCCGGGGTCGGGCGAGTGGCAGCCCGAGAATTCCTCGCACTCGGACAGGGCTCCCTGCATCTCGGTGAAGCCGTACGAGTTCGAGATGAACGGGCGGTCGGCGCCCATGTTCTCGAGCCGCATCCGGATGTCGTCGCGCATGCCCTTCGGCGCGGCCTCACCCAGCAGCTGGCACCCGAGGATGTGCGAATAGTCGCGGCCCTGCTCCTCCGCCTTCATTATCACCCGGCGCACGAAGCTCCCGATCCCAACCAGGACATCCGCCTCGGTGTACTCGATGAGCTCGATGGCGTAGTCCATGCTTCGGTGAATGTGGAACTCCTCGTGCGGCATGCCCGTGCAGGCGAACGCGCCCTGCCCCAGCGGCGACATGGTGATGATATCGCGCGCCCGGAAGAACCCGATGTGAGGGATAGGGCCGAGCGGGAAGAGGTTCACCGTGTGCATGCCTGAGATGGCTCCCCCGATCTTCATAGCCCGGAAGATGAGCTGATAGGTCGCGTAGGCGTCGTTGATGGTGTTGTAGAAGGGCGTTGGCACGCCAGTCGTGGTGCCGGTAGTGTAGGTGACCTCCCAGAGCCAGTCGTAGAGGGTCGCGTTGGTCAGCTTCAGCTTGAAAGCCTCAGGGTCTGCCATGTAGTCGCGCTTGTAGGTCAGCGGCAGCGCCTTGAGGTCGTCGACGGTCTGGATCTTCGCCGGGTCGATCTTCTCTCGCTTGAAGAGCTCCTTGTAGTAGGCGCTGCCGTCGGCGATGCGCTCCATCTCGCGGCGGAGGTTCTTGTTCTGCAGCGCGAGGATATCGTCCTTTGAGAAGAAGTTAGGGTCGTCTTTGTCCTCGGCGTACAGGGGCTCGCTCGCGATGAACTTCAGGGTGTTCTCGGGAGTGACCTCGAACGCGGTCATCGAGCCGTCGGGGTTTCGCATCCGGAGCATGGCGTTCCTCCTTCGTGCGGGTGTCGCGTGCCGGGAACAAATATATCAGAGCCACCGCAATGACGTCGTTCGTTTTCCACTTTTCTTTACACTTTTTCAGCGCGAACAATCTGCGCCACTGGGGTCTGACCCCGCTGGCGCAGCCTCGAGAAGTGTAAAGAAAAGTGGAAAACGAACGACGTAACCTGGTTACTTCATCACTTTCTTGAGCCACGTCGAGACCGCCGGGATGATCTCGTCCACGAAGTCCGTCATCACCAGGTGGTATGCCTCCGGCAGGTACAGGAACTCCTTCTCGCAGGTCAGCCGGCCGTAGACGCGACGCACGTAATCTTCCGGGAAGATATTGTCGTGCCCCGCATGGACGACCATCACGGGTGTCTCTATCTCCTCGACCTTGCGCGCCATCGGGGTCGTGGACAGGGACGCCAGCGCGCGCAGGCTGATGGCACGGACCACCAGCGGGTCTTCTTTCATGAAGGCATTGAGGTCGGGGATGAAGCGGCTCTCCTCCGCTCCGAGGTTGAGGTAGAGCCATATCGGGGTCCGCAGCTCGCCGAGCGGAGACTGCGTCAGAGGAAGCAGGTACGGCAGCAGCGGCATCGCGGGCCGGAACAGTCCGGGCCACCGCGTGATGCGCTCGTTGTCCGGCTCGTCCGGGGCGATGAGGTTGTGGCACACAGCGGCTTTCAGGCGCGGGTCGGCCGCCGCGGCGTAGAAGGCGACCATGCCGCCCTGGCTGGAGCCGGAGACGGCAACCTTGTCGTTGTATGTCTCGATGGCGTGGCTTGTTACCTCGCGTGCGTCCTCGACCTGTGAGCCCAGAGTGTAGCTGCCCCGCTTGCCGCTGCTCCGGCCGTGCCCCTTGGGGTCGAACCCGACAACGTTGAAACCCTGCCGGCTGAGCTTGTACATGAACTCCAGATAGAGCAGCGCGTAAACCGCCGTCCCCGGGATGAACACCATCACGGGGTCCTCCGGTTTCGATTCAAAGTGGTACAGGTGGAGGTCGCGGCCCTCGAGGCGCAGCACCTCGTCCTTCCAGGTGCCCCATAGTCCTTCCTGGCCGAAGCGCCCCATGAGCGCCTTGCCGTACGCGTCGGTCTCCTCGACGGGCGGGACGGGCCTGTTCATCTCGTAGTAGCTGTAGCCGGCCCATCCAAGCATCCCTGACGCGGCTGCAGCGGCGGCCTTCTTCTTGAACGCCATCAACAGGCTCCTTTCGCAAGACATGAACGGTCAGCGAGAATCTCTCACATGCCGGTTGTTCCCGCAAGTTGGCGGACGTAATCCAGGTGACCTGCGAACAAGGTGAGCAGGCAGAGCGCCGCAAAGACTATTGTGTGACCGTCATATGGAGACTGGGGGTATGACATGTACTTCGCATACACCGAAGCGGCCGAGCAAGCCCTCCGTAACCTGAGGAGCACCGCAAACTTCCAGTGGTTCCTGATCCCGCTGCTGGCGTTCTGCTTCTACGTCTATTTCGTGGAGGTCGAGCGCAAGAACTGGAACGTCATCATGGCGGGCCTGGCGTTCTGGGGGCTCGAGTGGTTCCTGGAGATCTGCAACGCGCTGTGACTGCGCGGCACCCACCACGCCGCCGTGTGGTTGGCGCCGGGGAGGTCGGCGTACCTGATCATGGTCGGGCTGACTATCGAGATAAGCATGATGTTCCTCGTGGCGGGCGTGATCCTCGCGAAGAGCCTGCCGGCCGACAAGAAGATGAAGATCCGGGGGATCCCGAACAGGTGGGTCCTCATCGTGGCGTACTCGCTGCTGTTCGTCTTCATCGAGGTGATACTGCACTTCTGGGGCGTGCTGGTGTGGACCTACTGGTGGTGGAACTGGCCGTTCGTGCTGCTCATCATCCTCATCGGGTACATGCCTTACATGATCTTCTCGTTCTGGATACACGACATGCCGTCGCTGAAGAAGAAGATCGTCATCGTCTCGGGCGTGTATGCGCTTGATATCGTGCTGCTGGTCGTGTTCATGGGAATACTGAAGTGGATATAACTTCTCCCTCCCCCTTCAGCGGTGGGGCTTGATGTCCCCTCCCCCTTGAGGGGGGAGGGTCGGGGTGGGGGTGCAATGAAAGGGAGGCGAGAGTGACCACACTGAAAGCCGTGCTGGCCCTGATGGACTTCAGCGACAGTCATCCGAGGCTGATCAAGTACCTGGCGCGCCCGATCGCGAACGCGCCGGTGTTGTCGGCGAGGCTGCCGGTGATGGTCCGCGCGTACATGGGGGCGACCTCCTTCGACATCCACGACGTCGACGTGGAGAACGGGCGGTACGGAATAGGCGGGGTGGACGAGATCATGTTCGGCTCGGAGTTGCTGCGGGTCCTGCACCTGGTGCTCGCACGGATGGGGCCTGCGGAGCAGGAGCGGGCGCTCTATGACATCGGGTTCCTGACAGGCTATTACGAGGCAAAGGACGCCGTGAGGAAAGGGCGCTGGGCGCCGCGCGTGCTGGTCCCCCTGATAACGAGCGCGGGCTTGCTCGAGCGTGTGCGCAGCGACCCGACCATGGCGGAGTTCCTCAACAAGGTGCTCGCGACCGAGTCCCGCATCATCATCAATGAAGGCGGCTGGGGGAGCGTGGAGGAGTTCGACTTCAGCTCGACCCCGCTCCGGGCGGTCCTCGCGAACTCGCAGGAGGCTGCCTGGATGGGGCCATCCGACAGCCCGGTCTGCCACTACTTCGCTGGCGGAGCGGCGGGACACGCGAGCGCGATCACGGGTGAGTTCTTCGAGGGCAGGGAGGTCGAGTGCGCCGCCGCCGGGGCGCGGAGGTGCGTCTTCGAGATGACGCCGGCTGTCGAGAGCGAAGCCGAACTCGAGCGCCGTGAGATGGCTGCTGCGCTGCTGGCGCTTCGCTGAGCAAGGTGACCGGATTGGTCTAGGTGACACAGCGGAGATGCATTTCGATGAAACGCACCACCGCTGCAAGATTTGAGGCGCCAATGCGCCGTGCGGTCAGGTTAAAACCTGCCCCCTCCCTCTTGTTCAGGCCCAGTGCTGGGCGCGCTCCACCGCCTTCTTCCAGCCGGCGTAGAGTGACTCCCGGGTCTGCGCGTCCATGTCCGGCGTGAAATCACGCTCGATCCTGTGGATGCGCAGGATGTCGTCGGGGTACTTCCAGATGCCCGCGGCGATACCGGTGAAGTATGCGGCGCCCAGCGCCGTCGCCTCCAGGATCTGGGGGCGGTCGACCTTCATGTCGAGGATGTCGGCGAGGAACTGCATGAGGAAGTTGTTGATAGACGCGCCCCCATCCGACTTGATGGAGCGCACTTCCTTCCCGATGTCTTTTTCCATGGCGTTGATGACGTCCTTGCACTGGTATGCAATCGACTCCAGCGTTGCCCGGACCACCTGCTCTTTGGTGGTGGCGCGGGAGAGCCCGATGAGCGTCCCTCGCGCGTACGGGTCCAGTACGGCGCGGTGAGGCCGGTGAAGGCCGGGACAAGGTAGACGCCCCCCGTATCGGCGGCACAATTCGCCAGCGCCTCGCACTCGGAGGCGTCCGTGATCATCTTCATATTGTCCCGCAGGAACTGGATGGAGGAGCCGGCGCTGGAGATGATCCCCTCCAGCATGTAGGTGGTCTTGCCGTCCATCTTCCAGGCGACCAGCGGGGTGAGCTTGTGGATGGATGCGACCGCGGAGTCTCCGGTGTTGATATCGACGAAGGTGCCGGTCCCGTTAGTGCACTTGCCGCTGCCCTCGTCGAAACATGCCTCGCCGAACAGCGCGGCCTGCTGGTCCGCGACCACGCTCTTGATCGGTATCGGGTCGCCGAACAGCTCGGTCACGCCGAAATCGCCGCTCGTCTCCCTGATGTCCGGCAGCTTGAGCCCGCCGGGCAGGCCGAACGGCTTGAGCAGTTGGCTGCTCCACTTCATGCCGAACGGGTCGAACATGCCGGTTGCGCTCACGTTTGAGAAGTCGGTCGCGTGCACCTTGCCCTTCGTGTAGTTCCAGACGAGCCACGTATCGACGGTTCCGAACAGGAGCTTGCCCGCCGCGGCTTTTTCCTTCGCGCCCTCGACGTTGTCCAGTATCCAGCGCGCGTGGGCGGATGACATCGAGGGGGTGACGGTAAAGTGAGCGGCTGCGATAAGCATCTTGCCGACCGGGTTCTTCTTGAGTTTCTTGCTGATTGGCGCGATGCGCTGGTAAGCACCTCCCACGACGTGGAGGAGCTTGAACGGGCCGCTCCTGTTTACACGCTCGCACTCGTCGGACATCCTGGTGTCCTGCCAGGTGATGGCGTTGTACACGGGCTCGCCGGTGTCGGCGTCCCAGAGCATGCTGGTGGCACGCTGGGTAGCGATGCCCATGGCTTCGATGTCCGACGCCTTGAGGGAGGCTTTGTCGAGCGCCTTTCGAGTGACTTCCACGCACTTGTCGAAGAGGACCTTCGGCTCCTGCTCGGTCCACCCCGGCTTCGGGAAGACCTGTGGCAACTCAGCGTACTCTTCGGCGACGACGTTGGTCTCGTGGTCGTAGATGAGGGTGCGCGTGCCCGTCGTCCCGACGTCGTTCACGAGGATGTATTTCTCGCTCAAGTCAGCCCCCTAACGCTATCGAGTGCGGCATCGTCCATGGACAATACTAGACCCACGTGGCCCGGAGCGCGACTAAACTTTTTGGGGTCAGGTCCTTTTTCTTGAGTCGCTGAACGCGTGGCGACGCACTACTGGGGTCAGGCACCGGCGGTGCATTTAGTAAAGCACTACGGGTGCTCAGGCTGGGCTGCCCGATCGTCATGCCTCACCGGCTGACCTCTCATGGTCAGTGAAGGGAAGACCAGAAGGGCGATCCCTGTGGCCAGGCAGACGCCCCCGCCGACGAGGATCGCAACCTCCGTCGAGGTGAGCTCCGACAGATAAGCGAGGAGCTGGCCCCCGATCGGGAAGCCTCCGACCAGGAGCATGATGAACAGGCTCGATACCCGTCCCCGCATCTCGCGCTCGGAGTTGCCCTGCAAGGTGGCGTTGATGGCAGACGCCAGTACCATGAAGCTGCCCCCGAAGCCGATAGAGGTCACGCAGGTCAGCCAGTAGGTCCGCGATAACCCGAAAGCGATAAGGACCACGCCGAGCGCGACGGCGGAGCCTCTGATGACGTTTCGCGAGTCGAAACGGTCATCCAGCCAGGTGACGAGCGGCGCGCCTATGGCGGCCCCCAGACCGTACAGCCCGAGTATCAGCCCGTAGCTGCCGGCGCCGCGATGGAATACGTCTTTCGCCACAGCGGGCATCAGGACCAGCACGGAGAACCCGAAGAAAGCCACCACGGTGATGACCATCAGCAGCCAGAACATGTACCTGTTCCGCCACACGTGCGTGAAAGCCGCGCCCATGTGCCGCAGCCTCCCTTCCTCAGGCATCGGGACGCCGGGAGTATGTGTCCTGACCAGCAGGATCGCCCCGATCACGAACAGGAAGCTGATGCCGTTGATGTAGAAAGCGGTCCCGGCCGACCAGACGCTGATGATGATGGCCCCGAGCGCCGGGCCCACGAAGCGGGCGAGGTTGAACTGTGCGGCGTTGAGGGCGACGGCATTTAGGAGGTCGCGGGGCGGCACCAGGTCGGGCATGATCGACTGCCATGCCGGGAGAAGCAGGGCTGTGGCGATTCCCATGACTACGCTGATGACCATTATCACAGGGAGGTTCGCGACGCCCACGGTAGTGGCGATGGCGAGAGCGAAGGCGTCTACCATCATGACCGACTGGCCGACAAGGATCAGCTTCTTCCGGTCAAGGTAATCCGCGAGCGACCCGGCGTAGAGCGACAGGAACAGCACGGGCAGGTAGCTGGCGAAATTGACCCAGCCGACCCAGGCGTTGGAGCCGGTGAGCACCTTGATGTACCAGAGGAGGGCGGCTGTCTGGATCCAGGTGCCCACGTTGGATATGAAAGCTCCCGACCAGAGCACGCTGAAGTCCCGGTTGGCGAAGGCCGAGAGGACCCCGCCTCGCAGCGGTGAGCTTCGAGGAGGCCGGTTGCTGACCACAGGTGGTGAAGTCACTTCTTCCCGGGCGGGCTGTACCAGAGGCGCTTTCCTTGAGCGAAAGCATCGACGCCCGACTTCTTGATCGCCCGGAGGTTCTTCAGGTGCGCATCGCCGTGAACAGGCACGAGGAACACCAGCTTTGTGCAACTGGAGAAGTCCTCGCACTCCCAGCAGCCGGCATACTCTTTCTTGATAGCGCACTTTGCGATGTTGCAGAACTTCGAGCGCGACCCTCCCCGGGAGCCCTTGCAGCGCAGCTTCACCATGGCGCCGAGCACGTCGTAACACTGCTGGTAGTTCTTGAACTCGGGGAAGGGGATGACATCGGCCAGCTCACTGAACCTGGTGTCGCGCAACTCCTTTCGCAGGTCGCGCGCCAGGTCCGGTATCGTGCCCTGGCCGAAACTGCAGTCTCCGCAGTAGAGCCCGCAGTAGGCGGTCCGCGCAAGGTAGTCCTCAGCCATGGTTCCTCCCAGAGTAGCAGTAGTGAATATCAATCGGCACTGACATTAATTCAGAGCGCACTCGCCGGCGTCAAGGTTCAGAAGAGTCATTGCGCCGCTCGTGGTTCCGGGAGTAGCATTGGAACAGGCAAGACCACCACCAGAGATGCACGAAGACGGAGGAAGCAACATGGCATTCATCGCGGCTTTCATGGCGCACGCACCGGACGCGAACCCGGAGGACATCGGCCTGGTCGAGACCCCGACCTACAAGCTCTACTCGGTCTGCGTGCGGGACCAGGAGCAGGCGCTAGTGACCGCGCGCAAGCTGGTCGAGGAGCTGGGGGTCGAGTCGATCATCCTGTGCCCGGGGTTCAAGAACAAGGACATCGCAGAGCTGGACGAGCTGGTCGGGGCAGACTGCGGCGTGAACGTATCGAGGGGGGATGCGCCCTCGGGCGCCGTCGCGATGCGCGCCATGAAGCGAGAAGGCTGGTTCTAAACGCAAAATAGGGACAGGCACCTTTTTGCATTTTCTGCTGTCCATCGGTAGACGATGTATAAATGCAAAAAGGTGCCTGTCCCTATTTTGCGTTTTTCTAATGGAAGGCGCCGTCGCCGACCTTGCCCGTGAATATCGGCTCGTAGAAGAGCTTCCGCGCCTCCGGGTAATTGTCGAAGCTCATCTTGATCTGCTCGTTCAGGCGCATACCATGCTGGCGGTAGACCAGCCACGGTGGAAGGCCGTCCCTCAGTGCGACCGCCTTGATAAGGAGCTGGCCGAGGGTGAGCGTAACGTCGCCACCCAGCACCCTCTTGAAGCCGGCCTCTTCCTCGTAGGCGTCCCACGCGCTCTCGGAGTAATCAGGGAGGATGCCCTTTCGCCTGGCCTCCTCGATGTCCATCGCCATCATCATCCGCTCGATCTCGAACACGTTGCCGATGGTGCCTATGGGCTTGCCGATGAGTCCGAGCTTCTCCACCACGTTCGCGACTATGCCGATGCCCTCCTCCGGGCCGACCAGGCGCGTCTCGTTCTCACCACGCGATAGGCCGCCCGGGATCGGGGAGATTATCTCGATGCCGTTCGAGAGCCTCATCGCCGACGTCAATCCATACTTGCCCGCGCCCAGCGTCGAGGGGTAGGCGAGGATCGAGTCTATCTTCACGTCGGGGCCTATACCGGCCGTGATCGACGCCCCGGTGCGCCAGTCCTCGGCGCCCTTCTGCATGTAGTAGTAGAGGCCCGCCCTGTTCGCGAGGAACACGCCGCCCAGCTTGGCGAGCACGACCCTCCCCTTCGGCTGGTACGATGCCGCCAGCGTCGCGGTTACCTCGAGCGGGTCGGGGACCGTGTCCGGCTGGGTCGAGCGGTGCGAGATGACCGTGTTCTTTCCGGCGCTGTGGAAGATTTCCATGTACATCCACGCCTGCGAGAAGCTGCCCACCTGGTTCAGTTTCACGAGCCCGGCATTGCACACGCCTTCCTTGAGAGCGTCGTACGCTATCGAGGGGTTTGTCACGATCACGTCATCGCCGATGATCAGCATGCGGTCTCCGAGGCGCTCGGTGAGCTTCTGCCAGAACTGCCACTGGGTGCGTGGCGCCGCGAACGGGTCCTCGAAGACGAGCTGGTGCCCCCACTTGTAGAACAGGTCCACGTACCTGTCCACGAGCTCGTCGCCGCTCATCTTCTGGCCCTGCCAGGTGTAAAGGTGCGCGTCCGAGTCGAACATGTCGTCCGAGTCAGCCGCGTTGTCGATGCCCAGGAACATGTTGTCGCCGTAGTTGTAGCCCTCGTCGACGCCTGCCTTGGCGGCGGCCTCCATGAGGAGCGCGATTGCCGCTTCATCGCCGCCACCGTAGCCGTTGAAGGAGCAGCCGCCCTCGTTCTCGCGGCCCCCGCCGGAGACGCCCTCTCGCGTGAGGATCTCCGCGGCCACCTGGGTCTGCAGCTTGGGAAGGACCTTGAGAGTGCCGAAGAAGCCGCGGTCCGCGACCGGCACGTCCTCGCCCGTCTTCGGGAAGAGGACGATCCACTTCTCCTGTGCGACCAGGTCGGGGCTCGTGTTCCCCTTGTTGCCTTCGGCGTCGATGTACTCGGTGTGCTTGCCGCCCTGGATCGCGTTGTGAGCGCCCTCGGGAAGATAGACCGCCATGTCCTTGTACCTGGGGTCGTCGCCGCCGTACACCGCGAAGTTACGGACCTCGCCGACCAGCCTTTCGTAGTTGGACTTCGCCCTCTTGCCGATCTCGTCCCGGCCGGCATCGACCGGCATGGTCCCTGCCGCGGCCTGCGCGGCGAGCTTCGCCTCGATCTTCCTCTTCTCGCGATAGCGGTATAGCGCGTTGGCGTCCTGGTGCCGGCCAAGGTAAGCGATGACCCCAAGGGCCAAAATCTTCGGGGTCAGGTACGCCATGACCTCCGGGGTGCTGTTGCGCCCCAGCCCGATCGAGATCCCGAACAGCGCGAGCCCCGCGATGCCGAAGATGTAAGCCATGTAGAGGTCGAAGCGCGGGCCGGCGGCAGACACGTTCAGGGCCGGTGTGCCGTTGAGCCGGAAGTTCAAGCCTTCCCTGATGGTGGTCGGGTATTTGCCGGTGGGCGCCACGAAGAACATCTTGGCGAGTTCGACCCAGAAGCCGACGGTGCCCATCCTCAACTTGACAGTCCCGTCGGGCCGCTTCTCCACGAACTTCGCGCCGATGGTCTCCTGGACGGTCCGCTCCAGGTTGTAGGTCTTGGCGGCCTCCAGGGCGTGCATGCTCTGGTGCCCGCCGATCATGATGTAGGCAAACGCCGCGGCGATGAGGATGGAGGTGCCGAACTCGAGCGCGAACCCGCCGATCGAGCCGGATATCCTGCTCGCGAAGGTCGGGTAGAAGATGCCTACCAGGACCTGGACGTGCAGGGCGACGGCGAAGTATCCCCACTTGACAAACTCCGACGTGGACCACGAGCCGTAGAAGATGCCTTCGCGCCAACTCCTGGGTATGACGAAGGAGACCATCGAATCAAAGCGGGGGTTGCCGTTGGCGTACGAGCGCTCGACGCGGGTCCGCCCCCCCGACCCTTTGCTGGCCTTCGGCCTGTCGCTCTGTTTCATCTGGCGATCCACCCCTTCTGCCTCATTTGCGCCGCCGCTTAAAAGGATAATAAATCATTCTGCCGGACATTATTCAACCTGAAGGCGCCCGCCCGCGCGCGTGGAAGCCTGCTTCAACGCGGTCGCCTTGAAGAACGTGTAGCAGAATGTGCCGTCAGGCTCGCTCGTCCGGTAGAGGTCGCGTATCCCCATGTCGAATTCCTCCGCCGTGGTGAGCCCCAGCGCCAGCGCCCTCTCCCTGGCGCCCTGCACCATCGCGGTGAAAGTGTTCCTGGTGAACCCTTCTACCATGTCGAGCCTGCTGGAATCCGCGTAGACCATCCGCGGGCTCACGCGGACGTCCACGAGACCGGCCTCCGAGAGCAGCGGGTAAAGGCGCCTTCCGATCAGCGCGTCGCCGCCGCCCTCCGCCTGCGCGTAGATGAGGCATTTGATCGCGCGCCTCGCGTGCTCGCTGTCCGGGTGGAAGAAGCACGACCCGTGGTCGCCTTCTATGACGGTCATCGAGCCCCCCTCGCGCAGGACTTCCTTGAGGCACTCGAGAGCGGCCGGCGGGTCGGCGAGGTGCTCGAGCAGGAAACACACGAAGACGTGGTCGAAGCTCTCCTTCTCGAAGGGCAGGTCGAAGATGTCGGCCTGCCGGAACACCACGTTGTCCAGGCCTTCTTCATCCAGCAGGGCGCGCGCCTGGGCGATGGATTCCGCGGAGACGTCCACGGACATGACGCGCGCCGACGGGGAGTTCGCCGCGAGTAATACCGTCTGAGCGCCGACGCCGCAACCAGCCTCGAGCACGGTGCTGCCGGCTTCGTAACGCGTGCGTGGTGGAGGAGCTCGGCGAGGGTTCCGGCCTGATCCCCGAGGCGCTTTGCCTCGCGCTCGGTGTAGCCGTGCACGTATTCCTCGTCGCCCATCAGGCCCCCGAGATGAGATCGACGACGACCCGGGCGAGCTCTTCGCCGCGGTCCTCCTGGAGGAAATGACCTGCGCCCTCGATCGTTGTGTGGGGCTGGCCCTTGGCTCCGAGGATGAGCTTGTGAAAGACAGAGTCGCCGCCGCGCGTGATCGGGTCGCCGTCGCTGAACGCGGTGAGGAATGGCCTGTCAAAGCGCTGCAGCACCTCCCACGCCTGCCTGTTGGGCTCGGCAGAGGGGTCGTCGGGCGCAACCGGGACCAGAGACGGAAAGACGCGGGCGCCTTCCTTGAAGGAGTCGTCGGGGAACGGGGCGTCGTAGGCTGCGACCACCTCTTCGGGGAGTGCAGTCTTGCATCCGCCCTGGACGATCTGGCCGACGTTGAACTCGTCCGCGTTAAGCGAGAACTGCCTCCAGGCCAGGAACGCCTCGCCCATGGCACGGTCACCGGTGGGGAGGCCCGTGTTCGCCGCGACCACCCGCGAGAACCGCTCCGGGTTCGCCGCCACCAGCCGGAGGCCTATCAGGCCGCCCCAGTCCTGGCAGACGAGGTTGATGCCGGCGACGCCGACTTCGTCGAGGAATGACTGCATCCACGCAACGTGGCGCTCGTAGGTGTAGTCTCCCCGAGCGGCCGGCTTGTCGGAGCGGCCGAAGCCCACCAGGTCGGGCGCGACCGCGCGAAGGCCGGCGCCGACGATGGGCGGTATCATCTTGCGGTAGAGGTACGACCAGGACGGCTCACCGTGCATCAGGAGGACCGGCTCGGCGTCCGGGCTGCCCTCGTCGATGTAATGGATCCTCAGCCGCCCGCCTTCCGTGTCGGGGACTTCCAGGTAGTGAGGCGCGAACGGATAGCCGGGCAGGTCGGCAAAACGATCATCGGGCGTCCTCAGAGTTTTCATGGCATTATTGTTGGAGTAAGGGGCGCGAAAAGCAACCGCGTGCGGTCAGCGGCAACGTGGCACAAAGTGGAAAAGATAGTGGAAAATGACTGACGTAGTTCTGAAGAAGCTGGTACTCGTCCTTGTAGTCGTGGCTTTGCTCGTGGCGATCGGCTGTTCATCTTGCGGAAACAGTGCCCGTCCCACGACGAAGGCGAAGACAGGCACGCTGACCGTTCCGGGCAATGCGCCGGCCCCAACACCGGGGAACATCCCGGCGCACCTGAACGCCGACCAGCTCCAGAAGTTCGACCATTCGAAGAACGACTTCACTTTTGCCATCTTCGGGGACAACCGCGGCTCCATGACGGTGTTCCCGGCGCTTATCAGCAAGGTCAACGCTGACGATGTGCTTTTCGGCTTCGACAACGGCGACCTGGTGGACAGCCCGACTGTCGCGAACTACAGGGTGTTCATGGACCAGTTCGACGCCGCGACAAAGCCGATGCTCACCTCGGCAGGCAACCACGACGACGGCTCGAGCGACCTGTACAGCTCGCTCTTCGGCGCCCCCTACTACGACTTCACCGTGGGCAACAGCCTCTTCATCGTCCTCGACGATTCGAACGAGAACAACATCGACCCCGCTCAGCTCGAGTGGCTCAAGGGGAAGCTCACCGCCGGGCAGACTTACAAGAACCGCATCGTCATCATGCACGTGCCGCTGTTCGACCCCCGTGTCGGCCCGCAGGGGGTGGGCCATTCGCTCGCGGACGTCCAGCACGCGAAGATGCTCAACGCCCTGTTCGACCAGTACCACGTGACACTGCTGGTGACGTCCCACATCCACGGTTACTTCGAAGGGGTCTGGGGCGCCACTCCCTACGTAATCTCGGCGGGCGCGGGGGCGCCGCTGTACGGGACGGACCCGGCTCACTTCTTCTACCATTATGTGCGGGTGCACGTGTCCGACCAGGGCGTTACCCACGAGGTCGTGAAGATCTGACGACGCGAACGCGCAAGGGGCCGCTATTGCGTCAAAAAGTGAAAGGAAAGTGCCTGGCACCGGTTTTACACTCAGGGGTTTCTCAGGTTTCAAAGGTAGAAATCATGTTGTAACAGTTTGTTCTGGATTAATGTCGTAACATGGCATCCGGTAGATGCCACGACCGGGATAACAGATGAGGATTCTCATAATAGAAGACGATGCCAAGATCGCCAGGGCGATCAAGAAAGGGCTCGAGCAGGAAGCCTACGCCGTGGACGTGGCCGGCGACTACGAGGGCGGGCTGGGCCTCGCGGTCACGCAGGAGTACGACCTGCTGGTGCTCGACCGCATGCTCCCGGGTTTCGCGGAGGGCATGGACCTGTGCAAGGACGTGCGCAAGCGCGGCATGGACCTCCCGATCCTGATGCTGACCGCCAAGGACAAGATCTCCGACCGCGTGGAGGGCCTGAACGCCGGCGCCGACGATTACCTGGTGAAGCCTTTCGCGTTCGAGGAGCTGCTCGCGCGCGTGAGGGCGCTACTGCGCAGGCCCCAGAGCAGCCTGGGGGAGACGCTCGAGGTCGCCGACCTCACCCTCGATACCGTGAACTTCAACGCGAAGCGCGCGGGCAAGGCGATTATGCTCTCCAAGACCGAGTACGCCCTGCTCGAGTACCTGATGAGAAACGAGGGGATAGTCCTCTCCAGGGACAGCATAATCAGCCACGTCTGGGACTACGACGCCGACGTGCTTCCTAATACGGTCGAGGTCTACATAGGTTACCTGCGCTCGAAGATCGACAAGCCGTTCAAGGGCCCGAAGCTGATCCACACCGTGCGTGGCTTCGGTTACATGATCGGGGTGCGCGAGTGAACTTCCGCCGGTCCCTCATCAAGCTGACCCTGGGTTACATGCTCCTGATAATCGTCATCAGCGGTGTCTTGAGCTACGGGGTGTTCAGACTGGGAAGCATGCAGCTCGAGCGCAGGCTGGAGCTCCGGCAACAGGTGATGATGGACGATCCCCTGATGGTCGGCCCGGACCCGCACTTCCTCGACCCCCACGCGGTCCGCGAGGTCAAGCACCGCCTGGGCATGTCTCTCATCTACTTCAACTTCGGCGTGCTGTGCCTGGCCGGACTGATCAGCTACGGGCTCGCCAGGCGAGAGCTGAAGCCGATGGAGACCGCGCTCGACCTGCAGGGGCGGTTCACCTCCGATGCCGCCCACGAGCTGCGGACCCCGCTCACGGCCATGAAGACCGAGATAGAGGTGGCGCTTCGCGGCGGAGAGCTGGAGGCTTCAGAGGTGCGCGAGCTGCTCGAGAGCAACCTCGAGGAGATCGGGAAGCTCGAGTCGCTGTCCAGCAGCCTCCTGAAGCTCGCCCAGTACGAGGAGGGCGCCCAGAAGAAGAGTGCCCTCGGCGCGAACGACGTCGGCTCCGTCCTGAACGAGGCCCTTGAAAGGGTCAGCCGGACCGCCGAGGCGCGCGGCATCAAAGCCGAACTCGTCACCGAGGAGGTGACGGTCGCCGGGGACAGGGACAGCCTGGTGGAGCTCTTCGTCATCCTCCTCGACAACAGCCTCAAGTACAGCGACGATAACACCACGGTGACTCTCGCCGCCCACGCGCAGAAGCGCCAGACCGTTATCGCGGTCAAGGACGAGGGCTACGGCATCAGCGAGGAAGACCTTGACCACGTGTTCGACCGCTTCTACCGCGGGAAGTTCCCGGCTGAGAAGAAGCGGGTGAGCGGGTACGGCCTGGGGCTGTCCATCGCCAGGAGGATCGCCGAGATCAACCACGGCACCATCGAGATACACAGCAAGCCCGGCCAGGGGACGACGGTCACCGTCAAGCTCCCCCTCGGCCGTCACACGGGCAGGGCGCCGGGGGCTTGAAACAAGCTGACCGCCCTGAAGCATCTCTAAGCGTTTTCTCAGGATTCGACTGTAAAAGTAGCAGGAAAGAACGGCGGCTGAGTTTTTCAAGAAAGGAACTGCCATGAGAAAGGCCGGACGCAGGTGGGGCCGGGCAGGCCTCGTATTGTGCATCGTCGCGGCGCTGGCTCTGATGACGGTCTACCTGGCATCATGCGGCGGGACCTCGACCAAGAAACAGGCATCGAGCAGCAGCACCAAGCTGCCGCCCGGCGTCACCAGGTCTGAAACGACTCAGCCGTCAACGGTGCCCACCAGCACCCCGACGGGCACCGGCAACCAGGCCCAGAGCACAGCGCCCTCGACAACGCAGACAGCGGCGACGCCCTCGGCCAGTGCCGGGCTGGTCGGTGCCAAGTTCACGGTTGTCGCCGCGACGAGGCCGAACACCAACCAGAGTGTCATCTCTTCCAGCGCGCGCGCGGTGCCGGGCGACTACCTGGAGGTCGAGTTCAGCATCTACAACGACGGGACCCAGGGCCTCGTCGACCTGTCCCAGTACTCCTTCCGCCTCCAGAGTACGGGCATCCAGGCCGACACCTACTCCGACTACTATGGGACTGTCGGGACGTATGGCGCCTACGTGGATACCAACGAGATCTCGGCCACCCTCATGGACTTTGCGAACCTCCAGCCCGTGGCATACAAGGTCAAGGTCGGCGAGACCGTCACGAAGGTGTTCTGTTTCTTCGACTTGAACCCCCTGACCGACGCTCCGAACACGGGCGTCACCAAAGACAATACACAAGTGATAATCCACAAGACGGGCGGCACGGACTCCGGCACGCAGGTAGGCATACCTCTTGCCGGCTATCCGGATTGATTGAGAGGCAGGTCAGGCAACATGAGGGCTTTCCATAGAGGATTCAGGAGCTTCAGGCGCAACTACACCCGCAACATCGTGGTGGTCGTGCTGCTGTTCGTGTGCCTCACGTTCTCCATGTCGATGCTCGCGGTGAAGCTCGCCGCGGACAACCAGGTCAGCACGATCAAGCAACAGGTGGGCAACTACGGCCAGATACAGATCAGCTCCGCCTACCAGATGAAACAGTTCCAGGCCGAGCGCAACAAGACGGCGGCCGAGCGCCAGGCCGAGGCGCGGAGCCTGACCACCGAACAAGCGTTCGCTAACAAGGTAGCCAACCTGGTGCCGGAGAAGCTGACCGACCAGTTCGCCAAGGACTCTTACATCAAGACGTACGACAAGGTCCTCGAGACGAACGTCACCATGAACAACCTCACCAACACCAACCTGACGCAGTTATTCGCCCTGCGCCAGGGTGAAGCTAACAGCGGCGGAGGCGGCGGCGGAGGTCGCGGCGTCTTCGGCATGAACCAGAACAGTTTTATATTCGGCGGGAACACGAACGGCGCTTCCGCCTCGGACTTCACGACGGGCGCCAAGAAGCTTGTAGCCGGCAGTCTCTTCACGTACGCGGATTATCAGAACGCAAACCCCGTCGTCGTGATCGAGAAGAACTTCGCCGACCAGAACTCGCTCAAGGTGGGCAGCACGGTGCAGGCGCAGATATCAGGTGCGACAGGGGTCGGCTCGACCATGGACCTGAAGGTCATCGGTATCTACGAGACGGTCCAGGCCCAGCAGCAGAGCCAGAGCAACTCGCCATTGGGCAACATCAACCCCGCGGGCAACGAGTTCTACGCTCCGGTGTCCGTCATCCAGAAGCTGAACGCGACGCCGGGCTACCTGTCATTGGGTTCGTATTACTTCGACTCCGTGGAGAATACGCCCACGCTCAAGGTCACCTTCAAGAAAGAGGCCGCGGGCACGGACAATAAATACGAGTTGGCTACCGACCTCACCGATTACCAGGCCATCGCGGATCCGCTGCTGAAGGCGAAGAATACCTCACTGATAGGACTGGCCGGAGCGCTCGGCGCGTGCGCCGTGATCATCCTGCTGGCCATGGTCATCATCATCAGCGGCCGGACCAGGGAGCTCGGCATCCTCAAGGCCATCGGCTCGACCGACCGGCAGGTGATCGGCCAGTTCGCCGTCGAGATCCTCTGCATCTGCCTGGTGGCGATAATCCTGGCCATGGGAGCGACTGCGATCATCGGCCAGAGCCTGGGCAACTGGATCCTGCCCAAGAGCCAGCCTGCCACAAACCAGCAGGCGCAGGACCAGAGCGGCCCCGGCGGCCTCGTGAACAGGCTGATTAACCAGCAACTCTACAACAAGGGTGGCAGGTTCACGGCCGCGGCCTCTACACAGAAACAGCAGGCCGCGAAGCTGAACGTGGTCTACCGGGGAGCGCTGTTCCTCTACGGGATACTGATCCTGGTGGGCTTGAGCCTGGTAGGGATGGCGATACCGCTCATCTGGATAATCCGACTGAGACCCGCGCGAGTCCTGAGCATGGAATGAGGTAGCGAAATGCCTGAAGAGATAATGAACGTCAAAGACGTCAGCAAGACCTTCGAGGTCAAGGCCGGTGACGTGACCGCGGTCGACCAGGTGAGCTTCACCGCCGCGAGGGGTCAGGTCACCACCATCGTGGGCCCGTCAGGCTCGGGAAAGACGACGCTGCTCTACGTGATCGGCTCGCTGGAGAAGCCGGAGTCGGGGGAGATCGACGTCGCCGGGCAAGATATCCTCGACGCGGGCACCGACCTGGTCAAGTACCGCCGCGAGAACGTGGGGTTCGTCTTCCAGTTCTTCAACCTGGTCCCGACGCTCACCGCCCTCGAGAACGTGATGCTGCCGATGGACCTCGCGGGGGTCCCGGTGGAGGAGCAGCGAAAGCGCGGCACGGCTCTGCTCGAGAAGATGGGGGTCGAAGGCAGGCTGCTGAAAGCGCGACCGAACAAGATGAGCGGCGGCGAGAACCAGAGGGTCGCAATCGCCCGCGCGCTCGCGAACGACCCGGACGTGATACTCGCAGACGAGCCCACCGGCAACCTCGATACAGCCACCGGCAAGGTGGTAGTGGAGATCCTCTCGAACCTGGCGCACGACGAGGGCAAGTGCGTCCTCATGGTGACCCATGACGAGAGCATCCTCGACGTTTCCGACAGGGCGTTCCACATGACGGACGGCAAGCTCAGCGAGATGCCGCATTAGCGGGGGATCGCAGAGATAAGGAAGCGAGAGATCTTGGACAGAAGGAAGACGATCTGGCCCATAGCGCTGTCGCTGGCATTGCTGGCGCTGACGGTCGTGGCGGTCGCGGGCTGCGGCGCCTCGAGCACCGCCAAGGGTTCCGGCGGCGCAGTCACCGAAGCCCAACTCGGCGCCCCGGTCTATCCGGGTGCCACAAGAGTGGACGCGTCGCAGACGATGGGCGGGCAAGGGTTCAGGCCGGGCTTCTCGAACGGCACGGCGCCGCGGTTCGAGGGCAGCGCGCCGCAGTTCCAGGGGAGCCGCCCGAACTGGAACACGCAGGGCTCCGCGCCGAGGGCACCGGGTGGCTCGGCCGTGGCGCTGTGGACGCCCGATGCATCCACCAAGGTAGCCGCGTGGTACAGGGGCAAGCTCAAGAGCAAGACCGGTTTCCAGGAGAGGACTTTCCCGGCGATGTCGGCGGGAGGCATGTCGGCTCCGGCGATCTTCTCCTTCAAGTCCGGTAGCGACACGAGGACCGTGATGGTGCGGGCCGCGGCGCAGGACAAGGGCGGCAGCTACATAACGGTCAGGACGGTCAACCAGGGAGTGCCTTCGGGGGCTCCATCCAACCAGGGCACATAGAGACCAGGAGAGAGAAATCATGGACGAGTACCAGCAGGGAGCAGGACAGCAGTACAACGGAGGTCAGCCACCGTACGGTAACTACGGAACGGGCGGCGGGCAGGTCCCACCGGCATACGCGCAACCAGCCGCGCCGCGGCCTCCACGCCGCGGGAGCGCGGGCGGCGGCCGGGGACGGACCGCGCTGATGACCATCGCAGCGGGAATAATCGGGGCGCTGATCGTCCTTCTGATCATGCCCGCTGTCTTCGGGGTCAATCCCTACGACCTCGTGCGTGGCAAGGTGAAGAATGTCAACAACGTCGTCGTCACCCCGGGCAAGCAGGCGTCGAACGTGGTCAGCCCGACGCAGGGCGCGCAGGACGTGTCGTCTATCGCAAAGCAGGTGACGCCGTCCATAGTCAACATCGACGTGACCAGCACCCCGCAGCAGCAGAACCCGTTCTTCCAGACCGCGCCCCAATCGGGGACCGGCTCGGGCGTCATCTACACGGCTGATGGTTACATAATCACCAACAACCACGTGGTGGAAGGCGCCACGGACATCACGGTAACGCTGGCGAGCGGTGCGGAGCTCAAGGCGAAGCTCGTAGGCACCGACCCCGAGAATGACATCGCGGTCGTCAAGATCGACAAGACCGGCCTGCCTGCCATCGCCGTCGGCAACTCCGACACCCTTGTCGTCGGCCAGCTTGTGGTGGCCGTTGGAAGCCCGCTCGGCTTCGAGCAGACCGTGACCGCGGGGATCATCAGTGCGCTCCACCGCAATGTCGCGGCGGACAATACCAGCGGACAGACGTCCGTGCTGACCGACCTGATCCAGACCGACGCGCCCATCAACCCGGGCAACTCCGGCGGAGCGCTCTGCGACTCGGGAGCGGACCTCATCGGCATCAACGCGCTTATCGCCAGCCAGTCGGGCGGGTCCGTGGGAATCGGTTTCGCTATCCCCGCCAATACCGCGAAGCGGGTTGCGGATAGCCTGATCGCCGGAAAGTCGGTGTCCCATCCGTACATCGGGGTGCAGGGCCAGACCGTCAGCAGCGACATTGCGACCCAGTACAACCTGCCCGTCAGTGAGGGTGCGTTCGTGACCGGCGTGGTCCAGGGAAGCCCCTCACAGAAGGCCGGCCTCAAGACCGGCGACATCATAGTCGCGGCGGACGGGCAGCCGGTGAAGTCGGTGGACGACCTCATCGCAGCGGTCCGCAAGAAGAACGTCGGCGACAAGATGTCCATCACCTACTACGACGGCAGCAACAAGAAGACCGTCGACGTGACCATCCAGGAAGAGCCCGCGAACCTGGGACAGTCCGCCGTGGACAACGGCGCCTGACATACATAGAAAAACGCAAAAAAGGGGTCAGACCCCTTCTTTGCGTTTTCTAAGCACCTGCACCAACTGCGCCACTGGGGTCAGACCCCGGTGGCGCATTCATCTGATATCATCTCGTCGTATCGACACCGGTCCTGATGTTCATTGCGGGTGACGACACGAGCGTTCCGCCGGCGCAGACCTGGGTGACGTACCGTGGCATCCAGAAGTACGCGCAGGCGCCGACGGACCTGTTCGTGTTCCCGGGGGAGCCTCACGTGATGCAGAAGCTGGCGCACCAGAAGCGGAAGATGGTCGAAGAGCAGAAGTGGTTCGACAAGTACCTGTTCAGATGATGAAGTCGTTCGATTTTACACTTTGATTACACTTTTCAGGCCTGCTGCTCGGAAAGCTTCGCGCCCAGCTCTCTGCCGAACTCCACAGCGCGGGCTACTTCGGTCTCCGGGAGCGTGCCCTTCTGGCGCCCGGGGGGCTTGTATCCCTTCATGCCCGCGATGAACGGCCGAGCGAGCGGGGTGAGGCCGCCTTTCTCGAGCAAATCGTACAGCTGCTCGGAAGCCTGCAGGTTGGGTTTCTCATCGAAAACGGTTCCGCCCGTGCTGAACGCCGCAAACGGCTTGCCCGCGAACCCGGACTTGATGACCTGTCTTGCGTAGCTCTTGATCTTCCTGGTCGCGCCGGGCCAGCGGGTCGCGCCGCCGATGACCACGAAATCGAGTGTGGGGTCCGGCTTGTCGGCGTACGCGACAGAGACGAGGCGTACCTCCTGGCCCGATTCATAGAGCCCATTCGCGATGGCCTCCGCGATCGTTCTGCAGCTGCCCCAGAAGCTGTGATAGACAACGACGCCTTTCATGGTGTGCCACCTTTCACCGTGTTCCACGAACGTCAACAGCCGACGACTATCGTACACCTTCCCGAGGTCCTTGAGCCGGCCCCCAGAACGCGATAGGATTCTGTGAAAACCTGGTGGAAAACCGGTGCCAGGCACTTTTTACCTCATTTTTTACACTTCGGGGTAGACGATGGGGCAGACGGTGCCTGACCCCTCTAGTGGAGGTGGATCATGGGCAAGGCAGTTCTTCGGACAAAGCTGTGCGAGATGCTGGACATCGAGTACCCGATCATGAGCGCGGGCATGGGACCCAATACTCTGACGGAGGAGGTCGGCGCTCCGGTCGACCTGGTCGTCGCGGTCTCTGAGGCGGGAGGCTGCGGGGTGCTCGGCGCCAGCGGCTATTCGCTCGCCGAGCTGCGCGACGCGATCCACGAGATCAGGGACAAGACGAGCAAGCCGTTCGGCGTGGACATCCTGCTCCCCAAGAACGTCGCTGACCTGGGAGCGACCGAGGGAGTCTCCGAGGTCCCCTTGAGCCAGATCCTCGCGACCATGCCCCAGCCATACCAGGACTACGTCGCGAAGTTGAAGAGCGGCCTGGACCTTCCCGACGTGGACGCGATGGTCAAGACCGACACAACCACGATGCGCCCGAAAGAAGCGGTCGAAATCTGCATCGATGAGAAGATCCCCTTGTTCTGCGCCGGGCTCGGCAACCCCGACTTCATGGTCGAGGAGGCACACGCCAACGGTATCAAGGTGCTCGCGATCACGGGCAACAGCAAGAACGCCAAGCGCATGGCCGCCGGTGGTATCGACATGCTGGTGGCGCAGGGGCACGAGGCGGGCGGCCACACGGGCAGGGTCGGCACCATGGCGCTCATCCCCGCATGTATCGACGCGGCTTTTCCCGTGCCGGTGATCGCCGCCGGCGGCATCGCCGACGGGCGCGGCGTCGCCGGGGCGCTTGCGATGGGCTGCATCGGTGTCTGGGTCGGCACGCGCTTCCTCGCGACCAACGAGGGCGGCGCCTCGGATATCATCAAGCAGAACATCGTCGATGCCACCGACGAGGGCACATGCGTGAGCACGATGTTCACGGGCAAGACGCTGCGCGCCATCCGCTCGAAGTTCCACGAGTCCTGGGAGGAGTCGGGGCTGACGGCGCTGCCGTTCCCGATGCAGATCATCGTCTCCTCGTCGCTGTTCGGCAGCTTCGTCGAGGCGAACGCCTCCGAATACATCGGTGGGTTCGCGGGACAGGCTTCGGGGATCATTCACGAGATCAAGCCCGCGGGCGAGGTCCTGCAGGACATGGTGGACGGGGCGGTCGAGATCCTCACGAAGAAGCTGCCAGGAAGCGTGACCGCGTCCGCGTAGACATAAAAACGCAAAAAGGGGTCAGACCCCTTTTTGCGTTTTGGACCAAGGCTTACGTCTCGCAGTCCTCGGCCGCGACCCTGCCGCGCACTTCGTCCGGGATCAGGACGTTGAGCGGCTTGCAGAGGATCTCGTTGACGCGCAGGTTCTCGAGGTGCTGGGATGATGCCGCCTGGACTACGAGGGCGGTGTCCGAGCCACGGCCGGTGCCCGCGAGGGCGATCACCCGCTCGCCCCGGCCGAGAAGCCCCGCGTCGCTTGCCATCAGCACGATCTCGAAGCACACCTTCACTCCCTGCGAGAAACAACGCAGGACGTTTGCCATCAGGGTCGACCGGCTGGTCCCATAGAGGCTTTCAGTGTGGAAGAGCATCGTGGCGAAATGGACGGCGTGCCCGGCCGCCTCCAGCTCGGCGACCAGTTCCCTGGGGAACGCGTTCTCTTTTCTAATGAAGTCGTGCTGGTGCGGGATGACCACTAGCCGCAGGCCGTCGTCCTTGAAGAACTCCAAAGCCTGTCGCGCCGTCGCCCCGGTGGTCGAAGCGATGACGAGCTTCTTGATCCCGAGCTCTTTCGCCCTCTCGCGCGCCAGGCCGAATGCTACTTCCGTGTTCTCCAGGCCGACGTTCTCGAAGTAGACCGTCTTGCTCTCCATTGGACCGCTCCTTTGAAAGTAGCGCGTTCCTCGCCGCAACGATTATGTACGATGAAGCGGACCAGCCTCCTGCAAGGTGCATACGAGCAATACCCTAAACGATTTGAGCGGGTGCCTCTTCTCGTTCAGCCCGGTAATGTGACAAACTGGTTGCACGGCAGCACGCCCTTTTTCGGACTACGGGCGTTGGGAAACGGAGGATTGCGATGAAAGCCTTGACGTTCGAGTACAACATCCCGAAGTATCTCCTCACCGGAGCGCTGGACAGGCGGATGCCGAAGATCCTCTTCTCGCCCATCGCGCCGGTGGCCCTGCGTGACGTTCCCGAGCCCGACCTGCCCGGCGACGACTGGGTCAAGATCAAGCCCATCCTCTCCGGCCTTTGCGGCAGCGACATGGGCATCATCACCTGCCACGAGAGCTTGACGCTGCAGCCTTTCGCGTCATACCCGTTCGTGCTCGGCCATGAGGTCTGCGGAGTGATAGCCGAAAAGGGCTCGGCAGTGGTGGGGTTCGAGGAAGGCGACCGCGTGACGGTCAATCCCATGCTCTCGTGCGCGCCGAGGGGGATCGACCCCCCGTGCACCTACTGCGCCGCGGGTCAGACACAGTTGTGCGAGAACTTCACCGAGGGGCGGCTCCAGCCCGGCACGATCGTCGGCGCGACCGCCGGGGTCCCGGGTTTTATCAGCGAGATGGGGGTGGCCCACGTCTCGCAGCTCTACAAGGTCCCCGACGGGGTGAGCGATGAGGCGGCCGCCATGACCGACCCGTTCTCGAACGGCCTGCACATGGGGCTGCAGAACCCGGTCGGCGGTGACGACACCCTGCTGGTATTCGGCTGCGGGGTGATGGGGCTTACGGCTATCGCCGCCCTGAAAGCGCTCTATCCCTCGATGCGCATACTCGCTGTAGAGATCGACCCTTATCACTCGCAGGTCGCGCGCGACTTTGGAGCCGACGAGGTGATACCTCCGCCGTTCGACAAGAAGTTCTACCGGCGAGTCGCGGACCTCACCGGCGCGAAGATGTTCACCCCGCTCTTGACCAAGCCGCTTTTGATCGGCGGGCCCGACAAGGTGTTCGACACCGTCGGGAGCACCGAGACTATAGAGGCATCCCTCAGGATCCTTGCCAACGGGGGCTGGTTCAACCTTCTGGGCATCGGCGAACCAAAGAAGATCGACTGGACTCCGGTGTGGCTCAAGGAGCTGACGATAAGGGGCATGTACGGCTACCAGCAGGAGCAGTACGGCGAGGGCAGGATGCACGACTACGAGCTGGCGCTGAAGCTGCACGCGGACGGCAAGGTGGACCTGAGCCCGCTGGTGACCCACGTGTTCGCGCTCGACGAGTGGAAGCAGGCGCTGGAAGTCGCAATGAACAAGGGCAAGTACAAGGCGGTCAAGGTGGCGTTCCGGCCGTAGGCGGCAGCTCGGCCGTCGGCATTGAGCCGGCGGGACGCCGGCGCTACGGGCGCTTGACCCGTTGGGGAGGAGAGACATGAATTCGCAGAGCATAGCCGGTCTGAAGCTCCCGAAGCTCGGCCAGGTCGGGATAGTGGTCAAAGATATCGACAAGACCATGAAGTATTACGAGCGCATTCTCGGCATCGGCCCCTGGGCGGTCTTCGCCGGGGAGCCGACCTGGTGCAGGGAGAAGTGCGGCGAGGTCAAGACGAGCGGCAGGATAGCGATGGCGCAGGCAGGCTCGGTGCAGATCGAGCTGATCCAGATGCTCGAGGGAGGCGCGGTCTATACGGACCTGCTCGGCGAGGGTGAGGGCCTGCACCACCTGGGCTTCTTCGTCCGTGACATCGACAAGCGCCTGAAGGCTGCGCAGGAAGCTGGCATCGAGGTGCTCACGCACGGCCTGCTCGAGCAGATGGGCTTACGCATCGAGTACGCGTACATGGATACGCTCGCGACGGGCGGAGTGATCATAGAGTTCATCCAGGCGAGCTTCCTCGGTCTGCCTTTTCCGATGAGGTTCTCGCCGCTGGTGCGCCTGGGCGCCTGGCTCGGCAGCAGGCTCGGCTAAACTTTCTGGGGTCTGACCCCAAAAAGTTTAGTCTTTACAGCACTGTTGTCAGCCAGTCGAACATCCTCTGGTCGTACAGGCTGCGCCCCTTGGGCTCGCAGTGCCAGTTCGCGCCTTCCTCCGCCTTGAACTTCACGATCGTCTTGGGCGACTTCAACGCGTCGTAGACTTCCTGTGCCTGTCCCGGCCAGAACTGCTCGTCCTCGGGGTCCGCGACAAACATCGGGCACTCGATCTGCCCTATGACGTCCCGTGCGTTGTACTTCTGCGACTCGGTGACCCAATCGTAGAAACTGTCGGTCATATAAGGCTTCATGCGCCACTCGACGTTCTGGCGCGCCTCGTGCCCCGCAACTTTCATGCCCATCTTCATGTCTCTGTCGAACTTCTCCTTATCGCCTGTCTCCAGTACCTTGATCATGCTCTTGGGGAAGTTGCCCATAACTGCGCTCGCGACGTCCATCACGCCGGGGTCCACGATCCCAGCCTTGATGCGGTGCTCGAACGCCAGCGCCCGCAGCACCCAGTAGCCGCCCTGGCTGACGCCGGACAGCGCGATTCGGTCCGCGTCGACGTCCTTGCGGGCGACCAGCATGTCTGTGATCGGGGTGATGACCTTCTCCCAGTCATACCGGAACCCGACATTGTGCAGCCAGAGCATGCCATTCTGCCCGGGGCCGTCGAAGGTGAAGGCCGCATACCCGCGCCGGAGCGCCCCCGCGATGCCCTCCGACCACATTCCCGCGAGCGGCCCGTCGCTCCCGTTGTTGAAGATTATCGTGGCGAACGGCCCGCCCGAGTCATCGGGCGCGAAGAAATAGCCCGGCATCGGGGTGTCCTCGTAGGGGACTTCGATCTTCTCCGCGGGCGGGGCGCACCTGGCGCAGAACTCGTCCCAGCAGGCGAGGTGCCGCTGCCAGGTCGGAACTCCGCGGGAGGGATCGTCCGTGCCATCGATCATTGTGATCGAAGACGAGAAATACATGGCGGCCCGCAGGTAGGCTTCGCGGGCGCTCACGTCGTTGCCGGCCTTCGCGCACTCCTCCGCGAAACCCTGCACTCGCTCCGCCGTCTCCAGCCAGACCTGGTACCATGACTCGAAGTCGCCGCTCTTTATGCGCTCTACCGCGGCGAGGATCTCTCCCACGTCAGCGCCACCGTAGTAACAAGTCCCCATGATCGCCTGGACCTCGAAGTCCATCTGCTCGTGTTTCATGAAGAACTGTTTCGGTTTTGCCCCAGCCATGATGACCTCCTGTAGGTTTGATGGCTACAGTATTTCACACCCGGTCGTTGGCGATGTCGAACGGCTTCTCGCCGGTCATGAACCGGTCGAGGTCCTCACCCTCATAGAGCTTGCACACGACCCTGCGGATCTTTCCGCTTATCTGCCCCAGCATCGCGCGGTTCACTTCCATGTCGTAGAACTCGCCGAGGTCGATCGGCTTTCCGATGCGCAGCGTCACCCGGTTGTAGAGGGTAACGGGGTGGCCTGTCTCGTTGAGTATGGGGTGGTCCCAGAAGCGACGAGTGATGAACGGCGGGATGTTAGGGAGGTTGATCTCCTCATGCACGACGATCGCAAGCGGGATGACCGGCACCCTGGCTCTCAGCGCGATCCTCGCGAACCCGGTGTGGAACGTGAAGATGCGGCTCGCCCTGTTCAACTGGATAACCGCCCTGTCGCCCTCAGGGAAGAGCCCCACGATCTCCCCGTCTTTTGCTATGTCGACAAGCGTGTCGATCGCCTGCCCGGCCTGCTTGCCTCCGTGGATGTCGACCGGCACGACGCCGAACAGCTTGGCGAAGGTGCGGAAGAAGGGGATGTTGAACGTGACCCGGTAGCCGCCCCAGGTGATGGGGCGCTCGGTGTTCCACATCACGATCATGGGGTCGAGGACGGGCTGCCGGTGGTTGCCTACGATTATCGCGCCGCCCTCTTCGGGGATGTTCTCCGCGCCCTCCGCGTGCACGCGCAGCAGTCTGGAGAACACGGGTCCCACGGTCCACTTGATGAGGTCGTAGATTATGAGCTCTGTCGCGTCCACTCTACCCCGCCCGCCTGAAGTTGACGTGCCCGGCGATGA
>Ga0066793_10000035_pt1 | contig 38350 bp, 37 predicted proteins | sample PersoiDNA2013189_FD_83876 | JGI IMG/M metagenome (GOLD analysis project Ga0066793, IMG submission 83876) | Permafrost soil microbial communities from the Arctic, to analyse light accelerated degradation of dissolved organic matter (DOM) -... | ecosystem: Environmental > Terrestrial > Soil >... | reverse complement strand
CCACTCGGGCGGGTTGTAGATCATCAGGTGGGTGTCCAGCGGGACGTCGGTGATGCGCTTGGCGGTCTCGATCATCAGCGGCCCGAAGGTGATGTTGGGCACGAAGTGGCCGTCCATGACGTCCAGGTGTATGTAGTCGGAGTACGGCTCGACCGCCTTGATCTGGTCCGCCAGGTTGGCGAAATCGGCGTTCAGTATCGAGGGAGACAGCTTGATCTTAGAGTTCATCCGGCAATCGCTCCCGGGTCGAGTAGAGGTTCCTCCGTCAAGAGTAATTACCCATCGGCGCCCGCTATTCCTTGAACGACCCCGGGCTGCTCAATAGCAGTAGAGGTTGCCGTACGGGCGGTGCGAGAAAGGCTGGAGCTTCTTGAACTGGTCGGGCTCGACCCCGGCGAGGTCGATCTCGACGTCGGCGGCGAACTCCGCCAGCAGGTCGGCCAGCATCTTGATGTCGTCGTCGCAGAGAGGGAACTCGCGCACCTCGCTGCCCAGCTGGTGATCGGTTATCTCGCCGCGAACGTAGATGGTGCCGCCGTGCATGCCGGTCCCCAGGTAGTTGCCCGCCACGGCCCCTTCGCCTTCGCCGAGCCCCAGCAGCACCAGCAGGCCGCCGGCCATGTACTCGCCGAAGAAGTCGCCCGCCCGGCCCCCCGCCACCACGATGGGCACCTGGTCCCGGTAGGACTTCATGTGGATGCCCACGCGGTAGCCGACGTTCCCCTTCACGAAGACCTTGCCGCCGCGCATCCCGTAGCCGATCACGTCGCCCGCGTGGCCGCGGATGACGATCTTGCCGCTGTTCATGGTGTTGCCCACACCGTCCTGGGCGTTGTCGTTCACTATCACCGTGGGCCCGTCCATGAACGCGCCCAGGTCGTTGCCCGGGACGCCGTTGATGACGATACGGACCTTGTCCACCAGGCCGTCGGCTATGTACCTCTGCCCGTTGATCCCGTCGAGCACGATCTCGTCGCAGCCGGCGCGGGCGAGCTCGCGGACCTCGGTGTTCATCTCGCGGTAGTACTGACCGGTGGCGTCGAGGGTGACGCTCCTGGCCTTCTTCTGTGCGCTCTTCGCCATCTCTTACCTTCCAGCCGGTTTGACGTCCAGGATATCCATGGTGCTCTCGTCCAGGCCCAGCGCGCGCAGGCGCTCCCTGTTCCCGCGCAGCGACTCCACCGCGTTGACGCCCAGGGCGCCCAGCACCTCTTTGACCTCCAGGCTCCAGGAGTTGACCAGGTTGATGAGCCTCTCGGCCCCCCAGTCGGGGTCGAGCCGGCCGGTCAGTTCCGGCCTCTGGGTCGCTATCCCCCAGGAGCAGTTGCCGGTGTAGCATTTCTGGCAGAGCCTGCATCCCATCGCTATGAGCGCGGCGGTGCCGATGCCGACCGCGTCCGCGCCGAGTGCGATGGCTTTGACAACGTCCGCGCTCGACCTGATCCCGCCGGCGGCGATGATCGAGACCCAGTTCCTTATCCCCTCGCTGCGGAGCTGCTTGTCCACGACCGCCAGGGCGATCTCCAGTGGTATCCCGACGTGGTCCCGGATCACCGCCGGTGCAGCGCCGGTGCCGCCCCTGAACCCGTCAAGGTAGATGATGTCGGCGCCCGCCCGAGCAATCCCGCTCGCGATCGCGGCGACGTTGTGCACCGTGGCTATCTTCACGGAGACCGGCTTGTAGCCGGTGGCCTCCTTGAGCGCGTAGATCAGCTGGCGCAGGTCCTCGATCGAGTAGATGTCGTGGTGCGGGGCCGGGCTGAGCGCGTCAGTGCCCTGCGGGATCATGCGCGTGCTCGAGACCTCGCGTCCGATCTTCTCGCCCGGTAGGTGCCCGCCGATGCCCGGCTTGGCGCCCTGCCCCACCTTGATCTCAACCGCTACGCCCGCGTTGAGGTACTCCGAGTGAACCCCGAAGCGTCCCGACGCGCACTGCACGATGATGTGGTCGCGGTACGGGTAGAGCTCCTTGTGCAAGCCGCCCTCGCCCGTGTTCATCACGGTGCCGAGCTCCTCGGCCGCGATCGCCAGCGCCCGGTGGGTGTTGAGGCTCACCGAGCCGTAGGACATCCCGCTGAACATGATCGGTATGTCGAGCTTTATGTTGTTGGCCACCTTGCTGTCGAGCTTGAACTTGCCGTCGTCGCGCTCGACCTTCAGGCTGTCGGGCTTGCGGCCCAGGTAGGTGCGCAGCTCCATCGGCTCTCGCAGCGGGTCGATGGACGGGTTGGTGACCTGGCAGGCGTCGATCAGCAGGTGGTCGAAGACGTTCAGCCAGGGCAGGTCGTTGCCCATCCCGGTCAGTATCATGCCGGGGGACTGCGCCTGCTTCCATATCGCCTTGCGCTTGTCGACGTCCCAGGAGGAATGCTCGCGGAAAGCCAGCGGGTTGCGGGTGATGGTTATAGCCTCTTCCGGGCAGAACACCACGCAGCGGTGGCAGGCCACACACTTGGACGAGTCGGCCGTGGTCATGTTCTGGAAGTCGAACACGCCGAAGCCGCAGTTCAGTATGCAGCGCTTGCACCTGCGGCAGCGCTCGTGGTCTACGTTTACCAGAAACTCGCTGGTGACCATGTTGCCCGGCATCAGACATCACCTTTCAATTGTCCTATCACCGGCTGCCCCGCGTTGGGAGCCCACACCCTGTCGGGCTTGGGGCATATCTGCCTTATCGCGGACTCCTCGCTCGACACGTACAGCAGGTCGTCTTTGGTGGCCGCGATCAGGGGCCTCAGCTTGATGCGGTCGTTCAGCCCCAGCATGCCGCGCGAGTAGCCGACGATGACCGCGAACGGCCCGTTCACCAGCGCGCTGGCGTAGACCATGCGCAGCGACTCGTAGAGCTCTTTTTCATCGACGTCCTCATCCGCGTCGATGTCCTTCCAGAACGGAGCGGCCAGCACCTTGCAGGCTATCTCCATCGGAAGGCCGTGCTTGCGTATCAAGAGGTCGAACAGGTAGGCCATGACCTCGGTGTCGGTCAGCAGAGTGCACTCGTAGCCGAACATCTCCAGGTAGCGCTTGTTGATGCCGTAGGAGGATATCTCGCCGTTGTGCACCACCGCCCAGTCCAGGATGTTGAACGGGTGCGCCCCGCCCCACCAGCCGGGTGTGTTGGTCGGAAACCTTCCATGCCCGATCCAGGTGTAGGCTTGGTACTCGCCCAGCCTGTAGAACGCGCCCACGTCCTCGGCGAACCCCACGGCCTTGAAGACTCCCATGTTCTTGCCGCTGGAGAAGACGAACGTGCCCGGCACGGTGGTGTTGATCTTCATCACCAGCCGGACCATGAAGTCGTCGTCGGCCAGCCCGGAGGCCTTGACCTTCTCGCCGCGAGGCAGGGCGAAGTATCGCCATAGCAACGGCGGGTTCACGATCGCCGCGGACGGCGCGGTGGGTATCTCCTCGGCGGAGGCGACCTCCAGCTCTTCGGCCAGCATGGCCTCGCAGGCGGCCTTCCCCGCTTCGTCCTCGAACATTATGTGCATCGCGTGGTGACCGGCGTTCTGCGGGTATATGCCGTAGCCGGCAAAGCCTCCGCCCAGCCCGTTGCCGCGGTCGTGTATCACGCGCATGGACTCGATGATGATCTCGCCGGACATGCGGTTGCCGTCCTCGCTTATCACACCGGACAGCCCGCACGCCGCGGGAACCTTGCTGGTGTCTACTTTCCAGGTACTGTACTGGTCACCAAACGCCAATTTACTCATCCTTCCCCTTGAAGGTGTCCTTCAAGAGCTCCGCCAGCTCAAGAGAGCCCGCCACTTGGACCGGGCCCAGCCCCAGCTTGTCCCTGGCGCGGGCGCGAGTCTGCCCCAGCACGCCGGTCTTCTGGAACATCTCCATCCCCTGCCGGGTCTCGGCCGGGCCGAGCCCCCGCTCCAGCGCCTGGTGCTTGGCCTCCTTGAAGACCTTCATCATGCCGAAGCTGTTGGGGCAGAGCTCGGTGCAGGTGCCGCACTCCAGGCACTTCCATATGTCGTCGCCGGCGATGACCGAATCGGCCTCGCCCGAGATTATCGCCCTGATAACGTCGTGCGGGACGAAGGTGTCATCCACCTGGGTGACCGGGCAGTCGTTCGCGCACGACTCGCAGCCCACGCACGTCACCATCGACTTGTAGTCGAACTCGACCGGCACCAACTGGCGCACCCGCCTGACCTCGCGCCAGGTGTCGAAGAAAGGCTGGACGTCCACCCGGTGCATGTCCAGGCCCATCTCCTCCGGCTCGATCCCGAGCGCCAGCGCCGCCAGCTCCGAGTAGTAGAAGACCGGCATGGGGGCCCAGTCCTGCTCCTTGGCGAGGACCAACTGCTGTGTCTCGAACTGCCCGAAGCACGCGGGGCAGACGACCACCACCGCGTCGGCCCCGAGCTCGTTCAGCTCGGTCAGCTTAAGCCTGGCGCTGGCCATCGACTCGTCGGGGTTCCCCGAGCGCCCCAGTGCCTCTCCGCAGCAGGCTAGCTTGGAGTGATATTCCAGGCTCTCGGCACCCAGCACCTCGACCAGCCTGTCGAGCTTCAGCGGCTTGGCGGCGTCGTCCAGCCTCACCGCCGGTCCCGGGCGCAGCAACTGGCACCCGTTGTGGGCCCCTATCCTCATCCCGTCCATCGGCGCGACGACCTTCCGCCCGATGACGTCCGGCCCGACAACGTCGTGGAGCACCTCGATCACGTGGTGCACTCCAGTCTTGAACTTGTAATCCAGCCCGATCTCGGCCAGCCGCGAGGCCACCTCCTCGCGCAGGGCGCTGGAGGAGTGGAACGCGGATATAGCCGAGCGGAAAGTCGCGTAGCAGCCGTTGCACGCCACCAGCAGGTCACCGCCGTTCTTCTCGGCGAGCGCCAGGTTGCGCGCGGCGGTTAGGTACCAGGCCTCCTCGGACATGGTCTCGACCAGGAACTTCTCGGGGCAGCAGGTGAAGCCCTCGATCTCCCTGTAGCGGACTCCCACTTTTTCCAGCAGGAGCCTCAGGGACTTCTCGAGGAACGGATACCTGCCCGGGATTGTGCAGCCCCAGAAGAAGATGTAGTCGTTCACGAAGAGGTCCTAACCTTGGTCGGTCATCGTTTCACGCATTCTAGCATCCACGATATAGGCGTTCAAATGACGCCTCTCAAAGGTCCATACGAACCGGCTCGCCGGTAAAGGACAAGCGCCCCGCCTGATGACGGGGCGCTGTTTCCTGTTCGATCGCCTGGCCGCTCGCAATCGGGAGGGCGGCTCGGGCCGTTACTCCTTATAGGACCGGCAGGTACTTGTTCAGCTCGTACTCTGTGACGATCGCCCTGTACTCGTCCCACTCGACCTTCTTGTCGGTGATAAGGGATTCGAAGACGTGGTCGCCCAGCGCCTCGCGCACCAGCTCGCTCTCCTCGGTCAGTTTTATGGCCTCCCAGAGGTCGGCGGGAAGGCTCTCGATGCCCATTTCCTTGCGCTCGGTTTCGGGCATCTCGTAGATGTTGCGTTCGATGGGCTCGGCGAGCTCGAGGCCGTCCTCGATGCCCTTGAGCCCGGCGGCCAGCATGACCGCGAAGGCCAGGTACGGGTTGCAGGCCGGGTCCGGCGAGCGGAACTCGATGCGGGTCGAGTTCTCCTTGCCCGGCTTGTAGGTCGGGACCCTGATCAGGTCTGAGCGGTTCCTGCGAGCCCAGGAGAGGTAGACGGGCGCCTCATATCCAGGGACCAGCCGCTTGTAGGAGTTCACGAACTGATTGGTGATCAGGCAGAACTCCGGCGCATACTTCAGCAGGCCGGCAATGTAGGCCTTGGCTTCCGCCGTCAGGAAGTACTCGTCCTTGGGATCGAAAAACGCGTTCTTGTCCCCTTTGAAGAGCGACATGTGCACGTGCATGCCACTGCCGTTCTCTCCAAAGAGCGGCTTGGGCATGAATGTCGCGTGCACACCCTGCTTCATCGCCACTTCCTTGACCACCAGCCTGTAGGTCATGGCGTTGTCGGCCATCTGCATCGCGTCGGTGTAGCGAAGGTCTATCTCGTGCTGGCTGGGGCCGACCTCGTGGTGCGAGTACTCGACGCCGATGCCCATCTCCTCCAGGGTCAGGACGGTCTCGCGGCGAAGGTCGCTCGCCAGGTCCAGCGGCGTGAGGTCGAAGTATCCGCCACGGTCGAGGGTGACCGGCGGGGGCTCGGAGGTCGCGAAGTAGTAGTACTCGAGCTCCGGGCCGACGTAGTAGGTGTAACCCAGGTCCTGAGCCTTCTTGACGTTTCGCCGCAGGACGTAACGCGGGTCACCCGCGTGGGGGCTGCGGTCAGGCTCGAGGATGTCGCAGAACATCCTGGCCACGGCGCTGTGGCCGCTGGGGCGCCAGGGAAGCAGGGTGAAGGTCGAGGGGTCGGGTTGGGCGATCATATCGCTCTCGTCGATCCGCGCGAACCCCTGGATGCTCGAGCCGTCGAATCCCATCCCGTTCTCGAGGGCCTCCTCCAGCTCCTCCCGCGTGATGGCAAAGGACTTGAGAAAGCCGAGGATGTCGGTGAACCAGAGCCGGATGAACTTCACGTCGTGCTCGCGCACCGCTTCTATCACGTAATCTTTGTCAGGGCCTGATGCCATTGCTCCTCCTTCATCGATGACTATTTGAGCCATTGTACGGGTGCGATGTTTCTAAAATGTTTCGCGGGCGTGAAAATGTTGTAAACAGGGCGATCACTGGGCTGTGAACCGGTAGCCGACCCCGTGCACGGTCTCGATGTAAGGCCGGTCCTGCTCGATCTTCGCGCGTAGTCGCCGCACGTGCACGTCCACGGTGCGCGTCCCCCCGAAGTAGTCGTAGCCCCAGATGTTGCGCAGGAGCTCCTCGCGGGTGTAGGCGCGTCCGGGCGTGGCGGCGATGGTCTTCAGCAGCTCGTATTCTTTGTAGGTGAGGTCGACCGGTCTGCCGTCGATGGTCACCTGGTGGGCGTCGAGGTTGATCGCAAGGTCGCCGTGCGTGATGAGGTTGCTCCCCTTTCCCCTCCTCTTCTCCATCAGCCTGATGCGCGCCATCAACTCGCTCCCCCCGCCCGGATAGATGAGGAAATCGTCGAAGAGCTTGAGGGTGTCAGTCTCCATGAGCTGCTCGACGTCCTTCACAATGGCCAGCAGTGGCAGCCTGGAGCTCCAGCCTCCGGCCTTTCGCATCGATTGCCTCGCCTGCCTGGCCTGGTGGATGTGCGGGCTCACCACCACCACCGCGGAGATGCTGTCGTCCAGGACACTTTCGAGCTGCTCCGAGCGCTCGAAATATCGCAGAGTTATACCCAGCTCCTCGAGCTCGCCCGCGAGAGCGCGGGAGTACTCGGAGCCGTCAGGGCCGTAAGCCAGGTTTTCCTCTGCCATCGTGGACTCTCCCGTCGTTGACAGCCTCAAGATACCACATGCCGGCGGCTGGAGGTCATGCAGAGCGGCGCAGCACCGCCATGAACATGCCGTCGCACACGCCCGGCTCGGGAAGCAGGCGCAGGTAGGGAGCGATGCGGCTGTCTCTAATCGTCACCGCCTCGGCGGTGAAACGCTGATGCGCGGCCAGGAAACTATTGACCACGCCCTCGTTCTCACGCTGCGAGATTGTGCAAGTAGAGTAGACGAGCAGTCCCGCCGGCGCCACCACCTCCGCCGCGGACGCCATCAGCCTGGACTGCAGCCCCGCAAGGTCCTCCACGTCGCGCGGGTGCTTGCGCCAGCGCGCGTCGGGCCGGCGCGCCAGCGTCCCCAGCCCGGTGCAGGGCGCGTCCAGCAGGACGCGGTCGAAGAGTCCCTCCTCGCTTTCCTTCAGCCCGGTCGCGTCGAGTGTAAGCGTTCTGAGGGCGGTGTTGCCCAGGCGCCCGGCTGACTCGCTCACGTACCGCAGGCGCTCTTCGCTCACGTCGACGGCGAGCACATCCCCCTCGTTCCGCATCAGCTCGGCCAGGTGGTTGGCCTTGCCGCCGGGAGCGGCGCAGGCGTCCAGCACTCGCATGCCGGGCGCCGGCGAGACCTGGTGTCCGACCAGTTGGGAGGCCTGGTCCTGGACCGCGAAGAGCCCCTGCTGGTGCTCGGGCAGGTCGGCCAGCGGACCGCTCCGTTTTACCAGGAGGCACTCGGGCGTCATGTCACCGGTCTCCACCTCGATCTCGCGGGCGATCAGCCGCTCCGCGAGTTCATCGCGGCTGGTGCGGTTGAGGTTCGTCCGCAGCGACAGGCGGGGCTCGACGTTGTCGGCGGCGCACACCGCTTCGGCCTGCTCGAAGCCGAGTTCGCGGATCCACATCTCGACGACCCAGCGGGGGTGCGAGTAGCGCATCTGGAGGTAGCCGGCCGGGTCGGCCTCCGCCTCAGGGTAGCCGATCGACCTGTCTGAGCGGCTGAAGGCCCTGAGCACGCCGTTGACATAGCCCACGGCGTACTGCCCCACGACGGCGGCCGTGGCGGAGGCGGTCGCGTCGAGCGCCGCGTAGTCGGGGGCCCCAGTGAACAGCAACTGGTAGACGCCGAGCCTCAGCGCCCAGAGCACGGCGTCGTCGAGCTCCTCGAGCGGCCGCCTGGAAAAGCTCCCCACCGCGCTGTCGAGCGCGAGCTTCATCCTGACGGTCCCCTGCACCAGCTCGGTCACCAGCGCGCGGTCGCGGCGCTCGAGGTCCGAGCCTGCCAGGCGCGACGAGAGGAGCAGGTTGAGGTAGGTTTCGGTGCGCTGGTACTCGTCGAGGATCCTGAGCGCGGTGGTGCGGGAGTCTTCCGGCGGCATCGACTCTGTCCTAGGCATCCGGCTGGCCCGCGAAGCACTCCGCGATGAGGAGCCTCTGACCCCTGGAGAACTCCGCCGCGGTCATCCTACCCTTGCCCTCAGGCTGCAGGGTTATCACCTGTATCCCGGTGGTCCCGGTGTTGACGATGAAGCCCTCCTTGCCCAGGTTCATTATCGTGCCGGGGTCGTCCTCGGGAGGGACGTCGGTGACGTGGGCGGTCCATATCTTGATACGCCTGCCCCTGAACCAGGTGAACGCGCCGGGCTCGGGGCTCATCGAGCGGACCAGCCGGTCAATGAATTCCGCGGGCTCGTGCCAGTCGATCTGGCCTTCGATCGGCCTGATGGGAGGCGCGTAGGTGGCCTTGTCCTCCTCCTGCGTGACCGGGGACACCACACCTTCCTCCAGCGCGTCCAGGGTCTCCACGAGGAGCTTCGCTCCGGCGTGGGCCAGCCTGTCGCGCAGCGTGCCGGCGGTGTCCTCCTCGGTGAGCGGGACTTCCCTGTGGAGCAGGATGTCCCCGGCGTCCAGCACCTCGTTCAACTGTATCGTGGTCACGCCCGTGACGCTGGTGCCGTTCATGATCGCCCGCTCTACGGGTGCCGCGCCGCGATAGCGCGGCAGCAGAGACGGGTGAAGGTTGACGAAGCCGAAGCGCGGCTCGGCGAGAAGCCACGGTGGGATCAGGCCGCCGTAGGCGACGACCACGCCCGCGTCCCACTCGAGCTTGTCGATGCTCGGCGCCAGGCACTCCCTGGTGAGGCTCTCCGGCTGCAGGACCACCAGGCCAGACTCCATGGCCCGCTCCACCGCCGGAGTCGATGCCGCCTTGAGTCCGCGGCCCGAGGGCCTGTCGGGGCGCCCCAGAAAAGCGATGATTTCATGCCTCGAGGCAAGGACCGCCTCGAGCGGCTCGATGGCGAACGAGTCACTTGCGAAGAACAGTGTCTTCAAGCCCGCTCCGCTCCCTCAGTCGTCGGGAAGAGCTTTCTTCATCTCGAGTTCCTGGTACTCCTCGAGAGCCCTCTTCCTCTCCTCGTCGTCACACCGGTCTATTATCAGCACCCCGTCCAGGTGGTCGCACTCGTGCTGCATCAACCTGGCGGGGAAGTCCTCCGCCTCTATGACCACGTTGTGCCCTGAGGGGGTGGTGCACTTTACCCTGACCCTCTCGAAACGGGGGACCGTGATATAGATTCCAGGAAGGCTCAGGCAGCCCTCCTCGTTCGGCTGCTCGCCCTGGGCCGCGACTATCTCCGGATTTATGAGGCACCTCGGCCCGTAACCGAGGTCGTAGACGAAGAGACGCTTGAGCACGCCCACCTGCGGCGCGGCGAGCCCGGCCCTGCCCGGCTTCTCACTGAGGGTGTCGGCCATGTCGCTGATTAGCTCCCTCGCCTCGGCGTCGAACTCCTCGACCGTCCTGCTCTTCTCGCGCAAGACGGGGTCACCAAGCTTCCTGATCCTCAAGGCCAAGCGGTCCTCCTCTACAGTCCTGCTTCTTTCCTGAGCACTGCCGCCTTATCCGTTCGCTCCCAGGTGAAGCCTTCCTCGTCGCGGCCGAAATGTCCGTACGCGGCGGTGGCTTTGTAGATGGGGTTGAGAAGCTTGAGGTCGCGGATGATGGCGGCCGGCCGCAAGTCGAAGATCTCGCGTATGAGGGCCTCTATCTTGTCGATGGAGATCTTCTCCGTGCCGTAGCCCTCGCACGATATCGACACCGGGTGCGCCTTGCCGATGACGTAGGCAAGCTGCACCTCGAACCTGTCCGCGAGGCCCGCGGCCACCACGTTCTTGGCGACCCAGCGCGCGGCGTACGACGCGGAGCGGTCGACCTTGGAGGGGTCCTTGCCGGAGAACGCGCCGCCCCCGTGCCTCGCCATCCCGCCGTAGGTGTCGACGATGATCTTCCTGCCGGTCAGGCCCGTGTCCCCCATCGGCCCGCCGGTCACGAAGGCGCCGGTGGGGTTGACCAGGAAGCGCGGCTTGGCCTCCAACCATTCCGGCGGGATCACCGGCTTGAGCACGTGCTCCTCGAGGTCGGGCTTCATCAGGCCCATGATGTCGACGTTCTCGTTGTGCTGCGCCGATATCACGATGGTCGAGATCCCTATGGGCGTGTAGCCGTCGTAGTCCACGGTCACCTGCGTCTTGCCGTCGGGTCGCAGGTAAGGCACTATGCCGGCTTTGCGTACGTCCGCCAGCCGCCTCGCCAGCTTGTGGGCCAGCATTATCGGGGCCGGCATGAGCTCCTCGGTCTCGTTGCAGGCGAACCCGAACATCATGCCCTGGTCGCCCGCTCCCTGCGCGTCGAGGTTCTCGTCGGAGGTCTTGCCCAGCCTGACCTCTATCGACTCCTTGACGCCGATCGCGATGTCCTTCGACTGCTCGTCTATCGATATCATCACGCCGCAGGTCTCGAAGTCGAAGCCGAGCTCGGGCCGGGTGTAGCCGATGTCGCGGACCGTCTGCTTGATGATCTTGCGCATGTCGACGTATGCGTCGGTGGTGATCTCCCCCGACACGACCGTGAGGCCGGTGGTGACCAGCGTCTCGCACGCGACGTGGGCGTCCTTGTCCTCTTTGATTATCTCGTCGAGTATCGAGTCGCTTATGAGGTCTGCCACCTTATCGGGGTGGCCCTCGGTGACCGACTCGGATGTGAACATCTTCATTTCCTGCGTCATTTCGTCCCTCCAGTAAAGCTTAAGTGATTGATCCGCCCGGACGGTTAAAACTCTCGATACAATAACATAACTAGTGTTCCGTCCCATAGGGAGCTTGACGCACAGAGAGCGTCTGGGCGCCGCGCCGGCAAGGCGCGCGACCGAATCGTACTCACTGAGTACTCCGAGGGAGCGGAACGAAGCAGGCGTGGATGCAGCGGCGCTCGAATGCTAAGGTATCTGTGGGGACGGAGCACTAATATGCCAAGGTATCTGTGGGGACGGAGCACTAATATGCCAGGGTATCTATGGGACGGAGCACTAATATGCCAGGGTATCTATGGGACGGAGCACTAGTGAGCTACTGCCCCGTGGTCCCGGTGGTATTTGTATCCTTGGAGATGAAGTCGCCGGTCATCCCGTCGACGAGCACATGCAGCTCGTCAGCGCCGACCTTGGGCTCCTTGAAGGCGACGTCCCATATCCACTTGTACTGCGCGGACGGGGTCTTCTCGCCGATCGCGTCGTAGTCAGCCTTGCAGCGCAGCTGCATGTTGGCCCTCGCGTCCGGGTGGCCGTCCATGAAATCCCCGCCACCGTTCTGGCGGGCGACCTGGTAGGCTTCTCCCGAGTCGACCCTGAAGTCAGGGGGCTTGTTCTTGCGGTAGATGTCCAGGCCCTTGTCCGAACCCTTGCTGTCCGAGGGCGCGTTCGGCCAGACGTTGCCGCGGTTGTAGATAACGAACATCTGGTTGCCCTGCTCCGGCGTGGGAGTGAAGTAGTAGACCTCCCAGATCTTGGACTTTCCGTCCTTGCTGACGCCATCCGGGTCGGCGCTGCGGGTCTGGATCATCCAGTTGTTCGTCTGCCACTTGTCGGCGGCGGGCTTGGTGTACTGGCCGGTCTCGTAGGCGGTGACGGACTGGGGCCTCCCCTGGGTCGTGTCAGTGGGATCGGCCCCCTTGGTCCCGCAACCCGAGAGGACGGCGGCGGCCGCAAGGGCGATCGCCAGCAGAGAAAGAGCAACGAACAGTCTGGTCTTGCGCATGGCCTCTCCAGTTTCTAACGTGAGCGCACCGCGGGCGTCCGTTGCCGCCCACAGACAATATAACGGCCGTGGCCCGGCTATGGAGCCGGTGAGTTTCCTTCTATATTATTCGACGAAACCACTCTACGACCGGTTCGGGCAGGTGCACATGGTTTTCGTCAACGCCGTTCATCTGCCCAGTGCCAGTCTCTTGATCAGAAAAGCGGGCAGGCCGGCCTCCTCCATCCTCCCCTGTGTCCGCTCCACCTGGTAGGCGACCCGGTAGTATGTTATCAGCTTCGCGCGCGGCTCGAACATGACGTAGGAGGCGCGAGGATCTCCGTCCCGCGGTTGGCCCACGCTTCCCACGTTGGCCAGGTACCTCCTGTCTCCGGCGAGCTCGATGGTCTCGCCATCGGCGGGCACGACCTGCGCCACGCCCTCCGGGTCATCCTGGCCAGGGGTGGCGAAGACGATGGGGACGTGGGAGTGGCCGCAGAAGCAGATGTCTCCGGTGAAGGCTTCGAAGTTGTGCTCGGCCTGGGTGGCCGAGGTTATGTATTCCCAGAGCGGGTCGGACGGGCTGCCGTGTACCAGGAAGGCTCCGCAGTCGTCCTCGGCGCACGTCTCTTCAAGGGCGTCCAGAATTCGCGCGCTGCTCTCGCTGAGCACGGTGCCAGTCCACGCGGCGGCCAGGCGCGCGTCGAGGTTGAAGCGCCCCAGGCTCAACTTGCCGATGCTGCCTGCGTCGTGGTTTCCGGCCACGCTGATGGCTCCGAGTTCGGCGAGCAGCTCCACGCACTCGTTGGGGTCCGGGCCGTAGCCGACCAGGTCACCCATGCACCACCACGCGTCCACCTCGCCCGCGTCCTGCACCACGGCCCGGAGCGCCGCGAGGTTCGAGTGGATGTCGGCAATGAGGCAGATCTTAGAGGGAGGGGTCACTGTCACCACCAGGGGTCGCGACCTCGACCTGCGGGGCAAGCTCTGTTATCCGCGCCGTCCACTCCGCGACATCCGGTACCCAGAAAGCGGCGGCATCCCCGGCGCCGCCCTCAGTGGTGAAATACACCGCCAGCAGCTTCTGTCCCACCGACTTGCCGTTCCACCACTTCGGCCGCTCCAGGCGCTCGATGCGCTCCAGGGGCACCCTGACCTCCCTTGCCGGCTTCAGCATGAAGAACGCGAGCTCTCCCTGAGTGAGAGCAAGCACGCCGTTCCCTCTCAGCTGTTCCATGCCCTTTGAAGCCAGCCCGAAGAAGTTGGCCTTGTACGTCGAGTAGACGATCTGCCGGGGCGCCAGAGCGGCGGCGGCCTGGTTCAGCTTCTTTGCCAGCGAGCGCCTGAGGAGAAGGAGGAGGCATGCGAACAGCACGATCATCAAGGCTACGAAGCCCGCGATCAGGAGGATGATCAGCAAGGCCATTGGAGCTCACCTACCGCCGTGGCTCGGCCGGCTGCCGGTGCATCAGGTGGCAATGTGTCCGTGCACGGCGATGATGTTGCTCCAGGGGATGAAGTAGTGGTGCGTCCCGAGCTCTCCGGTGGCCGCGAGCGTTATTCCTTCGTCCTTGACGGCGACCACGGCGTAGAATTTGACGTTGGGAATCTCGTGCCTGATGAAGATCTCCAGGGACTGGCACGCCGAGTCCCAGGCGAACATCTTCTTGGTGAGCTCGAGTGGCAGGTGCTGGATGTCCTCACCCGCTGCCTGGACGTAACACGGCTCCTGCAAGTTGATTATCTGCATAGCTTCTGCTCCTTTTTGGCTTGCCGGCACAAGGATAGAACAACGAGCCCTCACCTATCAAACCTGCGTTCCGGCTCATGACTGGCGAGCCGTTCTATGTTGTAGAATACCATCAACCCCCGGCGCCAAGCGGCCGGGACGCCCCATCACCGAGGAGCCGCGTTTGAAGAAATGCGATCTGTGCGAAACAGATAATCCTGTCGAGGCCCGGTTCTGCATGAAGTGCGGGCGCGACCTGGACAAGGTCGCCCGATCGGATGCCCGCGACCAGAAGGCGGCCGAGCCCGACACCTTCACACCTCTGGAGGACGACGAGTTCTCGCGTCTCGCGCCGACAAAAAGACTGACCCGCGAGCCCGTCGGTGACGTCGCGTCCTACAAGGAAGCCGCGGCCGCGTCGGCGGCGGCATGGGAGGCCGAGCAGGAGCAGGACGCCATCAAGGAGCGAGCGGCCGACGACAGGCTCGTCGCCGCGCAACCGGTTCAGCCTGCGCAGCCCGCGCAGGCTCAAGAGCCGGCCGCCCCCGCTGGAGGCCGGACGCAGGAGGTACAGCAGCGCGACCTCCACGCCGACTTCTCCGATCACAAGAGGTTCTGCGTCAGGTGCGGCATGGCGAACCCCCGGGACCAGCGTTTCTGTAAGAACTGCGGCTCGGCGCTGACGGAGACGGCCGGCGGAATGGCGGACGAGACATACGAGGCGGCTTCGCCCGTCCCGCTGGACACGATCGTCACCGAGAAGACGACGCTTGCCGACGTGGCCCCGTCCAGCGCCTACCAAGGCCCGGACGTGCAGCAGGCCGGTCGCTACAAGCGCTCCCGGAGGGCGCGCAGCTCGCCGAACCGGCCCGACTTCGGCGTGCGGGAGCTGCTCTTCCTGATAGCCGCGCTCCTCATTGCGACCCTCCTCGTCTGGATGTTCTTCTTCGGCGGATTCACCGCGCTGTTCGACAGCAAGACCAGGAACATCCACAAGGCCGGCTCCGTGATGCAGAAGCTGCCGGGTTTCCAGTTCGGCATCGCGGCCACCTTCGAGGCGCCGCAGGGCGATTACCCCGGCACGGGCCACGTGCTCTTCGAGGCTCCGGGCAGCGCCGCCTGGGAGGTCCACAGCGCCGACTCAGCGGGCGCCAGGACCCAGGGCACGCTGCAGATCGGGGCGCAGACCTACTCGTCCACAGGGACCTGGGTGGCGGCCGACCCAAGACCTCTACCGGCGACGTCACGCTGATGTGGAAAAGCTTCTCCACCGTCGAGGCGCTGCCCGACGCGCCGGCCGGGTCGAGCCCCGATTGCCTGCACTACAAGTACAGGATGGACCCAGGGCTCATGCTGACCGTGCTTGGGCTGGCGGGACAGACGGACGTGAGCGAAGCGGTAATGGAGGTCTGGATCGACAAGACGACCTTCCAGGTCATGCGCGAGACGGCCCAGGTCTACGGCGCGCTGATCAACGGGGCCCGCACCCACGTCACCTTCGTGATGGACCTCACGGAGACCGGCAAGACCTACGGTATCAAGGCGCCCGGCCAGCCTTGAGCCTCCCGCCTGGCTCGAAGTCTAGTTGATCCGCTCGGCAAAATCCTCGCCCTGGTACACGACAACGCCCCTCTTGCCCAGCTCCGCGAGGAACGAGTCCGCGTCCACGCAAGATTCCGGCGACTGGACTCCGGGCGCGTCAATCTCACCGCGGCCGATCATCAGGGCTCCGATCGCCAGGGGGTAGCCGGTCAGCGCGCTCATGTGGCCGGCGGCGCCATAGGTGAACTTCTTCGCCGAGCCGCCTTTCTTCCCACTTATGTCGAGGCGAATCGCCGAGCAGGGGCTGGAGGGCTTTCCAAGCTGGAACAGCACTGGACCGAGGAGCTTGACCGTCTTCCCCAGTAGTTCTTTCTGCCAGGCCGAGGTGGTCAGGTGAAGCTTAACGAGGTACTTGACGACCTGGTTCAGCTCCCCCTCAGACAGCCCGCCTTTCACCGTCACGTCGGCGGCCTTCAGATAGCGCGGTATGGTCACGGGCTCGGGGTGACCCACGTGGTAGACGTTTATCTCTCCTACCGGGTCGGGGAACCTCACTCGCTCGGCGCCGCTGGCGGCCTGCACCATCTCCGTCGAGCCGCGCCGGTACGAAGGGACGAGTCCGGTGAAGGTATGGAGCAGGTGGAGGATGACCGCGTAGCCCTGCGAGTCCGACGCGCTGGCCGCCCAGGTGACCGCGATAGTCTCGACCTCGTCCAGCATGTCGGCGCCCTTGCGGGCGAGCACGTTGGAGAGCCCCGGCGTGAAGCCCAGGCCGGTGAGGATGGTGACGCCTTTGGCGCGCGCTTCCGGATCGAGGCTGAAGACCGACTCCGCGGCGTCGTAGTCGTCGCAGATGCTGACGTAATCCACGCCGGCCGCGAGCGCGCCGGAAGCGACTTCCAGCTCGTACTTGTAGAAAGGGCCGACGCCGCCGATCGCCACGTCGTACCCGTCGATAGCCCTGACCAGCTCGCTGCGCACGTTCGCGTCGAGGCGCATGGACCTGCACCTGGTCCCGAGTTCTCTGGCCAGCCGGCTTGCTTTGTCGGCGTCCAGGTCGGCGATCATGATCTCTGTCACCTCGTCGCAGCAGGCGAGGTCCCGCACCGCGAAGCCACACATGTCGCCCGCTCCGCCAAGCGCGATGACTCTCATGCTCCTCCTCTACCGCGTTCCGATGGGGGCAGTCCGACAGACCGGCGAGTGCGGCGCCGGGACCTCAGTCGACCTGGGTCATGCCCCTGGGAGCCTTGACCTTCCTGTCGTACCCGCCGTGCTTGTTCTTCTCCAGGCGGGCCTCGATGAAGCCTCCGGGAACGGGTATCCGCCCCTCCACCCAGTCCAGGTCGCACGGGTGCGGGTCGAAGGCGAACGACTGGTAGCCCGCCTCCCGCGGCCGGACGCCCAGCACGTACTTGGACAGCAGCGCCGTCACTCCGGACGACCACGCGTGGCACAGCGACGTGAAGTGCGCGTCGGCCCGCCCGTCCTTTCCCGCCCACTCCCAGAAAGTGGTGCCCGGCTCTCTTTGAACCATGTTGCCCCAGCAACGCCTGATGAGCTCGAGCGCGCCTTCATCGTCGCCGGCGGCGAAGCGCGCCAGGGCCTCGTAGTTGTTCATGAACGGGATGACCCTCTTGTTGTGAGGCGGCGTCCCCGGGGTGAGGCGGTAGTAAGGTATGTCGACGTTGGTGGAGCCCCACCCGACCCACATCTTCTCGCGCAGGTAATCGAGAGCCCGCATCGCCTCGGCAGGGTCCTCGATGAGCCCGGCGATTATCGCGAGCACGTTCGCGTCCTGCGGTACGCGGCCGGGATCCGCGGTGGTGTCCACCAGGACTCCCCGCGCCTCGTCCATCAGCTCACGCTCGATGGCCTCCCCCAGCCTGAACGCCCGCGACACGTAACCTATCGAAAGGTCCTCCTCGCCGACGGCGTGCGCCATCACGGCGGCGCCGTTCAGCGCCCAGTAGTACATCACGTTGGTGTAGGCGGGCTTGCCGAAGCGCAGCACCGTGAAGCACCACTCCGCCATGTTCATCGGGGTCTGCCTGAACAGGCCGCCACGACACTGCCCGTGCAGGTATGCCAGCGCCCTCTTCATGACTGTGAAGAGCTCGCGCACCATCTCGGCGTCGCCGGTGTGGAGGTAATACTGCGACAGGGTCACCACCCACCAGGCCACGTAGTCGGCCAGGAAACCGCCGGCCACCCGCGCGGGGATCGGGCCGGGGCTGCAGCCGGGGATGTAACCGCTCTTGTCCTGGAAATCGGAGAGCGAGAGCAGCGAGTCGCGGATAATGTCGGTCTCGTAGAAGCTGGTGTAGAGCGCCGCGCCGCCCGGGGCGAGGTCGGCGCTCCACACCAGCCTGTCCCGCTTGGCCCCGTCGATGAGCACCCAGGGGCCATTGCCTATCCTGTGGTCGCTGTCGGCCCCTCCCAGCGCCGGGTCTATCACGCACATCTCGAGGGTGTGCAGCCCGGTGTACCAGATGCGGTTGAGCATCTCGTCGCTCGACAGGAAGTAACCGCAGGTGGAGGCGTCGGCTATGTGCGGCGTGTAGGAGACCGAGATCTCCTTGAGCGTGGCCCTGCACGGCCGCTCCGGATAGATCCACAGGTACCTGAAGCCTCCGCAGTGCGGCAGGTCTACTCTCTTGCCCTCGGCGACCTTGAAATGGCGGTAGTAGACCACGTAGTCCGCCAGCGAGACCGGCTCGGCCAGAAGCGGATTGAAGATGTGCGTGATGGATTCGGCAGCCTGCACCCCCACCCGCCTGCACCGTCCCGTGCCGAACGTCACGCGCGGGTGGCCCCCCACCTCGCGGCCGAAGTCCGCCATTATCGCTGTCCTCGTGGTCGGCGACATCCTCAGCTCCAGCCCCGCTCGCTCGGAGTAGGGCACGGTGTCGATCACCTTGCCGCTCATGTTGGTGACGGAGAGGGTCTCCGGCTCGATCCTGCGCGAGTCGGGCTCGAGCCAGTATTCTTTTATGGCGGACGTTTCTTTCAGGAGCTCGGCCATTGATCCCCTCTCGGGATTGCTTTCCCCCGGCCCCGAGGCCGGCTCCGGGGGCAAACCAGGAGATAGGATAACGCAACGTAATCCATGTAACAAACCGCCCTAGAGGAAGGCAAGGAACTGAACGCGCCTGGTGTCCGGGCCTACCTCGGACAGGCCGCGGGCGTCGAAGGCCTTCAGCCGCCGGAAGCCCGCGTCCATTACGGCCGCGGTGATGAACTCGAGGTCGTAGCACCTCTCCCTGTGGGTCTCGCATTTCATATCGAACAGGCCGTCCTGCCGCCGCAGGAAGTTGGTCATCTCGACCGTGTTGACGCGGCTGGCCGGGTCCCAGGTCGACTCCCATATCGAGACGCCGGCCTCCACGTGGTGAACGAGGAGCGCGTCCCCCAGCCCGTCAGCGAGCTCGCGCGCCGTGTTCATGTCGAATATCGCCTGCCCGCCCGTCGCCAGTGCGCCGGCGAACCGCCTCAACGCCTCCTGGAGGTCGCTCACGTCCGTGAGATAGTTGAGCGAGTCGAAGTTGCAGGTGATGAGGTCGACCCGCTCCGGAAGGTCAAGGGTGGTGAAAGACTGCCGCAGGAACACGGTGTGGGACTCAGGAGCCCGCGAACGGGCGATCTGGAGCATGCTCTCGGACTGGTCGACCGCGTAGACCCGGGAACACCTACCGGCCAGGTAGTCGGCCGCGAGCCCGGTGCCGCAGGCCATGTCGCATGCCGTATCCGGGACGATGGAGTACCTGTTGGTCAGGCGCTCGAAGTTCTCGCGCCAGCACTCGAACGCGGTGCGGCCGACCAGCTCGTCGTACATGAGGGCAAGCTCCCTGTACGGCTCCAACGCGTGCTCGATCATCGACAAGTAACGCCGCCTCCCTGTGTGTCTCTTGCGACCGATTATCCCGCTCGGGGACGCCGGTCTCAACGGGCAGCGTGACAAGCAAGTGGATTCCCCTTTATCATTAAGGCTCGGACAAGCCTCCCGCCGCCGCCGCGGGGCGGGCGGGAAAAGGCAAAAGGAGGGCGTGATGAAGGAGCGGAAGGTCAAGAAGCTCGAGAAGAAAGCCACCAAGCTCGGGAAGAAAGCCAAGAAGGTCAACAAGAAGTCTGCCCGGGCGAGCAAGAAGGCCGATAAGGCCAGGTCGAAAACGACACCGACCCCCGCGGAGTAGGTGCCCCTTCTTGCGGCCCGCGGGCGGCAGGCGGGGCGCACAGTATAGACAAGGCACACCTCGATGTGGAGGCATGATGAGACAATGCCGGGACTGCGATTTTCCCCGTAAGTTCGCGCGTTATTTCGACTGGCGCAGCGATGGCACAATCATCAGCACCGACAGCACCAGGACGCGTTCCCAGATAACCTTTCTCGAGGCGGGGGTCCTGGAGAGCCTGCTCGCCGACATGTCCGAGACCATCGGCTTCGACATCGACCGCCTGGTCATCCAGGCCCAGAAGAACATCGGCAAGGCGATCTACGCGAGCCTCCCCATCCGCCACATGAAGCGCGTCCCCGCCACGCGGCTGACGCGGCCGCAGTGGCTGGCGGGGCTGCTGGTCCGGCTCATAGCCGGCGACATCGCCGGCCTGGGCGACGGCAGGGTCAGCCTGGAGAGCTACCTGGCCGGAGAGACGCTGGTGATCCGTTTTCGAAATCCGGTCGTGGTGCCGCTGCTGGTGGGAAGCCTTGCCGGCATCTACGAGTCGATCGAAGACATGCCCGGCTCGTCGGTCGCCTACCGCATCGAGGACGGCGACCTGGTGGTCTCCCTGACCCACGGGGAGGCGGCGGCAGTCGAAGAAGAGCGCTTCTATCTGGAGGAGATACGCCAAGGCGAGGGGCCGCTGCGCTGGCAGCGCTGCCTCGCCTGCGGCGTGCCCGTGGAGGCGGCCCGCACCTGGCAATGGGACATCGACGATGGGATCATCCACAACAGGCGCACGGGCGCCCGCGACGTGGTTGTGGCGGTCCAGTCGGTGAACGCCATCCTCCGCGAGCTCGAGTCGGAACTCGGGGAGGACGTGCCCAGACTCGTCTACGACCATCAGAAAGCGGTGTCAAAGAAAAAGCGCACCGGCGAGGTTTCCGACGAGGCCGCGGCCTTCCTGGAGGACCGGCTGATGGACATGGCGCTGAGGGGGATGGGATATCCGTCCAAGTTCGAGTTTACGGGCTCGGATGTCTCCGTCGAGATCGGCAACGCCTACAATCAGGTGCTGTATGCCGCCAAGGTCGCGGCCGACCTGGAGGGCGTCACCGGCAAATCATCTCAGATCGAGTGGCGCAAGCGGGAGCCTTACGCCGCAAGCTACGTCATCACGACCTGAGAGAAGCAAAATGCACCACCGGCGCCTGACCCCAGTGGTGCGTTCTTTGTGTGTTACTCCGACCGGAGCTGCGGCGGGCCTCACCTGAACCGACTTCGTTCAGGCGGACTGCACGCGCCGGCGATCCCAATCGTGGTCCCGAAGGTCGAAAAGACCTTCTTCAGCAGCCCGTCGCGACACGTGAGGCATCTTTTCCCGCTCGAATCCTCCCCCACCCGCTGCAGCCTCTGGGTCTTCTCCCCGCAATTAGAGCATTCATACTCGTAAACAGGCACCGCAGGCATCCTCCTCGCCGAGTCTGAAGATCAAGTCGGAATGAAGTCGGTTTCCCTGACCTGCTCGAGGACTATGGCGCCGGTCGGGCATACCACCTGGCACAGCCCACAACCCATGCAGGAAGAGGCATCTATCAAAGCGCCCGAGGAGGAATCCTCCATCGAGAGAGCCCCGAAGTAACAGCGCTCGAGGCATTCTCCACACGAGTCACAGAGGCTCTCGTCTACGCGGGCGGCGTATCGGGATGGGTCGCACATCTTGAGCTGCTTGTTGATCAGCATCGGGAAAGTCATGCAGCAGTCGTTGCAGCAGTTGCAGATGAAGTGCGTCTCGCTGGCGCGGTTCATGGTGACGTGGATGAGGCCGGCCTCCTCGGCCTTCTTCAGCAGGGCCAGCGCCTCGTCCTTGTCGACCGGGCGCCCGGTCCCTCTCTCTATCGAGTACGAACCGGCCTTGCCCAGTTGCATGCAGATCTCGACGGGCCTGTCGCATTTCTGCGCGGTGAGACGGCAGGTGCAGTTGGTGACGGCTATCACGTCGGCCTCGTCGATCATCTCGCGGACGTCCTCGAAGGCCAGTATCTGCTGCTTGGAGTCCATCGACTCGCTGACCGGGATGACGCGGGTGACCGGCCGCGGCAGCATCTTCTCCACCATCTCGGAGAAGGCCGGCCACTCCTCCTCCATGAACTGCTGCCAGAGGTCCAGGAAGGCCCTGGGCGCTTCCGGCCAGAGGATCGAGGCGTCGTGGAACTGCAACAGGTCCCGGCACATCCGGAAGACGGTGCCGTCGGGTTTTTGTTTCTTGAAGGCCAGCCCCTTGCGGAAAAGGGTGTCCAGCATCTCCGCGGCGGCGGCCTCGTCGATGCCCAGCCCCGCCGACACCTCTGCGGCGGTGCCTGGACACGCCAGCAGCACATCGGCCTCCTCCGGCGATGCTATGGCCGCGAAGATCTCCGGGATCCGCTTCGAATCCCCCATGAAGATCTTCTCAGCAAGCTTGTTGTACCTCTCGTCGCTCATCGCTGGACCTCCCCCGTGTTCATCTCCATCAATTACGAATACTAGCAGCGCGGCCGTTCCTTGCCTCTGACATTAATCAACCTCGCCCACTCAGCCCTCGGCAACCGCTCAGGCGAAGACCCGCCGGGCCGTATCGATGTAGGTGTCGAAGTCCCGCTTTCCGAAACAGCAGCAGGTGACCTTGTCGATGGCGCCGTCTTGTTCCAGGAACGCCTTGATCTCGGCCAGCGCGATGTCCGTGGCCCGCTCGAGCGGGAACGAGTAGACGCCTGTGCTTATCGCGGGAAAAGCAACCGTCTTGCAGCCGCTTTCGACAGCGACGCGCAGGCTGTTGCGATAGCAGTCGGCGAGCAGCCCGTCCTCGTTGTTCTTGCCGCCGTGCCAGACGGGCCCGACCGTGTGGATCACGTGTTTCGCGGGCAGGTTGTAGGCGGCTGTTATCTTTGCCTCACCCGTCTGCGCGCCCCCCAGCGTCCTGGTCTCCTGGAGCAGCTTCGGCCCCGCGGCGCGATGGATGGCGCCGTCCACGCCACCGCCCCCCAGGAGGCTCTTGTTGGCGGCGTTCACAATGGCGTCGACCTCGAGCCTGGTGATGTCACCCTCGATGACCTCCACGCGTCCGCCCATGAACTCCATCGCGACCCCCTTGTTCGCGTGCCGGCGCCCAAAGTATATCAAACGCGAAGGGTTGGTCCGGCCACCGTTGAACTGTGCTGACACGCCAACCGGGGAGGTGGAAAAGTGGAGAATCCCGAGATGGAGTTCCTTCAGTGGCTGCTCGGCAAGTTCATCCAGATGAACGACATCGACGTCGAGACGGCTGCCCTCAAGGACGTGCTCGACAAGCTGTCACTCGAGCTTACCCCTATCGGCGGAGGCTAGGGATCAGGGCGAGGGCGAAGAAGGAGCGATCGGAGCCGTTTAGAACGGCGCCGTTGAAGATAACAATTACGCCTGGCGGCGCGCTCAACTCTCTATCTTCTCGACCTTGATCATGGGGAAGGCCTTGGCGAAGGTCTCGGGCTCGGTCAGGCCCGGCCCATCGTTCATGACGGCTGACACGGAGAAGGCCAGGCCTATCTGGAAGACCCGCTCTATCGGCAGAGACTCCACCAGGCCCATCACCATGCCGGCGACCATCGAATCGCCGGCGCCGACCGCGTCGTCCGAAACCTGCGGCACGGTGCCGCGCAGCGTTGCCTCCCGGGACACCAGTAGCGCGCCCTTTCTCCCCAGGGATATCACCACCAGCATGATGCCCTTGTCGTTGAGCGTCCTGGCGAACTCGAGCATGTCCTTCTCGCCGTCAAACTTCCGCCCCGCGAGTTGGGCGAACTCCACGTCGTTGGGCTTGATCATGTAGGGGGCGGCCTCTATCGCCCTGGCAAGCGGCGCGCCCTCGCAGTCGACGATCACCTTCGACCCGCGCGATTTGCCCTCTCTGGCGATGGAGTAGTAGATATCCTCGCTTATCCCCGGTGGGAGCGAGCCTGACAGCACCAGTATCTCGGGCGTCTGGGCTATCTGGAACACCATGTTGCTGATGCGCTCGGTCTCGGTCTTCTCGACCGGGGGGCCGGCCGCCCTGATCACCAGTTCGCTGCCGTCGGAGCGCCCCAGCACGACGACGTTGGTGCGCGTCTCGTTCTTGATGCGCACTATCTGCAGTATCAGGCCCTCCTGCTGCAGCAGGTCGAGGACCTCGTCGCCGACGTGCCCGCCCACCATGCTCATGGCCACCGTGTCGGTGCCCATCGCGCGCAGAGCCCTGGAGACGTTGATGCCCTTTCCGCCCGGGGTCTTGATGACCTGCTCCGCCGTCACCGGCTCCCCGAACTGGATCTTCTCGAGCACGTAAGTGATATCGAGAGTCGGGTTCAACGTAACCGTGTAGATCATCGCGCCTCCGCCGCCACCGGATAGAGCAGTCCAATCGAATGATACCATCACGTTCGACGGGGCCGAAACCTAACCTTCACGGCTTCAGCCGGCGGCTCGGTTCGCTCAAGCAAAGGTGGACGCCTCCCTGCCGAAGAAGTAGAGCCTCGAATAATCGAGCGATTCGGCGGGAAGGATCCATATGGTGGGCGAGATAGAGAGCAAGCCTTCCTGGGGCCCCGGGAAGATCATCGCCGTGTTTTCCCTGGTGCTCGCCGTGGCCGCGGCCATCGCGCTCGCGATCGTTTTCTTGGGGCACCCCGCGATGACCACCTCCTGGAAGATCGTCATCCGAATCCTCGTTTCGCTCGCCTTCGGCGGGCTGGTGGGGATCGAGAGAGAGCTGACCGACCACCCCGCCGGCATACGCACCCACATCCTGGTCACCGTGGGAGCCTGCGCTTTCACCACCATGTCGCTCTACGGCTTCTTCGGCTTCCCGGGCGGAGACCGCGTCGCCGCCGCGGTGGTCACCGGCATCGGCTTTATCGGCGGAGGCGCCATCCTCAAGGCGAAGGACGGCTGGGTGACAGGGCTCACCACCGCCGCGAGCCTGTGGAGCTGCGCGGCTATCGGGATGCTGGTCGGCACAGGCTTCTACGTCGTCGGCCTGGTGGTCACGGGAATGGACCTGGTGGTCCTGGAGCTCATCGACTGGATCGTGGACAGGATCGCCCCGCGCTACAAGACGCGCAAGCTGCCGGTGCGGGTGACCGGACACCACGCCGCTGAAAACCTGGCCAGGATCATGAACATCTTCACTTCGAGCGGCTGCGGCCCAGACCTCATCAGGTACAACCGGCTCGACAACGGCGACAGCTTCGACATGTCAGTGGTGGCCAAGATATCGGCCGACACGGACGTCCAGGGCATCACGGACAACCTCTACGGGATCCAGGGCGTCAGTGACGTCCTGTGGGGCTGAAAACGCAAGTTTTGGGCGCGAAGCCCAGTGTCAAGCCTACCGAGCGCAAAGGCTATTCTTTCAAGTATCGGCCATCGGCGCGGTCAGGCACAACGGGCCGAGCAGCTCAGAAAGCGGGTCGCCTTCCTCAGCGCTGAAGCCCACGTAAAGCCGCCTCCTCCACCCTTCCGCGTACTCGAAGGCGCCCGAGGCGCGGCCCAGTTCGCGGGACATCTCCTCCATGACGCCCAGGCAGTCGACGCCCTGGCTGGCCAGCAGCCAATCGCGCTGGCTCTCGTGGGCGGCGAGCATCCGCGTCTTGTGATCCAGCTCTCCGGTGACGTCCACGTACTGTCCGGCCTCGACCACCTTCCCCATGGGGTCGCGCAGGCCGAACGGCAGCGCGTGGTAGATGGCGACGCCTGCTTCCAACGGCGGCACCGGCGGCCTGCTCTGGTAGGCGGGAAGCCTTGCCGCGAGCACGGCTGACAACGCGACAGATGACGCGTTGCGGTGGTCGGGGTGGTAGTCCTCAGGCGCCGGGAGCAGCAGGATGCGCGGGCTGGCCCTCCGGATCACCGCGGCCGCGCGCGAGACCAGCTCCACGCTGCAGACGAGCTCCATATCCCGTGCGATGGGTCCGTGGAACGCCGCTCCCGCTATACGCGCGGAGGCGCAGGCCTCGTCGAGCCTCATCGCCGCGGTCCGGACGCGGTCGGTAGATGTCGAGCCGAGCGAGCCGTCGGTCATGCTCCACATGTGGATGGGCGCTCCTGCCTCTTTCAGAAGCAGCAGCGTCCCGGCCATCATGAACTCGATGTCGTCGGGGTGCCCGCCAACCGCAAGGACAACTTGTTCCGCCGCGCGCTCTCTCTCCATGCCTGCTCCCTGCCGGACGTCCTCCACTGTTGGTACCACCACCCGGGCGCAAAAGCAACACGCATGATTAGAGGAAGCAAAGCAGATAAGTAGAAGTCAGCCCCATCACCATCAGTCAAAGGAGGAGTGATGAACGTATTGTTCACCCGAATGAAGCAGGCCCCGGGCGCGAGCTACCATTACATCGCGGACCGCATGTCCAAGTCCGACGTCAAGAGCGCCAAGAGCCTCGCCAACGGAGAGGGCGCACTGGTGCAGACCGACGGCCACAAGTTTGCCGTCTACAAGGACGAAGCGGGACAGCTTCACGTTATGTCGCCGGTGTGCAGGCACCTGAAGTGCATCGTTGACTGGAACCCGGCGGAGAAGACCTGGGACTGCCCCTGCCACGGCTCGCGGTACGACGCCTACGGCAAGGTCATCCACGGCCCGGCGAAGAAGTACCTGCTTCCCGCCACACTCGACTGAAAAACGCAAAAGGGGACTGTCCCCATTATGCATTCAGACGATCTGCAGGCCGGCCATGGCGCGGCGGCACTGCTCGATCTCGGCCCGGGTCATCCACGACCTCATCGAACGCTGGCTGGCGCAAGGGCTCGGCCGCCCCAGCTTCGCCGACTTCTCCAGCCACAACGGGTTGTACTCCAGTAGCGCGACCCGGCTGGCGCCGCACGACTTGAGGAAACCGGCGATGGCCTCGAGGTTCTCCCTGGTGGCGGTGACGCCCGGGACGAGCGGCACCCTGGCCAGCAGCTCCTTCCCCTGACGCTCGCATTCCTGGTGAAGCCGCCTGAAGTTCTCCAGTATGCGGGCGTTGGAAACGCCGCACTCGCGGCGATGCAGATCGTCGTCGAAGACCTTGAGGTCGTAGTAGACAGCGCCCGCGCGCGGCAGGATCTCGCGCTCGAACTCCGAAGCGTCGAACTGCCCGCACGTTTCCACGATCGTGTGGATCCCGCTCTCGGCGAGCCGGGCGAGCAGCCGGGCCAGGAAGCCCATGAACATCGTCGGCTCGCCCCCCGACATCGTCGCGCCCCCGCCTGAGGTGCGGAAGAACGGCAGGTCCTTTTCGATCTCGGCCGTCACCTCCTGAACCGACATCGGCTTGCCCACGCGCGAGAGCGCCCCCGAGGGGCAGGCCTCGACGCACTCGAGACACATGTCGCACCTGTCGCGGTCGATGAAGTGCGCCCCGTCGCGCGACAGTGCGCCGCGCCCGCAGGCGTCCAGGCAGGCGTCGCAGCCCACGCATTCGGCGGGATCGTAAGACATCTCGGCGGCGGTCCTCTTGCTCTCGGGGTTGTGGCACCACGAGCAGTCGAGCGGGCAACCCTTGAAGAAGACCACGGTGCGAATGCCGGGGCCGTCGTCGAGGGAGTTTCCCTTTATCTCCAGGATGAGCGGCTCGTCGCGGGACACCAGTCCTCCCTTCTATGATAAGGGGGCACTATGTGCCCCCTTCTATGGGTACGATGAGCACCGAGAGCGTCCGTGCGCCACGCCCGGAAAGGCGCGCGACCGAGTCGTACTCGGTGAGTACGGCGAAGGAGCGGAACGTAGCCGGAGTAGATGCAGGGTCGCTCGAATGCCATTGTACTCATGAAAGGGGGCACTATATACCGTACTCCGCGCGCTCGATGAGCTCGAGCTGCATGTCCCTGTTGAGCGTCACGAAGTAGGCGTTGTAGCCGGAGATGCGCACCAGCAGGTTCCTGTAGTTCTCGGGGTGGGCCATCGCATCGCGCAGCATGTCGGTGGTCACCACGTTCATCTGCATCTGCATCCCGCCCAGATCGAAGTATGTCTTGACGTAGGAGAACATGTGCTCCACCACCTGCTCGTGGCTGTCCGAGGCCGACGGCACCACCTTGACGTTGAACGCGATGTTGTTGTTCAGGTTGTGCACGTCCAGGCTTGCCACGTCCCTGATGTTGTCGAGCAGGTTGGGCGAGGCGTTCGGCTCCGGGGTGAGGCCGGGGGTGAAGGCCTTACCCGCCAGGCGCCCGGACGGCAGCGCGCCGGTGAGGGTGCCGAACGCCACGTGGTTCGACATCGACCAGAACCCGGAGGTGTAGGGTCCTCCGCGGAAGTTCCTGTGCGCGCCGAAGGTGTCGTGCGCGAACTTCGCGACGCGGTTGGCCATCTCGACCGCCTCCGCGCTGCCCGAGCCGAACAGCGGTACCTTGTGGGTCACCAGCGCGTGCAGTGCTCCTTCGCCCTCGAAGTTGGCATCCACTGCGCGCTTGAGCTCCGCGAAGCCGATCCTCTCCTCGTCGTAGACGAGCTTCTTGATGACCATCAGGGAGTCGGTGATGTCGGCGAGCCCGATGCACGCCGCCCCCGATGAGTTGTGCTTTGCGCCGCCCTTGGTCGCGTCCCTGCCCTTCTTCATGCAGTCGTCCTGCAACGAGGACAACAGAGGGGTCGGGCGGATGATGCTGTGCGCCTCGCCCAGCATGTTGTTGTACTCCACCGAGTTATCGATGAGGAACCCCAGCTGGGTGGTGAACGCGCCGAAGAAGTCCTCGAATGTCGCGAAGTCGCCGGCTTCGATGCTCCCCGTCTTCGGTCCCACGTCCCAGTTCATCAGCGGGTGGTGGCCGTCGTTCATGGCCATCTCCAGGGCCGCGACCATGTTCATCATCATGCAGTTGGTGTGGCCCATATGTTTGCCCGAGAGGGTCGGCTCGACGCAGCCGGTGGCGGCCCAGTCGCGCAGGTCTTCGGCCGGATAGCCAAACTCCTCGAGCGACTTCATCACCGCCAGGTCGTTGTGCATGGAGGGCGTGGCGGCCGTGATCAGGTTCACCTCGCATAGACGTTTAAGGTAAGTGTCCGAATTCTTGTCGGGGTTGAACCTCGCGTTCACGTTCGGGTCTCGTATGCCGAGTATCTCGGTCACCTTGAGCAGGATATAGGTCATGTCGTTGACCGCGTCCTCGCCATCGGGCGTGATCCCGCCGAGCGTTATCGCCTGGTCGGACGACGAGCCTCCGAACAGGTAGTTCCCTATGTCGGGTATCAGGGGCAGGTGGTCGGTGCATCTCATGTAGAAGCAGCCGACCAGCTCGATGGCGCGCTTGACGTAGGCTTCCCGCTCCTCCGCGGTCTTCAGCTCATCCATGTCCGCCGCGAAGAACGGCTGGAGCCACTGGTCAATCCGCCCTATGGAGAGCCCGGCGTTGGTGCTCTCCATGTGCAGCCCGATCCAGCCCAGCCAGATCGCGTTCAACGCCTCGTCGAGGGTCTGGGCCGGGCCCGCGGGAACTTTGCGCAGTGTCTCCGTCAACCGCTCCAGCTCGGCTCTGCGCGCGGGATCGCGCTCGGCGGCCGCATCCGCCTCGGCCTGGGAGACCAGGTTGCGAGCGTAGGCAGCCAGCCCCTCCAGGCAGATCTTCATCGCCTCCAGGGTGTTCTTCTTCTCGGCCGAAGCGCTTGCGTCGGCGGCCAGCTCGGCGTCGATCTCCCCGATTATCCCGTCGGTGCCCAGCCGCAGCAGCTTGGGGAAGTCCAGGATCGTGTGGGAGAGCGCCGCGGTCTTCCACATGAAGTAGACGGCGAAGCGCTCGTCCAGCCTCTGGGAGAGCGGCTGGTCGTAGGAGCTGCGCACCCACTCTCGCATGTTGCGCTTCGACCAGAAGGGAAAGACCTTGTGGTGCAGCGTCTCGCGGGTCTCCTCTGATATCTCATAGGGCGAGAGAGGCCTGTCCCCCGCCGAGACCAGCTCTCCCCATATCATCGTGCCGTGGGTGTCGGGGTATACCACGACGCCGATCTCCTTCGTCGTGGTCGTTCCCGCGAGGAGGTCGTCCCCGTGGATGATGGGCTTTCGGTTCTCCATCAGGTAGCGGTAGGCCTTCGCCTGCCTCAGCTCCGGGACCCAGGGCTTCCCCTCCCTGTCCATCTCGAAGCCGTTCTCGAGAAACCAGTCGGTCAAGAGTGACGAGCGCTCGTGGCAGATCGCGGGGCGTCTGGTCATGTGAACGTCGAGGAATTTGACCAGCCTGGGGAAATCGTCGAGCGAGTAAGAGGCCAGGTAGGGGTCGTCGAGGAACTTCACGCCCTCGTCGACGTTGGTCGCGCTGATACGCTTCTTGTGGCGCTCCTTCATCTCCGACGCGAGTGCCGGATCGAGGTCGCGCGACTCCCTGGCCAGTAGCTCAACGGCTGCCGCCTTCGATTTGGCGAGCATCTTCTTCTGGGTGCCGCCAAGCAGCAGGGACAGGTAGTAGTTGAACAGGTTCATGTAGGAGAGGTTCCCCTCCAGCCTGAACCGGTTCTTCAGCAGCAGGTTGAGGACCTCGTTAGGGGGCAGCCGCAGCATGTCGCGCACCACACCGTCGTCTTTGTAGATCATGGTCACGTCCGCGCCGGCCGGCACGGACGAGCGCACCCGCGCCTTGCCGTCCTTGAATGAGATCGACTGCTCGACGGTGTTGCGCTCAGTGCGGAAGCCCACGGTGAAGTCGAGCCATGAGTCGTTGGTGCGCATCTCTTTCGTGAGCGAGGGGCGCAGGTTGAACTCCGCGGCCATGACGCGAAGGAGTCCGTTTGCAAGAAGGTTCGTGGATGAGTGACCGTTCAAGGGGCCTCCTCGACTCGCGCGTGCTCTAGATCCTACACGTCTCATCTTAATACTTACGCGCCTGGGAGTTTACCTTTTTCGGGCCTTTGTCCCGCCCCCAGGGGACAGGCGAGCAGGCACAGCCCGCAGGAATGTTTGTGCCCGATGGCCACGCCCAGCTCCTCCATCCGCCGGCTGCAGGCGAAGGCATCGATGACGGCGGCGCGCTCGATGCCGGGGAGCCAGTCAGCGCCTGAGAGGTAACCCTCGGGGCACGCGTCGATGCAGGCGGTGCACTTGCCGCAGGCCGGGCGTAGCGGCGTCGGGGCCGCGACCACCTCGAGATCCATCAGGACAGTGAATAGCACCACCCGGGGCCCGTGCCGGGGCGTGACCAGCAGAGAGCACTTGCCTATCCAGCCCAGGCCGGCCAGCGCGGCGGCGCGCTTTGCGGAGAAGAGCGCGTGAAGGGTATCGGGGTCCTGGCCCCGGGGGACCGTCCAGTGGCGGATGCCGGTCTCATCGAGCACCGCGCCGAGGCGCTCAATCATCTCGAACCCGCGCTCTCGCGTATCGATCAGCGCGCCGTGAAAGGCGGCCTCGTGGTAGTCTCCGCCGAGAAGCGGGTCCGCCTCGTGCGTCACCTGGTAAGCCAGGAACATGCTCGCGGCGCAGGTGAAACCCTCATGGTCTGCGGGGGTCAGACCCCAGCCGTTCATGCCCAGCGTTGCCAGAGTCTCGCTCACTTTCTCTGTGGTGTCGTCCATGCTTTTATGATGGCACAAAGCGGGCCGCCTCGTCGTGTTATAGACTTGTCTTGCTCGACGGCACTGAGAGGTGGATATGGAACTCGGGATAGACGAGAAGCTCCTGGCCGACTTCGAGCGGCAGCTCGACCCCAGGCACCCTGAATCGGGCGAGATGGGCGCGCGGGTCCTCGGGTACGGCGAGATCAGCACGGTCTTCGAGATCGGCCCGGATGAAGGCGGGGGCATCGCCTACAAGCGCATGCCTATCTTCACCAGCGAGGACGAGCTCGAGTATTACCGCTGGATATTCCGCGAGTACAACCGGGTGCTGTCGGAGGAAGTGGGCTTGACGCTCCCGCCTTACGGATGCGCTCACGTCGAAGGCGTCTCGGGAAAGCCCGTGATGTTCCTCGCGCAGCGCAAGCTGGACGAGGCGTCGATCGGCAACAAGGCTATTCACGCGCTGCCTGGCGCTGACGTCAACCGGCTGGTCAGGCAGGTGCTCCGCGAGCTCGCGAAGGTCTGGCGGTTCAACGCGAACCAGGCCGAGATGGAGTTGGGGATAGACGGCCAGATATCCAACTGGTCGATCGAGGGGTTCGACGCGGAGTCTAGGGAGTTGCCGGACGAGCCCTCGCTCCTCTACCTGGACACCAGCACCCCGTTCATCAGGCTCGACGGCGCCGAGCAGCTCGACCCGGATCTCTTCCTGCGCAGCGCGCCCTCGTTCCTGGTGTGGGTGCTGCGGGCGCTCTTCCTCGAAGACGTCATGACGCGGTACTACGACCTGCACCTGGTCGCGGTCGACCTGATCGCCAACTTCTACAAGGAGCAGTTGCCTGAGCTCATCCAGGGTCTGGTGGACGAGGCCAACGAGTTCTTCGCCTCGGAGGCGCCGGAGCTCTGCGTCGAGCCGCTGACCGAGAAGGAGATCAAGTCGTACTACCGCGAGGACGCGCTGATCTGGAGGCTGTACCTCTCGATGAGAAAAACCGACCGGTTCATGCGCACCAGGCTCTCGAGGCGCGGGTACCCCCACATACTTCCAGGAAAGATCAAGCGCTAGGAGGCTCGACATGTCCATCATCGGCCAGGAGGACAGGAAGAAGATCACGGAGCTCTTCGCCAGGCACGTGTCCAGCGGCAAGGTGGAGTTCTTCACCGGCGCGGGCATCGACTTCGTGCTGGGCAAGCGCGAGGGCGTCTACGTCTACGACATCGGGGGAAAGCGCCTCATCAACTGCAACTCCAACGGCGGTGTGTTCAACCTGGGGCATCGAAACCCGCTGGTGCTTGCCGCGCTGCGCGAGGCGCTGGAGGAGCTGGACATCGGCACGCACCACACGGTCAGCGAGCACAGGGCGCTGCTGGCGGAGCGCCTGGCGGCGATCTCCCCCGGCGACATCAACCGCGTGATCTTCGGCGTGAGCGGCGGGGAGGTCGTAGACGCGGCCATCAAGCTCGCGCGCGGGCACACCGGCCGGCCCGGTATCGTCTCGGCGGAGGGCGCTTACCACGGGCACACCGGCTTCGCGCTGCCGGCGGGACACGAGCAGTACAGCAAGCTTTTTGAGCCTCTCGTCCCCGGCTACACTCATGTCCCCTTCGGGGACCTCGCGGCGCTGGACGCGGCGGTCGACGAGAGCACGGCGGCCGTCCTGTTCGAGACCATACCCGCGACGCTCGGCATAGTCCTGCCGCCCGATGACTTCTACGCGGGCGTTCGGCGCATCTGCGACGAGCGCGGTGCCGTGATGATGATGGACGAGGTGCAGACCGGCCTGGGTCGGTGCGGCGCATACTGGGGCATAGACACCTACGGGGTGGTGCCGGACGTGATGATCACGGCCAAGGGACTCTCCGGAGGGGTATACCCGATAAGCGCGGTGCTGTTCAGCGACAGCATGAACCAGTTCTGGCACGACAACCCGTTCATCCACATCTCGACCTTCGGCGGACCCGAGCCGGGCTGCCGCGTCGCCATGAAAGTGCTGGACATCCTGGAGGACCCGGCGTTCCTGCGCCACGTCGACGAGATGGCGGGCGTGTTCTCAAAGGGCTTTGCGGAGCTCTCCGCGCGGCACCCGGACGTCGTTGTCGAAGCCAGGCAGAAAGGGCTGTTCATGGGCCTCAAGCTGGCGAACGAGATGTGTGGGCCGCTGATGACCGTCGCCGGCTTCGAGAATGGGATCTTCACGGTGTATGCCAACAACGACACCTCAGTGAGCCAGATCATCCCGCCACTGGTCATCGAGAGGCCCGAGGCGGAGCAGGTGCTGGAGTCGCTGGACAAGATGCTCACCTGGGTCGAGTCCAAGCTCGAGTAGGTACAGTAGAAACCGGGGTCAATCGCTCCAGTGGTACTGATCGCGCAGCGAGTAAGCCTCCGCCAGCACCTTGTCGAAGCGCGCCTGGTCCGCCACCGGCTTAGCGATCATCCTGGTGCATAGCTCCATCTGCTCAGCCGTGCTGCTGGTCTTTGAGTACAGCTCCAGGGCGTACTTGGAGAAGTCGCGCACCATGAAGTCGAATATCTGGTCCACCAGCTCATCGTAGACCCCGTAGATCTTGGCGTTCTCCAGTATGAGCTGGCCGTACGCCACCAGCGTGAACAGCTCGCCCAGCGTCAGCAACCAGCCGATGTCCTTCTTCTGCCCCTCGGTGGGCGGCGCGGCCAGCAGCATCTGCTTGAGCACCTCGATCTGCCCCTTGAAGACGTTCACGTTGGGCAGGTCGAGTGAGCCGTACGCGATCTGGTAGTCGTGGAACTGGATCTTGCCGAGCCCCTTGGTCGCGCCCTGCTGGAACAGGAAGTCGTCGTTCGCCGCGTCCATCCGTTTGCCTATCTCCGGGAAGCTGCCGGGGTTGAAGAAGTAGTTCGGCATGAACTTGATTATGAGAGCCATGTTGACGTGCACTGTCCCCTCGAGCTTGGGAAGCGCCCGTATGTCGCGCACGCCCTGCTCGAAGTACATGTCCTGCTCGAAGCCCTTCGCCGCGATGACGTCCCACAGCAGGTTCATGACCTCCTCGCCCTGGGTGGTGACCTTCATCTTCACCATCGGGTTGTAGAGCAGGTAGCGCCTGTCCTCGACCGAGGCCGACCGCATGTAGTCGGCGGCCCGCAGCGCGAACAGCTTCATCGCGACCAGGCGGGTGTAAGCGTCGTTGAAGAGCTGCTTGATGTGGGGGAAGTCGGTGACGTAGTGGTCGTAGAGGAACCTGCCCGCGGCGTGATCGATGGCTTCGTAGAACGAGTGGGTGCACATGCCGATGGAGGCCCAGCCGAGATTGAACTTCCCGACGTTGATGGTGTTGAGAGCCGAGTCCCAGGCGTCGCGCCCCCTGGTGAGGATGTCGGCGTCCGCGATTGGATAGTCGTGCAGGGCGTACTCGGCCACGAAGTTCTGCGAGTTGACGATGTTCTTGACGACCTCGTAGCCACCGCCCTCCGAGCTGACCACAAAGAAGACGTAGTCGCCGGTGTCCGTGAGCTTGCCGAAGGTCGAGACCAGCGCCGCCTTGTTGGCGTTGCCGATATAGTATTTTCGGCCATCGGCCTCGTACTTCCCGTCACCGAGTGGCTTGAGCGCCATCGAGGTCGAATACAGGTCCGCGCCATGCTCTTTCTCGGAGAGGCCGAACGCGAAGATGCCGCCCTGCGCCAGCAGCTCCGCCGTCTTCTTCTTTACCGCCTCGTTCTGGCCCATCCAGATCGGCCCCAGGCCCAGGATCGATACCTGCCATGTGTACCAGTAGTTCAGGCCATAGAACGACGTGATCTCGTTGAAGCCGCAGTTGCGCCAGGTGTCCCAGCGCGCGTTCGGGCCGAGGGCGTACGGCGTCGGCGTGAGCAGGTCGGAGAACACCTTCTCGTCCTTCTGAAAGTCGAGGAACTCCTGGTACCAGGCGCGCTCGTGGTCGTCCTTCTTGAGTTGTCCACGTCCCCTTGACTCGAAGAAGTCGATGGTCTTGAGCATGATCTCCCTGGATCGCTCGTCCGGGTACTCGGTCTGGTATTTCTTGGGATTCATGAGGATCATGTCTTGATTCCTTTCGACGAGGCATGCGCCGGCCTGTTCAGGCGAATAGCATATCTTGAAGGTGGTACGCCCGGCAACATTGCGCGGCCTTCCGGCGCGCGCCCCGGCTGCAGGCGCACACGGTCCGATCAGATGTAGAATGTGCTCGTCATATCCCGGGGGCAGAAATGGGTAGAGATAAAACAGAAGCCTCAAGCGCCATTATCGACTCGCACGTCCACGTGATTCCGCCTGCGAGGACCGCGAGCCTGGTGCGCTGGATCAAGCGCGCGTTCCCCGAGCACCCGTCCCGCGAAGACATCACGCCCGAAGAGATGCTGGCGGAGCTTCGCGCATGCGGTGTCGTCCGAGCGTTCAACTTCGTGTTCCCACTGAAGGAGGAAGAAACGGCCAGCCTCAACGCCTTCAGCCGCGATATCGCGCTCCGGTTCCCGATGCTGGTGCCGTTCGGCTCCATGCACGTGGAAACCCCGCGCAAGGCCGAGGTGGCCGAGTACTGCCTGACAGAGCTGGGCCTCGCCGGAATAAAGATCCATCCCTACGCCCAGAGGTTCGAGGTCTTCTGCCGGGAGTTCGAGCCGCTTTTCGAGACTCTGTCCAGGTTCGGCCGACCGTTCGTCGTCCACACGGGCTTCGATGACTTCTACAACCGGACACAGGACCTCGACTACCTGCGCAGGATCCTCGACCGCTATCCCGAGATGCCGGTCGTGCTGGTGCATTCACTTTTCCCGCGGTTCGGTCTCGCCCTCGAGCTGCTCCGACTGCACCCGAAGGTCTATCTCGACATGACGAACGTGCCGTCATCTATCAGGCTGTATCAGAGAGCGCCGGAGCTGTTCGCGGGACAGCAAGACGCGACCGGCCTGGACAGTGAGATGGAGAACTTCGAGCGGCTCCTGGCGGATTGGCACGAGCGAATCATGTTCGGCACGGATCACCCGGTGGGTATGGGTTCACCGGAGCAGATATTCGCGGACCTGGCAAGCTTCGAGATGACAGCCGAGGCGATGGACAATATCCTGTACGCGACCGCGACTCGTTTTCTACACGACGAGTGCGGCATCGATTGAAAGGAGACGGCGATGGAGGCCAATCCCAACTGGCTCGCCCCCTGCGGCCTGTACTGCGGCGTTTGCGGGATCATGTACGCGACCCGCGACGACAACCCCAAGTTCGCGGAGAAGCTCGCGACCGTCTACAACCTGCCCGTCGAGGAGATCCACTGCGCGGGATGCCTGGCGGAAGGCGAAGAAGTTTTCGCCTACTGCCGGGTCTGCCCGATAAAGTCGTGCGTCTCCGCCAGGGGATACAAGGGTTGCAACGAGTGCGACGACTGGCCGTGCGAGAGCATCGAGAAGTTCCCGATGCCCGTGGGCAAGAAGGTCATCATGCGCGCGGTCCCGCACTGGCGCGAGGTCGGCACCGAGCAGTGGGTCGACGACGAGGAGGCCAGGTACGTCTGCCCCTCGTGCGGGGCGGAGCTGTTCAGGGGCGCCAAGAGATGCCGACAGTGCAAGGAGCCCGTGGACGCCGATTGAAAATGCCTGAAGGGGACAGTCCCCATTTGGCATCATGTGCCGCTAGGCGGCTTTCTTCTGCTCGGGGATCACCGGGATCTCGAGCCTCTTGGTCCTTCTCAGCACCGTGAGGGTGGACTCCACGCCGATCTGTTCCTCGGTCAGCAGCAGGTGCAGGTCGTCGATGCCGTTGATCGGGTGGTCTCCGTAGCCCACTATCATGTCGCCGTCCTTTAGCCCCGCCTTCGCCGCCGGACCGCCCGGCTCGACCTGGGTCACCAGGAAGCCGGTCTCCACCTCCAGCCCGTGGAACCGCACGATGCGCCGCAGGATCGGCGCGCTCTGCCCCAGCAGGCCCAGGTAGCTCCGCTTGATCTCCCCGAACCTCATCAGGCGCGTAGCCACGAACTTCGCGGTGTTGATGGCGATCGCGAAGCATATGCCCTGCGCGGGCAGGATGATAGCCGTGTTGATGCCGATGACCTCTCCGCGCGTATTGACCAGCGGCCCACCCGAGTTGCCGGGGTTGAGCGCGGCGTCGGTCTGGATGACGTCGTCGATGAGGCGCCCGGACTGCGACCGCAGCGACCTGCCCAGCGCGCTCACCACGCCCGCGGTGACCGAGCATTGGAAGCTGTAAGGATTGCCGACGGCAACGACCAACTGCCCCACCTTCAGCCGGCTGGAGTCGCCAAGCGTGACCGGCCTGAGTCCGTTGGCGCTTATCCTTATGACCGCGGTGTCGGAGTCGGGGTCGTCGCCGACCACGTCGGCTTTGCATACGTTGCCGTCCGCCAGCGTCACCTCCATCGCCGCGCAGTTCTGCACGACGTGCGAGTTGGTGAGGATGAACCCGTCATTGGTGAAGACGAAACCGGACCCGGTCCCGCGCATCTCCCTGGGAACGGGCCTGCCGTCGGGCATCGATTTCGGCATCACCGAGATGTTGACGACCGAGGGGCTCACCGCTTCGGAGGCGCCGATGACGGCGCGCGAGTACGCGTCCAGCAGGTCGGTCTCTTCCACGGCGTCGCCGAGGACAGAGGGAGCCGCCGCTTCCTCGAGGCCCGTGTCCGCTATGAGTTTCAGGTCTGGCTTTGTCTCATGCATCCTCAAGCATGCCTCCGATCCTGTTTCCACGCCTCCTATTAGACGCACTTCCCGCGCCATTTCAAATGACGAAATACAACCAGCATCATGGACGGTGGCGTGGCGCCGACGTCCGTGGTCTGACCCCAAGACTTGCACGCGGCCGGTCACCGCCGCCGCATCCTACAGGAACGCGGGCTTGCTCAGCGAAGACCGTAGCATCGAGCTGGCTGGTGGGTCGATTGCTTCGGCCCACCCGGGACGGGAGGTCAAAGTGGCCGCGCATCATCACAGGTTCCATCACGACGAGGCCGAGCGGCGCCGCT
>Ga0066793_10000034_pt1 | contig 38719 bp, 33 predicted proteins | sample PersoiDNA2013189_FD_83876 | JGI IMG/M metagenome (GOLD analysis project Ga0066793, IMG submission 83876) | Permafrost soil microbial communities from the Arctic, to analyse light accelerated degradation of dissolved organic matter (DOM) -... | ecosystem: Environmental > Terrestrial > Soil >... | reverse complement strand
TCGCTCGAGCGGGCCCGCGAGCCGGGCGGGCGCAGGGCATCCCTGGCAAGGATCTGCACGGTCTCCTCTGGCATGTCGAGCATGCCGGAGATCATGCGGATGAGCTCGTTGCGCACGGGCCGCATCTCATCGCCCGCCACCCTCGAGAGCACGGGGACGCACGCCTGCATCGCTCGCTGGCGCGCCAGCGGCGTCCTGGTGTCCGCCGACTCGATGATCCTGGCTATCGAGAAGTCCAGGAGCGACTCGGCGCCTTCCTTGAGGGCCAGGAACGCCTCCGCGCCGCCTTTGGAGACCAGGGTCGCGGGATCCTCTCCCGCGGGAAGCATCACCACAAAGACCTCGATGCTGAACCGGTTGAAGAACTCGAGGACGCGCCTTGCCGCCTCGATGCCCGCCCGGTCCGCATCGAAGGACAGGTACACCCGGTCGCAGAACCGCGCCAGGAGCTCGAAGTGGTGCTCAGTCAGGGCCGTTCCGAGGGACGCCACTACCGGCGCAACCCCCGCCTGGCGCAGGGCGAGCAGGTCGGTATAGCCCTCCACGACTATCGCATCCCTGGAGTCCTGGATGGCAGGGCGCGACTGATAGAACCCGTAGAGGGTGCGGCCTTTGCTGTAGACCGGGGTCTCCGGCGAGTTGAGGTACTTGGGGCCTTCCTCGTCGCCCGGGCCCGGTATCTGCCGTCCGCCGAACGCGACCACCCTGCCCCGGTGGTCGAGGATGGGGAATATCACCCGGTTCCTGAAGATGTCGTAGATGCCGCGGCCCCCCTGCTCGCCGCCGCGCTCCTTACCCAGGCCCACAGTGACGATCTCCCGTTCCTTGAAGCCTTTCTTGGCGAGGAATCCCGCGAGGTTGTCCCAGCCGGCGGGAGCGAACCCGAGCTTGAACTCCTCGATGATCTCCGCGCCGAAACCCCGGGAAGCGACGTAGTCCCGCGCCGGCTCTGCCACCGGCGTCTCCAGGAGACTGTAGTGAAAGAAATCAGCGGCGGTCTGGTTTAACTTGAAGAGCCTGTCCTTTTCGAGGCGCCCGCGGGTCTCCTCGGGTGAGGAGGCCTCGTATGACACCTGGTAGCCGATGCGGTCCGCGAGTCGCTCCACGGTCTCGTTGAAAGCGAGGCCCTCCATCCGCATCACGAAGTTGAAGACGCCTCCGCCCTCCTTGCAGCCGTGACAGAAGTAGACCTCCTTGGCGGGGTTGACGTAGAAGGAGGGGTCTTTCTCCTGGTGGAACGGGCACGGGCCCCGGAACTCGCGGCCGGCCCGCTTGAGCGGCACGTATTCGGAGATGACCTGGACTATGTCCGTGCGCTCGCGCACGGCTTCGATATCGGAGTCTTTGATTCTACCGCCGGGGGACACTGATCCCTGCCTTTAGTCTGGTTGCTGTAATATCGTTCGACCGGCCCCGAAGTTGCACCTTGCTCAATCCACCATCCACGAGCGGGGCAGGAAGAACTCGCCGTACCTGGTCAGGGCGTACCGGTCGGTCATGCCGGCCACGTAGTCGCACACCTTGAGGGCGCGCTCGCTGTCCGACTCCGGCCGGTACTCGGCGGGCATCTCTTCGGGGTGGTCCAGGTAGTACTGGGCGAGCGACTCCATGACGCGGACGGCCTTGTCCTCCTCGGTCCTGGCAATCGACCCGATGTATACGTTCTCGAACAGGAAGTCGCGAAGCTCGTCCATCAGGGCCCAGGTGGCAGCGCTCATGCGGATGTCGTCGCTGCCCGTGCTGTTATCCACCGTGTCGTGCGCCAGGGCGTCTATCCTCTCGCTGGAGGTCGAGCCCAGGGTGCGGACCGGCCCGGCGGGCAGGTCTGAGAGGTCGAGCAGGCCGGCGCGCAGGGCATCATCGATGTCGCTGTTGATGTAGGCGATGCGGTCGGAGAGCCGCACCACCTCACCCTCGAGCGTCGCCGGCATGTGCTCGCCGGTGTGGTTCAGGATGCCGTCCCTCACCTCCCAGGTGAGGTTGAGCCCCATGCCCCCGTTCTCGAGGACCTCCACCACCCTCAGGCTCTGCACGTTGTGCTTGAACTCATGGGGCAGGAACTTCGAAAGCGCGCTCTCCCCGATATGGCCGAACGGGGTGTGCCCGAGGTCGTGGCCGAGCGCGATCGCCTCGGTGAGGTCTTCGTTGAGCGCCAGCGCGCGCGCGATGGTCCGGGAGACCTGCGCTACCTCCATGGTGTGAGTGAGCCGGGTACGGTAATGGTCCCCCTCCGGGGCGAGGAAGACGTGGGTCTTGTGCTTGAGGCGCCTGAAAGACTTGCAGTGCACTATCCGGTCGCGGTCGCGCTGATAGGCGGTGCGGATGGTGCAAGGCTCCTCGGGCCTCTCCCTCCCCTTGCTGTCCGCCACGTGCGCCGCGCGGGGCGACAGCATGGCCTTTTCGTTTTGTTCAGTCCTCTCGCTGACGAGCATCATCACTCCATATCACGTCGTTCGTTTTACACTTTTCTTTACACTTTTTATCACTCCACCGCCACCGCCGTCCGAAAAGTGTAAAGAAAAGTGTAAAACGAACGACGTAACTATATTGCCTCGACGAGGCCCTCAGCCAGGGCCCTCGCTCTCTCGAGGGCGGCCTGGTCCTCGTCGGCTGGTCGCTGGGCCGCCACGCCCTGGTGGCCCGGGCCTGTTGCCATGGAGCCGTCGCCGATGACCCGCATCCCGTGTACGAACATGATGTCCTGTATCGCCCGGATGGTCGTCTCCTGGCCGCCGAACCTTCCCGCGCCCACCGCGACCGCGCCGCCTGGTTTGTTCACCAGCGCTTTCTCGCCTCTCAGGTTCCTGCTCTTGTCCCAGAACGCCTTGAGCTGTCCGCTCAGAGTGCCGAAATAGACGGGGCTGCCGACGACGAGCGCGTCGGCGTCGCGGAGCAGGTCGTAGGCGTCTGCGAGGCCCTGAAAAGTGTGGCAGGTCTCGGGGCACGGTGACGCACAAGCCACGCAGTAAGGCTCCTCCTGCTCCTCGAGCGCGTCCATCACGTGGATGATCTCCGTGCGCGCGCCCAGTTCGGCGCACCGCTTGAGGACGGCATCCAGCAGCATATACGTGTTCCCGGCACGCTGAGGCGAGCCGTTAACCCCTACTACCAGCATCTCAATGCACCTCCATGCACGGTGAAAAATATAGGCGAAAAAGTGCCTGACCCCTCTTTTTCAGTCTTCGATGGCGGCCTGAGCCGCGGCCAGCCTGGCGATCGGGACCCGGTATGGCGAGCACGACACGTAGGCCAGCCCCAGCCGGTGGCAGAACTTCACAGAGGTCGGCTCGCCGCCATGCTCCCCGCAGATCCCGAGCTTGATGTCCGGCCGCGTGGACCTCCCACGCTCGATGGCGAGCTTCATGAGGTCGCCAACGCCCTCCTGGTCGAGCCGCTGGAACGGGTCGTTCGGATAGATGTCCTGCTCGATGTACTCGGGCATGAACCCCTTGACGTCGTCGCGCGAGATGCCGTAGGTGGTCTGGGTCAGGTCGTTTGTCCCGAAGGAGAAGAACTCAGCGTTCTCGGCGATGGTGTTCGCGACCACGCACGCCCTTGGCAGCTCGATCATGGTGCCGACCATGTAGGTGATGCTGGAGCCCTCTGCCTTGATGACTTCGCCCGCGACCCTGTCCACCAGCTCGCGCATGATGGACATCTCCTTCGCCGAGCCGACCAGCGGGATCATTATCTCCGGCTTTACATCGACGCCTTCGCGGGCGACCTCGCAGGCGGCCCGGATGATCGCCCTCGCCTGCATCTCGTAGATCTCAGGAAATGTGATGCCGAGGCGGCAGCCACGGTGGCCGAGCATGGGGTTGGCCTCCTTGAGGCGGCGGTTGCGCTCCTCGACCTCCTCGACCGAGCAACCCAGCTCGCAGGCAACGTCTTCCATGTCCTTGACCTCATGCGGCAGGAACTCGTGCAACGGCGGGTCCAGCAACCGGATGGTCACAGGCCGTTCTCCCATCACCCGGAAGATGCCGACGAAGTCGTCTTTCTGCATCGGGAAGATCTTCTCGAGCGCCTCCCTGCGGCCCTCGACGGTGTCCGAGAGGATCATCTGGCGCACCGCCAGGATGCGGTCGCCGCCGAAGAACATGTGCTCCGTCCTGCACAGCCCGATGCCTTCCGCCCCGAACGCCAGTGCCTGTTCAGACTGTCCGGGGGTGTCGGCGTTGGCCCTGATCTTCATGCGCCTGCGCTCGTCAGCCCACCCCAGCAGCTTCTCGAACTGCTGGAAGACCGGCGAGTCAGCCGCCTCCAGGGTCTTGCCGATGAGGACCTGCTCGACCTCCGACGGGCTGGTCTCGATCCTTCCCAGGTACACCTCGCCCGCCGTCCCGTCGATGGACATCCAGTCGCCCTCCGCGACCTCCACCGTCTTTCCGCCCGAATCGATCCGCACCATCCTGTTCCCGTAGTCGATGTCCAGCGCCGCGCACCCGACGATGCACACCTTGCCCATCTGCCTAGCGACGAGCGCCGCGTGCGAGGTCGCCCCACCAAACTGGGTCAGGAAGCCTTCAGCGGCGTCCATGCCCTTGATGTCCTCGGGGCTCGTCTCGTGCCGCACCAGCAGCAGCCTGGCCTCAGGGTCCCTGGACTTCATCTCGTGCGCGTCCTGGGCGAACAACACCACCTGGCCGGTGGCGGCGCCCGGTCCGGCCTTGGTCCCGGTGGCGACCATGCGGCCTTCCTTCTTGGCCCTCTCCTTGGCGGCGGTGTCGAAGATCGGGCGAAGCAGGTCGTTGAGGCCCTCCGGGTCGACGCGCGTCACCGCCTCGTCCGGCCCTATCAATCCTTCATCGACCAGGTCCAGGGCGATGCGCACGGCGGCGAAGCCCGTCCGCTTGCCCGTGCGGGTCTGCAGCATCCACAGGTTCTTGTCCTCTATGGTGAACTCGAAGTCCTGCATGTCGCGGTAGTGGTTGTCGATGACGTCGCGTATGCGGAGCAGTTCGTGATAGGCCTCGGGCAGGTGCTTCTCCAGCTCCTCGAGTCTCTGGGGGGTCCGGATGCCGGCGACGACGTCCTCACCCTGGGCGTTGAGGAGGTACTCTCCATAGACCTCGTTCTCGCCCGTGGCGGGGTTGCGCGTGAAGCCGACACCGGTGCCGGAGGTGTCTCCGGTGTTGCCGAACACCATGGCCTGGACGTTGACCGCCGTGCCCCACTCCACCGGTATGTCGTACTTCTTGCGGTAGGCCACCGCCCTGTCGTTGTTCCACGATTCGAAGACGGCGATGATGGCCCCTCGCAGCTGCTCGGTGGAGTCCTGCGGGAAATCCATTCCCTTGCGGTTCTTGATCTCGGCCTTGAAGCGCGCGACCACGTCTCTGAGGTCGTCCGCCGAGAGCTCGTTGTCCTGCTCGACTCCGGCCTCTTTCTTCTTGTCATCGAGGATGACGTCGAAGGGGTCTCGCTCCTCCTTGGCCTCAGGCTTCATGCCGAGCACGACGTCGCCGTACATGGCGACAAAACGCCTGTAGGAGTCATAGGCGAAACGCGGGTTCCCGGTCTTTGCGGCGAGCCCTTCGACCGAGGCGTCGTTCAGACCCAGGTTGAGTATGGTGTCCATCATGCCCGGCATGCTCGCTCGCGCCCCCGAGCGGACGGACACCAGCAGCGGGTCGCTCTCATCGCCGAGCTTCTTCCCCATCTTGCCTTCGAGCGCGGCGAGGTGCACCTCGATCTGCTCGGAGAGCCCCGCGGGGTACTCGCACTCTTTGAGGTAACTCACGCACGTCTCCGTGGTTATGGTGAAGCCGGGCGGAACAGGGATCCCCATCGAGGTCATCTCGGCGAGGTTCGCGCCCTTGCCCCCGAGCAGTTCTTTCATGTCCTTGTTGCCTTCGGCGAAGTCGTAGACGTACTTCGTGCCCATCCCTGACCCCCTTATGAATGATGTCCGACCATCACTTATTCGCGGACCCGCCCCTCAATCCCAGGTAAGGCGTGTGAAATCCGCGACCCTGTTGAACTGAGCGTCGATGCGCGCGAGGAGCGAGAGGCGGTTGGCCTTGACCGCCTCGTCCTCGGCCATGATGAGGACTTGATCGAAGAGCCGGTCCACCGGCTCGCATAGCGGCTCGAGCGCCGACAGGGCGCCCTCGAAATCCAGGACAGCGAGCGCGCTTTCCAGGCGGTCCTCCACCCCGGATAGCATCTCGAACAACTCGTGCTCGATCGGCTCGGCGAGCAGCGCCGGGGAGACATCTCCCGCCTGTTGCCCCCTGGAGAGGTTGTGGCAGCGCTCGAAAGCCGTGTAGAGCCGGGACAGCAGGCCTTCCTCCCGCGCCTCGACGAGCGCGTCCAGGCGCCGCTGCGCCGACAGCGGGAGGTCCCAGTCAAAAGCCAGGGCGGCCTCGACGAGGTCGTACCGGTATCCGCGCTCCGTGAAGAACACTCGCTCACGGCTCACGAAAAATTCGGCAAAGGCGCCCGCGGCCTCCTCCGTCCAACTGAAGCCGTGGGCCTCACCCTCGAGCTCCGCCGCGGAGGCACGGACGAGCTCGGAGATGCGGAAGGCGAACCCGTGCTCGAGGAGTATCAGCATCATGCCCACCGCCTGGCGCCGCAGCGCGTACGGGTCCTCCGAGCCAGTGGGCACGTGCCCCAGGCCGAACGACGCCGCGAGGTTGTCAGCTTTCTCAGCGATAGAGAGCAGGGCGCCCTCCGTCGTCTCGGGAAGCGCGTCTCCCAGCCGGCGTGGCAGGTACTGCTCGCCGATCGCCCTGGCAACCCGCGCGTCCTCGCCGGCCTTCCGGGCGTAAATAGAGCCGACCGTACCCTGGAGGGCGGGGAACTCGATCACCATGTGCGTGACCAGGTCGCACTTGGCGAGCAACGCGGCGCGGGCGGCCCGCTCGGCCAGCTCGCCGTCCTCCCCCAGCTCCGCGCACTCTTTCTCCACCAGGCTCGCCAGCCGGCGCGACTTTTCAGCCATGCTGCCGAGCTCCGACTGGTATACCACGTGCTGCAGGTCGTCCAGCCTGTCGGCGAGAGGCCGCTTGAGGTCCTCATCGAAGAAGAACTCGGCATCCGCGAGCCTCGCCGCGAGCACCCTCTGGTGCCCCCTGGTGATGATGTCGGCTTTCGCCGGGTCGCCGTTGTGGACGGCGAGGAAGCCATTAGAGAGGGAGCCGTCCTTCGCCTCCACGGGGAAGTAACGCTGGTGGGATTCCATCGCGTGCACCAGGACCTCCCGCGGCAGCCGCAGGAAGCGCTCGTCGAAAGAGCCCAGCACCACTCCGGGCCACTCCACGAGCTGCACCACCTCTTCCAGGACCTCGTCGTCGAGGACCGGGACCGCGCCAGCTTCAGCGGACACCTTCTCCGCCGACCGGATTATCTCCGCGAGGCGGTCCCGGTGGTCTGCGACCACGAACGCTTCCCTGAGCGAGTGCTCGTAGGAGCGCGGGGTCGCGATCGTGACCGTCCCGCTCGACAGATAGCGGTGCCCGAGCGACACGTTGGAACTCGCGAGGCCGGCGTACTCGAAAGGTATTACCTTGTCCTCGAGGATCGCCACCAGCCACCTGACGGGCCGGCTGAAGCGCTCCTCGGAGCTCCCCCACCTCATGGACTTCTTGAACCGCAGCCCGGTGACGAGCTCGAGCAGCAGCCCCGGCAGCACGTCCTCAACCTCTTCGCCTTCGGTCTCGGTGACCGCGACGACGTAGCTGCCTTTGTCGGTCTCTTCTATCCGGAGGTCGTCGGGGTCGATGCCCTGGGACTTCGCGAAGCCCACCGCGGCCTGCGTCCAGGAGCCGTCCTCCGCGCGCGCCGCGGCCAGAGGCGGCCCTTTCTTGCGTGTCACCTGCCCGGCGGCCCGGTCCGCGACGCCCCTCACCGTCACCGCCAGTCGCCGGGGGGTGGCAAGCGTCCAGGTCTCCTCGAAAGCCAGCCTCGCCTTTGTGAGCAGGGCCGGCATCATCGACTCGACCTGTGCCAGGGCCCCGTATATCGCCGAGGAAGGCAACTCTTCCGTTCCTATCTCGAGGAGCAGGTCGGCCAACGTCACCGCCCTCCCTCTGGCTTGCTCGAATCGAGCAGCGGGTAGCCCTGCGCCTCTCGCCACTCCAGGAAGGCGGCGGCACACCCGCGCGCGAGCGCCCTCACCCTCGCGATGAAGCCCGTGCGCTCGGTGACACTTATCGCTCCTCGCGCGTCGAGCAGGTTGAAGACGTGCGAGCACTTCATGCACGCGTCGTACGCGGGGTGCAGAAGGCCTTTCCGCAGGAGGGCCTTGCTCTCCTGTTCGAAGTCCGAGAAGTGCTGGTAGAGGACGGCGGTATCGGCTTCCTCGAACGCGTAGGTCGACCACTCGACCTCCGACTGCTTGTAGAGTTCCCCGTAGGAGACCTCGTCATTCCAGGCGATGTCGAAGATGTTGTCCACATTCTGGACGTACATCGTTATGCGCTCGAGGCCGTAAGTGATCTCGGCTGAGACAGGGCGGCAGTCGAACCCTCCCGCCTGCTGGAAGTAGGTGAACTGGGTTATCTCCATGCCGTCGAGCCAGACCTCCCAGCCGAGGCCCCAGGCGCCCAGGGTCGGTGACTCCCAATCGTCCTCGACAAAGCGGATGTCGTGCTCGCGCGCGTTGATGCCCAGGCCGTACAGGCTCTCCAGGTAGAGCTGGATGATGTCTTCAGGCGAAGGCTTGGCGATGACCTGGAACTGGAAATGCCTGCCCACCCTGTTCGGGTTCTCGCCGTAGCGCCCGTCGGTGGGGCGCCTCGACGGCTGGACGTAGGCGACGTGCCAGGGCTCGGGGCCCAGGCAGCGCAGCAGCGTCGCCGGGTGGAAGGTGCCCGCCCCCACCTCGAGGTCGTACGACTGGGCGAGCAGGTAACCCCGGTCGGACCAGTAGGTCTCGAGCGACAGTATGATCTGTTGCATCGTCAGCGCCATGCAAGGCTCCGAATCCTACTTGATGATTAATCGGGCCACGAACGGATAAAGGCCGAAGCCAATAACCCCGGCCAGTAACGAGTATTCTAATCCCTTGCGCCAGTAAAGGTAACCCAGGACGGTCACGAGTGACAGCGCGAGGAATGCCGCCCCGACAACGCTCGTTGCGGCCGTCTCCCCCGCGGATTTGCTGATCCAGTAGATGTAGCCGAAGTGGAGCAGGCTCGCGATCACGATCGCCGTCCAGTGGGGCTCGAGGTGGACGCGGTCATTGTACTTCACGAAGACGTAGACCAGCGCCGAGACGATCAGGAACGTGAACAGGATCTCGTTGTTGATCGCGATGTTGACGTAGGAGAGCGAGAACTTCCAGGCCGGCGTCTTCTTGAACTCCGAGCCTTTGACGAACCCCAGCGACTTCCCGATGAGCGTCGAGGCGACCGCGGGCGCGAGCACCGCCAGCCCGAACGGGACGGACCACTTGAACAGGTCGGCGTAGTCTCGAGACGTGGCTCCGCCAGTGAACGCTTTATCGAAGAGCGGGGTCTGAAGGTCGGTCCTGCGCTGTACGTTCAAACCGATGAAGGCGAACAGCGCGCCCTGGATGAACAGGAATAGCGCCTGGTAGAGAAGGAAGTCCCCGAACGTCGGTTTCTTGGGCGCGACCGGCTTTGCGCTGGCGTGCGCTTTCTGCTCCGCGGGCGTCTTGTACTTCTCCTGGAACTTCTTGAGATCGGTGGGATAGCTCTTCTTGAGCTGGTTGTAGGTGGTGTTCGCGTCCTGGATGGCGAGCGGGTAGGTGAAGAGCACCGCCACACCGATGATGACCAGCAGGGCCGTAAAGACCTTCATCTCCAGGGTGCCGCGCCTGACCACGTTCCACTGGACCGCCTGCGGCGCCGGCTCGGCCTTGGAACCCTTGCCCGATGCCGCCACTTTGGAGCCCTTGGAAGGCTCGGCGCCCCCGGCCGTCTTCTCAGGCGTCTTCGCCCCCGCGCCCGAAGCGGGCCGCTTGAGGGGCTTTGCCTCTTCTTCCTCTACCCTTTTCCCCTTGGCGTAGGTGGATTTTCTTGCCCCGGCGGGCTTCTTTTTCTTCTTTTTCTTGGCCATAGGCGGCAATTACCTCACTTCGGTTTCCGCCTATTCTATAATAGATGCCGTGCGCGGGCGCGAAGCGGCCCGGCCGGCACACCACACTGACCGCTGGCACGAGGAGGCAGCTATGTTTGATTTCCTGATGACCGGGGAGCAGAAAGAACTGCAGGAGGAGGTCCGGGACTTCACACGCTCGATCGACCGGCAGTACCTCCTCGACATGGACGCGGAGAAGATACAGTACCCCAAGGAGATACTCGTCGAGGCCGCGAAGCGAAACCTGCTGGGCCTGCGGTTCCCCAGGGAGTACGGCGGGCGCGGCCTGGGATGGGTCGACGAGTGCATCGCCCTCGAGGAGGTCGCGACCCTCGGCATACCGCCGGCCTGTCTCTACGGGCTCGTGTCGATCGTGGGTGAGTGCACCAACACGTTCGGCACGACCGAGCAGAAGGAGAAATACCTCAAGCCGACATGCGAAGGGAAGATCTTCTGCTCCGAGGCCCTGACCGAGCCGCGTGGCGGCTCAGACTTCTTCGGCGCCACAACGATAGCGAAACGCGACGGCGACCACTACATCCTTAACGGCCAGAAGAGGTTCATCGTCGGCGCGGAGGGCTCGGACTACTTCATGGCCTACGCGAAGACGGACCCCGAGGCGCCCGCAAGGGACAGCCTGGGATGCTTCTTCGTCGATCGCGACGACAGCGTCGAGGTCAAGCACGTGTACGGGCTCATGGGCGCCCGGGGCGGCGGGACCGGCCGGGTGATGTTCCACGACACGCGGGTCCCGGTCGAGAATCTGGTGGGCGCGGCGAACGAGGGAGGGAAGATCTTCTACAGGATGATGATCCCCGAGCGACTGACTTCCGCGGCGGGCGCGCTCGGCGGAGCGAGGGCGGCGCTCGAGGTCGCGGCCCGCTACACGACCAAGCGCAAGGCGTTCGGCCAGCAGATCAAGAACTTCCAGGCGGTCTCGTTCAAGATCGCCGAGTGCATCACCGAGCTGGACGCGGCCCGCTCGCTCGTGTACACGACCGCGGCGGCAATCGACAGCGGGCAGGTGTCAGCGGGCAGGCTGCGCCGCATGGTCTCCGAGTCCAAGAAGTTCGCGACCGAGATGACGTGGCATGTGGTCAACCACGCCATGCAGGCGATGGGCGGCATCGCCTACACCAACGTCTACCCGATAGAGCGGGGATTGCGAGACTGCAGGCTCATCATGATCTGGACCGGTACCAACGAGATCATGAACCTCATCATCCAGCACGAGTACTACAAGGAGATGGGGGCCGACGTTACGCCGGCCGGGCGCGACACCGAGTTCGACGCCCCCGAGGCATTCAACGACGAAGAGAAGATATTCGAATAAACGCAAAAAGGGGACAGGCACCTTTTTGCATTCCGTTCGCTGATGTGACAATGCACCGCTTTCGAGGCGGTGCATTGTTTTATTGATGCAAAAAGGTGCCTGTCCCCTTTTTGCGTTTTTACTATTTTCCGGGCAGCGGGCTCACGTTCGACGGGGTCTGGAACTTCAGCTTTTCGTTGAAGTTGCTGAACGTGACGTTCTGCAGCAGCTTGACCTTGTCGCCGGGCTGCGCATAGCCGAGCTTGATGAGCTCCTCGTTCGCGCGGATGTCGATCCCCACGTCCTCCCGCTTGAAGAAGTGGTTGGACTTCATCACGTAGAGGTCGAGTACTATCTGAGCCGCGGCGAGCTCGTCGACTGTGCGGATCTGCTTCCCGCTCGGGTCTTTCAACAGGTCGGTCACGATAGGCAGCTTAACGAACTCTTTCATGTCGGGCTCCGCCTGGATGTGCCAGACCGCGTCTCCGCCCACGTGCGTGTCTCCCAGCTTCTTGATGCTCTTAAAGGACTTGATGTACTGCGACACAGAGAGGAACTGGGTCGCTGCCTGGGTCTCCTGCACCGACGGCGGCACCTCGTACCAGTTGCCCGCGAGCTCCCAGTACTGCTTGTCGCCGATCTGGAGCTTGGTGACCGGTATGCCCGGTGCCAACTCGGTCTTCACGCGCTCGTCCTTCGTCTGCAGGTCGATGTCGCCTTCCGACTTCTGCACGTACACCTGCTTCTGGACCTTGCCGGCCTGTATCGGGGCGCGGGGGAGCTTCTGGGTCGATTCCGCGATGAAATGCACAGAAGTCAGGTCCTTATCGGCCTTGGTAGCGTCCTTCAGTATCTGCTCGGCGCTCGGGCCGAAGCACCCCGGCAGCGTCACCAGAAGAGCCAGCGCCAGGGGCACGAGCAGCAAAAGGACCAGCAATTTCTTCATCAGTCACCTCGCTGAGAGTTTCGTGAACAGAGTTTCGGGGTTCCGCTCCCGACTGGTTACACTTGATTATAACGGTGACGATTGCCACTGGATACTCTGTCACACAGGTCTAACAACTGCCGTTGTCGTAAAATACATCGGGCAGCATTTCGCTTGTTGTTGCAGAAAGTTTGACGAATCCTCGATCGGATCGGTTTCACTTGGACGGATACGCAGGCAAGCTCCTGAACCTGAACCTGAATGACGGCACGGGCAAGGAATTCATCGTCCCCGAGGAGATAATCCAGAAGTACGTGGGCGGTAGAGGCCTCAGCGCGTGGCTGCTCTATAAAGGGCTGGAGCCCCACGTGGACCCGCTGTCCTCCGAGAACGTGCTGCTGCTGATGACCGGCCCGCTGACCGGCCTGGGCATCCCCGGGCTTAACCACTTGTGCGTGTGCACCAAATCCCCGCTCTCGGGCACCATCGTCGCCTCCAGCATCGGGGGCGACTTCGCCTCGAAGCTCAAGTCCTGCGGCTACGACGGTGTCATCCTGCGGGGCAGGTCGCCGCGCCCTGTCATCATCGACATCACCGAAGGGCGCTGGAAGATACGCGACGCGGGCAAGCTTTGGGGGGCGAACGTCACGCGCACCCAGGAGCTCCTCGAGAGCAAGGTAGCGAGTGTCATCTGCATCGGCCCGGCCGGTGAGAACCTGGTCCGCTTCGCGACCATCGCCTCCGGCGAGCACACCGCCCAGCGCGGGGGTACGGGAGCCGTGATGGGCTCCAAGCGGGTCAAGGCCATCCGGGTCGGTGGCTCCTTCGAGACCCCTGTCTTCGACAGGGAAAGGCTGCAGAAGCCGGTCGACGCGGTCAAGGACAGGCTGAAGACCTCTGACGCGTTCCCCAAGTACGGGACGGCGGGCAACGTCGCGGTCGCCAACGAGAAGGGCGTCCTTCCGACTCGAAACTTCACCGCCGGGTCGTTCGACCGCCACCTCAAGATAACCGGCGACGCCCTCAGGGCCCAGATCCGGAGAAAGGCCCAGGACTGCGAGGGCTGCCCGGTGGACTGCACCACTGAGATGAAGGTCGCCACCAGGTCAGGCACGCTCAGGGTGAAAGGGCCGGGCTATCAGCCGCTGGTGATGCTGGGCAGCAACCTGCTCATCGACGACCTGGAGGCTATCGTCCGCAACAACTACCTCTGCTACCTGCTCGGGATGGACCCGATCAGCGCGGGAGGGACCATTGCCCTCGCCATGGAGCTGGCCGAGCGCGCCCGGATGGACCTGCCTATCCAGTTCGGAAGCGCGGCGGAGATCGGGCCGCTCCTGAACATCATCGCCAACCGCAAAGGGCCCGGGGACGAGCTCGCGGAGGGCGCAACCAGCCTGGTGCTCAAGTACGGCTTCCCGGACCTGGCCATGGTCGTGAAGGGGCTGGAGCTGCCAGGGTATGACCCCCGCGGATGCTGGGGCCAGGGCCTCGCGTATGCGACATGCCCCGCGGGCGGAAGCCACATCGGCTCGATGATGGTCTCCTCGGAGTCGCTGGGCAAGCCGGTCTCGATACCCGGGCCGACCAACCCGGGCAAAGTGAAACTGACCATCTTCACGCAGAACATGTTCGCGTCTCTCGACTGCCTGGTCGCCTGCCACCGGGCCGCCTACTGCCTCGTGACCGTACCCGACTGGGTGGGGAGCATGCCGTCCTGGATGGTCGGCTTCTTCGCGGGACGGATGCCCAACACCTCGACCAAGATGGTCGACCTCTACTACTACCACCGCGCCCTGTCGTTCATCACCGGAGTCCACTACAACCGGCGCGCGATGCTCCGTGCCGGCGAGCGGACGTTCACGCTCGAGCGGCTCTTCAACCTGAGGGAGGGGCTGACCAGCAAGGACGACTCCCTTCCGCTGAGGTTTGTCGGGGAGCCGTTCCGCGAGGGGCCCGTCACGGGCAAAGTGGTCCCTCTCAACAAGATGCTCTTGAAGTATTACCGGCTGCGCGGGTGGAACGAGGTCGGCATCCCCACCGAGCAGGAACTGAAACGCCTGGCCATCGACGAGCGGCCGGGGGGCGTGGGCATCGGGTCCTGACCTTCAGTCCTGGCCGGTCTAGATCGAACCGAACTTGCGGGTCCTGCGGTTGTACTCCGTGATCGCCTCGACCAGGTGGTCCCGTCGGAACTCGGGCCAGGTCGCCTCGGTCACGTAGAGCTCTGCATATGCCAGCTCCCACAACAGGAAGTTGCTGATCCTCATCTCACCGGCCGTCCTGATCATCAGGTCGTAATCGGTGACGTCCGGCAGGTACAGGTGCCTGGCGACGATCTTCTCGCTGATGCCCTTCGGCTTCAGCTTCCCGGCGGCGATCTCCTCCCCCATCGCGCGCATCGCGTCGACCAGTTCGGCCCTGCCCCCGTAGTTGAATGCGACGTTCAGCTTCATCCCGGTGTTCTTGCGGGTGATCTCTTCCGACTCGCCCATCTTGCGCGCGAGCGGGCGCGGCACCCGGTCCCTCCGCCCTATGAACCTGATCTTGACGTTGTTCTCGTTGAACTCGGCGACCCGCCTGTCGAGCAGCTCGCGGTTGAAGTTCATCAGGAAACGGACTTCGTCGGGGGGGCGCTTCCAGTTCTCTGTGGAGAAAGCATAGAGCGTGAGCGCCTCCAGCCCGATGTCGGCGCCGGCGAGGACGGTTGCGGTGACCGCCTTCTCTCCCTCGCGGTGGCCCTCTATCCGGGGCAGGCCGCGCTGCGTCGCCCAGCGGCCGTTGCCGTCCATGATGATTGCGACGTTCTTCGGGATGTCGAGGCCTTCCACGTCAGACATGATCACCCTCCAGCGCATTTCCAGCCGGTGGCCCGGGGATCGCCCTGGCCACCCTGTGCGACCTGAACTCTCTTTCCATCCAGTGCTCCAGCACCTTTCCCATCAGAAGACCCACCTCCAGCGAGGCGCTCTCATACTCACCGCCCGGCCACTCAGCCAGCCTGTGGGCAGCCATCCAGGACAACAGGCCCGCGCCGGCGGGACTGACCCTGATCAGCTTGCCGGTGTCGACGAACCTGCCCGAGCGGCAATCGCCGCAGACAAGTCCTCCCAGCCTCAGGGAGAAGGATACGTCCTCTCCCAGCTCGCCCCCGCAGTTGGCGCAGCCGCCGACCATCAGCTCGAATCCCTCGGACCCCATCACCTTGTACTCGTAGAATGCCGCGACGAACCCGGCCCGGGATGGGTACTCCTTCAGCAACTGCAGCCCGAGGAGCAAAATGTCGTAGAGCCTCGAGTTCGGTTCACCCTCGGTGGCGATGCTGTCGGCGAGCTCCGCCATCGATTGGGCCTTCACGAACAGGTCAAGGTCGTCGCGCAGCTCCTGGAACGAGGTGAGGATCTCGACCTGTTTGACCGTGTCCAGTGTCCGTCCCCGGTGCAGGAACAGGCGCGCACGGGTAAGCGGCTCGACCCTGGCCCCGAACCTGCTCGACGTCTTTCGCACGCCCTTGGCGACCGCCGAGACTTTGCCGTGTTCCCTCGTCAGCACGCGCAGGATCTTGTCCGACTCGCCCAGCCTGTAGGTCCTCAGCACCACACCCTCATCCTTGTACTCGGGCCTGCCGCGCCGGGTCCGCTCGAGAGAGGGGCCGGACGACTCGCCGCTCGCATCGCCCGCTTGCTCCATCCAGGGCTCAGTTGCTGGCACTGATGAAGTCCTCGACTATCTCCGGACCGGCGCTCGTCCCGATCCTGTTCGCGCCGGCTTCCAGCATCGCGCGCGCGTCGGCCCACGTCCTGATGCCGCCCGCGGCTTTTACGCCTGTCTCATCGCCGACCACGGAGCGCATCAGCCGCACGTCCTCGGCGGTGGCGCCGCCCGGTCCCAGCCCGGTCGCGGTCTTGACGAAGTCCATGCCGGCGCTGACTGCCTGGCGGCAGGCTTCGCGCTTTTGTTCGTCATCAAGGTAGGGAGTCTCGAGGATCACTTTCACCACCACCGGCCCCTTGACGGTGAGCCGCTCCCAGCCGCGTACCGCCTCTACCACCGCGATAAAATCTTCGGCGACCATGTCCCATTCCCCGGAGCGGGCCGCCGAGACATTCATGACCAGGTCGACCTCGGTGGCGCCTTCCTCCATCGCGGTCAAGGCCTCGGCGATCTTGACCTCGGTGGCGGCGTAGCCGTACGGGAAGGAGATGGGCGCGCCCACACCGATGCCGGTCACACCGAGCATCCCGCTGGCGAGCGGGACGTAGCAAGGGGGCACGAAGACGTTCTTGAAACCCCACTTACGCGCGGTCGCAATGAAGGCGGTGTAATCGTCGATGGTCTTCTCGGGCTTGAGGAGCGTGTAGTCTATGAGCCGGAGCAGGTCCTCGGTTGAAAGCGAATCAGGGTCCACCGGCGCGTTGCCCGGCCGGCCCTCAACGCTCAGTTCGTCTGTCATCTCCGTTGCCTCCCGTATCGGTCTGTCACTTTCCGCCTACCATATGAGCAACCTTCCGATCACAAGGTATATCGCAAGGCTCAATACGTCCATGGTGGTGCCCAGCAGGGGTCCCGATATCGCGTGGGGGTCGCGCCGCAGGGCCTTCAGGGTGATGGGGAAGGCGCAGCCGACCAGGGCCGCGGCGACCACGGTGAGCGCGAGCGATAGCCCCACCGTTATGCCGATCCACCACTCCTGGTTGAACGCAAAGGCTATCCCCGCCACGATCCCGCCGCAGAGCAGCCCTACCATCACGCCCCAGGCGACCTCTCCCAGGACGGCCCGCAGGGTCTTGCGCTTGAGGGGCGGCGCGCCGGTGGAGACCCAGCGCCCCATGATCGTCGAGGACTGCACCGCTATGTTCCCGCCCATGGTGACGAGCAGCGGGATGAAAAAGACCAGCACGATGAATTTTGCGAAGATAGGCGAGTACAGCTTCAGAATCCCGCCCGCGACCAGTACCTCCACTACTACCGCCACTATGAACCACGGGAGCCGACGGCCGAGGTTGGACATCAGCCCTCCCGCTCCCGCCTCCTCCTCCAGCCCGCTCGCCCCGGCGAAGCGCATGATGTCTTCTTCGGCTTCGTCGGTGAGAACGTCCATGACGTCGTCCACGGTTACGATGCCGAGCATCCTCTTCCGTTCGTCAACGACCGGCACGGCGAGGAGGTCGTACTTGCTGATGACCTCCGCGACCTCTTCCTGGTCCTGCTGCGGCGCCACCGTTATCGCCGGGGCAGCCAGCAGGTCTCCGACGCGCTTCTCCGGCTGCGATACGATGAGCTCGCGCAGTGATAGCACGCCTTCCAGCAGCCCTTCCTGGGAGACCACGTACACGTAGTAGATGGTCTCGATCTCCGGCGATACCCGGCGCAGTTGGTCGATAGTCTCAGCGGCCGTGGCCTCGGGAGAGACGGCGAAATAGTCCGTCGTCATCAGGCCGCCGGCGGTGTCGTCGCTGTACGCCAGCAGCTCCCTGAGCTCGAAAGCCTCCTCACTGCCGAAGAGCTTCAGCAGCCTCGCCCGCTGGGCCTCGGGGACGTCGCCCAGCAGGTCGACCGCTTCGTCGACCGGCATCCGCTCGAGGAGCTCGTGCAGTTCGCCGGTCCTCAGGCGGGCCGCGACCTCCACCTGATGCGGCTCCTCCATCTCGAAGAGGACGCGCGCCGCTGCGGCGGGGTCGAGGCTAACCAGGATCTCGACCTCGTCCTCGCTCTCGAGGCGCGCCAGCACCTCCGCGCTGTCGGCGGCATGCAGGCCGGAGACAGTGGTGACCGCCTGCTCCAGGTCGCCGCGCGCAAGCATGTCCCGCACCGTGTCGAGGATTACTCTGTTGCGCTCTTCCATAGCATTGTCCCGTCTGTGGACTACATCGAGCCGGGGCCGGGGTCAGACTTGAGTCCTGGAGGTCGAAGTCAAGTCGCGTAACAGAAAACTCAAGAAAACGGACCTGACCCCTAGTGTTAAGCTACTGGTAATCGAGCCTCTTGATGAACTCCGGGTTCTTCGACCAGTCCTTCTGCACCTTCACCCGGAGGTCCAGGAACACCTTGTTTCCCACCAGGGGCTCGATCTCCTGCCGTGCCCTCGTGCCGATCTCTTTGATCATCCGGCCGCCCTTGCCTACTATGATACCCTTCTGAGACTCGCGCTCAACGTAGATCACGGCTTCGATGTCGATAAGCTCGTCGTCCCCGCGCGGCTTGATCTCCTCGATCAGCACCGCCACGCTGTGGGGCACCTCGTCGCGGGTAAGCTCCAGCGCCTTCTCGCGGATCAGCTCCGCCACCAGGACCCTCTCGGGCTGGTCGCTCGTCATATCGGAGGGGAAATACTGTGGGCCCGCCGGAAGGAACCGCGCGAGCAGCTCGACGAGGTCGCCCACGCCCCGGCCTGACTTGGAAGAGACTCCAAGCACCTCGTCGAACGGGTACAGGTGCCTCGCCACCTCGGTCTGCGACAACACCTTTGCCTCATCGAGCAGGTCCGTCTTGTTGATAACGCCCACCGCGGGAGTGTTTACCTTCTCCAGCTCGCCGGCAATGAAGAGGTCACCTTTGCCTATGGTCTGCGCGCCGTCCAGGACGAATACGATGACGTCCACGTCGCGGAGCGTCGAGAGCACCATGGCGTTCAGCTTCTCCCCCAGGGCTTCTCGGGGCTTGTGAAAGCCGGGAGTGTCGACGAACACCAACTGTCTGTCTTCGCCCGTCACCACCGCGCGGATGCGGTTGCGCGTGGTCTGCGGCTTGTCGGAGGTGATCGCCAGCTTCCTGCCGGCTATCGCGTTCAAGAGCGTGGACTTGCCGACGTTCGGCCGGCCGATCAGCCCGATGAACCCCGACCGGTACTGCGAGTCATCGTCCAAGGCAATCTCCCTTGCTGTGCGGCGCAACGCCGGCGGCGACCGTCGGCAGCATCAGGCCCCCTGCGGGAACCGGCGGCTGCCGATGTTTAAGAGCAGACCTATACACAGAAAGTTCACAATGAGCGACGCGCCTCCGTAGCTCATGAAGGGTAACGGAATTCCAGTAATGGGCATCATACCCATTGTCATGCCGACGTTCACCATGATCTGGAAGAAGAACATGACCACGATCCCCACCGCGACGATCGTCCCGAACGGGTCGCGCGCGGTTATCGCGATCTTCAGTGCGCGCCAGAGGAGTATGCCGAACAGCGTCAGCAGTATCGCGCCGCCGATGAAACCGAGCTCCTCGCCCACGACTGAGAAGATGAAGTCGGTGTGGTGCTCCGGGATGAACTTCAGGTTCGTCTGGGTGCCGTGGAACAGCCCTGTGCCGATCAACTGTCCCGACCCGATGGCGATCTTCGACTGGACCAGGTTGTATCCGCTGTGGAGCGGGTCCATGTCCGGCTTGATGAACACAAGCAGGCGCGCCACCTGGTAGGCCTTCAGCAGCTTGAGCCCCACCGCGGCCGCCACCACCACCGCCGTACCGCCCGCCAGCACGGCCATCTGTTTCAACCTTGCCCCACCGATGAGCAACATGCCGATCGTGATGACGAAGATGGAAAGAGTGCTCCCGAGGTCCGGCTCGACAAAGACGAAGACTATCGCCGCCATGCCTATGGCCAACCCCTGGACGAACTCCTTGTTTGAGCCGATCTCCATGTGCCGGTCGGCGAGGAACGTCCCCAGCACCAGTATCACCGCCACCTTGGCGATCTCCGAAGGTTGCAGGTCGAAGAAAGCCAGCGGTATCCAGCGGTGCGAGCCGAGGCGAGCCGGGAACACCAGCACGAGCAGCAGCAGCGCCAGCGTCACCGCGTATATTATCTTCGAGTAAGGCATCAGCTTCCGGTAATCGAAGCTCGCAGCCAGCAGCATCGCCACAATCGCGATTATGAAGAACATCAACTGCCGCTTGAGGTAGTACGTCGAAGGGTTATCCGCCCTGGTGGCGCTGAATATCATGAGGACCCCGAACATGCCAAGCGCGAGGGCCGAGAACAGCAGCAGCTTGTCCATGTTGCGGAACGGAAGCCGTCCCAGGATTGCCTTGGGGGCGCTCGTCCTCACCAGGCCTGGCGAGAAATCGGCGGTGCCTCTCCTGTCCATCACCGCTGCATCACCGCCTAGTCGCCCACGCTGGGCCGGATCTCGCCCTGGGGCTGGAGGTTGAACAACCTCTCCAGTATCCGGCGCGCGACCGGGGCCGCGCTCTCGCCGCCATGCCCGCCCTGCTCGATGGCGACCGCCACGACGTACTTGGGGTCTCCGGCGGGCGCGAAGCATACGAACCACGCGGTCGGCTGCTTGCCCGCGATCTCGCTGGTGCCCGTCTTGCCGGCGACCGGTATCTGAGCGACCGGGAAGCCCTCGAAGGTCGCGGCCGCGGTGCCGTTACCCTGCACGACCCTCATGAGCGCGTTCACGACGTTCTGCCTGATGGTCGGGTCGATGGTGATCTCCGCGGCGACCTCGGTGTCCGCCGCCTTGGTCAACTTGCCGTCGCTGTTCTCGAGTTGCTTCATGACGTGCGGCTTCATGAACTTGCCGCCGTTCGCGATGCCCGCATAGAGGTAAGCCATCTGCAGCGGCGTGGTGAGGATGTCGCCCTGCCCGATGGCCATGTTGACGGTGTCGCCCGGGTACCAGACCTGGAAAGCGGGGTTGTCCTTGTTGAACTCCTTCTTCCATTCGGGGCTGGGGATGCGCCCCGTCATCTCACTCGTTAGGTCGATGCCGGTGCGCTTGCCAAGCTGAAAGTCGCGCGCCCACTCCCAGAGCGGCCTGCCCTGGTTCAACCCCTGCCGCAGGTAGAACTGATAGCCGAGGGTGTAGAAGACGATGTCGCAGGACTGCACTATGCCGTTGAACAGGTCGATGTGGTTGTGCGTGCTCCAGCAGTACTTGGGGTAATCCTTGAACGCGCCTACCGTGAAGGCGTGGTTGCAGTCGAAGGCGGAGTTTATCTGGTAGATCTGTTCCTGCAGCGCGGAGAGCGCGGTGACGACCTTGAAGGTCGAGCCCGGCGGCAGCTCGCTCATGATCGCGCGGTTGTTCAGCGGGTACATGTTCTTCGGGTCGTTCAACGCCTGCCAGGTCTTCTGGCTGATCCCGCCGGTGAAGTCGTTAAGATTGAAGGTGGGGTAGCTCGCCATCGCGATGACCTCGCCGGTCTTGGGGTCGAGGACCACGGCCGACGCGCCGGTCGCCTGGTACTTCTTCGGGGACTCCGGGTCCTGCCTGGTACGCGCGGCGTCGACGCCTGACTTGAGAGCGGCTTCCACCAGCGTCTGGACGTCCTGGTCTATGGTGGTGACCAGGTTCAACCCTGCATGCGCTTCCACGCGCGAGATCTCGCGGATCGAGTTGCCGTTGGCGTCCACCTCGAGGCGGTATTTGCCCACCGAGCCCCGCAAGACCTCATCGTACGTGGATTCCACGCCGGAGAGCCCGATCTCGTCTCCCGCCTGGTATCCTTTCTTCTTCTTCTCTTTCAACATCTGGGGGTTGATCTCGCCGAGGTACCCTATGACGTGCGCCGCCTCCGTGCTGTACGGATACTCGCGTATAGGCTGGGCTCCGGCGATGACCCCGGGGAACTCCCTCTGGTGCTCGTCGACGTAGGTGACGATCTCTTCTCCCACGTCGCTCTTGACGAGCACGGCGCGCCTGTTGGGGGCCTGCGACTTCTCGATCTTGTAAGCTATCTCCTTCTGCCCCATACCCAGCAGCCTGGACAGCCTCTCGATGACCACTTCCTTCTGGTCCTGCATCTCGGCGGGCACGATCGAGATGGTGAGGGCGTTCCTGTTCTTGACCAGGACCTTGCTGCTGCGGTCGAGGATCTTTCCTCGCGGGGCCTCGATCGATATCTCGCGGATGCGGTTGCCCTCGGCCTTCTTGCGGTAGTCGTTCCCCGAGACGATCTGCATGAACCATAGCCGCGCGAAAAGGACGGCGAACGCCGCAAGCATGATCAGCCCGAGGATGGCGACCCGGCGCTGCAGGCTCTCGGCAGCGGTGTCCGGCCGCTTGTAAGTGGTCTCGTCGGGCCTGATCCTGAGCCCTGTTCTGTTAAACAACTTCATTCAACCACCGCCACGCCAGGCCGCCTAAGTCCTGCTCGGCCTGGTGAGGATAACCGAGTCTTCCTTCTGGGGGAACTTGAACCGGCGCATCAACGGGTAGACGATGAGCACCGCGATGACGTTGTATAACGATTCCGCGAAGATCGTAGCGATCCTGAACGGCGGCAACTGCTCCTGCCCGAGCACCACCAGCGCCCCCTGGTAGAGGCACATCTCGAAGATGGTCGCCAGGAACACCAGCAGCACCGGCAGCAGTATCGAGTAAGTCATGAAAAAGTCTTTCAGCATCCCCGCCGCGAAGGCGGCGAGCGTCTTGGTCAGGGCGCTCACGCCCATCACCTGCGGGCTCGTTATATCCTGCAGCATGCCTCCGCAGAAACCCACTATCGCCCCCGCGACCGGCCCGTCCTGGACGGCGATCACCACTGCGACGACCAGTATCAGGTCCGGCGACACGCCGAGCAGCTTGAACTGGGGCATGACCGCGAGCTGGAGCACGAACGCGAGCACTACCACTACCATCAGGAATATCTGACGGTTCCGGCTCACTGTGCCTCCCTCAGGATGACCGACTCAGGCTCGGGCGTGATTATCACCAGCACCTTGTCGAGCTTGGAAAACTGCACAAAAGGCCTCACTTCGACGTACCTGTCGAGGCCGCTCTCGCGCTTCTGCACCTTTATGATCTTCCCGACCGCGATCCCCGGCGGACACGTCCCGCCCAGGCCACTCGTCTCCATGACGTCACCCACCTTCAGGTCGGCGTCTTCCTTCATAGGGGTGAACCTGACGGTAGCATCGTTCTTCCCCTCCACAATACCCGTCTCCCGCGAGCGCTGGTCGCGCGTGCCGATCTCCGAGCGCGAGTCCGTCATCAGTTGGACGACGGAGGAGCGCGAGCCGACAGAGATGATCCTGCCCACGAGCCCTGCTTCCGTAACCACGGACATGTACTTTTTGACGCCGCTCGACGACCCGCGGTTTACAATCATCAGTCTCTCCCAGTTATTGGGGGACTGGCCGATGATGTCCGCTCCCACCGTCTCGAGCTCCGCCTGCGTCTCCGACCAGTGGAGCAACTGCTTGTATTCCGCAATCTGCTGCTCCATCTCTTTCGTCTCGACGTGCTCCCTCTGTAGCTCCGCCACTTGTTTTTGTAAGTCGGCCCTCTCCTTTGCTAACGACGGCAGGTGGAAGAGGTTCACGACCCCGTCCTTGATGGGCCTGAAGATCTTCGCGAACGCGCTCGACACGGGGGAAACGAGGTCGAGGAAGAAGTTCTGGACTTTGTGCAGCGGGCCCTTGTCGCTCTCGCGCACGTACAGCGTGACCACGGTTATGCAGACGAGGATGATTACTATCAGGATGATGCGGTTTCTATTGCTTCTAGGAGCGGACGGCATGGCTGATCCGGATGGCCCTTACTGGCCAGCGGACGAAATCAACACCTTCTTCATTATGTCGAACTCTTCCAGGCACTTACCGGAGCCCATTGCGACGCAGAGCAACGGATCCTTGGCGGTGTGGACCGGCATCCCGGTCTCATTGCGGATCCTCTCCTCCAGCCCATGCAGCAGCGCGCCTCCGCCCGCCAGGATTATGCCTTCGTCCATTATGTCGCTCGCCAGCTCAGGCGGGGTCCTGTCCAGGGCGTCCTTGACAGTCTGAACGACCTGGCTCACGGGCTCCTCGATAGCATGCCTGACCTCTTCGGCTGTAACGACCACTGTCTTCGGGAGGCCCGAGGCGAGGTCCCTTCCCTTGATCTCGTCCTCTAACTCGCCATCTCCGCTCATCTCGAAAGCGGAGCCTATCTTGAGCTTCAACGCCTCGGATGTACGCTCGCCTATCATCAACTGATAGTCCCGTTTGATGTAGCTGATTATCGCCTCGTCCATCTCGTCGCCGCCCACGCGGAGAGACTGGCTGGTGACGATGCCACCCAGAGATATTACGGCGACCTCCGTCGTTCCACCTCCAATGTCCACGACCATGTTGCCGATGGGCTCGTGGATCGGGAGGCCGGCTCCGATGGCGGCCGCCATCGGCTCCTCGATGATGAACGCGGCACGCGCGCCAGCCTGAATGGTGGCTTCTTCGACCGCCCTCTGCTCGACGCCGGTGATGCCGCTTGGTACCGCCACGACCACGCGGGGCCTGGCGAGCGCCCGGCGCTGGTGGACCTTCTGGATGAAATAGCGCAGCATCTTCTCGGTGACGTCGAAGTCGGCGATGACGCCGTCCTTGAGGGGCCTGATGGCTACGATGTGCGCGGGGGTGCGCCCGACCATCCGCTTGGCTTCCTCACCGACCGCGATGATGGCGTTTGTGATGGTGTTGACCGCCACCACCGATGGCTCGTTGAGGACGATGCCCTCGCCCTTTACGTAGACCAGCGTGTTGGCGGTGCCCAGGTCGACCGCCATGTCCTTCCCGAAGGACCCGGCCCCGAGCATCCTAGACAAAAACGACAACTAGGTTTTTCTCCTGTCCTGATTGCGCGGTAAAGCCCGCGCTTCGTGCGGCTACTTCTGGCTCAAGTAACCAATTATGCACAAAAAGCAGCCAAAGTCACTTTGAGAGTTTAACACAACTTGACAATAATAACAGTAGTTAACAAGTGCGCGAATCCCCGAAGAAGAGGCCTATTTCACGCTCGGCGCTCTCAGGCGAATCGGAGCCGTGCACCAGGTTGTGCGTCACGCTGGTAGCATAGGCGCCACGTATGGAGCCCGGGGTCGCGTCGAGCGGGTCGGTCGCGCCCATTATCATCCTGAGGTTCTCGATGGTGTTCTCGCCATGCACGATGGCCACCACCGATGGGCCGCCGGTGATGTAGTCGATGAGGTCGTCGTAGAACGGCTTGCCCTTGTGTTCGGCGTAGTGCTTCGAGGCCAGCTCCCTCGAAATGGTCATCTCGGTCATGTTCTCGAGCCTGTATCCCTTGCGCTCCACGCGCGCCAGGATCTCACCAACCAGCCCCCGCCGCACGCCATCCGGCTTGATGATGAGAAGGGTTTTCTCACTGTCGTCCATGCGTCCTCCTTACCTGTCCTGCCTCATCTCGCGACTCGCCTTCTGGTGCCTGAAGAATATGCGCGCTTCAGAGACCGTGAACAGCGAACCCGTCACACAAACCATTCCATCCCTGCCCGCGAGCTTCCTGCCCAGCGCCAGGGCCCGGGCGAAATCGGGCTCCAACCGGTGCTCGATCCGGTCCATCCTGCAGAAGTCGGCGAGCTTCTGTGCGCTGATGGAGCGCGCGCTGCGGTTCTCTGTCACGATGAGCTCGTCGGCGATCGCCCCGAGGACCTTCAACATGCCGCGCGCGTCCTTGTCCTCGAGGATGGAGACTACTATGACCAGGCGCTCGAAGTCGAACTCGCTGGTGAGCGCGGCGGCGAGCCGGTCCACCCCCAGTACGTTGTGCGCGCCGTCCGCCACGATCAGCGGGTGCTCCGAGAGGATGTCCAGCCTGCCCGGTATGGTGCTGGCCTCGAGGGCCTTGCGATAGGCCTCAGGGTCCGTCCTGGAGCGGGGTTCGGTGTAAGCCTGGCACGCCGCGACGGCGCAGGAGGCGTTTACCGCCTGGTGCTTGCCGAGCAGCGGGAGCTTGATGTCCTTGAAATCGTGGGCTTCCAGGCCCCGGATAGACAGGTATTGTGCCGGCGGCTCTCCGGCGACCCGGTAAGGAACGTGGAAGTCCAGGCGGAAGTCGCGGCCGAACACCTTGAGCTCCGCGCCGACTTCCTGGCACCGCTCCGCGAGGATCATGAGGATCTCTCTCGTGCTCTCGGCGGTGATGACCACGGCCCCCTCGTTTATGATGCCCGCTTTCTCGACCGCTATCTTCTCGCGGGTGCGCCCCAGCTCGTTGACGTGGTCGAGCCCGACGTTGGTTATGACGGCGACCTCTGAGTCCACCACGTTGGTCGAGTCCCAGCGCCCCCCCATGCCCACCTCCAGGACTGCGACGTCGATGCGCTCCCGGCGGAAGAAGTGATATGCCATGGCGGTCACCAGCTCGAAGTAGGTGAGCTTTTCTGAGAGCTCGCTCTCGGCCTTCTCTATCGCCGGCTGTATATCCGTCAGGGTCTCCGCGAACTGGTTGACCGTGATGAGCTTTCCGCTGATAGAAATGCGCTCGCGCACGGTCTCCAGGTGCGGGGAGGTGAACAGGCCGGCCCTGAAGCCGCACGCGCGGAGGATGCCGGCGATCATGTGGGATACGGAGGTCTTGCCATTGGTCCCGGTTATCTGGATGGAATCGAACTCGTTCTGGGGGTCTCCCATGAGCCGGCAGGCGGCGGCGATGCGGTCGAGCGAGGGCTTGACGCCCAGCACGACCTTGCCGTCCAGGTAATCTACCGCCTCGGAGTACTTCAACTCGTCTCCCTGTAATATAGGGGTCAAACCTATTTATTACACGCTGTTTGCAGTGACTGTCACTCGTCCGTGTAATAAAAGGGTTTGACCCCTATATTACACGCTTGAGGGCCTGTATCTGCTCCGTGAGCTTGTCGCGCGTCTCGGAGAGCTCGCGCTCCTTCTCGCGCTCTTTCTCGACGATTGGAGCCGGTGCTTTGGAGATGAAGCCAACGCTTGCGAGCTTGGCGGTCACCCGCACCAGGTCGGCTTCGACCTTGGCCAGTCGCCGGGCCAGCCTGTCGATCTCCTCGCCGGTGTCGACCCCGCTCTCCCAGGACAGGTACGCCTCCGCGCCCTCCACCACCACGCGCATCCCGAAACCTTCGCCCGGGGCCTGGAGCGCGAACTCGACGCCGGTCAGCCCGGCGAGCGAGACCAGGTAACCGAGCTGCCGCTCAAGGATGCCCCGCAACTCTCCGCTCTCGCACACGAGCACCGCGTCCACCTTGCCGTTCGGCGGTATCCCGTGCTCGGAGCGGGCCGACCTGATCCCGGCGATCACCGATTGCAGCATCTCCATCTCGCGCTCCGCTTCGTCGTCCAGCGGGAACTCGAGCGCATCGGGCCACGGTGCGACCATGATGGACTCGTCGGTGCCGGGAAGCTTCTGCCAGAGTTCCTCGGTCACGAAGGGCATGTAGGGATGCAGCAGCCGCATGGAGCACTCCAGGACGCGGTGCGCCACGAACTGCGCCGCGCGCTTCTCCTCAGGCGTCCCGCGATAGAGCCTCGGCTTCACCAGCTCGAGGTACCAGTCGCAGAAGTCGCCCCAGAAGAACTGGTGCAGCGCCTTGCCTGCGACGCTGAAGTTATAGGCGTCCATGCCGGCGTCCACGTGCTCGATGAGCCCGGAGAGCCTGCTCATTATCCAGCGGTCCGAAAGCTCCAGGTTGTCCGGCATCGCGTCGGTGACTTCATAGTCCGCCAGGTTCATTATCACCAGCCGCGAGGCGTTCCAGATCTTGCTCACGAAGTTGCGGTTGTGCTCGATGCGCTCCTCCGCGAGATTGATGTCGCGCCCCGGCACGGCTATCGATCCCAGCGTGAACCGGAGGGCGTCGGTGCCGTACACGTCGATCACGTCGATCGGGTCGATGACATTTCCGCTCGACTTGGACATCTTCTTGCTCTCGAAATCGCGCACCAGCGCTGTGACGAAAACATCGCGGAACGGGACGTCTCCCATGAAGCGCAACCCGAGCATCACCATCCTCGCGACCCAGAAGAAGATGATGTCGTGCGCGGTGGTAAGGACCGATGTGGGGTAGAAGACGTCCAGAGTCCTGGTCTTCTCCGGCCATCCCATGGTCGAGAAAGGCCACAGCCCTGACGAGAACCAGGTGTCCAGTACGTCCTCGTCCTGGCGCAGGTTGGACGACCCGCAGGGGCACACCTTCGGCTCCTCGATCTCGACTATCTGTTCGCCGCAATCGTCGCAGTACCACACCGGGATCCTGTGGCCCCACCACAACTGCCTCGAGATGCACCAGTCGCGGATGTTCTCCATCCAGTCGAAATAGATCTTGGCCCAGCGCTCGGGGGTGAACCTGATGCGCCCCTCGCGCACCGCTTCGATCCCCGGCTCCGCAAGAGGTTTCATCTTCACGAACCACTGGGTGGAGAGGTAAGGCTCGACTTCCGTACCGCACCGGTAGCAGTGCCCGACCGCGTGCAGGTGCTCCTCTACCTTGACCAGCAGGCCTTCTTTTTCGAGGTCGCGGACCACGGCATCTCGGGCCTCGTAGCGGTCCATGCCCGCATACGGTCCGCCGTTCTCGTTGATGGTCCCATCCGGGTTGAGGATGTTCACCTGCTCCAGTTCGTGCCTCATGCCTATCTCGTAGTCGTTCGGGTCGTGGGCAGGGGTTACCTTGACCGCGCCGGTCCCGAACTCGGGGTCGACGAACTTGTCTGTGATGACCGGGATGCGCCGGCCGATCAGTGGCAGGATGAGGGTCTTGCCGACGACGTCGGCATACCTCTCGTCCGCGGGATACACGGCCACCGCGGTATCGCCGAGCATCGTCTCGGGGCGTGTAGTCGCCACCACCACTTCGCCCGTGCCATCCGCGAGCGGGTATCGCACGTGCCAGAGGCGGCCGCTCTTGTCCTCGTGCTCCACCTCGATGTCCGACAGGGCAGTGTGGCACCGCACGCACCAGTTGATGATGTACTTGCCGCGGTAGATGAGCCCTTCGTCGTAGAGCGCCTTGAACTCGGTGCGCACGGCGAGCGAGCACCCTTCGTCCATCGTGAACCGCAGGCGCTCCCAGTCGCAGGAGCAGCCGAGCCGCTTGAGCTGGCTCACGATGGTGCCGCCGTACTGCTCCTTCCACTCCCATACGCGCTCGACGAACTTCTCGCGACCCATCTCGTGGCGGTCGGTGCCCTCCTGCTCGATGCGCCTCTCGACGACGTTCTGCGTCGCGATGCCGGCGTGGTCGGTGCCGGGCATCCACAGGACCTCGTAACCGAGCATCCGCTTCCGCCGCGCGATGATGTCCTGAAGAGTGTTGTTCAGCGCGTGCCCCATGTGCAGGACGCCGGTGACGTTCGGCGGCGGGATGACCTGGGAGAACGGCTCCCGGTCCGATTCCTCGTCGGCATGGAAGTAGCCGCGCTCCTCCCACAGCGAGTACCAGCGGGCCTCAACCGCGGCCGGGTCGTACCGGGAAGGCAGCTCGAAATCCTTGTCGTTGTCGGGCAAACGTATCACCACCGATCGTGCAAACTTGTTCAGATTCTACATTAAGTCGTTGGTCAGGTCTTGCAGCGGTGGAGGCTCCGCCGTTGTGTTAGAATCTTGAGCGACCCACAACTGGAGGGCTTGAGATGACGTTGACGATTATCCTGGTCTGCTGTCTGCCCGTCGCTTTGATCTTTGTCGTGATCTTCGCGATCGGCACGGCCGCGTCGCGGACCTACCGCGGAGCAAAGCGCTCGTACGGAGACGTCAAGCCCTACTTCGACAACCTCTCGGCGCAGGCGGCGCGCATCCAATCCAAGGGCACCGAGTTCGCGGACAGGGGGCAGAAGCTTACGGCGACTATCGATGAGATAGGCGGCCGGTGGGCCTTCATCGCGGAGGCGGTCGGAGAGGTCACTACTTCACCTGTGGTCAAGCTCGCGGACTACGCCGGAAAGTTCACCAGTAAGAAATGACGTCGTTCGTTTTTCCACTTTTCGTTACACTTATTCTTCGCGCGCGGAAATGTATTGCGGTTTGGCAAGAGAGAGGAGAACGACCGCCGTTAAGCGGTTTCTTCTTCCTCTGACTCTTCCTTCTGGACCTTGGGGTCCGCCCTTGAGGTCAGCAGCGTCGGCTTGAAGTTCTCGGCCACCACCTCGCGGGTCACCACGCACTTCACAATGTCCGACCTCGAGGGCAGGTCGAACATGGTTCCCAACAGCGACTCCTCCATGATGGCGCGCAAGCCACGGGCTCCGGTCGAGCGCTCAAGGGCTTTCTCGGCAATCTGCTCGAGGGCGCCGTCCGTGAAGATCAGCTCGACGCCGTCGAACTCGAAGAACTTCCGGTACTGTTTCACGAGCGCGTTCTTCGGCTTCACCAGGATGTCCATCAGGTGCTCCTGGGTGAGCGTATGGAGGGTGGTCACCACCGGCAGCCTGCCGACGAACTCGGGGATGAGCCCGAACTTCAGCAGGTCTTCCGGCATCACGTTCGCGAGGATGCTGCCGAGGTCGATCTCGTCCTTCGACTTCACCTCGGCGCCGAAACCAAGGCCCTTCTTGCCTATGCGGTCCTCGATGATGTCCTCGACGCCCGAGAACGCCCCGCCGCAGATGAACAGGATGTTCGTGGTGTCTATCTGGAGGAACTCCTGGTGCGGGTGCTTGCGGCCGCCCTGGGGCGGGACGCTCGCCACGGTGCCCTCCAGTATCTTCAGCAGCGCCTGCTGCACGCCTTCACCGGAGACGTCCCTGGTGATGCTCGGGCTCTCGCTCTTGCGTGCTATCTTGTCGATCTCGTCGATGTAGATGATGCCGCTCTCGGCCTTCTTCACGTCGAGGTCCGCGGCCTGGATCAGTTTCAGAAGGATGTTCTCGACGTCCTCACCGACGTAGCCCGCCTCTGTCAGGCTGGTCGCATCGGCGATCGCGAACGGGACGTTCAACAGGCGGGCCAGCGTCTGGGCAAGAAGCGTCTTACCGCAGCCGGTGGGGCCCACCAGCATGATGTTGCTCTTCTGGAGCTCGACCTCGTCGGTGGAACTCGCACCGACCTGGATGCGCTTGTAGTGGTTGTAGACCGCCACGGAGAGCACGGTCTTGGCGCGCTCCTGCCCGATCACGTACTCGTCGAGGAACGAATAGATCTCTTTGGGCTTGGGGAGGTTACAGAGCTGTATCTCGGGGCTCTCGGTGAGCTCCTCGGCGATTATCTCGTTACACAACTCTATGCACTCGTCGCAGATGTACACGCCCGGCCCCGCGATGAGCTTCTTGACGTGCCTCTGCGTCTTTCCACAGAACGAGCACTTCAGGAGATCGCTGCCGTCTGAGAACTTAGCCACGTCTTACCTCCGCTGCTGGCGGTGTCGGCGTCTAGGTGTCGTTGCCGACCCGGCGCTCCATGACCTTGTCGATGATACCGTACTCCACAGCCTGCGGCGGGATCATGATGAAGTCACGGTCGGTGTCATCATGGATCTTTTCGACAGGCTGGCCTGTGTGGTGAGAGAGGATCGTGTCCAGCATATCGCGAGTGCGCAGGATCTCCTTCGCGTGGAGGTCGATGTCGATTGCCTGCCCCTGGGTGCCACCGCTGGGCTGGTGGAGCAGTATCCGCGAGTGAGGCGTCGCGAAGCGCTTGCCCTTCGTCCCGGCCGCCAGCAGGACCGCGGCGCCGCTCGCCGCCTGTCCGATGCACCATGTTGAGATATCGCACCTCAGGTACTGCATGGTGTCGTATATTGCCAGCGTGCTCGTGACGACGCCACCCGGCGAGTTGATGTAGATATTGATGTCCTTCTCCGGGCTCTCGCTCTCGAGGAACAGGAGCTGCGCCATGATGAGGTTGGCGAAGTGGTCCTCTATCTCCATCCCGATGAAGAGGATCCTCTCCTTCAGCAGGCGCGAGAAGATGTCGTACTGCCGCTCGCCCCGCGGCGTCTGCTCGACGACTATAGGCACAAGTTGCGACTTGATTTCCTTCATGATTCCTCTGGCTCCTCCCCGGTGCCCGCGGCACCCCTCTCTTCGTCCGCCTGTGCGGCTTCTTCCCCGGCCTCTGTCGGCGGGACCTCCTCGGAAGCGGGTTCCTCCGCTACCGTCTCGGCGATTGAAGCCTTCGCTTCCTCCGTGGCTTCCCCTGCTGACGCTCCGCCACCCTCAGCAGGCGCTTCTGCGACCTCCGCGGCCTCGTCCGGCTTTGCCTGAGGCTTGCCGCCCGTGAGGACCGCGTTCTCAACCAGCAGGTCGACTGCCTTGGAGAGTCTGAGGTTGGCCTTTACCGCCAGTATCCTGTCATGCAGGCGGGCATCCTCGATGACTTTCTCCGGATCTCCACCTGCCTGTAACGCCTGCTCCCTGATGTAGTCTTCGGCCTCCTCGTCGGAGACCTTCACGTCCTCGGCGTTTGCGACCGCGTCCAGGACCAGCTCCGCTTTGAGGCCGTCGACCACTTTGTCCCTGATAGCTTTCTCTAACTGGTATCTCGTTCCCTTCAGCGCCTCGAGGTAATCGTCCAGTGCGATCCCCCTGCCCGAGAGCTCCTCCGACATATCCTCTATCTCGTGCTGGACCTGGTGCTCGACCATGGAATCGGGCATGTCGACGTATGTCTGGTCGATGAGAGCCTGCACAGCTTCCTCCCGGAGCTGACGCTGGCCCATCATCTCCTTTATCCGGGAGATGCGCGTCCTCAAGTCTTCCTTGAACTCCTCCAGCGTCTCGAAGTGGCTGACCTCTTTGGCGAGGCTGTCGTCCAGGGCCGGCAGCACCTTTTTCTTTATCTCTTTGACTATCGTACGGAAGGTCGCCGGTTTGCCCGCCAGCGTCTGCTCACCGTAGTCGGGCGGGAAGGTGATGACGACGTCCAGGATGTCGCCTTTTCTAGCGCCCTCCAACTGCTCGTCGAAGCCGGGGAGGAAATCGGAGGCGCCTATCTCGGTCATCCTGTCCGAGCCCGCCTTGCCCTCCAGGGGCAGGCCGTCGGTGAAGACCTTGTAGTCGAACATCACGAAGTCGCCCTTCTCGGCCGGGCGCGCCTCCACGACTTCGAGAGTCGCGAAGCGGTCGCGTGCCTCATCAAGCGCTTCCTTCACGTCTTCGTCAGTCACCTCGTTGTCAGGAGCCTTGAGCTCGAGGCCCATGTAATCCTTGACCTCGACCTCCGGTTTCACGTCGACCGTTGCCTCGAAGACGACCCTGCCTTCCTCGCCGGCCTCCAGCAGGTCTATTTTCGGGTCGGAGACCGGGTCGATGCCCGCGTCTATGACACCGAGCACGTACAGCGTCGGAAGCCCGCTCTTGACAGCCTCGCTCATGACGTACTCCGGCCCCACGTGGCTGTCGATCACCTGCTTCGGGACCTTTCCCTTGCGGAACCCCGGAATCTTCAGCTTCTTTCCGAGGTCCTTGTAAGTCTGTTCGAGTATCTCTGTGAGGTCTTCGGGGCCCGCCTCTACCTTGAGGGTTACCTCGTGCCCTTCTCCCTTGGTGACTTCGGTCTTCAGGTGACTCTCCTCCTGTCGCTGTTCGCGCCGGCTTCAGCGCTTGTTCAATTCCCCTAAGGAAAACAATCGCACACACGCGGTGTGCTTTGCTCTTTGGACTCTGGCTTTTTCGAGCTCGGGCCGGGCTGGTGCGAGAGGGGGGACTCGAACCCCCACGGTTTCAAAAAAACCACGGGGTCCTAAGCCCCGCGCGTCTACCAATTCCGCCACTCTCGCTCGACTTTCGACCCGCAAATATTGTACCACAGGGCCCGGTCGCGTCAGCGGGCGCACGGCCCGTCTCAGCCGCCGTCGCGACAGCATTGCGACCACCTTCGCGCGCCTGCCCAAACGACTCCCCCACCCGTTCGTTCCAATTGTCATGCATAATAGACAGTGTTAAACTCCGGTTTGTTTTTCAATGCGACACGGGCCGTTAGCTCAGCAGGTAGAGCAGGGGACTCTTAATCCCAAGGTCACAGGTTCGATTCCTGTACGGCCCACCACCTACAATCCGCATGGTTAAGCCTTCTGTACGGTCTGAGCCGAAACAGGATACCAGGCCCGACGATTTCATTTGCCTCTTATTTGCCTTCATCCTGGCCAGATACCGCCTTTTTGACAGGGAACGGGGTGACATTACTGTTCCGGACGAACGCCTGATTTGCCTTGGCAAGCGTCGCGTTCATGTCCTCCTGTATCAAGTGCGAGTAGACATTGAGAGTCATTGCCGCGGAAGCATGGCCGAGCGCCCGCTGGAGTGCCTTCACGCTGGCGCCGTAGCCGAGCATCGTCGACGCGTAGGAGTGCCGGAGGCTGTGCATGGTGACGTGCTTAAGGCCGGCGTCCTCCAGGGCCTTCAGGAAGCGCTTACGAACGTTGGCAGGGTCGAGCGGCTTCACACCGTCGTCAGTGAAAAGCAGGTCGTCCGGCGTCGGGGATCCCTGGTCGTGGTAGAAGTCGCGCAGGAGATCGGCCAGCGCGTCCAGGAGCCCCACGGCCCGCCGGGAGGTCTCGGTCTTTGGCTTGCCGAAACCGCCGTGATAGCTCCATGATCGCTCGACGATGATAGCCCGCATTTCAAAGTTCACGTCGCGCCAGCGCAGGGCCAGTGCTTCCCCGAGACGCAGGCCGGACATTGCGAGCACTGCGAACAGGGACCGCTCCGGATCCCGGGCCGCGTCCAGAAGCTTGAGAATGTCGGCAGGCTCGAGAAAGTCCAGCTCGCCGTTGTCATTCCGGGGCAGGTTGATCTTCAGCGTGGGGGCCCGGTCAATGAGACTCCACGCCTCCGCCTGCTTCATGCAAGCCCGGAAGTACCGGAAGCACCGCGCGACCGTGGCCGGCGTGATCGTCTTCTCTGATTGCTTCTTCCCTCCCAGCTTTTTCTCTGCGAGCTCGTCGATCCACGTCTGGACGTCCATAGAGGTTATGTCGCCTAGGAGCGTTTCCCCGAACGTCGGCAGGATGTGAAGCCTGAAGGTGTGCTCATAACTCACCCATGACCCGGGCTTCAGGCTTTTCTTCTTCGTCTTAATCCAGCGCTCATAGAACACGGCGAAGGTCAACGTCTCGCGGCCATAGGTCCCGGCGGCGACTTCGGCCTCGATGCGCTTCCGCGCCGCCTCCGCGTCCTTCTTCAACTTGAAGCCGCCGTTCTTGTGCTGCTTGCCCGCGGCGTCCTTGAAGATGACGTAGTAACGGGAGCCCTTCTCGCCGTTCTTAGTGGTCCAGGTCTGCTTGCGTATGTGTGCCACGTTGAGCCTCCCCCGCTGTGCCTTCCGCTATTTCAGTTTATCACCGGTCGATGACGCGGGCCTGCGCCCTAGTGATTGCCTCTGTAAGCCGTATTCTTTTTCGATGTTCTCAAAGTCCTTCTTTGTCCGCGCTTCCCTCAGGTCCGCCAGCACGTCATCCTTTATCTTCTCGGCCCGCTCCGGGTTCTTGTCTCGCAGGCGATAGAAACGCGCCCTGACCTGAGCCCTGCGCTGGAGCACTCCGCTTAACTGCCGCTTATGTGAGCTTGCCTGGCATTCCGTGGAACAATATCTACGATCCGGGCGAGTGCGAAGAAACACGTTGGCGCAACCTTCGCATTGTGCAAGCGGCTTTCCGGCCAAGATGATCTGCAAGTACAAGGCTGACTTGAGGCTTTTGCCGTGAAGAACAATAGTGAACTTCTTTTCTTTCCTGTTCAGCTTTAGCACCTCTACGCTTACGGATTTCAGACCTTGACTTAGGTGTTTCATAAACGCGGCTGAATCTCTTTTCTGTTCCTGCTGGAGTGTCCTTACGTCATCCTGGAGGGCATTGATCCGGCGCTCGATAGCGATCCATAACGCCTCGAGCTCGGCCTCCGCGACAACGGCTTCCCGCCCATCGAAAGTATGGGAAGCGCCCTTGAGGTTAGCCCGCTTCACTGTCACGTCGCTGATCATGTCCCGGAGCATTATGAGGCCGTACTCTTTGCAGAATCGCTTGAAGGACTCGTAATCGCGAGCTGCCATGAAGTCATCCACCAGCGGTTCATCCAGGCTGAGGGATTCTTTATTGAAGGTTGCGCTCCAGGTGCGAATGCTAACGCCTTTGACAACCTTTAGCTTTGACTTCCAACCGATTGCAATCCTAACGCCCGCGTACTGCATAATCCGTACTCCTGAATATCTACATGGATTAAACCATACTCTATACCGTATATTGTAAATAGCGAAGCCAAGAGTGTCAAGAAGGGAGGTACGAATGTTAGCCCTAAGAGTGGAGCGCCAGCGGCGCGGTTGGAGCATTACTGAAGTCACCCGCCGGACCGGGATCGCGGAGTCTCACCTATCGAATATCGAGCGCCAATTGATCCCGGCTTATCCCGGCTGGCAACGCCGGATTGCCAAGGCGTTCAAGATGTCGGCCCGCGAGCTATTCCAGGAGGTCGATGATGACTCCTGAGTCTCGCCTGTTAACCGCCGCCGAGCTCGCCGCCGTCCTCAACGTGCCGGTGGCCACCGTCTGGAAGTGGGCGAGGGTTGGCCAGGTGCCGTGCATAAGACTGCCCGGAGGGCGCAGGGGAGTTAGATTCGAGCTGGTCGAGGTCGAGCGCGTCCTGGAGGGAGGCGGCAATGGCCAAGCTCCAGCGTGACATCGGGGCCCGCTTTGAACGTGAGATCGCCCGCCTTCTTGGAGTGCGCCGGAACCTGCGCGCGGACTACTCCGAGAGTGCGCCCGACCTGGAGACAGACACCCTCATAGTCGAGTGCAAGTTCAGGAGCGGGATCGCCACCTGCCGTTGGCTCGAGCAGGCCGAAGGTTACGCGGACGGCACAGGGAAGATCCCCGTCGTCTTCGCCCGGGAGCGCGGAGACTCGAGGCCGATCGCAATCCTCAGACTCGAAGACTTCCTGGACATGATCTTGGAGGCCAGGCAATGATGGCGCGAAACATCAAGCCGGGATTCTTCACCTGTCCCGAACTCCTAGAGCTTCCCTTTGCGGCGCGGCTCCTGTTCGCCGGCCTTTGGTGCGCGGCTGATCGGCAAGGACGCCTCGAGGACCGACCGGCGAAGATCAAGTTACAGGTGTTGCCAGGTGACGCGGTAGACATTGACGGTCTGCTGGGAGAGCTGGCCACCGCAGGATTCATTGAGAGATACGAGGCTGAGGGGATACCGTGCATCCAAGTGGTGAACTTCTTGAAGCATCAGCGGCCGTACTCGCGGGAAAAAGAAAGCGAGTTACCCTGCCAGCAAGACACAAAGCACAACCTAGGCAGTGCCAAAGCACAACCTAGGCAAGACCATGACCGCTCTGATACCGGATACCTGATACCTGATACCGGATACCTGATACCTGATCCCCTTAACCTGATTCCGGATACCGGTGTAACGGACGGCTTCGCCTCGCCTGAGGTTGAAGCGGGGATTCGAGCAGGAGGGGGGCGGAATCGATTTGCCAAGCGTTGAGGAATGGGCTGAGACAGTCAAAGAGTTTCTAGAGAGGCAGAATCGTGGGGACCTCGTCCCTCGATACCAGGCCGCCCTCGAGGAATCAGACGCGAATGCCTCACGTCGGTGTTGGGTGAAGGACCAGGTCAACCGCATTGCCCGCCTCGAGCTTCCGATTGAGGACGTGCCGGACGCGGCGGCCTGGAGAACTTATACCGAATCCGTGGTGACGAATCGGCTTCGCCTCGCCGGCGTTCCCCCTGACTTCATCTCGATAACGTGGGCAGACGTGAAGCCTCGACCAGAGGTCAAGGGATTCGACGGCGCTGCGGGGATGTGTCGCGCCTTCTCCGAGAACATCACCGAGCATCTTGAAACAGGTTCCGGGCTCGTGCTCTGCGGCACCGTCGGTGTAGGCAAGAGCTTACTCGCCGCCTTGATTTGCCGGGGAGCTCGAGAGGGCGGCCGCACCGTCCTGTTCGCCAGGACCCGGGCGCTGCTGGATAGACTCAAGGATTGGGATAACGCCTTCGACTTCCACAAAGAGCTCGAAGCCGCCGACCTCCTGGTCCTCGATGACCTAGGCGGGGAGTATGCCTCCGACTGGGCCCGTTCCGAGATCGACGCGCTTGTCTCGGCCCGCCATGCCGAGCGCCGCTCGATCATCGCAACGTCGAACCTCTCACCCGGCGACCTGGCGAAGGCGTATTCTCCGCGTGTCCTGGACCGTCTCCGCGAACGGGGCCCGGCCTTGGAGATCCGTGGGCCCTCATATCGACGCGGCGGTCCGGACCGCCGCCAGGGAGCCCACGCCACAGAGGCGGCCGAGGACCGACATCACGCTTCGAACACCGATTGACGCAGGGGCAAGGTCGCCAACTGATGCCACGTCGTTAGGGGCCTAGCATGAAAAGTGGGGATTACGGTGTACTAGTGCAGCTCCAAGTAGTTTCGCCTAATGAGTTTTATTTGGACTGATAGTTCACAGGACTAGGCGTAACAAGTTGGATATGCATTAGTTAGGTCTTTAGGCGATGATATGATTCTTGCTGCGAGGCAACTTAGACATCAATGGAGGGCAGTCTTGAAGACGTTCTTGCAGAACGTGAGTAACGATACCAGTGAAGCTTACCATGCGAAGGACTTTGATAGAGCTGCAACAATGGGGATGAAGGCTATAGAGAAGTTCAAGGAATATAACTCAACCCGTATAAATCATATGAAACGGGAAGGACTCTCCCCTTGCTTTGCTTAAGTATGCATTAGAAAGCCAAAAACTGGCCATGTAGTACTTCAGGGGGCGAGAATCCAATGGGTGCACCGAAAAACGGGGGTA
>Ga0066793_10000033_pt1 | contig 39128 bp, 38 predicted proteins | sample PersoiDNA2013189_FD_83876 | JGI IMG/M metagenome (GOLD analysis project Ga0066793, IMG submission 83876) | Permafrost soil microbial communities from the Arctic, to analyse light accelerated degradation of dissolved organic matter (DOM) -... | ecosystem: Environmental > Terrestrial > Soil >... | reverse complement strand
GCCGAGCGACGAGATGAAGGGCCGGATAATCGGCCGTGAGGGAAGGAACATCCGGACCTTCGAGAACCTCACCGGCATCAACCTGATAATCGACGACACCCCTGAGGCCGTAATACTCTCCAGTTTCGACCCGGTCCGCCGCGAGATAGCGCGGCTTACGCTCGAGAAGCTGATCAGCGACGGACGGATACAGCCTGCCCGGATCGAGGAGATGTACGAGAAGTCGAAGGCTGAAGTCGAGAACGAGATACGCGAGGCGGGCGAGGAAGCCGCCTTCGACGTAGGCATCCACAACCTCAATAAAGAGTTGGTCCGCGCGCTCGGGCGCCTCAAGTTCCGGACCTCATACGGCCAGAACGTACTGATGCACTCACTCGAGGTCGCACATCTCTCGGGAATAATGGCGGCCGAGCTGGGCCTTGAGCCGAAAGTCCCGAAGAGGGCCGGGCTTCTCCACGACATCGGCAAGGCGATCGACCACGAGGTCGAAGGGTCGCACGCCCTGATAGGCGCCGAGCTGACCAAGCGGCTGGGCGAGGGCAACACCATAACTCATGCTGTCGAGGCGCACCACGGTGAGGTGGAGGTCAAGACCATCGAGGCTGTCCTGGTGCAGGCGGCGGACGCAATCTCCGCGGCCCGTCCGGGCGCGCGTCGCGAGACCCTGGAGAGCTACATAAAGCGGCTGGAAAAACTGGAGACGCTGGCGGATTCGTTCCCCGGGGTGGAGAAGGCGTTCGCCATGCAAGCCGGCCGGGAGATAAGGATCGTAGTCCAGTCGGATTCCGTGGATGACCTTCAGAGCGCCACCCTTGCGAGGGATATCGCCAAAGAGGTCGAGGATCAGCTGGACTATCCCGGACAGATAAAGATCACCGTGATCCGCGAGACCAGGGTGGTCGAATACGCCAAGTAGAGCCCGAAACCGTTCAGGCGGCATGAAGCATCCGCACTCCAGGTGGACCTATGGCTTCAAAGGATGAATCGCCCCCCTCCGGGGAGCGCGATGTAATCGATTTCGTCTCGCAGATCACCGATGCTGCGCGCTTCCGCATTGAAGAGAACCTGCCCCACGGCTTCGTTCGTCTTAAGGTTGCGGAGGCGGAACGGCGCCAGGCCCAGCATGATATCCGATCGGTCGAAGACATCGTGACGGAGCTGGTCCGTAACTCCAGGGACGCCGGAGCCCGGCACGTGCTTGTGGCGTTCCAGAAGGAGCAGGGGCGCTACCGCAAGGTCACCGTGATCGACGATGGATGCGGAATCCCCCCCGACGTGCACCAGCTCGTATTTGAACCCAGAGTGACCTCGAAGAGGGAGGATTTTGAGGAGGACAGGTACGGGGTGCACGGGCGCGGCATGGCTCTGTTCTCGATCCGGACCAGGGTTACGAGCGCCGCGATCGCGGCATCGGTGCCTGGCAGGGGCACGGCAATCAGCGTCGTGGTCGACACCAAGAAAGTGCCTGAGAGGTCCGACCAGGCCACTTTCCCTCAGGTGGAGCAGACCGCTGAAGGGGACGAGGTGGGGTCGGGGCCCCACAACGTGGCCAGAGTGCTCCTGGAGATGTCGGTGGATTGCCCCGGCGTGGAGTTCTATCTGGGGTCCTTCGCTGAGGTGCTGGCCACCCTGCGTGCGTCGGCCGCAGGGGACGACACCTCCGAGTCACTGTGGTCCGAGCTCATATCTGTCGACGACGCGAGGGTCCTGGCCGCGGTTTCACAGGCGGTCCTGGGGGTGCCGGTCTCCGAGCGGAACGCGTACCGGGTCTTGAACGACGAGATCGCGCCTCTCGACAACATCCTCCGGCAGGCGACGAATGTTTCAGCTCCTTCAAAGCGCGAGCGGAGGGCTTCAGAGACAGAGCGCACGCACAGGGTCGCGCGGACCAGGAACCCCCTCAGGCGGCTTTCAAAGGAGGACCTGACCGAGATGGGAGAGGAATGCGGGCAAGTGGTTGAAAGGATTGTCGGCCGCTACTACCTGAAGCCTTCAGGAGAAGCCCGAGTCAGGCGCGGAAGAGGCAAGATAATCCTGTCGTTCTTTATTTCAGGAGAAGAAGGTGACGAGGAGTGAGGGACGCCGGGTGGAGGCGCATCACTTTAATAGCCCTGGCAATCGTGGTGGTGCTGGCAGTGGCCGCTGGCGGCCTCTTCTGGTGGCGCAACGAGGTACACGCGAACGAAGTAAAGAGGTATAAGTCCGCCGCGAGCCTCGCATGGAACAAGATCGCTCAGGGCGCGAGACAGCTATCCGCTACGATGCTGAAGGTGGGCTCGCCGGCTGACCTCGCAGGAGTCGCGAGCGAGGCTACACGTCTTCAGGGAGAGGTATCAAAGAGGGTCGATTCTCTCGAGGGGAAGGGCGCGCCTCCGGGATACAGCGACACCGTGGCAAAAGAGACAACCGCTCTCAAGTCCCTTGTCAGCTACCTGCAAGGCCTGAGCGACATCGCCTCGAAAGGCGACCCGAGCTAGCTGGTAAATGACAGGAGCACTCTCGATGACCTTGCGAGACAGGCGCAGGACGATACGAACGAGTTCCTCTCGGCGGCAAAATGGCTGGGGTTGTCGATCAACAATGATTTCTACCTGGCCGGACAGACCCTTCAGACCGCCTTCGAGCCTCCCGATCCCGCGAAGCAGGCCGATGCGCAGGCGGTCTATGACACGACGAATGCGTTCATGAACGCCGACATCTTCCACCGCGACTTTGACACTATATGGTCTATGATCTCGACCAGGCTGCACACGGGTTTCGACTTCTACAAGATAACCAAGGAGACGATCGCCGCAGGCTGGGAGAAGGCCTGGGGGGACCACAGACCCGTGAGCTTCTACGTCAGCAGGTCGTCCGTGGCTTTCCCGAGCCCGGGCCATGCCACCGTCAGGGCGATCGCCTACCTGGACAAGGGCGGTGTCCGCATCGAGGAGATACAACTGGTGAACGAGGGTGGGGTGTGGAAGCTCGACAGCTACCCGTTCGTGGGCTGGTACGGGCCCTGATTGGTGAAGGCGCCTACTTTGCTCTAGAATGTATTGATTGCCAGGCGAGGTGAAAGGACCCCAATGGCACTAAAGGTTCTGCAGGTGGTGGGGGCGGCGGCCGTCGTCATCATCGTGGTCCTACTGATACCGATATTGCTGCGCCTGCGAAGGACACTCGACGAGGTGAGCGTCATCGTCTCCGAGACGCGGCCTCAGACGGTCACTTTGCTCAGGAAGGCCCAGGTGACCCTCGACAGCGTAAACCTGGAACTCGAGAACATCGGCGCGATCACCGAGGACACCAGCGTCCTGATCGCCAAGGTCTCCGAGGCGTCCAACGCGGTCGAGAAAGCCATCAAGTCGCCGATGACCAAGATCGGATTCGTGACGGCTGGCGCCGCCGCGACCGGCTTTGCCGTCAGGAGGCGTCTGGCGCGGGAGCTTTCCGACAAGAGATAATGTCCCACCAAGACTCCACCACAAATCACACCTACTTCCTCCGCACTTTCGGTTGCCAGATGAACGTGCACGATTCTGAGCACATCGCGGGCGTTCTCGAACAAGCGGGGTATCTCCGGGCGCCCGCAGCCGACGCCGCCGAGGTCGTGATCTTCAACACCTGTTGCGTGCGCCAGAGCGCGGAGGACAGGGTGTGGGGCAACCTGGGCGCGCTGTCCAGGCCGGCGGACTCGACGCCACGCGTGGTGGCCGTCTGCGGTTGCATGGCAGAACGGCACGGGGCCGGGATCATGACGCGCTCGAAGACCGTGAACCTCGTGTTCGGAATGGAAGCACTGCCGCGCCTGCCTGAGTTGATCGAGGCCAGCATGGCCGCGCGGGTCATCGACATCGGAGACGTCAACGAGGCATGCATAGACTGCCTGCCGGCCATCAGGGCGCGTGCCTCGCAGGCGTGGGTCCCCCTCAGCCACGGGTGTGACAACAACTGCGCCTACTGTGTAGTGCCGGCGGTCCGCGGCGCAGAGCGTTGCAGGCCTCCCCTGGAGATCCTCGACGAGGTGCGAGAGCTGGCGAGCGCAGGCGTAGTGGAGGTCATCCTGCTCGGACAGAACGTCAACTCCTACCGGAGCGGGACCGGCGCCGGGAGTTCCTTTGCGGAGCTGCTGGAGGCCGTAGCCTCCATCGAGGGGATCGAACGCGTGAAGTTTGAGACGTCACATCCCCGGGACCTCGGCGATGACATCCTCGAGGCGATGTCGTCGGTCCCGGAACTGTGCGAGTACCTGCATCTGCCCGTGCAGTCGGGTTCGGACAGGGTGCTGGCCGCGATGAACCGCGGCTACGGCCGCGACAGATACATGGAACTGGCGACGCGCGCAAGACAGAGGGTTGGAGGCCTGGTGCTGACGACCGACCTGATCGTGGGGTTCCCCGGCGAGACCGAGCGGGACTTCGCGGACACGCTGGACCTGGTCGAGCGGGTGGCGTTTGACGCGGCGTACATGTTCATCTATTCCGAGAGAGAAGGCACTCCGGCGGCGCGGATGGGTGACGAGGTTCCCGAAGAAGTGAAGAGGCGCAGGTTCGCTGAGCTGGCGGGCATACAGGAAGGTATCACCGCGCGATCGCTCCAAATGGTTGTCGGTCATGACGTCGAAGTAGTTGTCGACGGCCCTTCGAAACGGGGTGACCTTATGACTGCCAGGACAAGGGGCCACCAGGTCGTGCTGGTGCCGCCCACGGGCGGAGCGGAGGGCATTCTCACCGCTCACGTCCACGAGGCGGGCAGGCACTCGCTGAGGGGCACGGTCGTGGCCGGCGGTGAGCACCATGGACGTGAGAGCTGAGGGGTGATGGAATTGGGCGTTTTTCATGAGGGCAGCGCGCTCGTGATCGCGGACATGATCCACGATTTCGTCGATCCGTCCGGCAAGCTCTACGTGCCCGGGATCGAAGAGATTGTTCCGAGTCTCGCCGCTCTCATCTCGGAGGCGCGAGAGGCGGGAGTCCCGGTCATCTACGTCAACGACGCGCATGACCCTGATGACAAAGAGTTCCAGCAGTGGGGCGAGCATGCGGTGGCGGGTACTCAAGGGAGCAAGGTGGTCGCCGAGCTCGAGCCGCAGGAGGCCGATTACGTGCTCGAAAAGAAGAGGTACTCGGTCTTCTACCAGACTGACCTCGACGACCTGCTGGACAAGCTCGGCGTCTCGCACCTTGTCATCACCGGGACGGTGACCAACATCTGCGTCCTGGTCTCGAGCGTCGAAGCCTTGATGAAGGGGTACGAGGTGACCGTTCCGCGCGCCGCCGTGAAAGCGTTGAACGAAGAAGACGGTAACTGGGCCCTCGACCAGATAGAGCGCGTCTTCGGCGGCAAGGTGGCCTGAGCCCGCCTTCAAGCAACCCGGAGGTCGACATGGCATTTCACGTTGCACCCTACGAGCACATCAAAGCGGGCAGAGTAACCGACGTGTACTTCGAGCGCGTCACTGCAGCGCTCGAGAAGCGCGGTATAAACCCCTTCGTCCAGATGGAGGTGAGGACGAACAGCCTGCCGGACGACTGGGGGTGGGCGGTGTTCGCCGGGCTCGAGGAGTTGATGGAACTCGTGGCGGGATTACCGCTGGAGCTGCGCGCCATGGAGGAAGGCCAGCTGTTCAGGGCGGGCGATCCCGTGTTCTCGGTCAGCGGCAACTACCTCGACTTCGGCGTCTTCGAGACCGCGATGCTGGGACTTGTGTGCCAGGCATCCGGCATTGCCACCAACGCGGCCAGGTGCAAGCTGGCGGCGGGCGCCAGGGCGGTGATCAGCTTCGGCGCGCGGCGCATGCACCCGGCGATCGCGCCCATGATCGAGAGGAACGCGTTCATCGGGGGGTGTGACGGGGTCGCGGTCGTCGAGAGCGCGGAGCAGATAGGGGAGGAGCCGTCAGGCACCATGTCTCACACGCTCATCTTGTGTTGCCAGGACGAGCGTGTGGCCTACGAGACTTTCGATGAGGCGATGCCGCCGGAGGTCAAGCGGGTTGCCCTGGTTGACACCTTCCAGGACGAGAAGTTCGGTGCGCTCTATGCGGCGGAGGTGCTGGGCGACAAGCTGTTTGCCGTCCGCCTCGATACGCCGGGCTCCAGGCGCGGAGACTTCCTCAAGATCATGGAGGAGGTGCGCTGGGAGCTGGATATCCGCGGGTTCGAGCACGTGAAGCTTTTCATCTCGGGTGACCTCGACGAGGACAAGATACTCCGGTACAACAAGGTCGCCGACGCATACGGCGTCGGGACACACATCAGCAACTCTCCCGTGGTCAACTTCGCCATGGATATTGTGGAGATTGACTCCAAGCCGCTCGCAAAGCGCGGAAAGGAGTCGGGCCTCAAGCAAGTGTGGCGCTGCGCAGCAGACGGCATCAGAGCGCGTACGCTTGCCACCGTCGAGGAACTGGCCTGCCCGTCGTGCTCCGCACAGATGGAGCCGTTGCTGAATGTGCGCTACAAAGACGGCGCGGCGCTCGAGGCGAACCCGACTCCCCAGCAAGTCAGGGCGAGGGTGCTCGCGAACCTCGAGGAAGTCGAGCTCTGAGGCACGGTAACAGCATGGAGACCTGGCGCCTGCTCATCGATCCCTCACATCCCGGGGCTAGCAATATGGCCCTCGACGAAGCGCTCGCACTCAGCGCCGCGGACAGCGGGCGTAACACCCTGCGCCTCTACTCGTTCGACCCGCCAGCCATAACCGTGGGGCGCTTCCAGAGGATCGACGGTTTCCTCGACACCGACGTGTGCGATCGTCAGGGAGTCGGACTGACGCGCCGGCCGACCGGGGGCCTCGCGATCCTGCACAAGGACGACTTCACCTACAGCGTTGTCAGTCCCCGGGGCGCTACAGGCAGCGCCGGCAGGGACGTCCACTTCAGGAAGATAGCCGATGGCGTGACAGCCGCACTCGGCCTCCTCGGGATTTCCGCGGAAGTCGCATCACACGGCGAGGCCGCCCTCGGACGGGGCTGGTGCTTTGAGATGGAGCACGGAGTGGATATAGTGTGGCGGTCCAGGAAGATCTGTGGCAGCGCCCAGAGGATGGCGGGGGGCTATGTTCTACAGCACGGCTCATTGTTTCTGTCGGAGAACGAGGCCCTTCTCCAGGAACTGGCGCCGGCGCTGGGAGGTCGTCTGTCAAGGTCTTCGTTCGTCACCCTGGACGAGGCATGCGGGCGCCCGGTGGGCTGGCGCGAGGTGGCTGAGGCATTTGTCTCGGGGTTCGCCGGGGGGCTCGGCGTGGCTCTGGAGCCCGGTGAGCTTACCCCCGAAGAACGCCACCGCGCGGACGTTCTTGAGAAGACAAAATACGCGGACAGAGAGTGGGTTAGGGGCGGGTCCTGAGGTTCGCGAGTTGTGTTATCATTGTTCGAAACAGCGGTAGCAGGTGATAAGAATGCCCGATAAAGACGTGGAGCGGAACGTCAGGTCCACCACTGAAGAAGGGATCCAGACTCCCACGCAGAGGCACGTCGGCGGGGTGAGCGAGCAGCACGCCATCACTTTCGGCGAGAAGACGGAGTCCAGGAAGACCAGGGAGAAGTTGCTCGACAAGTTCCGGCGGCGGGAGCAGGAGAAGAAAGAGCTCGAGCAGCGCGAGGGGGAAGCCGGTGAGCGAGGAGCGGATAGAGGGCCCGCCCCGGATTAAAGTCTATGTGGATATCGGAGAGCTCTCGTCGAAACAGAGGGGAGCGGTCCTGGGGCTGGTCAAGGACATGGGTTTCACCCCGGCCGAGATCAGCGAGTTGGTTGTGATGATCCCCCGGAACGGACTGGCCGAAGAAGGCCGCTGGCAGAAACGGAAGTGAGACATGTTTTGCCCCGCTTGCGGAAAGAGCAATCCTGAAGACAGCGTGTACTGCTGCAAATGCGGCTCGTACCTGGCCGCCTCCACCGAGGGCGAGACGACCATAACGCTGACGCCCGTGGAGGCCGACGTTGAGCAGGAGGCGGAGATCGCCGTGCCCGAGGACGAGCTCACTGCCGGAGCCGCCATGCTGGTTGTGAAGAGGGGGCCCAACGCGGGAACGCGGTTTGTCCTCACCAAGGATGTCACGACCGCTGGAAGGCACCCGGAGAGCGATGTCTTTCTGGACGACATCACCGTGTCGAGGCGGCACGCGGAGATCAGGAAGAACGATGCCTTCCGGATCGTCGATATGGGCAGCCTGAACGGCACCTATGTGAATAAATTAAGAGTTGAGGAAGCCGATCTCTCGAGCGGCGACGAGATACAGATCGGGAAGTTCAGGCTCATCTTTTTCTGTAAATAGCTCCCCCAAACTTGACATAGACCCCTGTTATTCAGCATATTAAGTCTTAAGGTTTGACTTTAAGTTAAGACTTACACCGGGGAATGACATGGCGGCGGAGGAAAAGAAGTACGGAATAGGCGAGGTCCAGGAACTCCTCAAGAAGGAGTTTCCCGACATCACCATCAGCAAGATACGCTTCCTCGAGAAAGAGGGGCTCATCAATCCCGAGCGGACACCGAGCGGCTACCGCAAGTACTCCAAGGCGAATATCAAGCAGCTCAGCTATATACTTCGACTTCAGCGTGAGGAGTATCTGCCCCTTTCGGTAATCAAACGCAAGATGCAGGACTTGAAATCAGGCAAAGTCGTAGCTGGCGATCTCACTGTTATGTCGGGGCAGGCAGCCGAGCCGGCCCTGACGGGCGCCGTGCCGGTCTCGGTCGACCTGGCCCCGTCAAAGCTGGGCCTCTCGGCTGAAACCCTCAAGGAGCTCGTTGACTACGGTATCGTCAAGGTCACCGAAGGGCCTGAGGGCAGATACTTCCCCCCATCAGAGATGAAGATACTCAACCTCGCCAAGGAGTTCTTCAGGTATGGGGTCGAGCCGAGGCACCTGCGCATGTTCACCCAGTTCGTTGGGCGAGAGGCGTCTTTCATCGAACAGATAATCCGGCCGCAGCTCCAGCACAAGGACCCCAACACGAAGAGGAGCGCCCTCAAGGACCTCGAGAACCTGATGGCACTGTCGCAGATGTTCATACAGGCGTTGCTGCGTGAGGCGCTCACGATCTACCTGCCGCGTCCGGCGTCCTTCGACATGCTCGAGGACGAAGAAACGGAGCAGGCGCCGGAGCCCGAAGAGATGGAAACGCAGCCACGGGCTGAAGTGCCGGCGGCCCCTGCTCAAGAGGAACAAGGCGCGCCGGAGGCGCAGAAGGCGACCGAGCCCAGCCCGCAGATGTTTCCCGAGTAGCCGGCGCAAGGCCAACCGGGGCGGAAATGATGGTTCGGGCGGCTTGGTATATAATCAGAGGGCGTTGTTTGCTTCCTTGGACTGGGAAGCGGGTGTAAGGACCAGATGGGCGAGAGTGACAAATCCGACAAACGAATAGGCTTAGGAGCTGGCCGCTTCTGCGAGCGTCTCGCCATGGGAGGGGTTCGGCCTTGATTTGATTTTTTTCGGGAACGGGTGATCGTCAGCCCTCTTCCGAGGGCTTTTTTATCGCCACGTTGCGGTCTGAACGGAGCGTCGCCGTGCCGTATTTGAGCGCTATGCTGGGCAGGAGAATAGAGGACGAGCGAACAGGCGGCAACGGTCGCCTTGTCGACGTCGTCGTCCAGCAGGGCGCGAAGTTCCCACCCGTCAAAGGCCTCGTCGTCCAGACTGGAAGAAGCAGGAGCGCCCGGCGCCACTACGTCCCGTGGAGCGACGTCAGCGATTTCAAGCCTGCCAGGATCCTCGTCAAAGGGTACTCGGACTTCTCCGACGCCGACGAGGGCGACATCTTCCTCTACCGTGACCTGCTGGACAAGCAGATCGTCGACATGGACGGTTACCGGATCGTCAGGGTCAGCGACATCAGGATAGCCAAGTCCGGCGGCGAGCTACGGGTAATCGGCGCCGACGTCGGCGTCCTGGCGATTCTAAGGCGCCTGGGCCTCCACGGGCTGGCCGAGAGGCTCAGGAGCGAGCGAAGCGGCATCTTCCGTGACCGCATCGTCCCCTGGAACCTCGTCTCACCTATGGGCCCGATGCCCTACGACGTGAGGCTCAGGGTCCCCTACAGGGAGTTCCTGGAGATACACCCCTCCGACCTCGCCGACATCGTCGAGCAGTTGCCCGAGGACCAGCGCTCGAAGGTGCTCGCTCTCATCGAGGATCCCAAGGCGGCCGAGGTACTCTCGCAGATACTCCCGGCCATCCGTTCAGAGGTCGCTGTGTCCATGGAGGACGAGAGGCTTTCAGACCTGCTCGAGATCATGCCTCCCGACGAGGCGGCAGACGTCCTGGGCCAGCTTCCCAGGGAGAAGGCCCAGGACCTGCTCTTGCTGATGGGCATCAAGGAAGCTTCGATAGTCTCCGAGCTTCTGGGCTACGAGCCCACCACCGCGGGCGGGCGCATGACCACCGAGTTCATCGCCGTCTCGAACGATATGACCGTGGAAGAGACGATCTCCTACCTCCGGAAGGAGGCGCCCGAGGCTGAGACCATCTACTACGTGTACGTGGTCGATTCGGACGGCCACCTCTCCGGCGTGCTGTCCTTGAGGGACCTGCTGCGCGCGCAGCCGTCCGAGCGGATCGGCAACCTGATGCTTCGCGATGTCATAACCTCCGAGGTCCAGGATGACCAGGAGAGCGTCGCCGAGAAGCTCTCGCGCTACAACCTGCTCGCGGTGCCGGTGGTGGATGAAGACCACATCCTCAAAGGTATCGTGACGGTAGACGACGCAATCGACGTCATCAGGGAAGAATCCGCGGAAGACTTCTCCCAGTTGTCCGGGGTGCCTTTCGAGGAAGAGGGTACCCCGATAAGGGATGCGTTCGATGCCCGCAGGTGGGGAGCCACCATGTTGACCTTCCTGGGCGGCGTCCTCGCGACAGCGCTGTTCGGCATCTTCAGAAAGGACTTCCTGATGGCACTGGCGCTGGTGTATTTTGTACCGCTTGCGCTGCGGGCCGCCCACGACGTATCGATCTGGTCTCTGGCCGCCGCGGTTCACGATATCCGTGACGAGAGCGTTCCCGCCTCGCAGCTCGGGCGCCTGCTGGCGCGCGAGTACCTGTACACTCTCGCCGCCGCGACTGTTATCAGCGTCCTGGGGTTCTCTGCGGGACTGCTGTGGATACGGACACGGGTCCCGGCGGTGGCCGGGGCGCTAGGGTTGTTTGTGGCCGTCGCGATCGCCGGCATACTGGGCCTCGGGGTCCCACTGCTTCTGAGGCGCGCGAGGCCGGGCCCGGCTGTGGGGCCGGGCCGCATGGTAAGCATCTTCGTTATGGCAGCATCGGTGGTGTCGTTCCTAGCTGTGAGCGGCCTCCTGGTGAAGGTCTGGCATTAGCCCTTTTCAGGATTGGAGGCCACCTTGACCAAGCGGCGCGAAAAGAGACTGACCAGAGCGAACTTGGGCCTCCTGCTGTCGGTGCTCGGCCCCGGCATCATCGTGATGATGGTCGACAACGATGCGGGCGGCATCGCCACATACTCCGTAGCGGGGGCGCGTTACGGATACAAGATCCTCTGGATACTGGTGCCCACGGGACTGCTCCTCTTCATGGTCCAGGAGATGAACGCGAGGATGGGCGTCGTCACCGGAAAAGGGCTCGCCGCTCTCATCAGGGAGGAGTTCTCATTCAGGCTGACGGCGCTGATCATGATCGCCATGATCGTCGCGAACTTCGCCAACACCGTGTCCGACTTCGCAGGCATCTCTGCCGGCGCCGAGATATTCGGGATACCTTTCTTTATCTCCGTGCCGGTCGCCGCGGTGGTGATCTGGTTCATTGTGCTCAAAGGGAGTTACAAACGCGTCGAAAAGATCTTCCTCCTGATAAGCCTGGTCTACGTCGCCTACATCATCTCCGCGATCCTGGCTAAGCCGAACTGGGGCGAGGTGGCGAGAGGCGCCTTCGTCCCGAGCGGGCAGCTCAACGCCCCCTACATCATCCTGGTGATCACCATGGTCGGGACGACGGTGGCGCCGTGGGGCCAGTTCTACCAGCAGTCGTCGGTGGTGGACAAAGGGCTGAAGGTCCAGGACCTGTGGTTCGAGAGGATCGATACCGGGATCGGCACGCTATTTCTGACGATAGCCGCCGCGGCGATAGTGGTGTGCTGCGCGGCGGCGTTCTTCAACAAGCCCGGAGTGGGGGCGACCCACATAACGTCGGCCGACCAGGCGGCCAAGGCCCTCGCGCCTGTCGCCGGGAAATACGCGTCCTACCTGTTCGCCCTCGGGCTGCTGTTCGCCTCCATCTTCGCCGCTTCGATCCTGCCTCTCTCGACGGCATATACCGTCTGTGAGGCGTTCGGATGGGAGTACGGCATCGACCGGACGTTCAGCGAGGCCCCGAAGTTCTATACCGTCTACACGGTTTTCATCGTCGCGGGCGCCGCGTTCATAATGATACCCAACATGCCGCTCATCACCGTGATGCTCCTGTCACAAACGATCAACGGCCTCTTGCTGCCCGTTGTCCTGACGTGCATGCTCAAGATAATCCGCAACAGGGATGTCATGGGGGACCACGTGAACGGCGATATATATAACACGATCGCGTGGATCGCGGTCGGGGTCCTGTACGTCCTGGACCTGTGGCTTGTGATATCGAGCATCTTCCCGATAGGCCATTGAGCAAGGGGGTGGAGTCGTTGGACGAAGGGGAGCCGGTCAGTTTCAGCGACCTCGTGAAGGCGAGGGTTGAAGACGCAGACGGCAGGCACGTGGGCCACCTGGAGGACATGGCCATGGAGCCGGACCTCGCCTCACCGTACATCGACGGGCTGGGTGTGCACCTTTTGTGGACGGACAGGGTGGCGGACGTGCTCCTGGTCAAGCGCGTGGAGGACCTTGCGGTGCTGTTGCCCTGGTCCCAGGTCGAGAGCATCACCGAAGAACTCGTTACACTGCGGAGCGTCCACCCCGACTTTCCTGTTGACAGTGCAGCGGGCAAGTGGCTCGTTCGGCGCGACATACTCAACAAGCAGATGGTCGACCCCGAAGGCAACCGCATCCAGAGGGTTGATGACGTCCTTTTGACCTCGGAGGGCGGCAGGCTCAAGGTCGCGGGGCTGGAAGTGTCCAAGGGGCTGTTGCTGGCGAGCTCGGCGCTTCGCAGGTACGTCGCCGAGATCCGCAGGAAACATTCGAGCAAGCATGACTCCGAGGTGATCCCGTGGGACGCCGTCCAGCGGATAGACGAAGATGCGATCGTCCTCGCGGAGGACGTCCCGCGCTAGCCGTGTTGTTGGCGGCGCCGGGCTGGGATATACTCTCTGGGTAGGACATGGCCGCGGATGGATCGGTTGAACGGCTGCTGGAGCGTGACTTGAGCTGGGCTGTCACGCGAGGGCCGAACCACCGGCCCGCACGTGGCCTTTTTGGGTACAAGGAGACGAGCCTCACCGGCCTATGAAACGGATATACGACGAGAGCTATATGGACAGGACGCCGCGCCGGAGGCGGCAGCGGAGGTCGAAGCTCGGCTCGTTCAGCGTGAAGAACGTGAAGCTCTGGGCGGTCGGGCTCGTGCTGCTGCTCGCGTTCATCTTCTTCATCTCCGGGCTGCTCACAGCGGCCGATGCCAACATCGGGCCGGCCGTCGCCGAGTCGGTCCGTGTGATCAAGGCGCCCCCCGGAACGAAGCCTGCCGCGCCTGGAGTGTGGGCGAACGCGGCCGTGCTCACCGACGCCGAGAGCGGCCGGGTGCTCTACAACAAGGCCGCTCACGTGAAGCTGCCGATCGCAAGCACGACCAAGATGATCACTGCTCTGGTGGTGAGGGAGCACAAGAGGCTGTCCGATAAGGTCGTGATAAGCGCGGAGGCGGCCAATGTCGGCGAGCAGGGGATAGAACTGGTTCCGGGTGAGACGCTCACGGTCGAGCAACTCCTGAACGCTCTTCTGATACAATCCGCGAACGACGTCGCGTACGCGTTGGCCCAGGGGACCGCAGGATCCGTGGAGGCCTTCTCCGCCCTCATGAACAAGAAAGCCGCGGAGCTCGGAGCGAACGACTCGCACTTCGTAAACCCACACGGCCTCGACCAGTCCGGCCACTACTCGACCGCGTATGACCTCGCCGTCATCGGACGCGCCCTGATGAAGGACCCGGTGCTGGCGAAGATCGTGGTCACGCCTCATTACTCCATCCCGTTCCCGCCCGGGCGCGCAGGCACGCGCATTGCGCAGAACCACAACGAGATCCTCACCCAGTACTCCGGTGCGAATGGCATCAAGACCGGATACACGGTGCCGGCGGGCTGGTGCCTGGTTGCATCAGCGCAGCGCGACGGCAAGTCGCTTATCGCGGCAGTCCTGAACAGCCCACACCGCGCTGACGACGCCACGGCCCTCTTCAATTACGGTTTCCAATCGACCGCGCGGGTCGTGCTCGCCGCAAAGGGACAACCGATAGGGACCAGCAGGGTGGGAGCTTTTCCTCGCCGCTACGTGTCCGTGGTGCCTCAGGCGGAGATGGCGGCGCTGACCTTCAGGGGTTCCAAAGACGTCTTCAAGGTGAAGGTCGCCGTACAGCGCACCACGCACTCACCGGTGAAGAAAGGCGAGACCCTCGGGAAGATCGATGCGCTGCTGAACGACTCGCCGCTCGAGAACGGCAATGCGGTGGCCGCGCGGCCTCAGTCGTCATCGAACGTCTTCGGCGCGGTGTTCTTCTTCTTCTGGTACACACTGTGCTGGACTGGCAAGATACTCGCTGCGCCCTTCCGCATTTTCTGAGCTGGAAGAGCCTGTGGCGTGGCCTGAAAAGGCCTTCTGTTTCCCGCGACGAACCCATCGCGCAGCGTTGATGATGGAGCGTTTAGACCTTCATTGACCTTGCTATATGGTTGGAGTATAAAGGAGGCGGTGAGGCACATGATCAAGATGAACATCGTCGGAGTGCGTGTCGAACTGCCGACGAATCAACCGATAGTCCTGCTCCAGGAGGACGAGGGCGAGCGCTTTCTGCCTATCTGGATCGGAGCGTTCGAAGCGACCGCTATCGCCTTCGCGGTGCAGGGGGTCGAGACCGCGAGGCCGATGACGCATGACCTCTTCAAGAACGTTCTGGAGGACCTCGACGTAAGCGTCCAGCAGGTGCTGATCAACGACCTGGTGGACGGGACGTTCTACGCGGAGATAACGATGTTGAGGGACGGCGACAAGCACGTGATAAGCGCGAGGCCGTCCGACGCGATAGCGCTGGCCGTAAGGATGGAAGTGCCCATCTTCGCCGAGGAGGGCGTCCTCGACGAAGCCAGCATCGAGATGGAGACCGCCGACGAAGATGAGATCCAGCGGTTCCGGGATTTCCTCGATCACGTGGAGCCGCAGGACTTTCTTTGAAGGGCGACTCACCTGTCTCATACGAGTCCACAGCCGGCAGACGGCTGCAATTACTTTTACCTGGAGCGTCCTCTGAAGGGGTGAGATTTGCGTAGCAGAAGAAGCCCTTACTGGCACCTCCGCACCGCGCTTCTCGTTTTCCTGGGGCTTATCGCATTCGGGACGATAGGCTACATGATCATCGAGCGACTCAATTTCTTCGAGGCGCTCTACATGACGGTAATCACGATCTCCACCGTCGGATACCGCGAGGTAGTGCTGCCCTCGCGCGCAGGGGAGATCTTCACCATGATAGTGATAATCGCGGGGCTCGCGGCGGTGGTGTACGCCACCACAAGCGTAGTCGAGCTCCTTCTGGAAGGCAGGATACTCGAGATCATGGGGAGGCGAAGGGTCTTGAAAGAGCTCCAGGACCTGAGCGGCCATTACATCATCTGCGGCTACGGCCGGGTGGGCAAGCAGATAGCCAAGGAGTGCCAGGCGAGGGGCAGGTCCGTCGTCGTCATAGAGAAAGACCCTGCCGTGGTGGAGTCTGCCATCAACGATGATTTCATAACGGTGAAGGGCGACGCCGCGGAGGAGAGCGTCTTGAGGCAGGCCGGCCTCGAGCGCGCCTCGGGGCTGGTGAGCGGGCTGTCTTCCGACGCCGACAACCTCTTCGTCACAATGTCGGCGAGGATGATCCGTCCTGATGTCTTCATAGTCGGGCGCTGCAACTCCGAGGAGACGGAGTCGAAGTTGTACAGGGCCGGCGCCGACAGGGCCATCTCGCCCCACAACGTGGGGGGCAGGCGGATGGCGGCCCTCCTCTTGAAGCCGCTGGTGTGCGACTTCCTGGACGTGGTGACCCACGGCGAGCTGGTCGAGCTCACCCTGGAGGACATCGCGGTCGAGCCCGGCGCGGCGGTCATCGGGAGGTCGCTGCGAGACATACTGGTTGACGACCTCAAGGGCATAGGTATCCTGGGCCTCAAGAGGCCCAAGCGGGATTTCGTGATAAACCCCAGGAGTGACACCGTTCTGGACGCCGGCGACATCCTGATCGTCTCAGGCGCCCCGGAGCAGGTGAAGGACCTGAAGAGAGTCTCGCAGAGCAGGAGATAGCCGCGGCGATTGGACAGAGCAGGCATTCCGGAGCGGTTGCCGGCATGGGCTGCGACAGTCACATCTACCCCACAAGTGAACAATTAGAACAATAGTTGATTTTTCTTATCAGAAATGCTAAATTGTATAAACCTGAATCCCGAAACTAGGTAGAGGGTTTGACCGGCGTGTGAAGGTGAGGTTGATGCAGTGAACGCGGGTGGTCCTCGCTCGAAACCGATAATTGCAGCCATGGCGCTTGGCCTGGCCACCGCCCTTCTTGTCGCCCTAATGGCCCCCGCTATCGCCCAGCCTCTGCAGGACAGCCTCATGTCACAGGAAGAGCAAGCGCGGTCTCTGGAGAGGGAAATAGCTGCTCTCCAGGAAAAACTCTCGAACGCCAGGCACGACGCGGTCGCGCTCGCGGAGAGGCTCGCCGAAGTCGAGAAGAGTATCCTTGAGTGTTACATGGAGATCGACCGCGCTGAAGCGGAGGTCGAGGGCGCGAGGCAAGCCGTGAACCGCGGCTTGCGTGAGCTGTACGTGCAGGGGCGTCAGGACTCGCTGATAATGCTCATAAGCAGTACGGACGTCTCCGATTTCCTTGCCTGGTCCGAATACGTGAAAGATGTGACCTCTCGACAGTCAAGCTCCCTGAAAGCCCTGAAGGCGAAGAAGAACCACCTGCAGGACTGTCAGGACAAGCTTCTCGCATTTAAGAAGGAAGAGGCAGGCATTGCGGATTCCGCTGATACCTCGGCCGTCGAAGCGCAGATCGAGGCGAAGCAGGCGCAGCTCGTCGGCCTCACCTCGACGCTGATAGGCATGCAATTGCCGGATACCTACACCCCTGCCCCCAAGACTTTCAGTCCGTCAAAGGTCTACGCCAGGCCGGACGTCAACGGTTTCAACCGCACGGGGCAGGTCATGTCGGGTTATGCCAGCTTGTACGGCGACGATTTCGACGGCAGGCCGACCGCGAGCGGGGAGATATTCGACCAGTACGCTTTCACCTGCGCCCACAAGACGCTGCCTTTTGGGACGTGGTTGCTGATCTCGTTCCGCGGCAGGAGCGTGGTCGTGAAGGTCAACGACCGTGGACCGGCCGCCGCCGGGCGGATGCTCGACCTTTCGAAGGGCGCGGCTGACGCCATCGGCCTCACAGGGGTCCAGTGGGTCGACTGCGAGCTGGTTGTCCCGAGGTCCTGATACTGCGGATGCCCCCGCACCAACGTGAAATGCCATATCATGGTCCCGCGTGCTTGCGCGCGTAAGGGTCCCTCACGCGAACGATATAGATCGGCGGAGGTCTTGATGAAGGAAGTCGTGCCAGGGGTATCCATGCTGGAGCGCTCCTGGGGCTGCAACATATATTTCCTCGAGTGGGAAGGCGGTGTATCGCTCATCGACGCGGGCTTTCCGCTGGACACCAGGAAGATAGTGAAGAGCCTTGGGACGCTCACAGGCGGGCCGGACATGCTTGTCGCGACACATTGCCACCTGGACCATATGGGTTCCATGGCGAGGCTCAAGGAGAAGTTCTCATCCACGGTCGTGGCCCATCCCGACGATGCCATGATAATGGAAGGGGTCGCTCCGTATCCCACGTTCAAGCTCAAGCCGATCCAGGCGGTCTACTACAAGGCGCTGGGGCCACTCTATCCCTACGAGTTCGTCGAAGTCGACGAGCGCGTGACAGACGGTGACGTCGTCGACGTGATGGGCGGCCTTGAGGTCCTGCACGTCCCCGGGCACACCGCCGGGAGCATCGCTCTATACCAGGCCGACCGTGGCCTGCTTTTTACGGGAGACACGGTACGCAACGAGAACGGGGTGCTCGAGGGGCCGCCTCCGCAGTTCACTCCGGATCTGGAGCGGGCGTTCAGAGGCATTGAAGAGAAACTGGTGACCCTGGACTTCGAGGTGCTGTTGCCCGGGCACGGAGAGCCCATCGTGGGAGGCGGGCGCGAGGCGCTGGCCCGGATGCTCGAAGCGCGTGAGAGGAACCGCTGAGATGGGGGACAGGTGGGACCTGGTGGTAGCGGGCGCCGGCCCGGCCGGTTGCGCGCTGGCGGCAAAGGTGGCCGCCGCGGGCTGCAGCGTGCTCCTGCTGGAGCGCGAGAGCGAGCCGGGCTCCGGACGCGACTGGATCGTCGATGTGGCCAGGAACACCTTCGAGGCCGCCGTAGTCCCCGAGCCGGCGACCGGTGAACTTTTCGAGGAACCGGAAAGGACGGTCCTGGTCTCATCAGACAGGGCGTGTGCGATCGAACTCCTGCCGGCACCGGTGGTCCCGGTGAGGAACGCGCCGTACGTCAGGCAGCTCGCCGCCTGGGCTGTAGACTGCGGAGCAGTTCTCAGGACATCCTGCGCCGTTGCGGACCCGATAATCGAAGGGGACTGCGTAGTCGGGTTGAGAACCGCGGGCCGGCCCTCCCAGGCCGAAAGAGATCCGAGGCACCATCGTCGCCGACTGCACCGGCATGGGCGGCGCATTGAGGAGGAAGACCCCGCCGTCGTGGCGACTCGCGGACGCGGTGGCCGCCTCTGACATCGTGCTGGCCAGGAGAGAGACGCGGGCCGTCGAGCCGGCAGCCGCTGAGAGGGCGATGCAGCGAAACTTCATGGTGGACCGGGTGCGCATCGGCAGGTCCGGGGCGCAGGGCGTCTACTCGATAGAGACGTGTTTCCTCGACCTGCGGCGCAGGTCTATCGACATCCTGGTGGGGGTGAAGCCGGGATCGGGCCCGGATGCCGACACCCGGTTCGAGCAGATCCTCCGGGACAGGCCGTACATCGGCGAGAAGGTATTTGGCGATGGTGGCCCTATTCCCATCCGCAAGCCGCTCGACACTTTCGTCGCCGATGGCTTCGTGACGCTGGGGGACAGCGCCTGCCAGGTGATACCCGCGCACGGGTCCGGCACGGCGTCCGCCCTCATCGCCGCCGATCTCGCATCCGCCTCAATAATCCGGGCTCTCGAGCAGAGACGACGGGACCGGCAGGCCCTCTGGGGCTACAACCACGCGTTCCTGAGCGGAAGAGGAGCTCTGCTGGCATACTACGACGTCATACGCCGCCACGCCGACACCCTCACCGTCGATGACCTGGACCTGTTGCTCGCGAGGGGCGTCCTCACGGCTCGCGAGGTGTTCAGCGGCCTCGTGCCGGAGGCGCCCACGCTCGGGCCCGCCGCGGTCGCGGACAAGCTCAGGGGAGGGCCGGGGGCGGTCGACGACTGGGTGAGGAGGATGCCTCCTGCCAGGCCAAAGCCTGGCCGGGGCTCAGGGGGCCTCTGAGAGTACGGCCGCCGCACTGAGCGCGTCGTGTGCCTCACGGTGCTTCTCGGTCATCATAAGGTAACCCCCCAGCGTGCACAGGAATCCCGCGACGCTTCCGCCGAGTACCATGTAGAGGCCGTTTCCAGGGCTGACCACTCCCTGCCTCGTGAAGAGGTATATGAGCTCGTAAAGCGCGAAGCCGAGTACCAGCAGGTCAGCGACGCAGGCAACCGCGTATTCGGCCCTGCTTTGAAGCGCGAAACCTATCACGATACCGACAGCCATGATCACGCCGAGCGCCATAGTGACCTTCCCGTCGCCGCTGATGACGTGATGGAAGCTCCAGCCGGACTGGTTGTAGAGCCCGAGGATCCTGTCGGATCTCCAGGTGAGCGCGCTGCCGGCGACGATCAAGGATGAGCCGAAGACCAGGCCGAGCGCGCTGATGACCAGAGAACCGATCAGCACCCTTGATGAAGATGTTCCGCTTCCACCGCCCTTGTCAGCCAACTGACATCACCCCAGTCCTCCCGACCGGTAAGCCTTCATGTATGCCTTGCAGAACTTGTCGCCGCCCGCGACCGCCTCGGCGGCATATATCGCGGCGCGCAGTTCCGTGTCGGTCGGGTCCAGGATGCCCGCGTCAAGGCCGAAGTACACCGCCGCCCCCAGCAGCGAGCGGTTTATGAGAGAGCGCCGCGGCAGGCCGAAAGACGCGTTGCTCGCGCCCATGACGGTACGGACCCCATCGAACTCTTCCTTGATCGATCTCAGCGTCTCGAGCGTGACTCTTCCCTGGGTGCAGTCCGCGCTAAGCGGGAGCACCAGCGGGTCGATGTAGAGGCTGTCAGGCTCGATGCCCGCCTCGGCGGCCGCCGACACGATTGAACGGCATACCAGGAGCCTCTCGGCGGGGGAGGGGGGGATGCCGGCCTCGTCCATCGCCAGGGCCACCAGAGGGCATGAGTGGCGCGCCGCCAGGGGAAGCACGGTCTTGATGCTCTCCTCGGTCCCCGTGACGCTGTTGAGGAACGGGCTCTCGGAACCGCAGGCCTCGAGGCCCGCAGCCAGCACTGCCGGGTCAGGGGAGTCGAGGCAGATAGGGGCATCGGTCGCTGCCCTCACGACGCCGACCGCCCACTTCATCGACTCTGCCTCGTCGCCGATTCCTGTGCCGACGTTCACATCCACGTAGTCGGCGCCGGCGTCCGCCTGCTCCCGCGCCAGGTCGCCGACGAAAGCAGAATCGCGCGACAGGATGGCATCACGGACGCTCTGTATGGTGCCGTTGATCTTTTCTCCGATGATGATCAAGGCGGACCCTCCTGTAAGTCGTCAGCATAAAAGTCTATATCAACAGCCGCGCCAACATAAACTGAAGCTCGTCCCTCACAGCCCGCTTGAGGGAAAGGCCCGGCGCAAACGTAGTATACTTTCAGTCGGATTCGTTAGCGTGTGCGTACCGGGAAGGCGGTTGCCATGTCGTACCTTACCAAGTTCAAGCTCATCCTCGACCCGCGTTTGAGCATGTCGAACTTCTGGGACAAGGCGGTGGCGGTCTACGGCGACAGGCCTCTTGCGTACCTCGACGAGCCCATAGACTACCGTTTCATGCCCACCGACACTCTCACGTACCGGGAGACGCTGCGGTTCGTCAACAGGCTCGCCAACGCTCTGCTGGCGGCCGGCGTGACCCAGGGCGACCGCGTCGTCATATCGATGGGGAACAGGATCGAGTTGCTCCTGCTCTGCTACTCGTGCTTCAAGATCGGCGCGATCGCGGTGCCTCTCAACTACATGCTCAAAGGTTCCGAGATCCGCTATATCACGGAGAACTGCAAGGCGAAGTGCGTGGTGACCGACCGGGATATCTTCGACACGAACATCAAGACCACCGACCTCATCGAAGGCGTGAACACGTGGATCATGGCAGGCCCGCGGGAGGAAAGCCTCGACGGGTTCGCTTCTCTGGACGAGATGCTCGACGACGCTTCCGACGAGCTGAAGCCCGTCAAGCTCCACAAGCACGCGACCGCCGCCATCTTCTACACCTCGGGGACGACCGGGTATCCCAAGGGCGCGATGATGACGAGCCACAACCTGCTCACGACGCAGCGAATAACCGCCGGGGTGCTGCCGATCACCCCTGACGACCTCGGCCTCTCGGGCCTCCCCAGCGCGCACCTCATGGGCTTCTGCGTCGCGCTGCTCTGCTTCATGCTCGGGACGCCCGGGTACTTCATGAAATACTTCCATCCAGTGCGGACCCTCGAGCTGATACAGGAGCGTAAGGCGACCGTGTTCGTGGGTGTCCCGGCGATGTACTCGATGATGGTCAACAGCGGCGTCGATGACTACGAACTTTCCTCGGTAAGGCTGTGGGCGAGCGGCGCGGACGCGATGCCCGTCGAATACATCGAGAAGTTCATGGGCTACGGCGGGATGTTCTTCGAGGGTTACGGGCAGGTGGAGACGAGCCCGATAACGGCGCTCAAGCTCTCCACTAAATGGAAGTCCTTCGAGCAAGGCTGCGTCGGCATCCCCGTGTTCCCGGTCCGGACGCAGGTCTGGGACGAGGACTGCAACCCGTTGCCGCGCGGCGAGGCGGGGGAGCTCGTGGTCCGCGGCCCCAACATCACAAAGGGTTACTGGGACGATTCCGAGAAGAACGAGGAGGCCTTCCGCGGCGGCTGGTTCCACACGGGGGACATGGCGCGCAAGGGCAAGTGGGGCCTGCTCTATTTTGTGGATCGGAAGAAGGACGTCGTGAAAGCGGGAGGCTACTCCGTGTTCTCACGCGAGGTCGAGGAGGAGATACGCTCGCACCCGCTGGTCGATGAAGTCGCAGTGGTGGGAATTCCTCACCCCACGAAGGTCGAAGTGGTGGCAGCGGTCTGCACGCTCCTGCCCGGCGCTGAGCTGACTTCGGAGGACCTGCTCGCGTGGTGCCGAGAGAACATCGCCCAGTACAAGGCTCCGCGTTACGTCGAGGTCCGGAGCGAGATGCCCTACGGCATGACGCTCAAGGTCCTGAAGCGTGTCCTGAGGGACGACCTTGCGGGTAAGATAGACGTGTCGAAGCTCTAGGGCTTGGACGCTCGAAGCCAGGGGGAACAAGTGAAGAAGAAAGCATACGTTTTCATCAAAGTCTCCGCGGGAAAGCTCGATGAGGTCATGCGCACCCTTTCCGAGATGCCGCAGGTGATCTCGGCCGAGGGTGTGTCCGGGCACGTCGACGTGGTGGCGGTGATGCGCGGGCCGGACCTCGAGACGCTGCAGAACACCATCCTTTCCACCGTCAGGGGCATCGACGGGATCCAGTCCACCGAGACCTGGATCGTCATGGTGCCGCAGCCGGACACCTGGACCCAGGGGGAGCTGGACCGTTACGTCGCCGACCTCAGCGAGAACGAGGTCACCGCGGTCAGGGTCCTCCTGGAGAAGAAGCGCAGCATGATGATCCAGGAGCTGATCGACGCCATTGCCGACAGGCTGGGCGACGACAAGTACGACATACACGACCTCACGGTCACGCTCACCAACATGACCAGGCGCGCGGAGGACCAGTACCGGCGCGAGAACGTTATCGAGTTCGACCCGGACATGGGTTACTTCCTGAACGAGCGCTACGTGGACATGCTGGAGGAGAGCCTCAAGCGTCTGCCGGCTGCGTAGCGGACAGGGTTCACAAGGCGGGGAAATTCCAGGCGGTTCACGCGCGCCCTGCGCCGCGAGCTTTCTCCATGTAGATGAGCTGGATCGAATCTCCCACGTCTTCGGTGCGGAAGGCGACGTAGCCCAACTTTTCATAGAGGGTGATGTTCCTGATGCTCCTGCTTCCCGTGAACAACTCCAGGCGGCAGGAATCTCCGTAGCGCTCCTCGACCGCGTCCATGAGGGCGCGGCCGATGCCCCGGTTCCACAGTTCGGGGCGCACCACCAGTCGCCCGACGAGGCATGAACCTTCTCTCACGGTCGCTCGAACCGCCCCGACGATGGCCCCGTCACAAACCGCCTTCAGGACGACCTGCTCATGAAGGGCCTCTAACACTTCCTCGACCGTCTCCGTGAGAGGCGGGATGTCGAAGAAACCGTAGAGCTTCATCTCCTCGTGAAAAGCAAGCCTCTGGACCTCGACGATCTCTTCGATATCGCCGGCAGAGGCCTCCTCGATCTCAACACGCGCGAGCGCATCGTCGCTCAATCCAGTACCACCAGTCATCTCGGATAGGGTAGAGGCCCACACATTGTTCTATTTTCAATAGAGTACGCGGTTTGCCTCCGGCCTGTCAGATTCCAAGAGCGTATAAAGCAATAAGCGTCACGGAGTTTTTGTCAGTGGAGTGAGTGAACGCAATAGATTGTTGAGAGGAGGAGAGGCTTGAAAGAGTAAGGAAAAGAGAGCAGTGATTAAGTTTACATAATATATATTATGGGACATATAGTAGTGCACGTACTTTCGAGCGGCTTTCTCCCTAAATGAACTCGTCAGAGCCCTCAGGACGCGCTGTAGATGCTGCGCAAGGCGATTCTGGGGTGATTTGCGCTATCATATCCACCGAGTCATGAAGACAATCTGCGCGGTTCCGCGTTTCAAGCCCTTGAACGCGGCCTTGCAAGCATTCGTCTGTATTGTTGTGACCAATAGACTTTTAGGATCCAGGTCCTGATGAAATATATAAAACGACCCGAGAAGAACTCCATGCGCATCAAGCTGGTGCGGGAGATCCTCGGCGCCAAGGTGCGGTTCATCGCAATAACCCTGGTCGTCATGATCGGGGTCATGATATTCATCGCTTCCTCGATGTCCTACCGGAACCTCAAGACCTCTTACGAATACACCTACGAGAAACTTAACTTTGCGGACTTTCAAGTAAAGGCTGACAAGATCCCGCCGTACGTGGTTGAGAAGGCCGCGAAGATACCCGGTGTCACCATGATGACGCCTCGCGTCAGGAAAGACCTCTCCATCGTGATGCCGAACGGGAAAAAGCTGGTGGGCAGGACGACCGGCATCCCTATCGAGCGCCCCCTGGTCGACGACCTGCTCGTCAAGAAAGGCAGGTTTTTCGAGAAAGGCGACCAGCACGTCTGCATCGCGGAGTCCCACTTCGCCGATTTCTACAACCTCAAGCCGGGTGACACTCTGCAGTACGTCCGCCAGGGCGTGAACGTCCCCATCAAGATCGTGGGCATCGCGGGCAACCCGGAGTACCTCGTGCTCGCTGGCGAGAAAGGCGACTTCAGCCCGATGCTCTCCTCCTCCACCATGGCGATACTGTGGGTGCCTCTGGCCGACGGGCAGTGGATGGCCGACCTGCCCAACGCCTACAACCAGGCTGTCTTCAAGGTCAAGGACTACGGCAAGGTCGATACCCAGATCGCCAAGGCCGAGTCGATAATGAAGAACACCGGCATCCTGGAGATCATCACCAGGGATGAGAACCAGGGCAACAAGATGCTGCAGATGGACCTCAAGGGCATGCAGAGCTTCGCACTGTTCTTCCCCCTGCTCTTCCTCGGTATCGCATGCTTCAGCATCTACATCCTCCTGAGCAGGCTGGTGTATACCCAGCGCCCCTTTATCGGCGTGATGAGGGCGATGGGATACAAACAGAGCCAGATACTCGAACACTACCTGTCTTTCGCGTTGATCATAGGGGTCCTGGGAGCCTTCATGGGCGCTCTCTTCGGCTACGCGCTCTCCTATTTCATCACCAGCGTGTACGCCCAGACCCTGGGCTTCCCGCTGGTCAGGATCAAGACTTACTGGTCCATCCTGGGCGAAGGCATGGCTCTGTCGCTGCTGTTCTGCGCGTTCGCAGGCTTCGTGCCGGCCATGAAGTCCGCCAGGCTCGACCCATCGAAGGCCATGCGGGGCGAGACCCTCGAGGTGGTGTTCAGGCGCCCGTTGCTCGAGCGGATAATCCCTCCGCTGAAGAAGCTTCCCATGTTCCTGAAGGTCCCCATACGTAACATGTTCCGCAACAGGCGCAGGACGGCTTTCACGCTCCTGGGACTCACCTTCTCCGTCATGATCGTCCTGGTTTTCCTCGGGGTCTTGAACACCGCCGGGGACGCCCTCAATAGAGGATTCAACCTCAATAACCGTTTCGACATGGTCGCGATATTCCTCGGCGGACGTGACGCCGCGGTCATCAACCGCATTCAGCGTATCGACGGCGTCGCAAAGGTCGAGCCGTCCACCGGATACAGCTGCAGGCTGGTCTGGGACGGAGGCGCCGCCGATACCGTCATGATGGGGCTCGAGCCCAACACCTCCATGAGGAGCTTCTTCACTCCGGACAAAAAGGAGGTGCGGCTGACCGACAACCACATCCTCCTTAACCAGTTCTACCACTTGAAGAAGGGCATACAGGTGGGCCAGAAGGTCACCCTGAAGACGAGCTGGGAATCCAGAGAATTCACCGTCGGCCCGTTCATCGAGGAGCCAATGGGAAATGTGATATACGTGCAGCGGAGCGACGCGCAGAAACTGCTGGACTACGGGGTGGCCGCGAGGGGCAGCTTCTACGTCAAGGCGGTCCCCGGACAGCAGGCCAAGGTGCGCGAGGGGCTCCAGAAGATATCCGGCATGGCGGCCATCATCGACCTGGCGGAGATCAAGCGTGAGGTCAGCCAGTACATGAACCTCATGTACGTCATCGTCTACGTGATGCTGGTGTTCGCGCTTCTGATGGCGTTCACCCTCACCTTCAACACCATAACCATAAACATCCTCGAGCGTGAGCGCGAGATCGCCACCATCAGGACCATCGGGACCGAGCCATGGAAGATCTCTGCCATGACAACCCTCGAGAACGTCATCTTCGGACTCCTCGCCATCGTGCCTGGCATCCTTCTGGGGGTGGCGGTGGGACGCTACGCCATGAGCCTTCAACAGACCGATTACATGACTCTCTCGCTGGTCGTCTACCCGTCGAGTTACTTCCTGGTGGGTGTCGGTATAATCATCATACTGCTCATCTGCCAGGTCCCGTCGCTGCGCTACGTCAAGCGGGTGGAGCTCGCCACGGCCACCAAGGAGAGGGGCGGCGGGTAGCGGCTCGCAGCCCCTCTCGTCAGCACCCCTCCCCCGCCGCGCCGCGCCCCGCGTTCTGTTATACTCTCCTGAAAACGTCACGTTGAGAGACAGGCCTATGTTCCATAAACCAAAACGCATCTCCAGCCTGTTCGCGCTCGGGGCAATCGGCCTCGCCGGCCTGATGCTCCTGGTGCCTGTCGCCGCTCTTCCGGCGACCAATCCCGAGCAGGTGAAGTTCACATTGAAGTCGGACGTGGGCGACTCCACCGCAATCGACGTCGACTTGAGCTTCAAGATGAGCGGCGGCGAAAAAGCCATTATAAAGCCATCCAAACAGACCGAGCAGGTCGCGGCGTCCGGGGCTGCGCCTTCGTTCGAACTGCTCTCGCAGTCGAACCCTTCATTCGCGGTAGAACCTTTGAGCGCGCCCGACGCGGGCTGGACCGTGACAGCAGCTTCAGACGGCGTTATCAAGTTCTCTTACAAGGTCAAGTTCGCCGGCAACAGTGGAAGCGCCACTGATTCCGGGAACGCTCAGACCACCGGAGAGGCTCCAGGAGGTGTGCTTCCTCCCAGGGCGATAGTGGAGCAGGACCTGAAGGCATTCAGCGGCTCAGACGCGCTCCTCGCACCACAGAATCAGTCGGGGCAGTATCTCTCCGAAGAGTTCGGTGTGATAGTCCAGAAGGCGAGCGGTGAGAGCGTGCTCGCACCGTGGTCTACGGCGAGCGACGGCTCTTTCGAGATCGGGTCCAGCGAGGAGCTGCTCTCGAACTTCCTCGCCTGGGGCAAGATGACCAAGGTCACTCTTCAGCCGGGTGGGCCGACCATCACCGCCGGTTTCGCGGGCGACGTCAACATGAGCGACTCGTCACGCTCCGCGTACGGCAACGCCATCATGAAGATACACGACGAGATCGAACGCGTGATGGGGCAGCGCCCGGACGAGGCACAGGCGACGGTGCTGGTGACCGGCGCGGCCAGGTACGGCGTCCGCCAGCCGGCCTCCGAATCACTGCGCGACTCGTTCTTACTGTTCCACGGTGCCAGCACCCTGAAGGGCCCCGCGTCCGCCGCGGCGTCGCGCGGGTGGTTCGACCTCTGGAACGGAGTGTCTCTTGTCGCTTCCTCCCGCGGCGATGCCGCCTGGATGCAGGACGGGCTCCCATGGTTCTACGGTTACAGAGTGGCCTCAACCCTTGGAATGCTGGACGCGAACGCCGCCTACCTTCAGTTCAGCGGCGTCTATGCCGACTACCTGACGGATCCTTCGGCCCTCAAGACCAGCCTTGCCACCGCGCAGAAAAATGGCGGCGCGGGGCGTCTTCTCGCCGCCAAGGGTGCCGCGCTCAGCGCCTCCATGTCGGTGAAGCTCGCCAAGGAAGCGACCAGCGGCGGCAAGAACATCGAGTGGCTCCTCGGCCAGATGGCAAAGCAGTTCAATCACCTCGAGGGCAAGGACTATGCGGTCGCCAACGTGAGCGAGATCCTCGAGAAGGCGACCGCAACCAGTTGGGACAGTTTCTTCGCCGGGCGCGTCGGCAGCGCCGACGTGATCGAGGCATCGGAGTTCTCTACCACGGATGTGTTCGGCACGGGAGGCGTCGTGGGTGGCCCGCAGAAGCTCTCGGGCAAAGGGTCGGGCAAGAACTGGATCTACCTCGTCATCGCGATCCTCATCATCTTCTCCATACCGATCATCTTCAGCGCTTACATCAGGCGCGCGGTCAGGCTGGACATGACGATGCCATCGATACTCCCCGATTTCGACGAGGACGAGGAGCAGGCCACGCCGGCAGAGCAACCCTCTGCGGTCACGCCGATCGGTGACGGAGGCGACGAGGAAGGCCTCGGCGGCAACGAGAAAGATGGCGGAGACTCAGAGGCAGACTAGCGCTCGGACCCCAGCGCGCCTTCCCGCAAAACGCAGGCATCGCACCTTCCACAGTGCCGACCTTCCACCGGCGCGTAGCAAGAGAAGGTGACCTCCCAGGGGACTCCGAGGGCGTCACCCTCGCGCACGATCCCGGGCTTGGACATCGAAATCACCGGCAGCACCAGCTCTATCTCCCTGTCCACACCTGCCCTGCACGCGCAGGCAAGCATCCGCAGGCATTCTTCCCTGCAGTCAGGGTAACCCGCTGCGTCGTCCGCGTTGGGGCCGAAGTAGACACGACTGATGTCGAGGGCCGCTGCGGTGCCGAACGCGTACGATACCATCACCAGGTTGCGCCCCGGGAAGAAAGTGGCCGGGACGCCGCACGCCTCTATCTCGGATGGCGCGCGGTCGAGAGGCACGGGACCATCGGACGACGTCAGCGGGCCACGGTAAGGGAAGTCGAGCTTCACCGTTATCGGTGGTGCGACCCCTGTCGCTGTGCAGAGCGCTTCAGCGGCACGGCGCTCCTGGGCGCGTGACCGCTGGTTCCAGTCGAAGAAGAGCGCGCGCACCGAAGCGGGCCCTTCTTCGGCGACCGCCCGGTACAGGCACACCGCGGAATCCATCCCCCCCGAGAGCAGAACCAGTGCCCCGCTCAACCCCCCTCCCCTTTCAGCTCCTTGATGAGGCGCGAGGAAACTTCCTGGGCGCCCATCCTGAGGTCGAACGCGTTCAGGTGGTGGGTGCTGTTGGAGTCGAAGAGGGCCTGCACCCGCGCGGGGAACTCGTCGTCCCGGCGCCAGAGGATGATGATCAGCCGCACGTTCGGAAAGAGGGCGAACGAGCAGGAAGCGTCCCCGAAATGCTCCTCTGCCCCGCCCCAGGCCGCGCAGGCTTCCTTGAACCGCCCGGGGTCCTCGCCGAAAGCATGGGCGAGCGGCTCCTCGACGCTCCGGCGCACCACGGGCTCATAAAAGCGCCCCCCCGGAAGGTCGCGGTATGCGAGCCAGTCCCCGGACGGGGCCGTCCCGTCCGTGGTGGACAGGTAGATCACGGAAAGCAGTTTGAGTGAGAACGATGAGACCGGCGGCGAGGCGTCGACCTCGACATCCGGGAAGCGCACGGTGACCTCACCGCACAGCACCGGAAGCGACATCTCCCCTGCTCCCGGGCCGCTGCCGAGCCAGCGCGCGCCGGCCCTGCTCGCGACCTCTTCAGGCTCGGAGTCGCGCAGGATCCTGACCGGTTCGTCGAAAGGGTTCTCGCCTTTGCGGCTTGCAATATCCATAAGTGACACCAGGGAGATTCTAGCAGTTATCGCGGGGGGACGGCTCGTGCTCAGATGCCCGTGGAGCCGAAACCCCCCCCTCCGCGCACGGTGTCGTCGAGCTCCTCGACATGGAGGAAGTCGGCCCGCTCGACCCTCTGGAAGACGAGCTGGCAGATCTTGTCCCCCTTGCTCACCGTGAACGGCTCCGCCCGGTCGAGGTTGATGAGTATCACCTTGATCTCGCCGCGGTAGTGGGAGTCGATGAGGCCGGGAGTGTTGACGATGCTGACGCCGCAGCGCGCCGCGAGCCCGCTGCGCGGCTGGACGAAGCCGGCGTAGCCTTCGGGGATGGAGACCGCGATGCCCGTGGGGACGAGGGCTCTCTCTCCCGGCCCGAGCACGAGGTCTACCCGGCTCTCGAGGTCGCACCCGGCGTCGCCCTCGTGAGCGTAGGAGGGTGCCCGCGCTCCCTCATCCAGCTTCTTGAACCTGACGGTAAAAGACAGTTGAGCCGCCCTCTAGGCCGCGTAGTTCGCGATCTCGGTCGGGCGCGGCACGTGGCAGCGCCAGGAATGTATGACGCTCTCGGTGTCGTCGACCAGCACCATCGACGGCGTGCACAGCACGCTGTGGAAGGCGGCTTCCGCCAGCCCCTCAGCCTGGTCCATGTCGTAGAGCCTGCTGAAGGGAAACTGGTTCGCGACTTCCTTAGCCGCCGGACAGTTCGGACAGTTTTCTTTCACGAATACCTTTAACAACATCCCTATCCCCTCCCGTGAGCGAAGTCCTGTTGCGTTCTTTGAGCTCTCCGAGCTTGCCCTTGTTCCAGGTGGACACCTTCGAGTAGTAGCCGACTATCCTCGTGATCCCGTAGGTGTCCTCGGAGCCGCACAGCGGGCACTCCTGCGAGAGCCCCCGGCTCGTGCGGGCGCAGGAGTTGCAGACCGTGAACTCCGGGCTGAACGCGACCTGGGCCGCGTTGGTATCGGCGAATATCTTCTCGACGAACTTGCGTATTGATGCAGCCGGCGGTTGGTGCTCGCCGAGCCAGACATGGATTATGGCGCCCGCCTTGATGAGCGGATGGAAGAGGCTCTGGCTCTTGACGCGCTCGACGTAGTCGATCGGCGCGTCGGTCGCCAGGTGGACGCTGTTGGTGTAGTAGTACTGGTCGCTTTCGACGTCACCCTTGAGGACGTCCCGCGTCTGGTTCGGGTAGTACTTCATGTCCAGCTTGGCGAGGCGGTAGCCGCTGGACTCCGCGGGAGACTCTTCGAGCACGATGTTGATGCCGTACTTTTCGGATAGCCTCTCGCACACCAGGCTCATGTGTGCCACCACCGTGAGCCCGAACCGCAGCGCGCCCTGCGACTCGTGGAGCTGCTCGCCCTTGTGGTACTGGACCATCTCGTTCAGCCCCAGGAGCCCCGCGAGGTAAGTCAGGCGGTCTATGCGCAGGTACGGCTCGCCGTCGTGCTCCATGCAGAGCAGCGATACCGGGCCGTCTTTGCCGAGTTCCATGAGGCTCGAGATGAACTTCTTCTTCTGGACGTGTGCCCTCGCCACCAGCTCGAGCGCCGTCTCCAGCTCGCTGAAGAGCATCTCGTCGGAGCCCTGCGCGCGGTATGCGATCCTGGGCAGGTTGATGGTTATGTTCTGCAGGGCGCTGAACCTCATCTTCTCGGGTGTCATGGCCAGGGCCAGGTCCTCCTCCTCAAGCTTGAGCTTCAGCCTGCAGCACTGGCTGATGGTGATGTCGTCGCCGCGGTCGAAGACGAAGTAGGTTATGCCCTGCTTGCTGGCCACGTCGCAGGCGAGCTCGAGGAACTCCTCCCACCCCTCGGTGCGGAAGAAGTCATCGTTGATGTGCAGCAGCGGCTTCGGGAACACGAAGGTCTTCCCCATGGCGTCGCCCTCGCGGTAGACCTCGAAGAGCGCCTTCAGGAACAGTTGCGCCTCTTTCTCGTATTCGGCGTACGTCTTGCCGGTGGGCTCGCCGCCCGGTCCGATGGCCGGGGCGTCTCTGAGGTGCTTCGGCACGTTCCAGTAGAGGTTGAAGTCGGTGAAGACCACCTGGCTTCCGCGCGCGCCGGCAAGCTGGTTGAACTCGAAGATGAGCATCTGCGCGAGCTGCTGGATCCGCTCGTATGAGAGGCCGACCAGCAGAGGGGCGAAGAAGACGTTTACCGCCTCCCATCCGATGGCGCCCGCGTAGTAGGACTGGAGCGTGGAGGCCATCTTCACCATGTGGCCGATCAGGACGTCGGGGTGCTTTGCGGGGCTCGACGTGCTTGTGATGTTCGGGAGCTGCAGGCCGAACCTCTTGACGTACTCGAGGCTGTGGCCGCCGCAGTAGGGCCTGATGATGAAGCCCAGGTCGTGAAGGTGGATTGCCCCCTCGTAGTGCGCCCGGGCGATGTCCTCAGAGAACACCCGCTGGAGCGCGTACTGCTTGAGGACGGTCTCGGCGATCGTCAGGTTGATGGACTCGGGGTTGTGCGTGGTGTTGGAGTTCTCTTTGTTGGCCTGCGTGATGATGTTCTCGACGTCGAACATCGGAAGGCCCAGCTTGGTGTGGCGCTCGAGCATGTGGGAGAGCCCGCGCTCCATGAGCTGGAGGTCGACCAGCTCGCGTATGAGGCTGGTCGTGACCCTGGTCTGCCCCGAGGCGACGAGCGTCTTCTCCACCTCGTCGGCGATCTCGGCCGCAAGGCTCGGGGAAGCTTGGGCTTCGAGGATTATCGAATCCACGATCCTCTGCTTGTCCCAGAGGTTTATCTCCTCCGCTGATACGGTGCTTACCTGCAACGCGATATCGGTTGTATCGGCGGCGGCACTGTACGAGAACTCCCCGCCGTTGTTGAGGACCTGAATCCGAGGTGTCACTTCCCGCTCCTTTCAATCTCCCACTCGTAGCTGGAACCCTCAGGCCGAGCGGTCCTCGACCTGATCAGGCATGAGCTCGCCAAGCTCTTTCTGGAACTCGCTCACGTCTCCGAACCGCTTGTAGACCGACGCGAACCTCAAGTAGGCGATCTCGTCGATACGCCGGAGGCGCTCCATGACCATGTCCCCGATCTCGGAGGCGGCCACCTCCTTGTCCTGGCGCCGTTTCAGCTCATCCTCTATCTCGTCGATGCTGCCCTCGATCACCGCGGGCGGCACGTTCCTCTTGCTGAGGGCTTTGTAGAAACCGTTGGCTATCTTCTGCCGGTCGTATACCTCGTGAGAGCCGTCCCTCTTGAGCACGACCACGTCCACTTTCTCTCGCCTCTCGAAGGTCGTGAACCTCGAGCCGCAGGCCGGGCAGGACCGGCGCCGCCTGATCGAGGCCCCACTGTCGACAGCCCGCGAATCTATGACCTTCGTCTTCTCGTTCTCACAGTACGGACATTTCATCTCTCTAAACCAATCATTCCCGCTTCACCCGGCGTACCTGTCTGGCTGATCTTTCCTGGTGAAAACACCCCCGGGCCGCCGAGCCCATATCTAGTGCTGGAGGCGATTCTCGCCCACAAGATAGGGTGTGTCAATAAGGTTTTTCAAAATAAATTCTCTCTTGGAGGGGTACAGGGTTTGCCGCCGTCATGAAGCTTGATTTAAGGTTTAATCCGTTGTCGAAGCTTCTAGAAACAGCGCTCGAACTCTACCTTAGCCCACCGTTGGACGGATGTGCGCGTCCCGTATTCCTGAACCTGGACTTCAGTGCTCAGCATGTCTCGGGCTCCATGCGGAGCAAGCCCGGGCGCCAGGACTTGAGCCATGATACAGCAAAAGTTTTTTCTCAGTCTAAACTCGAGGTCCAAAAAGAATTGGCAGGAAATGGGACTCAGAGGTCGTCGCGCGGCAGGTAGCGCGCGTACTCCGGCAGGCGGTCGCGGGGAAAGCGCACCCGGACTATGAACTCATCACCGGAGAGCTCGCGGCTCAAGACCGTCCCTTCACGGTACAGGCGGGCCATCACATCGCCCTTTGAGGCGGGGACCACCAGGGTCACACTGCTAGTCTCGGAGAGACGGCCGGCCATCGCCTTGAGCAGCGATTCCACCCCCTCCCCCGTGAGAGCCGATATCGGGATGGCGTCAGGTTGCCTGTCCTCCATGAGGCTGCGCGAGGCAGGCACGACGGCGTCGATCTTGTTGAAGATGGTGACCATGGGGATCTCGAGCGCGCCCAGGTCAGAGAGGACTTCCTCTACCGCCTGGCGGCGCTCTTCCATCACGTCTTCGCGCGTCGCGTCGACGACGTGCACCAGCAGGTCCGCGTCGAGCACCACTTCAAGCGTTGAGCGGAAGGCCGCGACCAGCTCGTGCGGCAGGTTTCTGATGAAGCCGACGGTGTCGGAGATGACGACGCTCAACCCGTCCGGGAGCTCGAGCCTGCGCGTCGTCGAATCGAGGGTGCTGAACAACTGGTCCTCCACGGCCACGCCGGCCCCGGTCAGGCGATTGAGGAGCGATGACTTGCCGCTGTTGGTGTAGCCCACCAGCGAGACCGAGGGCAGGCCCGCTCGGGTGCGCCTCTTCCGTTGTGTCCGGCGCACGACCTCCATCCCCTCGAGGTCCTTCTCCAGGCGGCGCATCCTGCTCCTGATACGCCGGCGGTCGACTTCCAGCTTGGTCTCTCCCGGGCCGCGCCTGGTCCCGATGCCGCCCGCCATCCGCGAGAGCTCGAGCCCCTTGCCGCGGATCCTGGGGAGGAGGTACGAGAGCTGCGCCAGCTCGACCTGCGTCCTCCCCTCGGCGGTATGGGCGTGCTGGGCGAAGATGTCGAGGATCAGGGCCTTCCTGTCAATGACGCGGGCGCCGAGGATCGACGCGAGGCGGTCCTGCTGGCCCACCGAGAGCTCGTTGTCGAAGATGACAAGGTCCGCGCCCGCCGAATCGACAACGTGCCCGACCTCCTCTGCCTTGCCCCGGCCCAAGAGGGTCGCGGGGTCGTAGGAGTTGCGCCTCTGTGTCAGCGTCCCGACTACGGCTCCGCCCGCGGTCCCGGTCAGGGCTTCAAGCTCGGAGAGTGACTCAGCGGCAACCTCGTCGCGCACGGAGGGAAGTTGAACGGAGACCAGCACAGCTTTCTCCGGCCCCGTGGGATCGTCGTGTCCTTCAGCCAACCTTGAAGACTTCCTTCAGGCGGCGAACAGCTTCGCCGATGCGGCCGTCGGGCACCGTGAGCGAGAGCCTGACGAACCCCTCCCCCGAGGGCCCGTAAGCGTTGCCGGGGGTGAAGAAGACGCCCGCCTCGTCGAGGACGTGTGTCGAGAAACCGACCGAGTCGAAGCCCTCAGGCACCGGTAGCCAGAGATAGATGCTGCCCCTGGGAGGCGCGACTTCCCAGCCGAGCGACGCGAGCTCGTTCACCAGCAGGTCCCGCCTCTCTTTATATAGATGGGCCATCCTCTCCGCGGCAGCAGAGCAGTTCTCCAGCGCCTCGACGCCGGCGAACTGGATGGGGTTGAATATCCCGGAGTCGATGTTGGTCTTGATGGTCCCCAGGGCTTTGATCACCGCTGCGTTCCCGCAGGCGAACCCCACGCGCCAGCCTGTCATGTTGAAGGTCTTGGAGAGCGAGTGGAACTCGATGCCCACCTCCATGGCGCCCGGCGCCTCGAACAGGCTGGGCGCGACGAACCCGTCGTAAGTTATCTCGGAGTAGGCGTTGTCGTGTGCGAGGATCAGGCCGTTGAAACGGCAGAACTCGACCGCGTGCTCGAAGAAATCCAGCTCCGCCACGGCCCCGGTGGGGTTGTTCGGGTAGTTTATCCAGAGTATGCGCGCGCGCTCGAGTACTTCCCGCGGCACGCTATCGAGGTCAGGCAAAAATCTGTTGCCGGGCAGCAGGGGCAGGTAGTGGGACTCCGCCCCCGCCAGAAGCGTGCCCATTGCATACACGGGGTAGGAGGGCTCGGGCACCAGCGCGACGTCGCCGGGGTCGAGAGCGGCGAGCGCCATGTGGGCGATCCCTTCCTTCGAGCCTATAAGAGGGAGTATCTCGGTGCCGGCGTCGCAGGTGATGCCGAACCTCCGGCCCAGCCAGGCGGAGGCCGCCTCGCGGAAATCGTCGAGGCCGAAGTATGAAGGGTACTGGTGGTTCTCGGGCCTGCGCGCCTCGACGCACGCCCGGTCCACTACGGACTCCGGCGTTGGCATGTCCGGGTCACCGATGCCGAAGCTGATGACGTCCACGCCCTGTGCCTTCTTCTCGGCGATCTTGCGGTCCACCTCCGCGAAGAGGTACGGCGGGACCTTGTCCAGGCGCTCGGAGAACTCCATCAATCCACCGTCTTTCCATCGAACACGCGCCGGGCCGGTCCCGTGAGGACCACCCCGTCGTCGCACCACTCGACCTCGAGCACTCCACCGGGCAGAGAGACCGACGCTCGCCTGGAGGCCAGGCCGTTGAGTCTGGCGGCGACGAGCGCTGCGCAGGCACCCGTACCGCAGGCCATGGTCTCGCCAACGCCACGCTCCCAGACCCTCACTAGAAGAGCGCCGGCGTCCACCACTTTCACAAACTCGACGTTCGTCCGCTCCGGGAAGACATCGAGCCTCTCTATGGACGGCCCTGCGTCTTCGATGGAGACGGCCCTGGCGTCCTCGACGAAGATCACGCAGTGGGGGTTGCCCATCGAAACGCAGGACGCCTTGAGAGTCGTGCCATCGGGCAGCGGCAGTTCAACGCCTATCGTCTGGGCATCGGGATCGCCTTGCATCGGGATGGACCCGCGCGTCCAGGAGGGCTTCCCCATCTCTGCGGAAAAGAGCGCCCCGACTCTTCTCACCAGGCGGACCCCCGCCTCCGTATCGACCGTTATCTCGTCCTTGTCGAGGACTCCCCTGTCGAGCGCGAAGAGGAACAGTGCCCTGAGCCCGTTGCCGCACATCTGTGCCTCGGAACCGTCGGCGTTGAATATGCGCATGCGGATGTCGCTGGAGTCGGAGGGAAGCATCTCGATGACGCCGTCGGCGCCGACGCCGGTGCGCCTGCAACAGAGAGCGCGCACCTCATCCGGGGACGGTTCCGCCTCTCCGTACATGCGGTCGAGCATTATGAAATCGTTGGCGGTAGCTTCGTACTTGAAAAAATCCATCGCGGTTCAATTCTCTAGATTCTCCGCGACATATTCAAGTATCGCCTTCGCGGCTTCGCCGAGCGCGCCTGCGACCTGCTCGGGGCTGTCGTCGAGGCCGGCGCCCACCTCGAACCACTTGACCCTGGGGTCTGACTTGAACCAGGTCATCTGCCGCTTGGAAAAGTTGCGGGTCCGCCTCTTGATATCTTCGACCGCCACCTCGAGCGCCTTCTCACCGTCCAGGTACTCGAGGAGCTGGCGGTACCCGAGCGCCTCCCCGGCTGTCGTGCCGCGCTTGAGGCCTGCCGCCTTGAGCGACTTCACCTCGCCCTCGAGCCCGCGCGCCAGCATATCGTCTACCCTCTCGTCGATGAGCCTGTAGAGGAGCGGCCGGTGCATCTCGAGTCCTGCCATCGTCAGCTCGTAGGGCGACTCGTAGTCCGCCCAGGCATGCTGGCGCTCGGACATAAGGCGGTCGCCCCGGCGGGCGACCTCCACGGCGCGCAGCACCCGTCGGCGGTTCTGTGGCGGTATCTCGCGGGCCGCAGCGGGGTCGAGGTCCTGGAGGAGGTCGTGCAGCTCGAGGTCGTCCATCGCCTCGAACTCCTCCTCCACCTCCACGCGCCACTGGTCGGTACCACCCAGGTTGGCGAAGTCGAGGTCGTCCACGACGGCGCGGAGGTAGAGACCCGAACCCCCGACCAGGAGAGGCACCTTTCCTGCAGCGACTATCGAGAACACCGCGTCGTCCGCAAGCTCCTTGAAACGAGCCACCGAGAAGTTCTCATCCGGCCGGGCGATGTCGAGCATGTGGAACGGGACCCCCGCCTGCTCATCAAGAGACGGTTTGCCGGTGCCGATATCCATGCCGCGATAGACCTGCATGGCGTCAGCCGAGACTATCTCCGCGCTGAGGCCGGGCGCGATGCGCACGGCGACGGCAGTCTTGCCGACCGCCGTCGGGCCCACGATGCAGACCATCTTCGTGCCGGGCTCGGGCTTTGCCAGGATGCGCCCTTCCATGTCATGCCTCCATCACTCGTGCCGCGTTACCTTGAAGCGCTGGAGCGCGACAGGCTCACCCGGGCTGATGCCGGCTTTCATAGACGCGATCCTGACCTGCTCTTCGGCCGTGTCGACCCCCTCGAGGTCAGGGAGCAGTAGACCCGCCCTGCGCCCGGAGCGGACAATCACCCCGTATACCTTCGGGTCGAGGTAGCTCATGTCTTCGATGTCTTCGGCTTCCCCCAGGACGTCGACGGAGTACGAGATCTTGTCGAGCTCGTCAGGCCCGACCGGAGAGAACCTGAAGTCCGAGGTGGCGCTCGAGATGGCGTTGGCCGTTATCTCCTCGGCCACGTTGCCGGAAGCAGGCTGTATCGTCCCGATGCAACCCCGCAGGTCGCCCTCTTTCTTGAGGCACACGAAGACACCGGCTCTCTTGCCCTTCAACTCTTCGGGGGCATCGCAGACGTCCGGAACACCCTCGCCCCTTATGTAAGACTCGACGACCTTGCGGGCGAGCTTCGCGTGCTCTGTCTCCGGCTCTTTGAAAGCGCTCACACACGCTCCTCTCTTCTACCCGGGAAGCGGTTCGGCGGGCACCACCCGGGCGACCATGTAGCCCACGCCGAAAGGCCCCTCATAAGACAGCACCTCGCTGGTGCGCTGATATCCGTCCACGGTGCCGGCCATGGCGATTATCGACCGCAGGCCGCACTCCCCGGCCTCCTCGATCAGTCCCATGTCGAGATCGAACAGCATCGAGAACTCACCACTCGATACAATGCTCACGACCTGCCTGTCGAATTCGGCGGCCCTGGGGCTATATCCTGCGGGCGCCCCGGGGATGAGCCTGTGCGACATGTCACCGGACGCGATGAAGACGGCCTTCCGCCCGCTGGACTCGATCGCCTCGCGGATCGCGATCCCGAACTCGTAGTGGGTCTTGAAATCCAGGAGCGACATGGACAGGCATACCAGCGGGTAGGCGCGCCTGGCCAGGAAATATAGCGGGACCAGGATGCCGTGGTCGAGGTCGCTGGCCCCGCGCATCTGGGTCCCCGAGCCCCCCACCGCCTCGCAGGGCACCCCCCGCGCCATCGCCTTCTCGACAACCGCCGCGGCCAGCCCGAGGTCGGGAGTCGTGTCGATCCGGACGTGCGGCGCCCCGAACATCGAAAAG